>Ga0075428_100001943_pt1 | contig 22199 bp, 18 predicted proteins | sample RhiMetdeltSRZDD2_FD_75291 | JGI IMG/M metagenome (GOLD analysis project Ga0075428, IMG submission 75291) | Populus rhizosphere microbial communities from Tennessee, USA - Rhizosphere MetaG P. deltoides SRZDD2 | ecosystem: Host-associated > Plants > Roots > Rhizosphere > Soil | place: USA... | reverse complement strand
CATGGACTGGTGGTGGGCCTATCTCGCGGTAGGCGTGTTCGTCGGTTTCTTCAGCGGCCTGCTCGGCATCGGCGGCGGCTCGGCAATGGTGCCGCTGCTTGCCTTCATCTTCGCCGCGAAGGGCTTCCCTGCGCAGTACGTCGTTCACCTCGCTCTCGGCACGTGCATCGCGGCGATCATGTTTACCGCGATTTCGAGCGCGCTCTCCCACCACCGCCACAAGGCGGTCGACTGGCGCGTGCTCGCGCAGCTGGGTCCCGGCGTCGTCCTAGGCGCCGTGGCCGGCGCGGCGCTGGCGCGGCTGCTCGACGCGCGGCTCCTCGCCATCGTGTTCACGGCCCTCGTCTACTATGCCGCCACGCTCATGCTGATCGAGCGCAGGGCGCAGCCGAAGCGGGAGCCCTCCGGCAGCGCCGGCATGTGGGCGATGGGTAGCGTCGTCGGGCTTTTCTCCACGCTGACCGCGACCGGCGGCGCGGCGATGGTGGTGGCGTATCTCGTGCGCCGTAACATCTCCGTGCATGCGGCGATCGGGACCGCGTCCGCAGCGAGCCTGTGCCTGGCCTTCGCGGGAACGATAGGCTACGTGCTGTCAGGCAGCACCGTGCCGGGGCTGCCTTCGTTGAGCGTGGGATTCGTCTACCTGCCGGCGCTCGCGTGGATCGTGGTCGCGAGCATGCTGCTGGCGCCGGTCGGCGCGGCGGTCGCGCACCGCACGCCGGGACGGAGGCTGCGGCGCGTGTTCGCGGTCGTGCTCTACGCGCTGGCGACAGGCATGCTGCTCAGGTTCTTTTGAGCAACGCAGATGAACGCACACTCAGTTGCCGATAGCCTGACGGGCTGCCAACGCCCACTTCTGCTCGTCTTCGATCGACGAAGCGAAGCGTTGGGAGTGTTTGATGACTTCATTGAACACGTGACTCGCGGCTTCGTGTTGCCCCAGCCGTGCCAGGAAGTCCCCATAGCGGTACCGCGCCTCAAGACCCACAAAAGCCGGGATCAGATCACGATATGCGGCAAGGGCTGCATCGTTCTCTCCGCGCCCCTCCAGGAGGCGCGCTTCAAGAAGGCGCGCATCCAGCGGACGAGTCTTCGGCGCGTCGGCTCCAAGACGCCGGAGCGCCTGCGATGCTTTGTCCCAATCCCGGAGCTCGATGGCGGCCCTTGCCAGACCGAACAGAATTGCACCGTCTGCCTGAAACGCGCCGGACAAACAGCTTTCGTAGAGCTTCACCGCCTCCGCATACATCCGGTGGTTCATACATTCGTCGGCGAGGGCCATCTTGTTATCGGTGCTGCCGCAGATCTCCAGTTCTTCGGCACGACGCGCGAGGTCGGCATCCGGTTCGAGCGCTTTCGCCAGTTTGCGCGCCACCTTGTGAGCGCTGCGGTGCTCACGGGAGCCGGGAAACACCTCGACAAAGTAGTAGATCAGGCATCCCATGACCGGAAAGGCCATGATGACGAAGATCCACCAATACGGCCGCCCCGTCTTGAGGGCGTGAAACGCGAAACAGAACTGAATGAATATGACAACCGCTGCCAGAACCGGCATGGCAAGCCTCCTTACGCGAACGCGCCAATTGTAAACTTCCCGACTGGCGTCCGACAGACTGACTGCTTACGATTCGCGTAATGTCCATCCCGGCGTTCACCTCCCGCACCGCCCTCGTCACCGGCGCCTCGCGCGGCATCGGCAAAGCGATTGCCATAGCGCTGGCCGACGCGGGCGCCCGTGTCGCCATCAACTACCGTCAGCGCAAAGAAGACGCCGAGGAGGCGGTTGCCGCCGTCAGGCGGACGGGCCGCGAATCCGCGGCCTTCGCCGCCGACGTTACCGACGCCGGTGCCGTCGCGGCCATGATCTCGAACATCGAGAAAACGCTCGGACCGCTCGACATCCTCGTCAACAACGCGGGCGTAGCGCTCCGCCGCTCGCTGGACGAGATCACCGAGCTCGAGTTCGACCAGACGATCGCCACCAATCTCAAGTCCGCCTTTCTCTGCACGCAGGCCGTATGGCCCGGCATGCGCGCGCGCGGATGGGGGCGCATCGTCAACATTTCCTCGGGCGCCGCGCGCGGGGCCGGCGGATTCGGCGTGCACTACAACGCGTCCAAAGCCGGGTTGGAGGGCTTGACGCGCGGCTACGCGGCGCGCCTGGTGAAATACGGGATCACGGTAAACGCGGTAGCGCCGTCGCTGATCGACACCGAAATGATCGCGGCCATGCGCGCGGAGAGCGAGGGCCAGGATTCCGGTCGGGCGACTGGGCACGGCAGAGGAAATCGCCGCCGCGGTCGTGATGGTAGCGAGCAATGCCTACATGACGGGGCAGACGGTCGCGATGAACGGGGGTCTGAGCTTCAACTGACGCTGCGGCTCTACCTCCTAAAACACTTTCTTCGCCGCAAGTTCCGGCGCTACTGCATCCAGGCGCTGCGCGAGAACAGGCAGCCTGCACGTTGGCACTGCGGGGAACAGGTGATGTTCGACGTGATAGAACATGTTGTACGTTATCAACGCCTTCGCCCTGTGGCGAATTGTCCGCGCAAAGCGGCCTTGAGGGTCACAGTCATGATGGACGGTCCAGACCGCAAAGAATCCCGTCAAGCACTGGCCCAGAAGCATGGCGACGACGTGATACTCGAGCCAGCGAATCTCCAAAACGAAAAAGACGGCGACTACGAATGCCAGATTCGCGGCAAGTTCGGCCCAAATCCACCGGCAGTGACGGGCATTCGCTATCTGCAGAGCCTTTCTGTGGAGACGCAGCGGAAATAGCGGGCCGATCAGCACCGCGCGCCACCCGGGCATGCGGGCGCTCGTCGCCTCAACGTCGTCAGCCGTCAGGCAGTGACGGTGATGCCATAGATGAGTGAGCTGCACCGCGTGCATGGAGCCGAGCATGAGAACACTAAGGACGAACATTACGCATTCCGTGGCGTTGCGAGGGATGCCGAGTGCGTAATGGTAGGCATTGTGGACCTGGCGCAGGCCCGTCAGGAAGAACATGAACGAGGCGCCTAACGCGAGCAGATAGCACTCGTGCGCTGCAGCGACCCACGAGCATGCCAACCATGGCAGCGAAAGGCTGAGCTCGTGCGCCACATCAAAACTGCTGAGGCGGAGCAGATCCTTCCACACCACGCCGTTAAGACCAGACTCCGGGCGCAGGAGCACGCCTTTATGGCTCCCTGGATGAGGGGATTTTCAAAAGCTAGACCACGCCTGCGGCTCGGAGCCGTCCGACTTCTTCCTCGCTCATCGTCAGCAGTCCGCGCAGCACCTCGTCCGTATGCTGTCCCAGCGTGGGCGGCGGGGTCTTGTGCTCCAGCGGCGTCTCCGAAAAGCGCATCGGGCTCCTTACCAGCGACACCTTCCCTGCGAGCGGGTGATCCAGCTCGATTCTCAGCCCGCGCGCGACGGCCTGTGGCTCCTCGAACACCTGCTTCAGATTGTTGATCGGCCCGTTCGGCACGCCCGCCGCCTCCAGCGCCTCGACCCAGTCGCGGGTCGTGCGTTTGCCGATGATGTCCGACAGCAACCGCGTGATCTCAACGCGGTTCTCGACGCGCTTGCCGTTCGTCACGAAGCGCGGATCGTCGGCGAGCGGCTGGCAGCCGGCCACTTCACAGAACTTGCGGAAGAGGTTGTCGTTGCCGCACGCGAGGATGATGTCGCCGTCCGCCGTCTTGAAGGTCTGGTAGGGCACGATGTTGGGATGCGCGTTGCCCAGGCGCCCGGGCGGGACGCCGGTGGCGAGATAGTTGCCGCCCTGGTTCGAGAGTATCGCCGCCAGCGAGTCGAGGAGCGCGAGATCGAGATGCTGGCCCGCGCCGCTCTTCTCGCGATGCGCCAGCGCCGCGCAGACCGCAACGGAAGCGTACATTCCGGTGATGATGTCGCCGATAGGAATGCCCGCTTTCTGCGGGCCGCCGCCGGGCAGGTCGTCGCGCTCCCCGGTGATGCTCATGAGACCCGCCATCCCCTGGATCATGAAATCGTAGCCCGGGCGCTCCGCGTACGGTCCGGTCTGCCCGAAGCCCGTCACCGAGCAGTAGATCAACCGGGGATTGATCTTCCTCAGGTCCTCGTAGCCCAGCCCGTAGCGCGCGAGGTCGCCGAACTTGTAGTTCTCCAGCAGCACGTCGCACCGGGCGGCGATGCGGCGCACGATGTCCTGCCCTTCGGGCTTCGAGAGATTCACGGTAACGGACTTCTTGCCGCGGTTGGCGCTGGCAAAGTACGCCGACTCGGTAGTGTCCTTCCCGGCGGCATCCTTCAGCCACGGCGGTCCGAACGCGCGCGAATCGTCGCCGGTCTTCGGTCGCTCGATCTTGATCACCTCCGCGCCGAGATCGGCGAGGTTCTGGCCGGTCCATGGTGCCGCGAGGACTCGGGAGAGATCAATCACGCGGATGTGAGATAGTGGTCCGGCCATCCTCTTTCCTCCAAATGCGGTCCAGATAATGCGGGCCAGATAATGCGATTCAGGTACTGCGGGCCAGATAATGCGGGCTTAGCACCTTTTACACCGGGACCGCTTCGTGTGCACCGCTCTATCTGCACCGCTCTATCTGCACCGCTTCATCCGCACCGCTTTATCTGCACCGCTTCATCTGAGCCGCTTTATCGTCCCGTGAACTTCGGCTTGCGCTTCTCCGCAAAAGCAGCCATCCCCTCGCGGTAGTCTGCCGTCGCGAAGTACGCGAAATTCTCCTCGATCTCGGCAGCCGTCAGCGGCGCCGGCTGCGGTGCGAGGCGCCGCACGAACTGCTTGTGCCAGCGGTTGACGAGCGGCGCGCCTTCCATGATGCGCTCAACCGTTCTCCGGCATTCCTCGTCCAGCTCATCGTCCGGCACGACGCGCGTGAGCAATCCCTTTGCGTGCGCTTCCGCGGCGTCCCATACCCGGCCTTCGATCAGGATTTCCAGCGTTACCGCGCGACCCAGGAGCGGCAGCAGCGCCGCCAGCTCGTCGTAGGCGATCGCGAAGCCCAGGCGGTTGATGGGCAAACCGAAGCGCCCGGAGCGCCCCGAGAGCCGCAGGTCGCACTGACACGCGATCTCGAGCCCGCCGCCGATGCACGGGCCGTGAATCATCGCGATCGTCGGATGGCGGCATGCCGCGACGGCTTCGAGCGCGCCGCGCACCAGCTCGCGATGGTAGCGCTTTCCCTGCTCGGCATTGTCGCGCACCGTCGCGAATTCCTCGATGTCGGCGCCCGCGGCGAAGGCGTCGCGCCCGGCGCCGCGCAGCACCACGCACCGCAGCCCGTCCTCCGCGGAGAGCGCATCGACGGCGCGCTTCAGCTCGCCCCACATCGCCGCCGTGATGGCGTTCAGCTTGCCGGGATTACTCAACTCGACCGTAGCAACAGCCGTTTCGCGCGTAACGAGTATTTGAGAAGCCATGGGAGTAGAAAAGAGACCGGTCACCGGTTACTGGTCACGCCGCGGCCTCTGACAGGTGATCGCAAGAATACTGTTCATCATATCGGCCGCTCTGCGCGCCGCCGGGGGTCGCATCCCCGGAAACCGGGGCCCCTGCTCCGCCCCTCGACGCGCTATTCTACAATGCCTCCCTATGACCGGAATCGAGGCAATTCGCAGCGGCGTGACGATCTGCATGTTCGATCTCTACGGCACCGTGGTCGACATGCAGGGCTGCCTCACCCGGGCGGTGACGCCCTTCCTCGAGGCAAAGGGCTGGACGGGCGAGCCCTCGCGCCTCGTGACGTGGTGGCGGCGCACGCATTTCGAGAACTCGATGATAGACGCCCTTCTCGAGCGGGAGCACATCCCGTACCGGGAAATCGGGCGCATCTCGCTCTCGTACACGCTGGAACGCGCCGGCATCCGGTACACAAGGGAGGAAGTCGAGCGGCTGGTGGCGGAGATCGAGCGGCTCGAGCCGTTTCCGGAGGTCGTAACGGCGCTCGCCCGGCTCAAGCAGCGCTACCGGCTGGTGATACTCTCCAACGGCGATCCCGACATGCTCGACGCGATCAAGCCGCATCTCGGCTTCGAGTTCGACCGCGTCATCTCCGTCGCCGCCGCAGGTCGCTTCAAGCCCCACGCGGCAACCTATCGCAAGGCCGCTGAAATCATGGCTGCACGGCCGGAGGAGATCCTGTTCGTGGCGAATCACGCCTTCGACTGCGTGGGGGCCAAGGCCTTCGGTATGCGCACTGCGTTCATCGACCGCCGCAAGCGGCCGTTCGGCGACTGGCCGTACCGGTCCGACCTGATCGTCGGCAATTTCACGGAACTGGCTGACGTTCTCGCGTAGGCGGAAGAGCTTCCTTCCTCCTTCCGCGTGCTGATGCGCCTTGCCAAGCCGCTTGTGCTCCGCTACCGTTTGCAGGATACAAAACAGCCGCAGCGGGCTGAAAACTCGAGCGAGGAGACATCCATGAACATCGCCGGAACTTCGGTGGCAGCGGCCGCCCTGTTGCTGGCCGCGTGCGTGCACGCGCAGGAGTACCCGACCCGTCCCGTCAGCGTCGTCGTGCCGAATCCGCCCGGCGGCATGAACCAGATCCACGCCCAGCCGTTCTCCGTCATATGGGAAAGGCTGACGAAGCAGGCCGCGCCGGTGGTGAACCGTCCCGGTGCATCCTCCGCGCTGGGAACCGCCTACGTCGTGGCCCAGCAGCCCGCTGACGGCTATACCCTGCTGGTTTCCACCGGCAATCTTCACCAGATCTTCGAGAAGGACAAGCTCTACGGCGCGCCGACGGCGTACTCGCTCGACCAGGTCGAGTTCCTCGCTCTCCTCTCGGCCGATCCGATCATCATGGTCGCCCATCCTTCGCTGCCCGTTAAGACGGCGAAGGACGTCGCGGCGCTCGCCCGGTCGAAGCCCAACGAGCTCGTGTTTTCCTCCTCCGGCGCCTACGGCGTCACGCACACCCCGGTGCAGCTCTTCCTCGACGCCGCCAAGGCGAAGATGCGCCACCTTCCCACGACGGGCGGCGGACCGGCGATCACGCAGGCGCTCGGCGGTCATTCGCAACTGACGACCGGCGGCCCGGCCGCCGTTTACCCGCACGTGAAATCGGGGAAGCTGCGCGCGATCGCGAGCTACGGCGTGAAGCCGCATCCGGCGTTGCCGGACCTGCCGTTGATGAAGAATTCCGGCTTCGACATCGAGTCGTACCTGTGGGTTGGCATCTTCACCCGGACGGGCGTGCCGGCGCCGGTTCTTACAAGGTTGCGCCAGTTGATCGGCCAGGTCGCCGCCGACCCCCAGTTCAGGCAGGCGCTCGAAAACGTCCAGGTCGTGCCCGACTACCGCGACTCGGCCGAGTTCAGGAAGTTCTTCGATGCCGATCACAAGCGCATGGCCGTGGCGATCAAGAGCATCGGGAAACTTTGAAGAAGTGATGAGAAGTGGTGATGAGTACTGGTGATGTAAAGTGGTGATGGAACAGCCCTACATCACCTTTTCCCATCACCATCTTTCATCACTATTTTTCATCACCTCTTCCTTCGAGATCATCGATTGCCCGCCATGAAGATAAAGTCCATTGAAACCCTGGCAGTGAGCCTGCCGATGGTGAAGCCGCTCAAGATGGCGTTCGAGGAGGTGAAGAGCGCGGAGAACGTGCTGGTGCGGCTCGAGACCGACGGTGGTGTCATCGGCTGGGGGGGCGCGGCGACTGCGCCGACCATGACCGGGGAAACGGTGCAGAGCATGACAGCGGCGATACGCTATCTCGCGCCCAGGTTGGAAGGGATGCCGCTCGACGACATATCCGCGATCATGGCGCGCGCTCATAACTACCTCTACGGCAACCAGTCGGCCAAGTCGGTGCTCGAGATGGCGCTGCACGACACCCTGGGGCGCGGAATGGGGAAGCCGGTGCACGATCTGCTGGGAACGAAGCGCCGCAGCCGCATACCGATACTGTGCATGGTCGGCACGGGGAAAGGCATCGCGGCCGACGTGGAGGAAGCGTTGCGCACGCGCGCGGAAGGCCACGTCGCGTTCAAGATCAAGGTCGGCGTCGCCGATCCGCGCGATGACGCGGCGCGCACGCGGAAGATCTGCGAGGCTCTCGCTGGCAATGGCGATCTCCTGATCTGCGCCGATGCGAACCAGGGCTTCACCCCCGAGCAGGCGATCACTTACGTCCAGGCCGTCGCGGACACGAGCCTTGCCTTCTTCGAGCAACCGGTCGCGTGGAACGATCTCGAGGGGATGGCGCGGGTCGCGAAGGCAAGCCGGGTGAAGATCGGCTGCGACGAAGGGCTCCATTCCCTGGAGGACGTGACGCGCCATCACGAGACCGGCGCGGCGAGCGGCTTCAGCCTGAAAACCATCAAGCTGGGCGGCATGAAGCCGGTTTACGATACAGGCGTGCTGTGCGAAAAGCTGGGGATGAAGGTGAACCTCGCCTCCAAGTTTGCCGAGACCGGCATCTCCACCGCGGCCGTTTTGCATCTCGCCGCCGCGCTCCCCGCCGTGGACTGGGGCGTGGCCTTCTCCAGCCAGCATCTGACCGACGACATCCTCGGGACGCCGCACGTGTTCGAGGGCGGGCACATCAACGTGCCGACAGGCGTGGGACTGGGAATCGAAGTGGATGAAGCGAAGGTGAGGCGCTACGCGAGGGAGACATGAAAAGCGGTCCGGATTCTGCGGTGCGGATACCGCGATGCAGGTACGGCGGTGCAGATACGGCGAAGTAGAGAGCCTGCCCGCTTCACCTGCACCGCTTCACCTGGACCGCTTCATCCGCATCGCCTTTCCTGCACCGCTCTTCAGAAGGAACGCTTATGAAACGAAGCACCGACCGCATCCTCACCACCCACGTCGGCAGCCTCGCCCGGCCCGATGCGCTCGTACCCCTGCTGAAAGCGCAGGACCTGGCGCAGCCGTACGACAAGGACCTGTTCGCGAAGCTCGTGCGCGAGGCGGTAACGGGCGTGGTGCAGAAGCAATGCGCAGCGGGCATCGACATCGTCGCCGACGGGGAGCAAAGCAAGTCGAGCTTCTACCGCTACGTCCTCGAGCGTTTCAGCGGGTTCGAGCGCCGGCCGCCTGCCCCGGACCAGGTGAACGCCCGCGCCAGGGGACGCGAGTTCACGGCCTTCCCCGAGTTCTACGCGTGGGCCGAGAAGATCGCGGAGTGGGCGGGCGGCCGGAACAACGACCGCAACCGGCACGGCATCGAAACCTGCACCGGACCCATCAGCTACAAGGGACAGGCGGCAGTCCAGCGCGACATCGAGAATCTGAAGGCGGCGTTGAAGAGGCAGCCCCACGAGGAAGTCTTCGTGCCCGCCATCTCGGCCCCGTACATCTACGCCAACTATCCGAACGCGTACTATCGGACCGGCGAGGAGTACGAGCAGGCCCTGTGCGACGCGGCGCGCGAGGAGTACCGCGCCATCGTCGATGCGGGCTTCATCGTCCAGATCGATGACCCGCGCCTCGTCACCTACTACATGATGACGCCCGGGGCGAGCGTGGCGGATTGCCGGAAGTGGGTGGAGAAGCGCATCGAGGCGATCAACTACTCCCTCACCGGCATCCCGCCCGAGAAAGTCCGTTTCCATACGTGCTACAGCATCGACGTCGGTCCCCGCCTGTACGACATGGAATTGAAGGACATCGTCGACCTCCTCTTCAGGATCAACGCCGGCGCGTATTCCTTCGAAATGGCCAATCCCCGGCATGAGCACGAGTACCACGTCTTCGAGAAGAATCGCCCGCCCGAGGGGAAAATCCTCATCCCGGGTGTCATCAGCCACACCACCAACCTGGTGGAGCACCCGGAGCTGATCGCCGAGCGGATCGTCCGTGTGGCCCGCCTCGTCGGGCGCGAGAATGTCATCGCGGGCGCCGACTGCGGTTTCGCCGCCTCCGCCACGCGCTTCAACGACACCCACCCGAGTATCGCCTACCTCAAGTTCGCGGCACTGGCGGAAGGCGCCCGTCTGGCGAGCCGGCAGTTGTGGAAATAGAACTCCGGCCTTTCGTCGCGGGATACATCGGGAACGCGCTGAAGCTCTGGTCCGGAATCGAAGGCCTTGCGATCAGATGGCGACGGCTTCGAGAATCTGCACCGGCGTCGCGGTCATGACGACTCGCGCCAGCTTGAATCCGGCCGCCGCCAGCAGGGTCTCGAATTCACTACTCGTTCGCTCGCATCCGCCGTTCATCAGCATCATGCTCAAGTCCGAGAGCGTTGATTCGACGCCCGGCTTGTCCGGGTCGAGCAGGCGCTCGATGATGAGGAGCGTCGTTCCGGGCATCATGGCCCGTCGCGCGCTCTGGAGTATCCGGATGGTGTCACCGTCGTCCCAGTCGTGGAGTACCCGGGAGAGGACATACGCATCGCCCCCCGCCGGCACGGTATCGAAGAAGCTTCCGGTGCGGAGGTCGTAGCGCCCGGCAAGCCCCGCAGCCTCCAGCCTCGAAGCAGCGTCCCGGATTGCTTCGGGCAGATCGAATACGACCCCTCGCAGCCCTGTGTACGCTCCAAGTATGGAAGCGATCAAGGTCCCGTTTCCACCTCCGACGTCGATGATGTTCCCGGAAGAGGAGAAGTCATAGGCATCGAGCACCGCCCGCGCGAGCCACGCGGAGTTCGCGCCCATCGCGTCGTGGAAGACACGCGCCTCGTCGGGTGATTCCTCCAGGCGCTCCCAGCGATGCCTGCCGTGGCCGCTCCCCAAGCCGCCCTCGCCGGTCCTGACGCTCTCGAGGATGTCTGCCCAGGCGCGGTACATCCGCGCGCTGAAAAGCGTCCAGGGGCGCAGCGACTCGTCGGTATCGGATCGCAGCCACGTTCCCAGTGAAGCGAGCGCGAAACGCTCATCGTCCCGGTGCTCGAGGACGCCCATGCTCGCGAGTGCCCGCAGAATTCTGAACAGCGCGCGCGGGTCCACGCGCGTAGCCGCGGCCAGCTCACTTGCTCGCTTCGATCCGTCCTTCAGGAGATCGGCGATCCGCAGTTCGGCGGCCACGTAAAGCACCTGCGCGACCCGATAACCGTCGATCATGCCGCGTAGCTGCTCGCGCAGGAGCGCGTCTGGTTTTGCGAGCTCGTTCATGGTGATCCGTTGGATAAAAGGTCGTAAGGCTGGGCGAGTCTATTGCGCGACTATTCCGGCGTCGCGCACGATAGCGCCCCATTTCGCGTGCTCGGCCTTGATGAATGCCGCGAACGCCTGCGGAGTCTCCCCCTTCGGTTCGCCGCCTTGCTCCGCGAACCATTCACGCGCCTGTGGGGTAGCCAGGATTCCGACGATCTTCTGATTGAGTCGGGTCACGATCGCCGTAGGCGTGCCGGCGGGAGCGCAAATGCCCATCCAGCTCCAGTATTCGTAGGCGGAGAGCCCGGATTCCCCGACGGTGGGAACGTCCGGCAGTGAGGCGATCCGCTTTGCGCTCGTTACGGCCAAAGCCTTGATCTTTCCCGTCTTGACGTAGGGCAGCTGAATCGCGGTGCTGTCGATGGTGAAGGAGAGTCGCCCTGCCATGAGGTCCACGAGGGCGGCTGCCGCACCCTTGTACGGCACGTGCATGACGTCGATCTTCGCCATCTTCTTGAAGAGCTCTCCCGCCAGGTGCGGGGGAGTGCCGGTGCCACCCGATCCGAACGTGAGTAGGCCCGGTTTCTCCCGGGCGATCCGGATGAGATTCGCTACGGAACTAACCGGCATCTCGGGATGGACGGCAAGCAGCATGGGACTCACGACAATCCGCGTAACCGGCGCGAAGTCGGCGATCGGGTCGTAGCCCGTTCGCGCGTAGAGGTACGGGTTGATCGCGAATGTTCCCTGGTGCGCCAGCACCAGCGTATATCCGTCAGGAGCGCTCTTGGCCGCTGCCGCGGTGCCGATGTTGCCACCTGCGCCCGGCCGGTTGTCGATCACGATGGATTGTCCGAACTCCGCCGCGAGTTTTTCTGCGACCCAGCGGGAACGAATGTCGGGGGGACTCCCCGGCGTGCTCGGGACAATCAGTCTCACCGGCCTGCCGGGATAGATTTCCGCAACCACGGGCCCGGTCAATGTGGCGCCGAGAATCAGTAACGACGATACGGTGCGCAGCTTCATGTAAACCACCTCCGCGTATTGGCAGGGCCAGTCTATTGCTCGCCCACCGCAGCGTCGATACGGCGGCGGGCATTTCACTTGTGCAAGAAACTCACAGATAATCCCCTCTTGCACGTCGGCGTGGAGATGGCGGTCATGGAGAAGCTGCGGCGGCTGGAAATGGTGGTGCGGGCGGCGGACGCGGGCAGTTTTTCGAAGGCGGCGCGCGCGCTGGATGTCACGCCGTCGGCAGTGAGCCGTGCCGTGACGGATCTGGAGAGAGAGCTTCGCGTCACGATCTTCTACCGCACGACGCGGCAGCTGCGCCTGACCCAGGACGGCGAGACGATCTGCGAGCGCGGCCGCGCGATTCTCGATCAGCTGAGCGAGCTCGAAGCCGCTGTAGCGAAGCCCTCCGAGCGCCTGCGCGGGACGCTGCGTGTCGGGCTCAGCGTCACGCTCAGCCGCGGCATCATCATGCCCGCGATTGCCGCGTTCACGCGGAGGCATCCCGACTTGCGGCTGGAAATGATCGTCCTGACCCAGGTGAAGGAGATGCATGCCGAGGGCGTGGATCTCATGCTGCGGGTCGCCGAGCCTCCGGATTCGAGCCTCATTGCGCGGCGCGTCGCCACGATCCGGTTCGGCGTCTACGGCTCACCCGACTATCTCGAGCGCGCCGGCATACCCGCCGAACCCGACGATCTGCTGCGCCACCGTTGTCTCGTGTACTGGTATCCGGGATTCGGCAAGTCGCTGAACGAATGGATCTTCGAACGTCAGGGCGAGCGCAAGATAGTCACCATTACCGAGCCCGTGATCCTCACGGATGATCGCGAGGGATTGATGGAGGCGCTCCTGGGCGGCGCCGGGCTCTATCGAGGCGGCAACTTCGATCCGGCCCTTATCAAATCGGGGCGCCTGCGCCGGGTGCTCGCCGATTGGAACTGCCCGGGCGGCATTCCCGTCTACGCGATGTACCGCAGGACGCCTCGACTCGCCCCGAAGATCGCGGCGTTCCTCGAATTCGCGGCGGAGGCCTTCGCGGCCTTCGATCCGGAGGAGCTCACGCTGATCCACGAGAAGAGCTTCGCCGCCTCGCTCCCGCGCGGGCGCGCAAAGGCGCTGCGCAACACTTGAGAAAATGCGTCCCTTGGATCCTTGGGTCTGACTCCGAGGAGTTGAGAACACTCTGCGGTCTCCTGGGGTCTGACTTCAGAATGTGTTTGATTCAGCGGCAAATAAACGGAAATCGCCCGCATTGAGCTGGCGCCGCTGGATGAACCGCTCCGGATACGGCATGTCGGACGGTGAGGAGGTCTCATGGACACCGATCTGGACGGGATGTCGCGCGAAGCGCTGGTGGCCGAGGTGAAGAAGCTCCGGGCAGGCGTACGAGCGCACCGGGACAGCACGGGGCAGGACTTGTGCTGGCACCACCCGGCGCTGTGGTCGCTGCTGCCCGAGAAAACCGACCCCCTTCCCGTCGTACCCGAGTGGCCGCAGTTCCTGCGCGGCTGCGTGCGCTATCGCGAGTCGCTCGACGAGCAGCTTCCGCACGCGCCCCGAAGCGATGAACCGTACCGAAAGTAAGTTGCAATCTACCTCTAGAACAAGGCGAGGTCTCGCTTGTTCTGAGGACTGATTGCAGGACGCGCCGCCGACACCGGTCACGGGTCACCGGTCACTGGTCACCGAAGTCAGAGCTTGATCTTCGGGTCGAGCCAATCGCGCAGAGAATCCCCGAAGAGATTGAAGGCAAACACCCCCAGGCTGATCGCGATCCCCGGGAAGACGATCATCCACGGCGCCTGCTGGTAGAAGTCCGCGGCCGAGCCCGAGAGCATCAGCCCCCACGACGGCGTCGGCTCCGTCACTCCCAGTCCGAGGAAAGAGAGCGAGGCCTCGGCGAGTATCGCCTGCGCGACGAACGCGGTCAGCATGATGAGATAGGGCGCGACCACGTTGGGCACCATGTGCCGGAAGATGATGCGCGCGTGCGAATAGCCCGCCGCGCGTGCGGCGTCCACGTACGGCAGCTCGCGCACCGCGAGCGCCGAAGCCCGCACCACCCGCTCCACCCGCGGCAGCATCGGGATGGCGATGGCAATGATGAGGTAGACGTCGAGCCCCAGTACCACGTAATTGCCGAGCACCGCGACCACCGTGATCGCCAGCACGATGATGGGAAACGAGAGCAGCACGTCCATCACGCCCTGTATGATGAGATCGGTCTTGCCGCCGAAGTAGGCCGACACGACCCCGATCACCGCGCCTCCCGTCGAGCCCAGGAACGATGCGATGAAGCCGATCGCGAGCGCGGTGCGCGCGCCGTAGATGATGCGCGAGAGCACGTCGCGGCCGAAAGAATCCGTGCCGAGCCAATGTTCACCCGAGGGCGCCGCCAGCATCGCGCCGTAGTCCACCGTAAGCGGGTCGTACGGCGCGACCCACTGCGCGAACGCCGCGCAGATGCCCATCAGCACTATGACGACGAGCCCCGCGGCGCCGAGCGGCTGCTGGGTCATGAACAGCAATACAGGGTGCCGCCGTGCGGGGACCTTGTAGGCGATGGTGGGAGCGGCTGTGCTCATAGATCCGTCGTGCGTCAGCGGTCAGGAGTCAGGGGTGCCATGTCTCGGCTGGCGCTTGACGCCTGACGGGTTTTGAGTCCGCCTGACGCTGACCCCTGACGGCCGTTTAGCGATAGCGAATGCGTGGGTCGAGGAACGCATACAGCAGATCGATCACAAAGTTGATCAGCACGAAGAACACCGAAACCAGCAGCACCAGCGCCTGGATCATGGTGAAGTCGCTGCGCGCCACGGCCTGCACGAAGAGCTTGCCTATGCCGTTCAGGTTGAAGACCTGCTCGGTCACGACCAGCCCGCCGATGAGGAAGGCGAATTCGAGCCCGATCACGGTCACCACGGGCAGCATGGCGTTTCTCATCGCGTGGCGCGCGACGACGAGCCTTTCCATGACGCCCTTGGCGCGGGCGGTCCGGATGTAGTCCTCCTGCAGCACCTCCAGGATGGAGGAGCGCATCATGCGCGTGGACACCGCGGAATAGCGGTAGCCGACCGCGAGCGCGGGCCAGATCAGCTGCGACAGGTTCCCCCACGGGTCCTTCAGGAACGGCGTGAAAGTGAGCGGCGGTATCCAGTCGAACCACGTGAGGAGGAGCAGAATCACGATCATGCCCAGCCAGAACGAGGGCACCGCGAGCCCCGCGATGGAGAAGAGCCGGATCGACTGGTCGATCCAGGTGTCCTTGAAAATGGCCGAGAGCGTGCCGAGCGGCAGCGCCAGCAGCACCGCGAGGATCGTGGCCATGATCGCCACCTGTAGCGAGAGCTCGAGCCGGATCGCGATTTCATAGGTGACCGCCCTGCCGGTCCACATCGAATAGCCGAAATCCCCCTGCAGCAGCCCCCAGAACCATTTCGCGAACTGCACGTACATCGGCTGGTCGAGCCCGAGCCGCGCGCGCTCGGCCGCGATCACCTCGGGGGCGATGTTGGCGCCGCCCCCGTCGCCCAGCAGCATCGTCGCCACCGGGTCGCCCGGCATCAACCGCAGCAGGAAGAACACCAGCACCGCGACGCCGATCAGCGTCGGGATCATGAGGAGGAAGCGGTGGAAGATGAAGCGGAGCATGCAGGCCGAACGGCGTCTCAGATGAAGCGGTGCAGTTGAAGCGGATCAGGTAAAGCGATGTGGATCAAGCGGTACGGGTACAGCCGCCTCATCCGGGCCGCCGAACCTGCATCGCCCTACCTGGACCGCCGTATCTGCACCGCCCTATCTGACCCGCTGTTGTGGACCGATCACTGATCGAGCCACACATCCGTCAAATCCTGCCCCACGTAGTGGCTGGGCGTGATGTACCAGCCCCTCATCTGCTTGTGGTAGACGATGATGCGGTGCCACCAGATCGTCGGGATGGTATAGGCCTGTTCGAGCGCGCGCTTCTCGAACTCGCGCAGCAGGGCGTAGCGCTTCTTCTTGTCGAGCTCGCCCGATTGCTTGTCGAAGAGGTCGTCGAGCACGCGGTCGGTCTGCTGCGCGTAGTTGATGGTGGACCGGTCGTGCGACAGGTATTTCTGCAGCTGCAGGTTCGGCTCGTCCATGAAATCGCAGTTGAAGTCGAGCGCCGCGTCGAAAGCCGGGTTGTCGCGCTGCTGCGCCGCCAGGTAGAGCCGCGTCTCGAGTTGCTCGTGCTTGACGTTGACCCCGATCTGCCGCCACTGGTCGATCAGGAACACGCCGACCGGCGTGTACGGCATGGCGACGTTGCGGTTGGTGAGCGCGAACGTGAGATTGGGTACGCCCGCCGCCTGCAGGAGCTTCTTCGCCTCCGCGCGAGAAGCATTGATATCCCTGGAGAAGCCGGGATAGGTCAGGAGCTCCTTCTCATTCGCCGCGAGGTCGTAGCCGGGGCGCAGGATGCCGCCGACATGCCGCACCAGCGCGATCTTGGAGAGCGCCTGCGCGCCGCCCCAGCGGTCCACGGCGAGCGACAGCGCCTGGCGCACGCGCACGTCGTCGAAGGGCTTCTTCTTCGTGTTGAAGGTCACCACCAGCGAGCAGACCCAGGGCGTCTCCTGCACCGTCGCTTTCGGACCCAGCGTCTTCACGAGGCGGTCGCGATCGGCTGGCGAATGGCCGCGGAACTCGACGAGCACCTCTCCCGCCGCAAGCGCGTTCACCATCGGCGCACCGGCGATGAAGATGGCGTAATAGCCGTTCAGGTACGGCTTGCCTTTTTCGAAGTAGCCGTCGAACTTGCGGCCCGTCCAGTGCGAACCCGCGACGTGCTCGACGAAGGTGAAGGGCCCGGTTCCCATGATGTTGCGCTCCGGAAACTTCGGATCCTGCTTCAGTTTCGCGGCGCTGTACACGCAGTCCCACGGGCTCGCGAAGTTGGTCAGCATCGAGGCGTTGGTTTTCTTCAGCTTGAATACCACGGTCAGGGGATCAGGCGTCTCGATCGAGGCGATGTCGGCATAACTCGCCTGGCGGATCGAGAGTACGCCCTTGGCCGGATTGCGCAGGCGCTCGTAGGTGGCCTTGATGTCCTCGGAGGAGAAGGTCGAGCCGTCGTGGAACTTGACCCCCTTCTTGAGCTTGAAGGTGTAGGTCAGCCCGTCCTTGGCGACCGTCCACGACTCCGCGAGGTCGCCCTTGATCGCCGGGTACTTCTCGGTATCGAACTTGAGGAGCGTGTTGTAGTGCGGGCGCACCGGGTGGATGAACGCGAACGAGGTCTGCGCGTGGCAGTCGTAATTGGGCGGCTCCGCACCCACCGCGAACTTGAGCAGCCCGCCGGGCCGCGGCGTGTCGGCGCCGGTCGCCGCCATCGAGGAGGACAGCGCCACGGCGCCCAGCAGCAATGCAAGGTGTTGGTTCATGCTCCTCCTCCATTTTTTTGGAGACCTGTTTTCAGATCTTGATGCAGGCCGCGAAATGTCCCGGCCTGACCTCCCGCAATTCGGGAATCTTGATCTTACACTCTTCGCTCGCCATCGGGCAGCGCGTATGGAAGACGCAGCCCCGCGGCGGATTCAGCGGGCTCGGCACTTCGCCGCCGAGCACGCGGTACTCGCGCTCTGCTTCCAGCGCCGGGTCGGGAATCGGCACGGCGTCGAGCAGCGCGCGGGTGTACGGATGCAGCGGATCGGCGTAGAGCGTGTCGCGGTCCGCGACCTCCATCACCTTGCCGAGGTACATGACGATGACACGGTCGGAAATGTGCCGCACGACCGCGAGATCGTGCGCGATGAACAGATACGTCAGCCCGAATTTCTGCTGCAGATCTTCGAGCAGGTTGATGATCTGCGCCTGGATCGAGACGTCGAGCGCCGACACCGGCTCGTCGCACACGATGAACTCCGGCTGCATCGCCAGCGCCCGGGCGATGCCCACGCGCTGGCGCTGGCCGCCGGAGAGCTCGTGCGGGTAGCGCTCGGCCATGTACTCGAAGAGCCCCACCTGCGTGAGCAACTCGAGCACCTTCGCGCGCGCGGCCCTGCGGTCGGGCGCGAGGCGGTAGACCAGCATCGGCTCCGAGATGATCTCCCCGACGGTCATGCGCGGGTTCAACGAGCTGTACGGATCCTGGAAAATGACCTGCACCTTCCGGCGATAGTCCTTCAGGCGCTGCCCGGTCACGCGCGTCACGTTGGCGCCGTTGAACACGATCTCGCCGGCGGTCGCCTGCTCGAGCCGGAGCAGCGTGCGGCCCACCGTCGTCTTGCCGCAGCCGGATTCGCCTACCAGGCCGAGCGTCTCGCCGCGGTACACTTCGAAGGTGAGCCCGTCCACGGCGCGCACCTCGAAGCGCGTGTTCTTGAAGATCTGGAAGCCCGCGCCGACCTCGAAGTAGGTCCGCAGGTCGTGCACCCTCAGGAGCGGCTGCGCGCGATCGACCTGCTTCGTCACCGACCGCTCCCGCCCTGCCTGCGCCAGCCCGAGCCCCTCCGGTCCGACCTGCGACATCTCTTTCGCGCGGATACAGGCCGAATGGCGATGCGGCTCCACTTCGACGATCTCCGGCAGCGCCGCGACGCATTCCGGGAGGCGCGCCGGACAACGCGGCGCGAACCGGCAACCGGGCGGCGGCTCGAGCAGGTTGGGCGGCAGGCCTTCTATCGTCTCGAGCTTGCGGCCGCGCGCGCGGTCGAGGCGCGGCACGGAACGCAGCAGCCCCGCCGTGTAGGGGTGCAGCGGTTTTTCGAACACGTTCCCCGCGCTGCCCTGCTCGGCCAGGCGCGCGGCGTACATCACGTTCACGCGATTGGCGTAGCGGGCGACGATGCCCAGGTTGTGCGTAATGAGGATGAGGGCGATCCCGAGATCGCGCGACAAATCCTTCATGAGCTTCAGGATCTGTGCCTGTATCGTCACGTCGAGCGCGGTCGTCGGCTCGTCGGCGATGATGAGCTTTGGGTTGCAGGAGAGCGCGATCGCGATCATGACGCGCTGGCGCATGCCGCCGGAGAACTGGTGCGGGTACTGATCGAGGCGGCGCTCGGGGTCGGGAATGCCGACCAGCTTCAAGAGCTCGGTGGCCCGCGCGCGTGCCTGCTGCTCTGTCATCCCGAGGTGTATCAACAGCGGCTCCATGATCTGGAAGCCGATGGTCAGCACGGGGTTCAACGAGGTCATCGGCTCCTGGAAGATCATCGCGATGTCGCGTCCGCGGATCGCGCGCATGTCGTCTTCCGGAAGATCGAGGAGGTTCACTCCCTGGAACAGGATGCGGCCGGCGACGATGCGGCCGGCGGGCTTCGCGAGGAGCCGCATGATGGCGAGCGAGGACACCGACTTGCCGCAGCCGGATTCGCCGACGAGCGCCACCGTCTCGCCGGGCCTGACCTTGTAGGAGATGCCTTCGACCGCGCGCACCACGCCGCGCGTGGTGACGAAGTGTACGTGCAGGTCCTCGACCTCCAGCAGCCATTCGCCCGCGCCGGCGCCGGGCGCGGCGGCGCCGCGCGCTACCGTAGTCTGATCCATCCCCCTCCGCTGAGACCTGCCTGGAAAATCGGACGCTTAGTACTGGTCCGGCAGGCTATTGACCACCATACGGATTGTCAAGTCTCGTCAAACCCGGACGCTGCGCGCCGGTTTAACTCTGCGCGTTCGAACAGACGAATGGCTCGCCGTTCAGCGCGCAGCGCCTCTGGCTAGCCACCAGAGTCAGTTCCTCAGGATTTCCTGTGGGCTTTCGACGACCACGACCGGGGGGGCCTCTGGCTCCGGCGCCGACCAGCTGATCTCTGCCCTGCCTTGCGCGGTACCCATGACCGTAACCTTGGGCTCCGTAGTCCGTGGCCCGGCTGGCTGGCTCGCCGCAGCCGCGCTTTCGGAGTCGCGCCGCTTCCTGTCCGCCTCGTACTTCGCGGTTTCCCGGTAACGCGCCGCATCGTCGAGCCGGACGATGGCCCGCGTCTCGGTACGGCCCTTCGGCTCTCCCTCGGCGCGAACTATCTGCGGCTGGACATCGCTCCTCGCCTGGACTTGAGCTTCAGACCTGCGCGCTGCCGCGGGTGCGCCGGGTTTCGCGCTGGACTTCACGGGATCGTCGATCCGGATGCGTTCGATCTGAATGGGTTCGCCGCGTTCCCCCGCTTCCATATCACCAGCGGCACGGGCCCTGACGAGCTCGACGGTATTGACCGGCACGGCCTGAGTCGAGGGGCCGGCCGCGTCGATGATACGGATGACGGCGGAGGCGCGCTCCTCCGGATTGTCGTTGGCCCCGCCCTGGATCGCGACGGGCCCGCTCACGCCGCCGGTCGCAGTCGTTTGTGCCGACACGGATGCGGCACTCCAAGCCGCGATAACCGCGGCCGCGAGGACGGCGTGTTTTGTTCTCAGCATGACACTCTCCAGATGGATGAAGGCTACCCTGCGAATGAGCAAGGCCCGTGCCATCCACCGAAGCCTTATGAATTCAACGATTTGGAAGACGACGCCGACACGCACCGTCACCCTGCCGCGACGGGCTCGCCGGCGGACCGCCGGAATCCCTGATGCGGCAGCCGGTTAGCGCGTCGTAAACCGGCGACGCGCAAAAAAAAGCCGCAGGAGCCAAGACTCCTGCGGCTGCATGCACCGTCTTTCCCCGGGGAGGGAGGAAGGGAATGGGAAAGACGATCACATGACTACCGAACCTCTGTGTCAGCGGGCCGCGCTGAACGCTTCATTCACCTTGGCTTCTCGCTTACCTTGGCTGCTTCCCAAAGCAATGCGCATGCCATTCACAGGAGTCCTGTCGATTCAATCGATTGGAACGCGCGTGTGCAAACACAGACGTCGCTCCGGCGCGACATCCACGCAGCCGAATGACGGGAAACGTCTACCGGCCAGCGAGTTAGCTGTGTCGCGGCGCGGCGACGCGGGAGCTATGATTCGACGCTGCTGGCACTGCTTCGCCAGAGCAAGGGAGCGATCAACATGCGCTGTCTCATACGGAAAGCGGGGCTCGCGCTGGGGCTGCTTGCCGTGTCCGCCGCCGTCCTCGCGCAAGGCTACCCGCAGAAAACGATCCGCTTCGTCGTACCTTTTCCCCCGGGAGGCGCGACCGACGCACTGGCGCGCATACTCGGCGAAAGAATGTCCGATGCCTGGAAGCAGCCGGTGCTGATCGACAATCGCGCCGGCGCCGGCGGCAACATCGCCGCCGAGATCGTCGCGAAATCCCCGGCCGATGGCTACACCATCATCATCGTGGGAATGTCGCACGCGGCCAACCTCGCGCTGTACTCGAAGCTGGCCTACCACCCCGTGCGGGACTTCGCTCCGGTCACGCAGGCAGTGGCCATGAACATGTTTCTCGTCGTCCATCCATCGCTGCCCGTCAAGTCGGTCAAGGAGCTGATCGCGCTCGCCAAAACAAAACCCGGCGCGTTGAACTACGGCTCCGGCGGCAGCGGCAGCACGCCGCACATGGCGATGGAATTGTTCAAGAGCCTAGCCGGGGTGGACCTGGTACACGTGCCGTACAAGGGCACGCAGTCGGTGATCGGCATCATGCGCGGCGAAGCAGCCATGTTGTTCGAGAACCTGATCTCGGTCGGCGCGCACGTCCAGTCCGGCAAGCTGCGCGCGCTGGCGGTCGGCGCGACGAAGCGCAGCGGAGCGATGCCGGAGCTGCCGACCGTCGCGGAAGCCGGCGTGCCCGGCTACGAGATGGCGGCGTGGTTCGGGGTACTCGCGCCCGCCGGCACGCCGAGGCCCGTCATTGCGGCCCTCCAGCGGGAGATGGCGGGCACGCTGAAACAGCCGGAGGTCAGGGAACGCTTCGCGAAGCTGGGGGCCGAGCCCGTGGGCAGCACGCCGGAGGAGTTCGACGCGCTCATCAAGTCCGAGATCGCGAAGTGGGGGAAAGTGGTCAAGGAAGCCGGACTAAAGGCCGACTGAAAAAGCGGGCCAGATAGTGCGGTTCAGGTGAAGCGGTTCAGGTGAAGCGGTTCAGCTAAAGCGGGTCAACCAAAGTTTAGCGGTGGAGTTCGCTGTATCTGCACCGCTGTATCTGCACCGCTGTATCTGCACCGCTGTATCTGCACCGCTGTATCTGCACCGCTGTATCTGCACCGCTGTATCTGCACCGCTGTATCTGCGCCGCCGCATCT
>Ga0075428_100001941_pt1 | contig 22216 bp, 18 predicted proteins | sample RhiMetdeltSRZDD2_FD_75291 | JGI IMG/M metagenome (GOLD analysis project Ga0075428, IMG submission 75291) | Populus rhizosphere microbial communities from Tennessee, USA - Rhizosphere MetaG P. deltoides SRZDD2 | ecosystem: Host-associated > Plants > Roots > Rhizosphere > Soil | place: USA... | reverse complement strand
CGCCGTCGCCGTCGAGGTCCGCGGCGGCCGGCTTCCCGGCCCGCTCCGGAAGGGTGATGACCGGCAGCTTGGTGAATGCCGCGTTGCCGGCGTTGATCATCACCGCGAGCTCGGGGACGTCTTCCCCCACCGCGATCAGGTCCATGTCATCGTCGCCGTCGAGGTCCGCGGCCGTGACGTGGTTGGCCCGGAACCCCACGCCGAGCTCCGCCGGCGCCGCGAAAGTGGCTCCTCCCTCATTCCGCAACCAGACGACGTCGGGGTTCGTCGGGCGAGAGCTGACGAGGTCCGGCAAGGCGTCGCCGTCGAGGTCAGCGACCGTGACGCGCGAGATGAGACCCGCGTACGTCTGGGCCAGCTCGAAGCTCACGTGCCCCGGCTGCGCATCGCACTCGTCCGGCGTGGCGTTCGAGTTGCAGTCGGAGCTCGTGCCGGCCGCGATATCCTGCAGGTCGTCGACGCCGTTCGAGTTGCAGTCGGCGGCGCGGAGCACGGAGCCGGCGAGCGATGCCGCCAGCAGACCCGAGAAGACGCTCAGAGCCGTCCCAGTCCATCGCGAACGGAGCAAAGTGAATCGTGGCATCGGGCTTCCCCTTTCGGACATTGCGATCGATCATCGAAGCGACCCCAGCCTCAGAACCCTGCGGCCGGCCGCAGCCCACCGCGGCGAACGGTTGCTAAGCAATGGGTAGGCCGCCGCGCGCGCGAGCCGCAGCGCTCGCCCCTAAACCCTCCTGCGCCGTCACTTGGGACTTCGAAGCAGCTCTGCCGTCGGATGGCGGAGTAAGGCCCGCTTGTCAGGGCAGACCCCTGTTTTCCGCGTTTGCGGAATTCGAGCGCCCCTTCCTGGATCCCGCACGCGGCGCGGTCGCGCAGGATTCTCAGGAAGCCAGGAATCGATGCGTCGGCGTCGGTCGGCCCGGACGAAAGTGCGCGCTCTCCTCGATGCGCCCTTCCGCGCCGACGTCCGTGAGCGCTCTTTGGATCGCCCCCACCGCGACACTGCGCAGGCCGTCCGGGCTGCCATGAACGCGCGCGTTGAGCACGAGCTGGCCCGCGCGCACCGGTTGGCCAATCCTCTGCGCCAGGCGAGGCGGGTATGGACCCCCGGTGTGGTTGGCGAGGGAAGTTCCGGCGTCCGTCTGGAAGAGCGCCTTGATATGCGCGATCTCGGCGCCGCTCGCTTCGAGACGATCCTTCATGCTGCCGAGCAGCCGAGCGACGAGCGCGTCCGCGTCGAAAGGCTGCTTGCCCTCGGCTCGCAGGGTCAAGTTCAGCCAGCCGAGCTCCGCTTCCCCAACTGCGTAGACGTCGTAGTCCACCTCGGCAATGTTGAGGCTCGCGTCCGCGGGCTGATCGAGGAGCCCGCGCCACGCCGCGAGGCCTTCGCCCGTCCAAGCGGAGATGGGCAAGAGGCGAGCTTTGGGGAACTCATTCGCCAAAACGGCGAGGAGAGCTTCCGTTTCGACCTGCGCGAGCTTGTCGACCTTGTTGAGGCAGATGACCTGCGCTTCTTCCAGCTGCTTGAGGAAGATGTACGCGACTTTCGAGGAGAAGCCGCCGAAACCCTTCTCGAGCACGATCTGCCGCGCGCGGGTGGGATCGATGAGGACCGAGTAGGGCGCGACGCGGAAACTTTTCGAATAGAGCGCCTTCAGCGGGGCAACGACCGTCGCCATGAGGTCCGTGCAGCTTCCCACGGGCTCCGCGAGCAGGACGTCCGGCTTTTCCTCGACGCGGAGACGGTCGGCGGCCTGCGCGAGCTCGTCGAACTTGCAGCAGAAGCACGCTCCAGCGACTTCTTCGACGCGCAGCCCCCGGACGCGCAGCGCGCCCGTGTCGACGAGGTTCGCGGCCTGGTCGTTGGTGATGAGCCCCACGCGCAATCCCTCCTCGTGATAGCTCTTCGCCAGAGCCAGAAGCGAGGTGGTCTTGCCTGCGCCCAGGAATCCGCCCACGAGAATCAATCTTGGCGCGTTCATCAGTCGCCTCCTTTTGTTTCGTAGGAAGGTCGCATGAGGTAGTGGAACATCGCCGCTCCCAGCACGGCCCCGCAGATGGGAGCTGCGATGTACACCGTGAAGAACCCTCCGCGAGGCCCCGGGATCGCGACGGAGCCCCAACCCGCGAGCCAGGCGAAGAGCCGAGGCCCGAAATCCCGCGCGGGGTTGAAGCACGCCTGCGTCAATGGAGCGGTGATGCTGATCAGGCCGGTGATGGTCAGTCCAATGAACGCCGGCGTGAGCTGACTCCCCGGCGCGTTCCGGTTCGCCGCTTCGGAAAGCGCGAAGACGACGAAAGCGAGCAACGCCGTGCCCACGACCTCGGCCAGCATGGCGCGGCCTTCGCTGACGTTATCGATCGTCGCGGGATCGAGACCGAGGCCAGGATTCGGAAAGTACTCGCCATAGCAGCACGCGGTCGCCTCGCTGCCCGGGCTCCCGCGCGGGACTCCGCTGGCCGTTTCGGAGTCCGCCAGGAATCCCCCGAACATCGCATAGAGGACGGCGGATGCGAGGAAAGCGCCGGCGGTCTGCGACACCCAGTAAGGCAGCACCCTCGATTTCGGAAAGCCCCCCACCAGCGCGAAAGCCGCCGTCATCGCGGGGTTGATGTGCGCGCCGCTCACCGCAGCGGTCGCATGGATCGCAATCGCGACGGCGATGCCCCAGACCGCCGCGACCTGAAAGAGGCCGCTGTGAGCTTTCGTGAGAACGGCGGCGTGGACGGCGCCGGTGCCCAGGAGCACGAGGATGAACGTTCCGCAGAGCTCGGCGGCGCAGCACTGCGCGAGGTGACCGCGCAGGAGCGCGCGCGGCGGCCGGATCCCAGCAGGGCGTTCGGTGGACACGATCGCTTCAGCAGCAGCCCGGGCTTCTCGCATGGTACGTGGGCTCCGTGACCAGAAAGTCTCGGCGGGTCTCCAGCTCGGCCGCCAGCGCGTCCGAGACGTGCGCAGGCATGCCCATCACGAACGTCGCCGCACCAACCGACACGAAGGGTGCGGTGCCGCGATAGACTGCGTATCGCCCCGTGAAGACGTCGGTCCGGCCCGCGCGGGCGGAGGTCTTCACCGCGAGCGCTTCGATGCTCTCGAGCAGGATCTCACGGTCCAGCTCGGGAAATTCGGTCGGGGTGAGCAGGCGGTAGGGAAACTTCGCGCGGACCACGATTCTGCCGAAACCGGCCTCTTCCATCCGCGCGATGTACTCGTCGTAAGTCACGCAGCCCGAGCAGCAGCGCGCGCGAAGCGTCGTGTTGGCGCGCAGCGACGCAGGGATCTCCGCAGAGCTCACCGGGTCGCTTGTCGAGAACCTCCCCTGCGGCGCCAGGACACGGTGGACTTCGGACAACGCCGTGCGGAGGTCGCCTACCGTGAAGACGTTGAAGAGACAGTTCTGCGCGACGACGTCGACGCTGCCAACCTCCGCGGGAAGGTCCTGGGCACTGCCGTCGCGGAGCTCGACGAAGTCGGGCCGGAACCATGGATTCGTCCGGGCAGCTTGCTCGAGGTTCCTGGCCGCGGCCTCCCGCATCTCCCGAACGGGGTCGACGGCAATCACACCGCCCCGCCGCCGCCGAAAATACGCGAGCTGCAACGCTTCGAGGCCGCCACCGACGCCGACGTAGAGCAGAGGCAGCCCGCCGGCGAGGTCCTGGGGCTGGACCGTAGACCCGCATCCGTAGTTCATGTCCAGCATCGCCTGGGGGACCTGAACCTCAGGGAAATGCCGCAGAGTTCCGTCCACGCAGCAAAGCGTCGGGTCGGGGGCCACGGCGGCGGCGGCGTAGTAGCTTTTGATCTGTTCCTTGTAGTCCGAGCTCATGCGTGGTTGCGGGTTCGGCCCGCTGTGGCTTCAGCTTTTGAGTCGGAGCACCGGAACGCCTTCACCGGATGGCGATCGGACTCGGCGATACGCCTCGAGCCTGGGGCGGGGCGACGTGTCCGGGACGAATCGCCGGTGGTAGCTCCCCGCAAGGCGCATCTCGATCTCGTCGTTCGGCGGGGGCTCTTGCCCGAAAACCCGCTTCCAGACGTCCGGCGGCTCCATGCAAAGGTACACGACCGGCCCGGCGTCGCGCTCCGGGGCGCAGCTCTCGATCGCTTGGACGACGGAGCGGTACATTTCGATCCGGAGCGGGCGCACGTAGTGCAGCTTGCCGTCCGCGCCGCGGATGAGCTCGCCATGGCGCAGCTCGGAGCGCGGAAAACGCGCCGCGATCGTGCCTTTCATCTCCGGAGGAAATCGCAGCGTGCCGAGGCTGACCCACGCTACCTGCTCGGGCGGCACCGCCTCGAAAGCCGCGGCGACGAGGCGCGAGTAGCCATCCTGCCAGCCTTCGTAATGAACCATAGGATCCAGGTGGAAGCCGACGGGATAGCCTCGCCGGGCGACTTCGCTCGCTGCGCGCAGGCGAGCCTCGAGGGGCGCGGTCTTGAGCTCCTCGCGCTCGCCCACTTCGGGAGGGTTCAGGGACCATGCGACCACGGTCTTGCCGCCGTGCTCGAGGTCCAGGAGGTTCTCGACGTTGTCCGTCTTCGTGCGCAGCTCGAGCACCGCGTTGGGCAGAGACCGGAAGAACGGCACCATGTGGCGCGTCGACTCCGTCAGCGGATCGAGGAGGAGGCTGTCGGATAGCTCCCCCGTGCCGACGCGAAAAATCCGCTCGGGCTCGCTCGATACGGCGCGCTGGATTTCGGCCTGCAAGTCGTCCACATTCGCGAAGACAGTGAGATGCTGCGACGTCATGTAGTGCTGCAGGATGCAGTACGTGCACTCCATCGCGCAGCCGTTGCCCTCGGCCAGCGTGTGGAGGTTGCAGCACGCGTACTCCTCTTTCAGGCCCTGGCACTGCTTGAAAGATCGGCCCCGAAACTCCTTCACGAGGAGCACCCGCTTGCCCTCCGTCAGCCCGAGCCTTCGCAGCGCCTCCTCGACGCCTCCCGCGGGCGCCTCGATCACCTCGACGCCCCCCGCGTTCCTCGAAACCGCCCGGGCTATCGGCGTCGCCGCCACAGCGGGGTCGACCAGAATCTTGTCGAGAGTGGGGCGGATCATGGAGCAGCGCAGGCGCGCGTCAGCTCATACTATCTCAAAGAACCGGCGGAGGCGCAGCGCGTTCTCCGCAAGGTCGCGCTCGAAGGCGGCCAGCGCGTCGCCGTCGGCCAGCTCGGCGCTGAGCCGGATGCCAGGACGCTCGAGCTGTGCATCCCACTCGACGCGCACCCGCGACGTGAAGCGCAGCTCTTTTTCCGCCGCCTCGAGCGCCTCGCGGCCCGTCTTCAGCCGCGGGAATCGCCGCTCGCGGAGCACGCGGCGGAACGCATCTTTGCCCAGACCGCGGGCCGCCCGTGCAGCCTCCTCGATGATGGCTTCGGGGGGGACGCCTTCGCGATGCGCTGTCTCCTCGATCCATTCGAGCGCCTCGCCGAGCTCGTTGACCGTGAGGCGGTGCTCTCGAGCGCTGGCAGCGAATGAGTGGACGGCGTCCCTGGAGAGCTCGAGGAGCACGAGAGCGCGCCGGAGCGGCAGCTGCGCCTCCTCGACGATGCTCTGGGCGTCAGGTCCCAGCGTGAGGAGCTTGAGGTGCCTCCGGTAGAGGTCGGCCGAGGCGTGGAGGCCGAGCAGCGGCAGCTTTTCGGCGACGATGCGGGCTTCATCGAGGCCCGGCAATCGCCGCAGCGCGTCGAGGATGCGAGCGACCTCGACCACGTTCCAGCGGTCGTTGTCGCGAAGGAACAGATCCCAGACCGCCTCTCGGGGCTGCGCAGGATCCACGACGAATGCTGGAAGCGCATCCTCGCCTCGGCGGAAAGCCCACCGCCCCCAACCCGAGATGATGCGGAAGCCGTTTCCGCAAGGCTCGACGATCAGCGGCGTCCGGATTCCCCGGGCCCGGATGGACTCGCGAAGCGCATCCGGGTAGCGCGTCCGCACCCGGGTCTCCGCGCCGGTCGGGTCGACGGATGCAGGCGGGAGCCAGAGGAAGGATGGAGGCATTTGCGTACCATACTGCATGGGCATCGGCACCTGGGGAGAGAAATCGCTCTCCGCTGCGCTGGGCTCAAGCCGGCGGGGCCGGATGCGACACGGCCGGATGCAAACCTCGACAGCCAGCGATCGCGAGGCTACAGTCGCTGGTGAGAACTGGAGGAGGGTCCAACCATGCAACGTTGCTGCACTATTCGATGCTGGGTCTGGCTCGCCGCGGCAGGTCTTCTCGGCGCCTCGGGGAGGGGGCGCGCAGCGGATGCGTCCTTCCTTCGTGGCGACGCCAACGCTGACGGCACCAGCGATCTGAGCGACGCCATCTCGATGCTTTTCTGCAACTTCCTCGGCACGAGCTGCACCGATTGCCCCGACGCCGCGGACGCCAACGACGACGGCAAGCGCGATGTTTCCGACCCGATCTACCTGCTCAATTATCTGTTTCTCGGCGAAGCGGCCCCCCCGGCGCCGGGGCAGGCCTGCGGCGAGGATCCTACCGCGGACGAGCTGCCCTGCGCGGCGTTCGCACCGTGCGTCGTGAGCGATCCGGATGCGATCTCCACATCTCGCGGCGCCCTTCGCGTCGTGCCGGTGGAGCATGCCTCGCTCGTCCTCCTGTGGGACTCGAAAGCGGTCTACGCCGACCCCGTCGGCGGAGCGGCGAAGTACGCCGGCCTCCCGCCGCCGGACCTGATCGTCGTGACTCACACGCACGGCGATCACATGGATCCATCGACGATCCGCGCGCTGGCCATCGACGGCACCGTGGTCATTGCCCCCCAGAGCGTCGCGACGGCGATCGCCGGAGGCGGGGGAGCGGGAAAAGGGACCGTGCAGACGCTCGCGAACGGCGACACCACCTCGGTCGCGGACGTGGGCGTCGAGGCCGTCGCCATGTACAACATCACGGCGGGACGGCTGCAGAATCATCCCAAAGGCGTAGGCAACGGCTACGTGCTCAACTTCGACGGGACGCGCGCGTACGTCTCCGGGGACACCGAAGACATTCCCGAGATGCGCGCCCTCGAGGAGATCGCGCTCGCTTTCCTTTGCATGAACCTTCCGTACACGATGACGCCTGCCCAGGCGGCTTCGGCCGCTCTCGAATTCCGTCCGAGCATCGTGTACCCGTACCACTACAGCGGGCAGAATCCGGCGGATTTCAAGGAGCTCGTCGAAGCGGGCGACGCCGGGATCGAAGTACGGCTGCGGGACTGGTACCCGTAGCCGGAGCGGAGCACCGCGAGCAGCTCTTGTCCACCGCCGCGCCGCATTCTCCTTGTCGATGACTGCTCCCGGCGACACTACCGAGCGCGCTCTCGTGCTGGGCTGCGGCTACTTCGGCCTCCGTGCGGCACGGATCCTCGCGGCAGAGGGCGTCCACGTCACCGCGACGACCACGCGGGCCGAGCGCGCGGTGGAGCTCGCCGCGGAAGGCCTGGAGCCCGCTCTTCTCGACCTGGCGCGGCCTGGCGAGAGCGCCGCTCTGACGTCGAGGCCGGACCTCGTGATCTGCGCCGTCGCGCCCGCACGAGATGCGGATCCCCGCGTAGTCTTCCGCGACGGCCCCCTCGCCGCCGCCCGCATCCTCCTCGAGCGCGGCCTCGACCCCCGGCGCTTCGTTTTCACGTCGTCGACGGGCGTCTATCCACAGAAAGATGGCTCCGAGCTGGACGAAGAAACCGCCGCCGATCCGGAGGACTCGCGCCATTCCATCCTGCGCCAGGCCGAGAATCGGCTCCTCCAGCTCGGCGCCGTGGTCCTGCGGCTCGGCGGGCTCTACGGCCCCGGCCGCTCCCCGCTGGAGTGGCTCCGCCGTCCGGAGATACGCGAGCGGATCCTCGCGGGCTGCGCCGACGCCTGGATGAACTGGGTCCGTGTGGAAGACGCTGCGCAGGCCGCCGTGCTGGCTCTCCGCAGGGGCTCTCGCGGCCGGTTGTTCATCGTCGTCGACGATGCGCCCGTCCGCCGTCGCGACTTCTACCGTCACGCCGCCGCGGTCGCGGGTCTGCCGGAGCCGTGCTTCGCCGGCGGCTCGGGGGACCTCGGGAAGCGCTGCTCGAACCGGCGAGCGAGGGAAGAGCTGGGCTTTCGACCGCAATTCCCGACGTACCGCGAAGGCCTGGATGGGCTCCAGCGGCACTGAATTCACGCCCGGTCAGCACTCTCCGTCGTTCAACGCGAGGAGGAGGCGGGTGAGCAGCGCTGCACGCAACGGGATCCGGTCGATGACGACGTGCTCGTCGACCGAGTGAGCCCCTCCGCCGTCGACGCCGACACCGTCGAGCACCGTCAACCCGAGCGACGCGAGGAAGGATCCATCGCTCCCACCCCCGGACTTGCCGGTCCCGATGCGGAGGTCCAGATCGCCGGCGAGCCGGATGGCGAGGGCGGCGAGCGCTTCCGTCCTCTCGGTCGGAACCATCGGCGGAAAAATGATCCCACCTTCCACGGCAATGCGAGCGCGGGAATCCCGGGGCACGAGGCGCAAGAGCCGCTCGTGGATCTCCTGGCCATCCGCGGCCGCGTCGAAGCGCACGTCGAGGCCGGACTCCGCGTATCCGGGGACAACGTTGGTGGCGATTCCGCCGCGGACCTGCCCAAAGTTGATGGTGATCCCTCGTGCGGGGTCCGCCCATCCGAGCGTCTCGATGATGACGTGCGCCAGCTCCGCGATGGCGCTAACGCCTTTCTCCGGCTCGAGACCCGCGTGCGCCTCCGTGCCGTGGACACTGAGCCGGTACATGCCGACGCCCTTGCGGCGGGTCTTGAGCGATCCGTCGGCGAGCGGGGGTTCGAGCACGAGCGCGATCGAGTCCGGAGACAGGAGACGCTCCATGTGTGGGTGCGCGGTCCGGCTGCCGAGCTCCTCGTCGGCGGAGAGGAAGACCTGGATGCGCCGCTTCACGGCTCGGTTCGAGTCGCGGAAATGCCGCAGAGCGAAAACGATCAGGAGCAGGCCCGCTCGCATGTCGAAGACGCCCGGGCCGTGCAGCTTTCCCTCGACGCGGCGCGGCGGTCGGCGTGCCGTCTCCCCCATGGGCCAGACCGTGTCGCAGTGCCCGACGAGCACGACCGGTGGGCCGGCCTCGCGCCGAGGCACGATCTCGCCGAAGAGGTGCGGCCCTCCCGGCCCGTCAATCTCTCTCCATGGCATGCCGGCTTCGCCGAGCAAAGAACCAATAGTTCCTACCAGCCGTGAGATCCCCTCGGCATCGCCGCTCGGACTGTCCATGCTGACGAGCGCTTCGAGAAGCTCGAGCATCTCCGGAGCGCGCGTCGTGAAATACTTGAGGCACGACTCGGCAGTCATGGTGTAATTCTGGTCCGACGGGCATCGCTTGTCGATGCCCCACCTCCGCGAAGCCCATGAGCATCTTCCGTCCGCGCGAGCCGCTTGGCGCCACGCCCCGCCGCTACCGAATCAAGATCACGGCCGAAGGAGGCAAGACGTTTTTCTGGCACAAGCGGGGGCAGGTCCATACGGTCGAGGAAGATGTGGCCAACGTTTTCGTGGCCAATTTCAAGCCCGAGCTCTTCCAGGTGCAACCCGATGGCTCGCTCACACCCCCCGAGCCGGGCGTGACTCTCCCGATCATCAAAGTCGAGAAAGAGCCAGCATAGGAAGAGTCGGAATGACAGCCCGTCCGAAGGAGCAAAACATGAGATTCTCGCGCCAATCTGCGGCGCCGGTCGGCATTGCGGCCTGCATCGTCTTCGTCGCGATGGGCCCGTCGGGAGCTCGAGCTGCCGGCGGGAATACGACTCTGAGCTTCGCGCGGAGCGGAGCCGGTGGCTCCCACCCCGGCGCGCTCGAGATCTCCGGCAAGGAGGTCCGCGTCGATCTTTCCGCGGTGCCCCGTAGCGCTCGCGTGATCCGCGCCGTGTTGCGCGTTGCGCGGGACCCCGACACGAACCGCGGCTCGAACGACCTCGCCTTCGAGACGATCCGCATCACCGCGGACGGCTCGCCGCTCGAGCTTCGCCCTCCGCGGTACGCCGACTTCGACGCCACTGCCGCGACGCTGAAGGCCGCTGGCGCTGGGAGCAAAGTCGTCTTCAACGTGGAGCGTTTCGGCGGCTGGAAGCCGGAGAAAACGCGCCTCGACGTGACCATCATCGCTCCGACTTCGGGCGGGAGCAGCTCCGCTGCCCAGCGCGCGAGCGGCGTGCAGGCGTGGCACCGGGCAGGCCAGACTTTCGTGACGTGGAAAGCGCCCGACCCACTGCTATCGAAGGACGGCGCAACGATCCAGGACTTGAAAGAAGCACGAAAGAAGTCGCTCGCGGGCCCCGTTACGCGTTTCGCGGTCTATCGTTCGCGCCGGGCGATCACGAGCGAGACGATCGGCGATGCGGAGCTGATCGACGAGGTGGATGGCTTCACGATCTGGAATGGGGAGTTTCACGGGGTCTATCCGAAACCAGAAGACCCAGCGCTCCGTTACGCGCTGCGCGACGGCGAGGCGCCGGCTCCTCCCGGCACGGGCGTCTACGTTCATCGCCCCAGCGAGGCGGGGAAAGCCTGGTACGCCGTCGTCCTCGCGCTCGACGGGGCACAGGACTTCTCCTCGCTCGCGGACGGAGGCGCCGTCGGGCCGATCGAGGAGACCGTGGGATCCGGCGAGCCCGTGCTCCAGAGAGTCGAGACGCCGAAGTCCTTCAACTACGTCGACAACCCCAAGCTCGAGTACTACGTCAAGTGGGAGTCCCCGCCCGAGTGCAACCTACCGAGCCAGCCTTTCGATTACCTCGTCGGGCTGCCGCCCCGCCAGAAGGACCCGGCAGCCGCGTGCGTCGCGCTCCACTGCTGGGGGGGCAGCCTGCGCAGCGGATACGGCTGGTGGTACGGCGGAGTCGAGGGGACGGTCCTGCTCGCCACGAACGAGATCCCTTACGACTGGTGGGCGTCGTACCACGAGAACCTCGGCACGCTCCGGTCTTTCCGGGAGGGAAAGTGCCGCGACTACACTTTCCAGCGCGTGTGGAGCTTCGTCGAGTGGGCGCAAAAGAAATGGAAACTCGACGCCAACCGCACGTTCATGGCCGGCAGCTCCATGGGCGGGTCCGGAGTCTCGCACTGGATCCGCCACGGCGACCGCTTCGCGTACGGGATCTCCTGGGTCGGCGTCCACGTGCCTCTCGAATCGCCCCAGTTCAAAAGCTCGTACGAGAGCGTCGTTGGAAAGCCCGACTGGAAAATCCAGCACGAATCCGGTCAGCCGGTCTGGGACTATCTCGACGGCGTCCAGGATCTCCGAGCGAATCCGCAGAGGGACGCACCATTCCTGGCCTTCTCGAACGGCAAAAACGACGGAGCCATCGGTTGGAAGCAGGCCGTCGATTTCGCCAAGGCGCTCCAGGCAGCGCGCCAGCCTCACCTCTTCACGTGGGGCCAGGAGGGGCACGGCCAGCGCGCGTACATCCCGACTGCGGGCGCCGGGGGAGACAATCCTCGCGACGTTCTCGATTTCCGGCGCGACCGGAGCCTCCCCGCGTTCAGCCACTGCTCGCTCGACGACGACCCGGGCGACGGAGACCCATCGAAAGGAGCGCCGAAAGGGCAGCTCAATCTCTACCTCCGGTGGGAGCCCGAAACCATCGTCGACGATCCCGATCGCTGGGCGGCGACGGTCTACCTCATCCGAGGAGCTCCCGGGAGCGATGCGAGCGTAGACATCACCCCGCGGCGCGCTCGCGCTTTTCGCATCGCGCCCGGCGGGGCTTTCGCCTGGAGCGTGAGAGCAGCGCCGGCCGGCGCGCCGCTGCAAACGGGCGAGGGGTCCGCGGACCCGTACGGTCTTTGCACGGCGACGGCAGTCAAAACGTCGTCGGAGCGGCGCACCATCGAGATACGCCGGTTGCCGGCGGCGGCGAAGTGAGATCCGCTCCGCTCAGCTGATGTTGCGCACGACGAAAGGCTCGCGGTACTCGCGCGTGAGCAGCGCGTTCGCTTCCTTGTCGCCCGGGCAGGTCTCCGTCTTGGGATCGAATTCGAGGGTGCGGCCGAGGCGATAAGAGACGTTGGCGAGGTGGCAGAGCGCGGAGGACTTGTGGCCCTCCTCGATCTCCGCGTTAAGCTTCGTGCGGTCTCGTGAACGGACGGCCTCGATGAAGTTGGCGAAGTGATCGCCGCCAGCGTTCTTCGAAGGGCCGGGCTCGAGGTTGCGGCCGAGCAGCACTTTGTAGCTCGAGTAGCTCGGCATGATCAGGATGCCCTCGGAGCCGTAGAAAATGTTCCCGACGGCGCCGCCCTTGCCGACGTCTTCGCCGTTCGTAATCCAGTGCCGGACTTCGAAGACGATCATCTTTTTCTCGTCGGGGTACGAGAACGTGGCGATTTGCGTATTCGGGGTTTCCTGATCGTCGTTGAAAAGGAAATGCCCCCCCATCGCCTGCACTTTCTTGGGCAAACCCACCCCCAGCCCCCACCGGGCGACGTCCATCTGGTGCACGCCCTGGTTCCCGATGTCTCCATTGCCGTAATCCCAGTGCCAGTGCCAATTGTAATGGAACCGGTTCCGCGTGAACGGCCGGACGGGAGCGGGGCCGAGCCAGGTGTCGTAGTGGATCCCCTCGGGGACCGGCTCCTCTTTGGCCCTGCCAATCGTGTTCCGCCACTTGTAGCAGAGGCCTTTGGCCATGTAGAGCTCGCCGATGACGCCTTCCTCGAGCTTTTCCATCGCTTCGCGGATGGCGACGGAGCTGCGAATCTGCGTTCCGTGCTGCACAATGCGGTTCGTTCGATGGGCCACCTCGACGAGCCGCCGGCCTTCGAACACGTTGTGCGAGCAGGGCTTTTCGACGTACACGTCCTTGCCCGCCTCGAGCGCCCAGATGGCGGCGAGCGTGTGCCAGTGATTCGGGGTCGCGATGCCGACGACGTCGATCGACTTGTCTTCGTAGAGCTTCCGCAGGTCGGTGTACGCGGCCGGCTTCTTGCCGGTGCGCTTCTCCACCTGGGCGACCCGCGCATTGAGCACGGACTCGTCGACATCGCAGAGCGCCGCCACTTCGACGTCTTTCTGATCGAGGAATCCGTCAATGTGCGCTTCGCCGCGACCGTTGATGCCGACCACCGCGGCCCGGATCTTCTCGTTCGCGCCCTGCGCAGTGGTGGCGTCGGCTGCGGCGCGAGCGGCGGCTCCCAGACCCACTGCGGCTGCTGCGGACGTTTTCAAGAAGGATCGGCGGTTCCAATCGCGCTTTTGCATGGAAGAGCTCCCGTCAGTGGCGGCTGGTGCCAGGTTTACGGCGGCCGGGACCCAATCTTATCCCCGGGCCGCGGCGGCGGTCACGACGACCCTCGAACGATATCCCACGACCCCGGCATTCTCCAGGGTCAAATGGGGCCGTTGGAGGGTCGAAGAATCAGCCGGCGACGACGGGATTCTCGAGCCGGCCGACCTTTTCGATCTCGATCGCGACGCGGTCGCCAGCCTGGAGGAAACGCGGCGGCTTGCGCGCCATTCCAACGCCTTGCGGCGTGCCGGTGAGAATCACGGTGCCGGGGAGGAGCGTGGTCGACTGCGAGAGGAAACTGATCAGCGTCGCCACGTCGAAAATCATGTCCGAGGTGGTCCAGTCCTGGACGACGTCATCGTTGAGCATGGTCCGGATCTTCAACGCGTTAGGGTTGTGCACCTCGTCCGGAGTGACGAGGTCGGGGCCCAGCGGACAGAACGTGTCGAAGCTTTTTCCGCGGCACCATTGGCTGCCGCCTTTCTTGATCTGCCAGCTGCGCCCCGAGACGTCGTTGGCGCAGGTGTACCCGAGCACGTGGCTGAGGGCGACTTCGCGGGAGACATCCTTCGCGGCTCTTCCGAGCACGACGGCCAACTCGCACTCGTAATCCACCTCCGGCTCAATGCTCGGGAGGACGATGGGGTCTCCGGGGTTCTGAACCGCCCCCGGCTGCTTCTGGAAGAGCACGGGGTACTCGGGGATCTTGGCGCCGGTCTCTTCGGCGTGCTTCCTGTAGTTGAGCCCGATGCAGAGGATCGCGCGCGGCGACACGGGCGCGAGCAGCTTCGTGATCGGCTCGCTGCGATCGCTGACGCTCCATTTGCCGAAAAGGTCGCCCTCGATGGGGGCCGCCCTGTCTCCATCGAGGCGCTGGCCATAGCGCTCGGCGCCTTTCGAGTCAAGGTAGCGAACGATACGCATGGTGCGGGCACTCCTGCGGAAGCTGGGAAGGGGAAAGAGGCCGGCAGCTTATCCGAGGCAGCCGTTACTGGCAACGCGCGCGCTCGCAGCCTGCGTTTGGCGGCGTAGGGTCGACTCCGCATTCGGGGAACGGCACGGGCGGGGGCGCCGCCCCGAGGTAGAGGTACTCGAGCAGATACACGGCGTCGGCGAGCTCGGGCCTGCCGTCGTCGTTCGCATCGCACGCCTCCCAGCACGGCGGGTCGTCCTCACCGAGGAAAAGCGTCTCGAGGAGCCGGATGGAATCGGCAGCGTCGACCTGCCCGGACGACGAGCAGTCGCCGCGCACGAAAGTCCCGGCGTCCGCCACCACGGAAGTGCAGACTTCGGCCAGGCCGAGGAATCCCTCCGCGCTCAGGGCCTGCACGCTCACTTCGTAGGCACCGGCCTCGTCGACTTGCACCGAGAAGCTCGGCCGGCGTGCCGCGACGTCGCGCTGCACAGAGAGGTAGCCATCTTTCATCACCGTGACGCGGTAGGCGGCAGGCGCTCCGGTCGCCGTCGTCGTCCACTGGACGCTCAGGGCGCCGCCCTCGAGACGGCAGCGCAGGCCTGTCACGTCCGGCGCCAACGCCGCTTCCAGCGCCGCACGACTGTCGAGAATCGGAAACGTCAGCCCGCTCGCCTCGTCCAGGATTTTCGGCCCCGTCTCGAGGAGCAGCCTCCGGAGGCGGGCGGGGGTTGATGCCGGGGCTGCTTGCGCGAGCAGGCACGCGGCCCCTGCGGCCTGAGGAGCAGCCTGCGAAGTGCCGGAGTATGTCGAATAGCCACCTCGCGAAACGAGGCCGGTGCTGCGCACCGACTCCCCCGGCGCGAGCAAGTCGAGGAACGGCGCGCGGTCCGTGAACCACGACAGGCTTTCCGGCTCGGCACCGCGGATGGATCCCACGGAGATCACCCAGCTGATGCAAGCCGGCAGAGTGAGTGCGTCGAGGCGCGCGCCGTTGCCGGATGCCGCGAACAGCGCGATCCCGCGCTCGACCGCAGAACGCACGGCGACCGTGATGGCGCGGTTCTCGCCGTCGCACTCGCTCGAATACGCTTCGAACGTCAGTAAGCTCATGTTGATGACGTCCACGTCGAGTCCGTCTTCGGCTTTCAGCGCGACGACGTGGTCGACGCCTTGCGCCCAGTCGGAGAGCCACCCTCGGTTGGCATCGGACAGCACTTTGACGATGACGAGCTTCGCTTCGGGCGCCGCGCCTTCGGGATAGTCGCCTCCGCGCGAGGCGAGAATGCCGGCGACGTTCGTGCCATGTCCCAGCCGGTCCCAGGCTCCGCTCTGTCCCGGCCCCGCGTCCCTGCCCTGGTCGAGGAAATGATACACGTGGACCACGGCCCCCTCGAACGCGGGATGGGAGAAATCGAGACCGCTGTCGAGCACAGCGGCCGTGGCGCCGCCTCCGCGGTAGCCGAGAGCGTGCGCGGCCGTAGCGCCCGTGTACGTCCATGGGTCGAGGGCAGCTCCGGCGCCCGGGACGTCGGGCTCGATCCATTCGATCTCCGGGAGCGCGATGATGGAATCTAGCGCGGTCTCTTCGTGTAGCTCGATCACGACGACGGGGCTCCAGCGCAGGCGGCCCCGCACCACGGCGCGCGGGAACTCGGGTAGCTTCCCCTCGAGCGCGTCGCGGGCGGCGCAGATCCGCACGTGCAGGGGCTCGTCGGGCGGCCTGGAAGCGTCGACCTGGAAGCCGAGCATCGCCACGGCGCTGCCGGCATCTCGAATCTGCTGCCGGATTTTGCGGACGGCACGAGCGGCGCGGCGGAGCCGGTCGCTGGCAGGCTGGAGGGGCTGCCGGGGCGCCGATGCGCTGGGCCCACCGGCGCGAACGGGGCTCTCGGCAAGGAACTCTCGCCCTGGCGCCAACAGGATCAGGCTCGCGACGACGAATGGCCAGCGAGAGCCTCCAGTGCGGCCCAGACCTTGCCTCCAGCTTTGCGACCTCATGGGAATGTAGAGACGGACGAATTCTCTTGGTGACCCAAAACCCTCCCACCAATAATACGCCCTCGGCGTCCGACCACGGGGCGGGCGCTACCGGGGAGTCCCCTTGAAAATCGCACTGGCCGCCGATCACGCCGGATACCACCTGAAAGAGGCCATCCATGCCCTCGTGAAGGAGCTCGGGCACGAGGCCCTCGATTTGGGGACGAAGGATCCGACGAAACCATCGGACTACCCCGACGTGGCCGAGGCCGTGGCATCCGCCGTTCGCGATGGCCGTGCCGAACGGGGGATTGCGTTTTGCGGGAGCGGGGTCGGCGTCTGCATAGCCTGCAATAAGTTCCCCGGCATCCGCGCCGGCGTCTGCCACGACACCTACTCGGCGCATCAAGGAGTCGAGCACGACGGGATGAACGTCCTTTGTCTCGGGGAGCGGATCATCGGTCTTGAGCTCGCGAAAGAGCTCGTGCGGGCCTACCTCGGAGCGAAATTCGCGAGCGACGCGGAACGGCATGTCCGCCGCGTCACGAAGCTCACGGCCATCGAAACGCGCTTTTTGAAAGCGTAGCGCGATGCAGGTCGGCGCCTTCTGGGAATACGTGCGCCACGCGCAGTTCCGGTTCTACCAGGAGCGCGACGTCGGCCTGGACCTGTACCACGCAGGCTGGTCCAGCACGTTGACCGCAGTGCTTTTCGTGGCGGCCGCAGTGGTCTTCCTCCTGTCGATCTTCCACGTGATCCCGGCGCGGCGGCACGTCGTCGGGCTCCTGCTGGGGCTCGGGCTCGCCGCAGCCCTGCTCGGCACAGGATCGACGTACTTTCATTGGCGGAGCTTGCCCGCTGGCGAGGAACGCTTAATCCGCGAGACCGCGGGCCCTCGCCCCGCCAACGCTCAGCAGCAGGCGGCCGTCGTGGCGCTTCCTCTGGTCGTGGGCGTCGCGACTCTGGCGCTGGGCTGTGTGGGCTGCGTGTACATGTACTTCTTCTGGGCCGTGGAGCCGCGCAAGCCGGCCGCGTAGCCCGAGGGCGCTTCGGCGGCGGAGATTCTGCTGTCGCTCAGTGCTCGACGCGCAGCTCGATGTCCACGTTCTCGGACTCGGCCCAACGCTCGAGGTCCTGGCGCAGCTGCTTCAGCGAGGTCCCCTGGGGCACTTCCGCGTCGAGCTCCATGCTGAACATGGGAGTCCCGCTGACGGGGGCGAAAGTCCGCGTGGTGTCGAGCCGCGCGACGTTGATGTTCCTGTCCGTCAGGATGCGCGTGAGCTTGTGAACGATCCCAGGGTGATCGATCGACACAGCCTCGATCCTGCATGGATAGCACGATGTGACGCCTGGCCGCACACCGGCGCCGGCAAGCGTCTCCTTCACTTTGACGAGGAGGTCGAGCTCGCGCTCGAGCCGCGGCAGCCCTGCCACGACTCTCTCGAGGCTGGCGGAGGGGCCTGTGATCAGCACCATGAGCGAGAACTCGCCGCCGAGAATGCCCATGCGCGAATCTTCGAGGTTGCATCCGGCCTCATAAACGAGCCCCGAGATTCGATCGACGATGCCCGGTCGGTCCTTGCCTGCAGCGAGAATGATGAGTGCGGTCTGGGACATGAGATTTTCCTGGGGTGACTAGTCCCCGTTCCATCGAAGGGTACTCCCCCGCCAGGATCCGGTAAAGTCCGAGGCGATCGCGCCAGGAAAGCTGCTCCGGGCAAGGCCAGCGGAGAAACATCAGCCCCGCCGCCATTCGCTCGGCCTCGGGTGCACGGCGACGGTTCTGAAAAGCCTCTTAACTTTCTCCCGGAATTTTCCGAAAACGATGGAGGCATGCGCAACTCCTGGCTACTCCTGGGTCTCTCCCTCGGCGCGCTGGCTCCGTGCGGGTGCGATTCCATTTTCGGAGCCGGCGAGGGCGCTCACGGCAGCTCCATCGCAGTTGGGGAAGGCAAAAACTACCGTGTGCGTCCGGGCGACAGCCTATTCTCCATCGCGGAACGCGCCTATGGCAACGGGCTCGAATGGCCAAGAATCTGGGAAGCCAATCCTTGGCTCCAACCGGACCGAGTCACCGCCGGAGAGACGATCTATCTGCCTCCGAGGGACGCTTCGTGGGGCGATCCGCCTTCCCGACAGAACTATGCTCTGAACCCCGGCACGGGAAACTTCGAGACGGAAGAGGTCGGAGAGGCTACCGAGGCACCGGCCGAGGCGGGAGCCGTGGCTCCTGCGCGAAGCTCCGATCCGCCCTCGGGTGGAGCGGCGCACGGTCCGAGCCTCCAGGTCTTCCGCAATCTCGCGAACAACATCTCCTCAAAGACTTTCCTCGGCATGCCCGTGGAGAAGACATTCCTCCTAGGGTTCAGCGGGTTTGCTGCGCACGCCATCTTCCAGGGGATCCTCGTCTGGCTGGCGGCGAACATCACGTTCGTCAAGGACGCGACGTTCAGGAAGTCGCTGAAGGCAGTTTTCCTGACAGAGTCCCTGACTTTCGTGACGATTTTCGTGCTCGCCGGAGTCGCGATCCTCTTCGTGTACCTGGGCTCCGAGCCCGGTGCGTCCGGAGACTCAAGGCTCTTTCCCGCGCTCGAGCGCCAGCTCCAGAATCCTGCGGGGATCGGGATCGCCGGCGTGACGGTCCTCGTCCTCTACGTGATCCTGAGCCTTCGCTTCCTGCCGCTCGTTTTCTCGATTCCAGCGAGCCGCGCCACCGCACTCATGGTGGTGTCGATCCTCTTGCCCCACCTCATCGGGGCGTACTTCGTGGGGCAGCGAGCGGGCTGGATCCATTGAGGAGAGCGCGCCGACCGGCGCGCAGGCCGCTCGGGCTCGGCTCTCGAGAGCTCGCGCCGCGTCCGACCTCGGAGACGTCGCGCTGATGGCTCAGCGCGACGAGCTCGAGCGTCGGCCCACACTACGCCCCTACCCCTCACGTACTGCCTGGCCCACGCTCCGGCCCACTACCACCGCAGCCACCTCCTCACAGCCTCTCGTCTCTCCGATCTCATTCGGCCCCCGGGAGGAGCAGCTCTCTACTACCACCCGCTTAGCATGGCGTCGGGATTGCCAGAGAACCCCATTGGCCCACGGCCGACTGGCCGTGGGCCTCCGGAGATTCGCTTTCGAAGGGTCGTCACTAGCCTGGACCCCGCGGAGGGTTAGAGTCGACCTCGGCGACTGATCCGCGCGATCCAGGCTAGGGGTCCTGTTGACGAGTCCCTGCGCTAAGAACGCTGCGCAGTGAATTGCAAACGCCTCGCCACCTCCGAACGCGCTCCAAGGGCCTTGGAGCGCGTCCCCGACCTGAGCGCGCCCAAATAATAGCCAGAGTCAGGCGGATAGCTGGGCGCCGTGCACAATAAGTGTACTTCGCTCGGCCGCGCCAACGCTGAGCTATGAAGAAGAGCTAGGTTGAGAGGACCGGACGGCTGAACGGCCCCCTAACTTAGGCCTCTTGACCTTCGCTCAGTTTCTTCCGCAGCGTGTTGCGGTGGATCCCGAGAAGGTCGGCCGCCTGGAGCCGAACTCCACCCACCCTCTGGAGAGCGCGGCGGATGAGCACGTCCTCGACGACCTGCATCGTCCCGGACCAGATCTCGCCGTCGGGAGGTGGGGAGCCAAAAACCCCGTCGAGGTACAGCTCGACCGCTTCCGCCAAAGTTGCCGGCGAGCCTGGAGAGGTCCACCCGGCCTCTCTGCCGGCGGCGCTCGCGCTTCCCGGTCCGGCGGCGGCCCGGCGGTCTCCGATGGCGGCGCCGGTGTCCCCCACGGCGGTCCGCTCCGCGCCTTCGACGCGATCTCCCAGGCCGGGAAAGTCCGAAGCGACGATGAGCTTGCCGTCGCTCAGCACGACGGCTCTCTCCACGGCGTTCTCGAGCTCGCGCACGTTCCCCGGCCAGGGATGGCGCAAGAGCAGTCGGAGTGCGTCCGGAGAAAGTCGCAGCTCGGCCAGGTCATTCTCCTTCTTGAACTTCTCGAGGAAATGCTCCGTCAGGACGCGGATGTCCTCCGGCCGCTCGCGCAGCGGGGGAACGACGATCGGCACAACGTTCAGGCGGTAGTAAAGGTCCTCACGGAATTTCCCCTCCCCGATCAGGGCTTCGAGGGCCCGATGCGTCGCCGCGATGATCCGGACGTCTACTTTGGTGACGTGCTCCGCGCCAACGGCCTCGACTTCGCGTTCCTGGAGCACGCGAAGGATTTTCGCCTGGAGGAGAGGGCTCATGTCGCCGATCTCGTCGAGGAAGATCGTGCCACCGTCAGCCAGCACGAATTTGCCCTTCCGATCCGCGACGGCGCCTGTGAACGAGCCCTTGACGTGGCCGAAGAGCTCGCCTTCGAGCAAATTCTCCGGTATCGCGGCGCAGTTGACCCGCACGAAAGGCTGTTCCCGCCGCGGGCTGTTGAAATGGATGGCGTGCGCGATCAGCTCTTTGCCCGTGCCGCTTTCGCCGCGGATGAGGACCGTGGCCTTCGTCGGAGCGACGTTGGTGATGATCGAAAAGACTTTCTGCATGGCCGGGCTCGACCCGACGATGTTGTCGAACCGATAGCGGGTGCCCAGCTCTTCGCGCAGCCGCGTGTTCTCCCGCAGGAGCCGCGCTTTTTCCTGCACGACGCCACGGTGGATTTTCACGGCCTGCGACAGCGTGCTCGCGACGATCTGGAGCAGACCGAGGTCATCGTCGAGCTCGGCGTCCCCTGGATACGCTTTGACGGCGCCGAAGACTCCCATCACGACGTTTTCGAGCAGGATGGGAACGGCCAGGAAGGACAACTGCTCGTCCTTGGACCGGAAGGCTCCGGTACGGCCCAGGAACGCGGGATCGAGTCGAATGTCTTTCGCGCTGTAAGGTTTTCCGGTGCGGAAGACCGTGCCGATGATCCCTTCGCCCTTCTGGTAGCGCCCTTTCGCGACTTGCTCCGGCGTCATGCCGAACGCGACTTCGATGGACAAATCCTCCGTCTCGGGATCGACGAGCACGAGGAAGCCCCGCGACATGAAGCACCTCCTCGAGAGGATCTCCATCACGTCGCCGAACATCTCTTCGAAATCGAGAGCGGAGCCGAGCGCCTGGCTGATTTCGAGCAGGGTCTCGTCTTGCCTGACTTTGCGCTGAAGGTCGGAGAAGGACCGTGCGTTCTCGAGAATTTGCGCCGCCTGGGTGCCGACGATCGTCAGGAGCTGCAAGTCCTCGTCCGTGAAGTTTGAGGGGTGAGTGCTGTCCACGCTGATGACTCCCATGACTTTGCGGTTGATCAGCATGGGAGCTGCCAGCTCGCTCCGGATGTGCTCTTTCACCATGACGTAGCGGGTGTCACTGGCGACATCGGGCACGTTGAGGGGTTTGCCGTGGAGCGCCACCCACCCCGTGATGCCCTCTCCGACTTTGAGCACGACCTCCTCCTTGACGTTCGCTCCCAGCCCTCGTGCGGCGACGATCTTCAGGCGGTTGTCATCCGTCAAAAGAATGACCGAGCCGGTCGTCGCCGAGGTATAGCGGATGCTCAGGTCAAGGATGAGCTCGATCAGCTTGTCTGGCTCGAGGGTGGAGTTGAGGGCAAGACAGATCTCCTGGATGATCGCCAGTCGATTGTCGAGCTTCATAGGCTCGTTCGGGCGAACGGGGCCGGCGCCTCGCTGGAGTGGGCTGAGAGGCGGCTGCGTCAGGGCCGGAACTGGCGGAAACGTCGAGCTGGGTGAGTTGTTGGGGTCGGCCATGTTGAAGCAGTGCTGCGAACTCGCGGTGGAGAAAGCGTTGCGACCGGGGCGCAACTCGGAAGGGCCGAATCCGCTCCTGAGTTGCCCCGCGCAACCAATGCTGTACACGTGTGCAAGCGTTTATACTGTGCACCAGGATATACCAGGGCTGACACTTTGTCAGCAGGAGAGTTTTTTCCTGGATCAATCATAGTGCACATCCCTGCCTACGACCTCGACGAGCCGGCGCAAATGATTCCACCACAGTAACTTACGAATAATACTGTTTTCTAGCTTGCGCTACCTGGACGTCTGCGGAAAATTAGGCGACCTAACGAGGGATTTCCTTAAGTCAAATTCTGTGGTCTCTATTGGGCGAGGCTTGCC
>Ga0075428_100001936_pt1 | contig 22241 bp, 25 predicted proteins | sample RhiMetdeltSRZDD2_FD_75291 | JGI IMG/M metagenome (GOLD analysis project Ga0075428, IMG submission 75291) | Populus rhizosphere microbial communities from Tennessee, USA - Rhizosphere MetaG P. deltoides SRZDD2 | ecosystem: Host-associated > Plants > Roots > Rhizosphere > Soil | place: USA... | reverse complement strand
TCGACCGTCTTCTGGCGCGGCGTGTAGTCACCGAGCACGACGTGACAGTGCGAATCGACCAGGCCGGGGATCACCGTCGTGCCGCGGCAGTCGACGACGACGTCGGCGCGTGCGGCGTTCGTATGGCTGGCCGGGCCCAGCGCGGTGATCCGGCCGTTCTCGGCCAGAAGCGACTCGGGGTCCGCGCGCGGCGTGCTCAGCACGCCCGTCGCGAACGCTCCGATATTGATCAGCCCGAGGGTCGGCGCCACCGCAGGAGATGTACCAAGCAGACCGCGCGGGGGCAAGCAGTCGAGCGCTACCCGCGCGCGAGCTCCGGGATGGCGCGACGAAAGGCGTAGGAATCGATCGGCTTGGTGACGTAGTCGCCGAACCCGGCCGCCTGCACCCGCGGGCCGGGCGCTGCGCCTCCGGTGACGAAGGCGAGCGCCGGGGCGGGCCGCCCGCGCCGCGTGTGCTTGCGGCGTAGAGCCTCGAGAAACTCGCTTCCGGCCGCCTCCACCAGCTCGAGGTCGCAGACGATGACGTCGGCGATGAGCGTCACCGCGTTGGCGCGGGCGGCCGTCGTGGTCGTGACGAAGGCCCCGAACGGCTCGAGCATCCTGCGCACGGCGCCGAGAACGTGGTCATCGAAATCGATGACGAGGACATGGATTCCGTCGAGCTCTCGGCCGCCCACGTTGAAAGCGTATGGCGCGCGGCGACGGCGGGACGGCGCTGCGAGCGCCAAGTTTGGCGCCAGGGACGACATGCATGCGAACAACTCGCGCTGGCGGCCGCGTCAGCGCTGGCGGCGGCGGAACGCGCGCGGCGAGACGCCGTGCCAGCGACGGAACGCGCGCCGGAACGCGCCCGGATCCTCGTAGCCGAGCAAAAACCCGACTTCGGCGACGCTGAACCCGCCGTCTCGCAGCAGCGGCTGAGCCATCTCCTGCCGCAGCTGGTTCAGCACGGCGGCAAAGCTCGTGCGCTCGGCGCGCAGCTGGCGCTGCAGCGTTCGCACGCTCACGCCGAGCGAGCTCGCGACGAAGCTCGCGTCGGGCACGCCGCCACTCAGCCCGGACCAGAGCGTGCGTCGCACGCGGTCGGCGATCGTGAGCTTGGTGCTGAGCGCGGCCACCGCTTGATCCGCCACATGGTCGAGATAGCCGCTGAGCGTGGAATCGGACAGGGTCACCGGACGCTGCACGTCTCGGTCTTCGAACTGCAAGGCGGTCGCGACCGCCCCGAAGTCGAGACGACCCCGGAAGAATCGCTCGTACTCCGCGACCTCAACCGGCCGCCGATACGGCAGCTGCACGCACAGCGGTGCGATCGGCGCGCCGACGATCTCACGGCACACGGAGAGCAGCGCCGCGAGCCGGGCGTCGACGGCCACACGCAATGCGCGCAGCGCGGGCTGGACATCCACGCGGACCCACAGCGTATCGCGCTCGGTGTCGAGCGTGATGACGAGCGCGTCGGACACGATGCGCCCGTAGCGCGCCAGTCGTGTGAGGGCCGAGCCGAGCGTGTCGCTGTAGGCCATCGCGCATCCGACCAGTCCGAACTCGCGGGCGCGCGCGTCGGCGCCGAGGCGAAGGCCGATCGCCGGGTCGGCGATGCGTGCGGTGATCGCGCCGCAGAGCCGTGCGAGGGCCGAAAGCGGGATCCTCGTGTCGGGGGCGCGGAGGTGGCGCTCGTCGAGGCCGGCCGCGCGCAGCAACTCCGCTCGCGGCAGGCCGAGCTGCGTCACTCGGTCGAGGTGCATCAGCGCCAGGCGCGCGAGACCGCACGGTTCGCCGGCGATGCCGTCGAGCTGTCCTCGCGCGGCCACGATGGACGCGAGGGTACGGCGCGCGCCGGCGTCAGCGGGGCGTCGGGGGCGCCAACTTTCGCGCCATGGGCGACACACCGCCGAAAACGAACGCCATCAACGATGGCGGCGACGAAATGCCCGCGGCGAGACGCCCTGCCAGCGGCGGAACGCGCGCCGGAACGCGCCCGGATCCTCGTAGCCAAGGAGGAACCCGACTTCGGCAACGCTGAACCCGCCATCTCGCAGCAGCGGCTGCGCCATCTCCTGCCGTAGCTGATTCAACACGGCGGCAAAGCTCGTGTTCTCGCTATGGAGCTGCCGCTGCATCGTGCGGACGCTCACACCGAGTGCACTCGCGACGAAGCTCGCCTCCGGAACGCCCGCGCTCAGCTCGGACCACAGCGTGCGTCGCACGCGGTCGGCGACGGTGAGCTTGGTGGTGAGCGCGGTCACCGCTTGATCCGCCATCCGGTCGAGATAGCCGGTGAGCATGGGATCGGAGAGCGAGACGGCACGTTGCACGTCCTTGTCCTCGAGCTGCAAGGCCGTCGCGACCGCCCCGAAGTCGAGACGACCCCGAAAGAAGCGCTCGTACTCCGCCACCTCGGCCGGCCGCCGATACGGCAGCTGAACGCACAGCGGCGCGAACGGCGCGCCGACGATCTCACGGCACATGGCGAGCAGCGCGGCCAGCCGGGCGTCGACGGCGACGCGCAGGGCGCGGAGCGCGGGCTGGACGTCGAGCCGTACCCAGAGCGTGTCCTGCTCGGGCTCGAGCGTGACGACCAGCGCGTCGGACACGATGCGCCCATAGCGCGCGAGCCGCGTCAACGCCGCGCCGAGCGTCTTGCTGTACGCCATCGCGCACCCGACCAGCCCGAACTCGCGGACATGGGCGTCGGCGCCCAGACGCAGTCCGATCAGTGGATCATCGACGCGTGCGGCGATCGTCGCCCACAGGCGTGCAACCGCTGAGAGCGGGATCCTCGCATCGGGATCTCGGACGTGGCGCTCGTCGAGACCGGCCGCTCGCAGCAACTCCGCTCGAGGCAGGCCCAATTGCGCTACGCGGTCCAGGTGCATCAGCGCCAGACGCGCGAGACCGCACGGCTCACCGGCCAACGTCTGCGCTTCCATTCCGGCGCCTCAAGGAGCGCGGAAGACGGGGCGCCGGTTCTCGTCCAGCAGGACGACGGCGGGCCGATCCTGCGCGATCGAGACGATGGCGCGCGTCTTCAACGCCGCGTCGTAGAGAACCACGGCCGGCTCGCCGTCGAACATGGCGAGCGCGGCGCGCTTGTCGCCACGCTCGTCGAAGAGCTCGATGGCGGGACCACCCTGATCGACGCCGATGCGCGCCCGTGTGCGCTCGCCGGGACCGAGCAGCGACAGCTCGGGCCCGCGCGTCGTGAACTGCAGCACGGCGCCCGCCGCCTCACCGCCCGGGCTGAGGAGCACGAACCGCTGAGCGCTCACCGTGCGCGGTCCCTGCGCGAGACCCGGCGCTCCATAGAGCAGCGCGAGCGCCACCGCGCCGGCGCCGATCGCGAGGATCGTCCGCGGCGCCATCGTTAGCGGTTCATCGCGCGCTTGACGACCATCGCCGCGATTCCGGCGAGCGCGGCCTTAGCCAGCGGCGAGCTGAGCATGCTGCCCAAGCCGCCCGCTGCTCCCCCCGGCTCCGTCGCGGTGCCTTCGCTGGCCCCGGTGCCGAAGAGATCGCGCAGTCGGCCCGGAATCTCGTGAATGTTCGTAAGGGCGTCGCCGAGATCGCGCGGACTGCTCGTCACGTTGTCCGGCAGCGGCATGCCCTTCGCCGCGGCCCGCTGCTGCAGCATCCGTGCGAACGACGCGCGCTCCTCTGGCGACAAGCGGGCCAGCGCCTCTTGCGCGGCCTGCGCGTACTCGTCCCGCGGCACCGCGTGAGCGACATCCCGATAGCGGTCCACCACTTCCTGGTCGGAATATCCCTCCGACGGATGTCCCTGGTCGTAACGGCGGACGAAGTCGCTGTACTCCTGCTGTCGCTTTCCGCTGCCGAGCAGATCGTCGAGCATGCCCATGCTGACTCCTCCAATCCGGACGTCGGTGCTTCGATCGAGCGTCGCGGATCGAGCACCGCACGGTGAAGGGCCGAATGGTTCGGCGGCAGCGTGCCGAATGGCGGTAGGCGCCGCGGGTACACTTCGTGACGAAGGGCGGCACCGATGGATCTCCTCAAGGTTGCAGGCTCAGCCGTGCTGCTGCTCCTTGCCCTCGCGGCGCCGCTTCAGGCTCAGCCGCCTCCGGGACGGCCGGCTCAGCACGACGCGACGGCCGCCGCGACACTCAAGGTGTGGAGCCGCCCGATCGCGGAGTTTCGTGTGCCGGTCCGGCAGGTGCCGCCGGCCGCCCGCGCGACGAATGCCGTGCGACGCATCGACGCGCTGCCGGACGATGGACGGTCGGCCGCGATCCACGCGGAACGCGCGACCGTCGGTGACCTTCGCGGCATGATCATCTTCGCCGGAGCCGAGACGCTCTTCGCCATCGTCGACGGCGATCTCGACCCGACGAGCGGCGAGACGCTAGAGGGCGTCAGCGCGCGGGCGGTCGAGCAGCTTCGTGCCGCCCTGCAGGCGCGCACCGAGCAGCGCCGCCTGCCCGTCATGCTGCGGGGACTGGCCCTCTCGGTGGGGGCGACGCTCGTTCTGCTGGCGGCCCTGTGGGCCATCCGTCGCTCGGCGGATCGGGCGCACCTGCGATTGACGAGCGTAATCCACCATCCGGCGATCTCGTGGCTCGGCCGCGACGTCTGGCCGCTCCTGGCGACGCTCCAGCGCGCCATGGTGCATGCGACGGCATCGGCGCTCGCCTTCGTCAGCCTGTATTTGTGGCTCGCCTTCGTGTTGCGCGAGTTTCCGTACACGCGGCCCTGGAGCGGGCTCCTTGGCGAGTACCTCACGACGGTCCTCGCCCGCCTCGGCGCCGGCGCGCTGGAGGCGCTTCCCGGTCTGTTCGCCGTCGTCGTCATCTTCATCGTCACGCGGTTTGCGGTGCGAGCCGTCGACGTCTTCTTCCGCGCGGTCGAGCGCGGAGCGGTCACGCTCAGCAGCGTTCAGGCGGACACCGCGCGGGCCACGCGCCGCATCACCGCGGTCTTGATCTGGATCTTCGCGCTGACCATCGCGTACGAGTACATCCCGGGGTCGGAAACGGACGCCTTCAAGGCCATCGGGATCTTCACGGGCCTCGTGGTGTCGCTGGGCTCCGCCGGTCTCGTCAACCACCTCATGAGCGGCCTCGTCGTGGTCTATTCGCGCGCGCTGCGGCCGGGCGAACTGGTGCAGTCGGGCGAGATCGTGGGCATCGTGCACGAGGTCGGCCTGCTGTCGACAAAGCTCGTCAGCCCCAAACACGAGGAAATCACGATTCCCAATGCGGTCCTGGCCGGGACGACCGTGACGAACTATTCACGTCTCGCCGGCGAGGCCGGCGCCATGGTGTCGGCCTCGGTGACCATTGGCTACGACCAGCCGTGGCGGCAGGTGCATGCGCTGCTGGTCCTCGCCGCGGAGCGGACGCCGGACGTACGCAAGGAACCAGCGCCGTACGTGCTGCAGCGCGCGCTGTCCGACTTTGCCGTTCAGTACGAGGTGCGCGCGCACATCGAGACGCCCGAGGCGCGATTTCGCGTGCTCTCCGACCTATACGCGCAGATCCAGGACGCCTTCAACGAGTTCGGCGTCCAGATCATGGTGCCTGCCTTCGAATCGCAGCCCGAGCGGTCGGTGGGGGTTCCCAAGTCACGATGGTTCGCGGCGCCGGCCGCATCGCCGAACGAGTCGTCGAGAAAGTCGGCCTGACGGCGCTTCAGTACTCGCCGAGACAGCGATCGACGATGGCCTTGGCGCGCGCCCAGTCGTACGAGCGGAACATGCGCGTGTTCACGATCGGCTGCGCCGCGGAGTAGAACATCTCGTACTGGAGCTGCCGGCCGCCGAATTCCGTGCCAACGAAGTCCCACACGAGCTTGAGCAGCTTGACCCGCTCGCGGGCGCCGACGCTGGCGCCGCGCAGGAATTTCTCGACGTCGGCGCGCGTCTCGGCGCTGGTAAACGACGCCTCCGACGACGGCAGCTGCTGGAAGGCGCCGCCGGCCAGCTCGCGGATTGCGCGCAGCATGTCGACGATGAGCCGGCGCTGCAGGCTCATCCCTGCGTAGACATACTGCGGGTGCGGCCGCGCCACGCCGTCGCCGATCAGCGGATTGCGCTCCGCGGCCTGCACGAGGGCGTCGAACGTGGCGCACAAGGCCGCGAGATCGCCGCCGAGTGACGCCTGCGCGTCGGGCCTGGTATGTGCCGCGTGCACCTCGAGCAGCTTCAGCGCGAGACCCGCCATGAACTCGAGCTTCACGGTGAAGCGCACGAGCGACTGGAAGTTGGCGAGCGTGTGCGAGGGTGACTCGTGGAACTGCGCATTGACCAGGTCGACGTTGCGGTAGATGAAGACCTGCTCCCACGGGACGAATACGTCGTCGAAGACGATCGTCGCGTCGACCTCGTCGAACCGGGACGACAGCGGATAGTCGAACACGCTCGTGGTGCCCTGCGCATAGGGACGGCGGGGATACACGCGGAGCCCAGGAGCGTTCACCGGCGTCACGAACGAGAGCGCGTACTGCTCGTCGCCGGGGACGAGCGGCGTGATGTACGAGATGAAGAGCCAGTCGGCCAGGACGGCCGACGTGGTGATGCCCTGCGCGCCGCGCACGACGATGCCGCCGTCCCGCTCGGCCGCCACGCCGGGGTAGAGGAACGGCTCCGGCTGCCGGTGCGCCGGCTGGGAGCGATCGATCTGCAGCGGCACGATCCCGTACGCGACGTAGAGCTCCTCGTCCCGCGCGCGCTCGTAGAAGCGCACGACGTTGTCGCCGAAGCGTGCGCCGCCGCGGTCGAAGAGCTGGCGCCATCCCGCGAACGCGCTCAGCACGCACGCGACGTGATCTGGCGTACGGCCCATGAGCCCGTACGAAGGCTCGGCCCACAGACGGTGCGCGCGGCGCCGGGCGCCCAGGTCATCGGCCGACCGCGGGACCAGCCACATCGCGCTGTGGCGCCGGCCGGTCGCGGGATCGACGTACGTCGTGCTCGCCTGCGCCTCGGGCGCGCGCGCCAGCTCCCACGTCTGCGCGATACGCCGGATGGGCTCGGCGAAGGCGGGATGCTTCGTCACGTCGTCGATCCGCTCGCCGTCGAGGAACACGGCGCGGCCGTCATTGAGGCTTGCGAGATAGTGCTCGCCACTGCGCATCGCGGCAAACGTTGCCACACCGTCCGCCGGATGACAAACCGGTCGGCCGATGATACGGTCTCGCCCGTCGTGGGCCGCCCGCCGCTCGTCGTCGTCTTCGTCGCCATCGTCGTGATCGCGCTCGGCGAGCTCGGTGGCGCCGTGCTCTCCCAGCTCCGGCCGGCCACCGCGCGCTGGGCGGCCGCGCGCATCGCGGCCAACCCGCAAGCGCACGGCCTCACCGGCTCTGCCGAGTACGACGACACGATTCGCGAGCGCACCGTCTTCTCCGTCGAGGCCGGGCTCTCGTTCTTTCACACGCACGCCGAGGGGACGGGGCTCGTGCTCTTCTTCGCCGCGACCCTGGTGGCCAGCGTGGTGCGGCGGCGCATGGTCCGCGCAGTGCTCTATGCGCTGCTCACGATCGGCGCGCTGTTCCCCTCGGGCTATCTGGTCTATGCGATCGCCGTGCTGCAGCTCGGCCGGGACAGCGGCATCGAGCTCGCGGAGCGATGGGTGCTCGCGCCGCTCGGCTCCGCGGCGATCGTCGGGCTCGTCGGCCTGGCGCTGGCGCTCGGCCGGCGCGGGCCAGCGCCGCACCCGACGGAGCCGTAGCCGCACGTGGCCGCGTTGGAGACGTGGCGGCTGCCGCCCCGCGGTGTGCTGCTCGCCGCCGTACTGCTGCTCGTGGGCGCGGAAATCGGCGGGGCGTCGATGGCGCGCTACAAGCTCGAGCTGGCGCGCTGGGCTCGCGCCGGCATGCTGGCGCACCCCGCGGCTCACGGGCTGGTTGGCGTGCGCGACGTCGACGAGCGGGCGCTGGACGAGGCGCTGTTCCGCTTCGACGCCGGGCTGCGGCTGTTCCACATGCACGCCGAGGGCATGGCGCTCGTGGTCATCGCAACCACCACGGTGGCCGCGACCCTGGCGCGATCGGCGGCGCCGCGGCGTGTGCTCATCCTGCTTCTCACGGTTGGCGGCGTCGGTTATCCTCTCGGCTACCTGATCTGGTGCGCACTCATCCCGGCGTACGGCGTGGAGAGGAGCAAAGCCATCGCCGAGTGGCTCGTGTGGATACCGTTCGGCGGCGCGACCATCGTCGCGCTGCTCTGGCTCGCGGTCCTGACCGCCGCGCGCATGGTGCGCCGATGACGCCGCGACGCGCGGGCGCGCTCGCCCTGCTCGCCACCCTCGTCACCGCCGCGTCGGCCTCGGGCCATCACACGGGCGCGTACACGCCGAAGGACAATGCGATCACCGAAAACTTCAAGCAGGTGAAGTTCTCGGTGCAAGCCGGCAAGTTCGACGTTGCGCTGCGCCTCTACGACGCAGGCCCGTTGCGCGCCGAGATGCAGACCCGCGCGGCCGCGCTGCCGGAGGGCCTGGAGGCGCGCACGCGCGCGGCGCTGGCGGCGCGCGACGCCGGCGCGGCCGAGCGCGGCTTCATGGTCTTCTTCGTGGCGCTCGCGCGGGACCTCGCGCGCGAGGGCGCCCGTCAGCTGGCGGCCGGCGCCTCGCCGGCGACCGCCGGCCCGCGGTTCCTCGAGGCGATCTGGCGCTACTACAATCTCGCCGACTTCGTGGTCGGCCAGCGCGACGCGCGCGCCTCGGTCGCGATGCGCCTGGCCTACGACGACGCGGAGACGCTCGCGCGTCCAGCCTCGGGTGCGCCCGACGCGACCCGGCTGCGCGCGGCCTTCGAGCGTATCGCGCAGATCCTGTCCGGGCTCATCGACACGACGACGCGATCACTGAGCCATGGGGGCCAGGCCCCCCTGGCGTCCCCGCTAAGGAGGGACTCATGAGACGGATGACGTGGCTGGTGGTGCTGACGGCGCTCGCCGTCGCCGGCGGCCTGATGACGGCGCCCGCGCTGTCGCAGTCGAAGGTCGTGAAGATCGGCGACCTCGGCAGCAAGGTTGGCGTCTTCGAGGGCTACGGCAAGTATCAGACGATGTTCATGCAGATGGCCGTCGAGGAGCTCAACGCCAAAGGCGGCGTCCTCGGCCACAAGATCGAGATGATCTCCGAGGACGACGAGACGAAGCCCGCGCCGGCCGTGCGCAAGGCCGAGAAGCTGATCCTTCAAGACGACGTGAAGCTGCTCGTTGGCGCCGTCTCCAGCGGGGCCACCATGGCCGTGATGGACGTCACCAAGAAACACAAGACCGTCCACTGGAACGCCGTGTCGTGCGCCGAATTCATGCGCACGACGAAATTCCACAAGTACTACTTCAGCAACCAGCCGGACTCGCGGATGCAGGCCAACGGCCTCGCCAAGTACATCGTCGACAAGATGGGCAAGAAGGTCTACATCTTCTACACCGACTACGCGATGGGCCAGTCGGACGGGCGTCAGTTCAAGACGGCGCTCGAGAAGGTCGGCGGCGAGGTCGTCGGCGTGGCCGGCGCCCCGCTCGACACGAAGGACTTCAGCCCGTGGTTCGGCGCTATCAACCAGAGCAATCCCGACGTTCTGTTCGTAGCCTTCGCGGGCACCGACTCGCTGCGGCTGATGACGCAGCTGCACTCCTTCGGCATGACGAAGAAGTACAAGCTGGCCGGCATCGACTGCTTCCTGCTGCAGCAAGACCTGCCGGCGATCGCCGAGCCGATGGAGGGCTTCGTGCAACTCGCCCACTACTCGGCGTTCAACCCCGACAAACACATGGCCGCGTTCAACGAGCGCTTCAAGAAGAAGTTCGGGGTGGACGGCAACATCATGGCCGGCGCCTACGACGGTGTGCTGTTCTGGGCGGCCGCGGCGGAAAAGGCCAAGACATTCGACGCCGACAAGGTGGAGGCCGCGCTCGAGGGGATGTGCCTGGACAACACGCACATCGGCCGGCAGTGCATCCGCAAGGAAGACCACCAGGTCGTGATGGACATGCACCTGTACCAGGTCAAGGGCGGGAAGAACCTGCCGATCGCGCGACTGGAAGGCAAGGACACCATCGGTGACCCGATGGTCGGCAAGGACCCGGTCGAAGGCTTCACCTGGGAGATCAAGAAGAAGTAGCCGCAGGCGCCGGGCAGCGTCGCGCTCGCTGGCGCGGCGCTGCTCGGCCGCTCGACTACGCGAACGCGCGCTCGAGCGCCTGCGCGAGATCGGCGATCAGATCGTCGGCGTCCTCGATCCCCACCGAATAGCGGATGAGATTGTCCTTGATCCCGATCTCGAGGCGCTCGTCGGTTGTCAGCTCGTAGAAGCTCATGATCGCCGGCTGCTCGATGAGGCTCTCGACGCCGCCGAGCGAGGCCGCGATGTAGGGGATCGTACACGCGTCGACCACTCGTGAGGCGGCCTCGAGGTCGCCGCGCACCTCGAACGAGACCACCCCGCCGAAGCCGCGCATCTGCTTCTTCGCGATGTCGTGACCGGGATGTGACGGCAGCCCCGCGTAGTGCACGCGCTCCACGCGCGGGTGCGCGGCGAGGAACTCCGCGAGCCTCTCGGCATTGGCGTTCTGCCGCTCCATCCTGAGCGCGAAGGTCTTCAGGCCACGCACCAGGAGATAGGCCGCAAAGGGATCGACGGTGGCGCCGGTCGTCGCCTGCAGCGCCCGGATGCCACCGATCAGGTCGCGAGAGCCGAGGACCGCGCCCGCGAGCAGGTCGTTGTGGCCGCCCAGGAATTTCGTCGCCGAGTGCATGACGAAATCGACGCCCCACTCGAGGGGACGCGCGTTGTACGGAGTCGCGAACGTGGCGTCGATCACCGTCCTCACGCGGTGCTGGCGACCGATGGCGGCGAAGCGCTCGAGGTCGAGGACCCGGTTGTAGGGGTTCGTGGGCGACTCGCTCACCAGCACACGCGTCGTCGGCCTGATTGCGTCCTCTAGCGCCTCATAGTCACCCGGAGGCACCGTCGAGACCTCGATGCCGTAGCGATGCAGGGTCTGGTTGAGGAACTGGCGCGTGCGGCGATAGCTGTCAGCGGTGACGACGACGTGCGTGCCGCGCGAGAGCAGCGCGAAGAGCGTCGTCGTCATCGCGGCCATACCGCTCGCGAAGAGCAGGCAGTCACCCGCACTATCGAGCGCGGCGAGCTTCGCTTCGGCGATCCGTTGGGTGGGATTGCCGTAGCGGCCGTAGTCGATGCGCGCCTCGCTCTTGCCGTCGAAGTGGTCCTTCAGCTCCTGAGTGTTGGCCCACGTATAGGTCGCCGTCTGGACGATCGGTGTCGTGAGCGCATGCGCCGGCTTGCTGCGCGGCTCGCCGCCGTGCACCGCCAGCGTGCTGGGGCCGACCGGCTTCGTGGGCGGCTCGAGGTGGTCCGCCATCAGGACACCAGCAAGCGCGCCTTCTCGACGTGGCGCGCGATGGCGCGGGCCACCCGCTTCGGATCGGCGGGCAGCTCGACCGGCTTGTTGCGGTACGCGGGCTTGATGCCCTCGAGCGTGCCCATGTGATACGCCGCCTTCTGGTCCGAGAACTTCAGACCATGGGCGGTCGAGATCACGACCACGCGATCATGAGCGCGGATCACCTTGCGATCGACGAGCTTGCGTAGGGCGGCGAGCGCCACGCCCGTGTGCGGGCAGTTGAACATGCCGGTACGATCGGCGCGCGCGGCCTCGTCGACGAGCTCCTGCTCGGTCGCCTGCTCGACGACGCCGTTGAACTTCTGCAGCGTGCGGATCGCGCGCTTGTAGCTGACCGGATTGCCGATCTGGATCGACATGGCGAGGGTCGGCTTCGCGCTGATCGGCTCGAACGTCTTGAAGTCGTCCTGAAACGACCGGTAGAGCGGGTTCGCGCGCTCGGCCTGAGCGAGACAGAGTCGCGGCAGCTTGTTGATGAGCCCGAGTTCCTGCATCATCACGAACCCCTGCCCGAGCGCGTGGACGTTCCCGAGGTTGCCGCCAGGAATCACGATCCAGTCGGGCACTTCCCAGTCGAACTGCTGGACGATCTCGATCGCCACCGTCTTCTGTCCCTCGATACGGAGACTGTTCATCGAGTTGGCCAGGTAGACCCGCTTGTCCTTCGTGATCTCCTGGACGACCGCCATGCAGCCGTCGAAGTCGGTGTCGAGGGACAGGACGAGGGCGCCATTGGCGAGCGGCTGCACGAGCTGCGCGATCGAGACCTTGTCCTTGGGGAGCAGCACCACCGCGGGAATCCCGGCGGCGGCGCAGTAGGCGGCCAGCGCCGCGGACGTATCGCCGCTCGACGCGCACGCGACGGCGTCGATGGGCACGCCGGTCGCGATCATCTCCTTCACCACGGAGATGAGCACGGTCATGCCGAGGTCCTTGAACGAGCCCGTGTGCGAGTTGCCGCACTGCTTGATCCAGAGGTCGTCCACGCGGAGCTGTTTGCCGTATCGGTCGGCCCATAACAGATTGGAGCTGCCCTCGTACATCGACACGATGTTCTCGTTGTCGATGAAGGGCACGACCCATTCCTTCTTGCCCCAGACGCCGGAACCGTACGGGTACGTGTTGCCGTGCGAACGGTCCTCGAACAGCTTGATCCACGCGGCGGCCGAGCGTGACCGGAGCGCGCCCATGTCGTGCTGCACCTCCAGCAGGTCGCCGCAGGTGGGGCAGCGGTAGATGACCTCGCGGAGATCGAACTCCCCGGGGCAGCCGTTGATGCACTGGAACCACGCGTTGTAGGCCATCGAAGATCTGAGTATAGCGCGCGGGGATTCGCGAGCCGGTGCCGTATAGTACGGACCTCGTGGACTACGTCCTGACGGTCCTGCTGCCGCAGCTCCTGCACGGTCTCGTGTTCGGCGCCGCGCTGGGGCTGCTGGCGCTCGGCCTCACCGTGATCTTCGGGCTCCTCGGCGTCATGAACTTCGCGCACGGCGAGCTCTACATGCTCGGCGCGTATGCGGGCATCGCGGTGATCGGCGTCGCCCACTCGTTCTGGGTGGCGCTGATCGCCGGCCCACTCCTGGTCGGCCTGGTCGCGGCGGTGACCGAGATGACGACATTGCGTCCCCTCTACCGGCGCGAGCCGCTCTACGGGCTGATCCTGACCTTCGGCCTGGCCCTCGTCTTCCGCGAGGGCGCGCGCCAGATCTGGGGCGGCGACATGCGGCGCATCCTACCGCCCTTCACTGGCTCGACGCCGCTGCTCGGCATGACGTATCCGAATTACCGGTTGTTCCTGCTCGCGGCGTCGTCCGTGATCTTGCTGGCGCTCTGGCTGTTCTTCACGCGCACCCGCGCGGGCGTCGTCGTGCGCGCCGCCGTGCAGGACGCCGAGATGCTCGACGGCCTCGGCGTCGACGTGCGCCGCGTGTTCACGCTGACCTTCGCCGCCTCCGGCGCCCTGGCCGCGCTGGCGGGGCTGCTGCTCGCGCCGGTGTTCACCGTCTACCCGCAGATGGGCGTGGAGATGATCCTGCTCGCGTTCATCGTCGTCATTCTCGGCGGCATGGGCAGCATGGGCGGCTCGGTGGTGGCGGCGTTCGTGATCGGCGTCGCCCAGAGCCTGTTCTCGCTGTGGATGAACCCGCAGCGGGTCGCCATCGCGATTTTCGGCATCATGATCGTCGTCCTGATCGTGCGCCCGCGCGGCTTCTTCGGGCGCGAGGGCGTACTCGAGTGAGATTCCTCAGCTGGCGCGCGCTGCTCGTGTTCGCGCTGCTCGCCGCGCTGCCGGCCGTGCCCGGCATGTCGCGTTACTACCTGCTACTGGCCTTCGACGCGCTGCTCTTCGGCGCGATCGCCATGAGCCTCGATCTGCTGATGGGCTACACGGGGCTCGTGTCCTTCGGCCACGCCGCGTTCTACGGCCTCGGCGCCTACGCGACGGCCATCGCCATGGAGCGCGGCGTGCACTCCGTCTGGGCGTGCCTTGGCTTCGCCATCCTCGTGGTCGGCCTCTACGCGCTGGTGGTCAGCTATTTCGCGACGGCGCGGCGCGGGATCTACTTCGCGCTGCTCACGCTGATCTTCGCCGAGGTCGTGTACACGTTCTTCCGCTACACGCAGACGTTCGGCGGCTCGGACGGGATCCAGGGACTGCCGGACGCGACGCTCCTGCCCGGCGTCGTCATCGACACGCCCGCCCGTAAGTACTATCTCGTCCTCGTCTATCTGGCCGTCGCGTACGGGATCTGCCGCGTGCTGGTTGCCTCGCACTTCGGCCGCGTGCTGGTCGCCATCCGCGAAAACGAGGACCGCGCGCGATTCCTCGGCTACAACGTGCAGCGCTACAAGATGGCCGCCTGCATGATCTCCGCGCTCCTCACCGGCGTGGGCGGCGCGATCTACCCGATGCGGTCGGCGTTCGCGACGCCCGACCTCATGCTGTGGACCGAGTCGGGCGAGTTCATCATCTCGGTCATGATCGGCGGGCTCGGCACGCTGGTGGGGCCGATCATCGGCGGCGCGTTCTTTACGATCCTGCGCGACAAGGTCTCGTCCGTCGTGGACTGGTACTTCATCGTGATCGGCCTCGTGCTCATCGTGATCGTGCTGTTCATGCCGCGCGGGCTCCTCGGTCTGCGCCGCATCTTTGCACGTCGGCCGGGACGGGCGGCGGCGTGATCCTCGAAGTCGACGACGTCTCCAAGCGCTTCGGCGCGCTGTCCGCCCTCACCCGGGTCAGCTTCAGCGTCGACGCCGGCCAGATCTTCTCGGTCATCGGCCCCAACGGCGCCGGCAAGTCGACGCTGTTCAACGTGGTGTCGGGGCTGTTCGCGCCGGAACGCGGTCGCGTGCGCTTCCGCGGCGAGGACATCACCGGGCTGCCCCCCGAGCGCGTGAATCGCCTCGGGCTGGCGAAGACGTTCCAGATCACGAACATCTTCCCGGAGATCTCCGTGCTCGACAACGTGCGGGTGGCGGCGCAATCGCGTGCGCCCGAGTCGGGGCGGCCGTCCTCGCTGTGGCGGCGGCCCGACGTCGACAACAACGCGTCCGCGCTGCTGGAGACGTTCGGCCTGGGCGCGCGGCGCGACGCGCACGCCAAGGACCTCTCGCACGGCGAGCAGCGCTATCTCGAGATCTGCGTGGCGCTCGCGACCAACCCAACGCTGCTGCTGCTCGACGAGCCGACGGCGGGCATGACGCCGGGCGAGACGCGCGAAGCCACGGCGCTCATCCGCAAGGTCGTGCTCGAGCGCGGCCTCACGCTGTTGCTGATCGAGCACGACATGTCGGTGGTGATGGGCATCTCGGATCGGGTGGCCGTCCTGCACTTCGGCGAGAAGATCGCCGAGGGCACGCCGGAGGCGATCCGCAACGATCCGCGGGTCATCGAGGCCTATCTCGGCGGCGGCGACGACTGATGTTCCGCATGCAGGAGGTACACGCGGGCTACGGTGCGACGCCGATCCTGTTCGGCGTCTCGCTCGAGGTGCGCCAGGGGGAGGCGGTGGCGCTACTCGGCAAGAACGGCATGGGCAAGACGACACTGATGAAGACAGCGATCGGGTTTCTCAAGCCGTGGCGCGGCGCGATCGAGTTCGAGGGACGCGATCTCACGCGCCTGGCGCCGCACGACATCGCGCGCCTGGGCGTCGGTCTCGTGCCGGAGAATCGCCGGATCTTTCCCGGCCTCAGCGTCCGCGAGAACCTCGAGCTCGGCCTGTCGGCCGTCCCGCGCCGTTCCGCCTCGCTGCGCGACGCGCGGCTGGACGCGGTGTTTCAGCACTTCCCGCGGCTGCGCGAGCGGCTGGAGCAGCCGGGCAAGACGCTGTCCGGCGGCGAGCAGCAGATGCTGGCGATTGCGCGCGTGATGATGGCGGGCGCGCGCTTGATCCTGATGGACGAGCCGACGCAGGGGCTGGCCCCCGCGTTCATCCGACACATCCGCGACATGATCGGCGAGCTCAAGCGGCTCGGCGTCACCGTCTTGCTCATCGAGCAGAACGCGCGCGTGGCGCTCAGCGTGTGCGACCGCGGCTACATCATGGAGAAGGGCGTGATTGTGTTCGAGGCGTCGTCCCGCGAGCTGCGCGACAGCCCCGTCACGCGCGAAAAGCTCGGGGTCTGACGCACACGGATGAAAAGCTGGGCCTCTGGCACGCTGCTCGGCGCCGGGCGCCGGCAGCAGCTGATGCGCGCGGTGCTCGCAGTGGCGCTCGTTGGCGGGCTGGTGTGGGCTCTGCCGATCCGCCGCCCCGGCACCGAGGGCGGACACCACGCCGCGCACGCGCCCGCGCTCGACGCCTTCGAGCGCGCCGGCGTCAGCGAGCTGCGCGAAGGCCATCCCACGCCGCCGCTACGCCTGCCGCGGTTGGACGGCGGCGTGACGAGCCTCACCGACCACCGCGAGCGTCTGGTCATCGTGAACTTCTGGGCGACGTGGTGTGCGCCGTGCACCGCGGAGATGCCCACCCTCGAGGCGCTGTGGCGCGAGTACCGCGCGCGCGGGCTGGTCGTGCTGGCCGTGTCGGTGGACCGCGGCGCGCCGCGCGGGCTGCTCGATCCGTACGTGACCCGGCTCGGGCTGTCGTTTCCGATCCTGCTCGACGCCGACCTCAGCACCTCGCGCGCCTGGCGCGTGCAAGGTCTGCCGGCGACCTTCGTGGTGCGCCCCGGCGGCGAGGCCGTCGGCCTGGCCCTCGGTGCGCGCGAGTGGAACAGTGCCGAGATGCGCGTGCTGCTCGAGCAATTTCTCCCACACGCGCACCGCTAACAAACGCTCGGTGGCATTGAAGTTGCCGTGTTCTTCTCCGGCCTGATCGACAAGGGGAGGAGGAGCGAGTCCTATGGCGACCATCGAGCAATCCATCGAAGTCAACGCGCCCATCCGCGCGGTCTACAACCAGTGGACGCAGTTCGAAGAGTTCCCGCGGTTCATGGAAGGCGTCAAAGAGGTCACGCAGCTCAACGACAAGCGGCTGCGCTGGCGCGCCGTGATCGGCGGCAAGGAAAAGGACTGGGAGGCGGAGATCGTCGAGCAGCGGCCCGACGAACGCATCGCATGGACGAGCCGCGGCGGGGCCATGAACGCCGGCGTGGTCACGTTCCACCGCATCGACGACAGCCTCACCCGCGTGATGCTGCAGGTCGACTACGATCCCTCGGGTGTCGTCGAAAACGTCGGCGACGCCCTGGGCGTCGTGAGCGCGCGCGTCAAGGGCGATCTCGAGCGGTTCAAGGAGTTCATCGAGCGCCGCGGTCGCGAGACGGGCGCCTGGCGCGGCGAGATCCAGCACGGCCAGGTTTCCAGACCTGGGGAGCAGCAGCGCAAAGTCTCCTGACGCGTTAAGCTCGCCCTTCGGGAGGGACCCCCATGGCGAAGGGCGAGGTCGGCTTCATCGGACTGGGGCGCATGGGCTTTCCCATGGCGCGCAACCTGGCGGCGGCGGGGTGGGCCGTGCACGTCCACGACCTCTCCCCCGACGCCGCCAAGCGCGCCGGCGCCGTCGGCGGCATCACGGTACACAGCGCCCCCCGCGACGTGGCCGCGCGCGCGGCGGTGCTGTTCAGCGCGCTTCCCAACGACGACATCGTGGTCGAGACGTACCTCGGCACGCACGGCGTGCTGGCCGGCGCGCGCGCGGGCATCGTGACCTGCGATTGCTCGACGGTCACGCCCGAGACCTCGCAGCGCGTCCATGCCGCGGCGGGCGAGCGCGGCGTCACGCATCTCGACACCCCGATGCTCGGCTCGTCGCCGCAGGCCGAGAGCGGGGAAATCTTCTTCATGGTCGGCGGCGATCGCGCGGCGCTGGCCACCGTGCAGCCACTGCTCGACGTCATGGGCCGGCTCACGATGTACGTCGGCCCGTCGGGCGCCGGCAATCGCATCAAGCTGCTCCACAACGCGCTCGGCGCCGTCAACGCCGTCGCGGTCGCCGAGTCGCTCGCGCTCGCCACACGGCTCGGCGTGGATCTGGAAACCTATTACGACGTGGTTCGCCAGGGCGGCGGCATGGCGTACTCGACCTACTTCGACCGGCGTGTGATGCGCGTGGCCGAGGGCAACTTCGACGCGACGTTCACCGTCGAGCTCATGCACAAGGACGTCTCGCTCGCCGCGCGCATGGCCGGCGCGGACCTGGAGCACATGCCGATCCTCAAAGAGACGCTGGCGGCGTACACTGCGGCCAAAGCGAAGTGGCCCGGGCAGGACTTCTCGGGGGTCACGCACGTGGTCGAGGAACGGTTCGGGACAACGGTCGGGCGAGCGGCGCGCTGACGGGCGCCCCAGCGAGGGACAGCGATGGCGTACGACCTACTGATCACCGGCGGCATGGTCGTGGACGGCAGCGGCTTCTCGCGGTATCGCGCCGACGTCGCGGTCAAGAACGGCGTGATCGTCGAGATCGGCCGGGTCCGGGGCGCCGCCGCGCGTACGATCGACGCGGACGGCCTCGTCGTGGCGCCGGGCATCATCGACCTGCACACGCACTACGACGCTCAGCCGTTCTGGGACCGGCTGTGCACGTCGTCGGTGTGGCACGGCGTCACGACGTCGCTGATGGGCAACTGCGGGCTCACGCTGGCCCCGCTCCGTCCCGAGCACCGCGAGGCGATGCTCGCCACGTTCTGCTGCGTCGAGGACCTGCCCGTGCGCTCGCTGAGCGCGGTGCTGCCGTGGACGTGGCAGACGTTCGACGAGTACCTCAAGGCGATCGACATCGGGCTCGGCATGAACCTGATGCCGCTCGTCGGCCACAATCCGCTCCGGCTGTCGGCCATGGACAAGGCGGCCTGGGACCGTCCGGCCACGCCGGACGAGATCGCCGTGATGCAGCGCCTGCTGCGCGAGTCGATCGAGGCCGGGGCGTGGGGCTGGAGCACGACGGACTCGCCCACGCACGCCGGCCCGCACGGCGAGCCGGTGCCCACGCGCCTGGCCGACGACGAGGAGCGCATCGCCCTCGGACGAACACTGGGCGAGCTCAACCGCGGCGTGATCGAGATCCTGCCCAAGGGCGCCGGCGCGCCGACCGACGCCGATCACGCGCATCTCACCGACGTCGCGCGCGCCAGCGGGCGGCCGGTCTTCTTCCTCACCTTCGACGCCGCACCGCGCCCGCGCGTCGAGGCCGCCACGCGCGAGGGCGTGCAGCTCTACGCGCTGCTACGCGCGATTCCGTTCAATCCGCGCTTCACGCTCAAGAAGACGACGTTCTTCAGCAACCTCGACGTCTGGGACGTCGTAATGGCCAAGTCGCTCGACGAGCGCTTGGCGGCGTTCACCGATCCCGCCAAGCGCGCGGAGCTGCGCGAGTGGGCCGACCAGCGTCAGCGGCGCCGCCCCGGCGTACCCGGGCGCTTCATCAAGTGGGCCTCGATCGTGGTGAAGAAGACGGCGATGGCGAAGAACCGCGCCCTCGAGGGACAGGCCCTCACCGAGCTCGCGGCCGCGCAGGGCAAGCACGTCGCCGATGCCATGCTGGATCTGGCCCTGGAGGAAGGACTCGACACCGAGTTCGAGCTGCAGTCACGCCCACCCGCCGAGGACGTCGCGCTCGCCGAGTTCGTGCGGACGGGCCACGCGATCCCCTCGCAGTCCGACGCCGGTGCGCATCTCAACACCAACTTCTGCACGGCCGGCGAGTCGAGCTGGGTGCTCGCGGAGTGGGTGCGTGAGCGGCAGCTGCTGACGCTCGAGGACGCGATCCGCCGCTATACGTTCCAGCCCGCGCGCATCGTGGGTCTGCGCGATCGCGGCTTGATCGCGGTGGGCATGGCGGCCGACCTGATGGTCTTCGATCCGGCCACGATCGGCGTGAAAGAAGACGAGATCTCACGCGACGGACCGTCGGGCACGCCGCGGCGCGTACAGCGGGCCATCGGCGTGCACCAGGTCGTCGTCGGCGGCGAGGTCGTGATGGACGCGGGCGAGCACACCGGCGCGCTCCCCGGTCGCGTGCTGCGCGCGGGGCGCGCGCACGAGGTCAGTGCACGCTGAGCGCGGTGCGGATGACCCAGGCGAAGTCGATGACGAGCATCAGGACCAGGATGGCGCCGACGACTTTGTACATGCTGTCGCTCATGGGCTCCCTCCCCGCTCAGAAGCGATACTGCACGGCAACGTAGGGACCATAGCGCTCGGTCCGGTTTTCGAGCAGCTTGCCCTCGAAGTCGCCGGCCGGCGTGCGCGCCGTCGACGTCCCGTCGCCTGACTTGATCCACCAGTACTGAAAGCCGAGCTCCGCCGACAGTCCACGCCAGAACCGGTAGGCCAGCGCGCCGTCGAGCTGCACGCCGACGCCGCCCGACGCCTCGTCGCGGAAGCTTGGATCCTTCCGCAAGTCGTCGCGCAGGTGGTGAATGTCCTCGACCACGCTCTTGGACCACGGGATCACGAAGCCGCGGAGCTTCGCGCTGAGCCCCGCGAACAGCGGCACCTGCGTGCGCGCGCCGAGGCGCAGGCTGTACCAGTACCAGTCCTGCGTGATGACCTTGATGTTCGACGAGATCGGCGGAACGACGTCGGTGAAGGCGGAGGTGGCGCCGAAGGCGACGTAGCGCTCGTGCCAGAACTGAAAACCGCCGAGCACGTCGAGGAAGCCCGGCTGCTCGCGCGTGCCCCAGCGCACGGCGCGGTAGCCGGCGTCGAAGTTGACGTAGGCCAGCCCGGTGTCGTCGGTGTCCGACCGCGTGCGCGAGATGCGCACGTCATGATCGCGGTCGTTGAAGTCCTCGTCGATCAGCACGCCTTCTTTGATGAGCCCGCCGCCGAGGCTGCCCATGAGCACGAGGCGGTTGAGGACGAATTCGGCGTTGACCTCCGGCACGACGCTGTCCACGCCGCGCCAGCGGAGCTCGGACAGTGCGGTGCTGTTGCTGCTATAGCCCGTGGTGACCCAGACGCGGCCACCGAGTGTCAGCGAGGTTTCAGGAGGCTGCTGGGCGGAGGCGGGCGAGAGGACGGCGAGGACGGCGAACAGGAACCATACGCTGGCGGTGGCGCGACGCATAGGGCCCTCCTTCGGGCCCGAGCGTACCACGCGGATTACGACGCGGACGTCGACGCGCAGACCAGCTGGTCCCCGTCCAGCCGCGCGCCGCGATCCTCCTCGCAGGCGTCCTGCGAGTCGTGGCCACCCACGATCACCCAGGTCCAGTTCTCGCCGGGCGCGAGCAGCAGCCAGAACACCAGCGCGATCTTCACGATCTTCACTGCATGATCCCCATTGCCTTGAACCGCAGCTCGACGGGCACGCCGTACACCTTGACCGTCGTGCCCGGGGCCATGGCGCGCTCGAGATTAGCATTGAGCCCCGAAATGTCCACGCTCACCCGCCCGCCGTCGACTCTGAGCACGAGCGTGCGGCCGATCATCTGCTCGACCTCGCCCGTAAGCTCGACCCAGCGTTGATCCCGATTCGGCACGACGAGCGGCACCGTCGGAGCTGTTGCCGGTGGCGTCGTCGTTTTCGGCGCGGTCGTCGTCGTGGCAGCCGGCACGACGGCAGGCTCTGCGGCGGTCGGCTTGGCAGCCGGTGACTTGGGCGCCGCCGGTGACTTCGGCGCGGCGGCCGTCTCGGTCGCCGGCGGAGGCGTCGGCGTCGCTGGCGCGGTGGGCGAAACTGTCGCCGGCGCCGACGGTGCGCTGGCCGGTGCCGGCGGTGTGTTGGCCGCCGGCGCGACCGGCGCGGGGCCGGCCGGTGCAACTCTTGCGGGTGTGAACTGCAAATCTGCGAGCGCCGCTTCGGCACTGCTGCCGCTCCCCATGCCGACTGCGGTGATTTCGTGGGCGCCACGACCTTCGATGCCGAGCACGGACACGCGGGCGCCGGCCGTGACGGCCCCCGCGCGCCGTGTCGCGGCGACGGTGACGTAATAGAGCACACCGTCGTCACCGCGAACGATCACGAACGGCTCGTTCGTCATAACGGCGGGCCACTCGAGGACGCCGTGGATCAGACGCGGATCGCCGGGACCGGCAGCAGCGCCCAGCGGCGCTCCGAGAACCAGCAGCATCGCGCACACGGCGAACAGACGACACAGCATCATCGGTGGCACCTCCAGCGGAGCTCTATTCGCAAGTGAAGTGCCAGTCCAGATCTGGCGCAGGCTTCATTCGATTCGATGAACACGGCGGCGCGAATGTTGTCGCTAAATCCGACGCTCCGCAAGGGGCATCAACGGGCGCGGATACCCCAAACACGACGGGCCCTGCGAGTGAACCGCAGGGCCCGCGAGTTGTTGGAGCGGCCGACCGGATTCGAACCGGCGACGTCCAGCTTGGGAAGCTGGCATTCTGCCACTGAATTACGGCCGCCCAGCGCTCCTTA
>Ga0075428_100001930_pt1 | contig 22254 bp, 21 predicted proteins | sample RhiMetdeltSRZDD2_FD_75291 | JGI IMG/M metagenome (GOLD analysis project Ga0075428, IMG submission 75291) | Populus rhizosphere microbial communities from Tennessee, USA - Rhizosphere MetaG P. deltoides SRZDD2 | ecosystem: Host-associated > Plants > Roots > Rhizosphere > Soil | place: USA... | reverse complement strand
GGGGGGTCCACTCGCTGCTACGGGCCATTTCGGTCTATCTTCGGTTCTTGATAGAGACGAAGCCGACCAATATAGTCTTCAACAAACGTTCCCCCATAGGACCTCCCGAACAGCTCTTGAACATTGTCGTCAGAGACGATTGTTTCAAATCTGATCTTTGCAAGTTGATTGCAAAGGGTACCCAGGCTTATCGGTGGCAATACGGTCACAAGTCCGACGTTGGAAATCCCACTCATAACAAGTTTTTTGTAAGCCCTCTTTGGAATGATGAATTGCAGGAAAATTTTTTCTACATGCTATGGCGAATGATTCACAGTGAGATCCCGTTCGTCGAAGATTGTTACTGTTGGCGCATAATTGCAAATGGTCAAGTCAAAGGCCAAGATGGAAATTGGCATACAGATCACGGCGATAAAACCGTTCTTTATTTTCCGCTCCAATGGGTTCCTGACTGGGGCGGTTCGACTTACTTCAGGATCGATGATGTAGAAACTCAAATACAATACAAACAGAACCGACTCCTGGCATTTGGCTCAGACGTTTTGCATTGTGGATCGGCTCCCGCTGTCGACAACATTCTTCGTATTTCTATTGCTTTCAACTTACGTATCAACAATTCCAAAAAAGGGGACAAGGAAGGTTAATTCGCGGCAACTCCCTCATTGGTGTGCTCACCGGGATGCAGTACGGCGGTTCTGAGCTATATAGGCTGGGCACGAATATCGCGGGCGATATTGTCAGCAGGCCTGGCCGCGTCATCGCGACCCGGCAGGAAGTTCACGTTGGCAGCGATGATAATCCGTTCGATCGTCCCCCGATACGGGAGGACCCGATGGCGGACGTGCGCGGGCCAGCTGGTCAAGAGGCCAACCTCCGGCCTTGCAAGAACCTCCTCTTCGCCTACGCTGCTCAAATAAGAGACGGCGCCGCTTTCGGGCGCGGCGGCGTCAGGCGGCTCGAGCTGAAGATAGAAAACCGTTGCTGCGGCCCGCACACAGTCCGGTCGGCCGCCGTGGTCATGATAGGCCATGCCGCCGCCTGTCGGCGTGATGTGCGACCAAGCGGAGCCGATGACTGGCTCGGGTGCGCGGACCCCATGCGCCCCGGCAAGGATGGCTGCGCAGCGACGCGCCCAGGCGAAGAAGCCATGGACGGCCGGCCCGTCCCAGTCCTGGACAACGAAGCCGGAATCAAGGAGTCGTGCCGGAACTCCGATCGAATCGCATTCATCGAACTGGACGCATCGATTTTCGGCATTCGGCTCTCCGATTGTCTTCATCGAAACGTGCACGCCTCGGCTCCCGCTGCGCCTGTCGAAGGCGCCGGCTCTGCGCCGCCGGTCGATCTCCTCAAGCAATGGCCCGCAGAGCGCGCTCAGGTCGGGGTGGCGCGCTTCGACGAACCACTCGCCAAACACGCGCTTTAGCGCGATTCCATCCGATTCGCGGACTGTTGCCGGCTCGATGCGACGTGGCGTGGCGGTCACGATAAGCCTCCTCGGAAGAGGCTGGCATTAGGGGAATACATTCTCATTCACTCCGCGTTGCGGTATCTTTCGCAAAGTTTCGGTTGGCATGGTGGGCTGGCGCCATTGCTGTTGCCTACTCGGTTCATGCCGCTTCAAGGTGCGTGTGGATGAGCGAGCCAAATTCTTTCCATCCTTGGCATTTATCGCTGCTCGCACTTCGGAACACCTGCTTTTCACATGGCGCTCGCAGCCGCACGTTATCGTTGGCATAGAACGACCAGCCCAGGGCGTGCTTACCGTCGTGCGCTGTACGGTTGGCCGCTAGCTGGATTTTTGTCGCGTGCGACCGACACCCCGCCTGAGCGCCCATGTCAACTACCCCATTCAATGAGCTTGGTGACGAGGCCGGCATATTTTTGCATTAAAGGCTCGAACTTCTCATAGTCATGGATTGACTTACCGATCACGCGAAGCCGGACTGGGAAAGGCGGCAGATTGGCATCAAAGACCGGAAGCTCGTCGCTGCCGGGAGTGGATTTTTCATGCAGAAAGTCCGCAGCGAGGCTGATTCGAGGCCCGGCTGCAAGGTCCGTTGCGGCCCCCCCCCAGTGGATCACACGGTGACTCCAACCCAGAACGGATCCAGCTGCTGCAGGAAGCGGGGTCACCCCATGGAGCAAAGCTTCCAGCTCCTGCCGCGAGATTGATGTCCAATCACCAAAGCTTGCCGATAGGGTTGGCGGCACGCGATCCTCCGGAATCACATACATGCAACCATTGCGAATGGTGACGTCCATTAGCGGAATCCAGACGGTTATTCGCCCTTGGTCCTTCGTGCTGTCGACGTGCGGCACCCAACCACTTCCTCGCTTTTGGGGGTCGACGTAATGAACCCAAAGACCACTGGCCGACTGCAGATACCCCGCTCCAAGCTGACGCCTGAAGAACCGAACCATCGGAGGCGTGCGTAGGGCAGCCCAGAAATCATCGTACACCCATGAAAAAACAGCCGGCCAGCCCGCAGCGCGCACTGCCTCAACGGAACTGCGCATCCGTGCAACTGTGGCCGGCGCAAGTAGGGCCGGCATCTGAAAGTAACCATGCTTTTCTAGGTTCAGCAAAGCCGAACCTTCTTGCTCGGAAGACGGAGTCGTATGGCCCAAACGCGCCAAGCTTTCCTCATCCGTGACTCCCATAAAGGGGCAGAGATTTTGCCAATAACCGATATCAGTAGCCTGCTGAAATCGGTCTTTAACTTCGCGCTCCGGAAGACCCATCTGGGTGCGAAGCTTGGCGACGGCTTCTTTGAGCTGTACGTTACTTGCCATCTCCCCTCCAACTGAATTACTCAATACTTGCGTCACCGATCATCTGGCGCTTACGAAATCCACTACCGACCAGGCGCTTACAGGATCAGTTTCGTCGACGCGCCCGCTTGACATATCCGAGCCTCGAAGAATTCTTCGGGCTGTCTATGGGTGATACTCCATTGTGCCAGAACACCCCCGGCAATTACAATCTAGTACATCCAGATACGCTCGATAAACGGTATGCCCGAAAAGTGGCAATGGCTGCGGCGAACGCGATTATTTGTACATAAAAAATCGAGTGTTCGCGCTTGCCACAGGCCCGTCCGCATTCCCCACAGTCTCGGATTTTCATAGGTCCATAAGAATATCTGACTGGGATATGCCACCTCGGATCGGATCCGTCAGGGCCCTCGAACAAGTGCAATTCAATCATTCGCATGGGGCAGGGATGCCTTATCTTCGACAAGGTCCGTTCAAAATGACATGTACTCATATTTTTCAAGAAACATCGGCGGATTAAGCATGAGCGGTTGCGCCCTGGGTCGTCGCGTAGTATCGACGCTGTCTCGCAACCGGATCACATCCTCACGCGAGCGGATGCCCAATGCATTCAAGTGGGCCAACATAGCCCGACGCCGACCCTCGGGGATTGTCAGGGGACCAAACATATCAAACACATGTTCTCCGTTTGCAATGACGCTGCCGGCGGCGTTCTCATTCATCGCCTCGGCGACGTAGCCCGAACGCCGAACTCCCGCCATTACACCGATCGCCAATCCAATCAGACAAACAACAAAGATTGCGGGCCGCCAAAGCGCTTGGCCATAACGCCCGGAGGAGAAACCGTCCTGAACGTCGGCGACGGCAACAGAAATTGCTGTAAAGAATGCAAGGCTCGGCAATGCAATTCCAACAGCACGTGGGACGACCAATGCGGGGGTGCAAAGGACGAGGCCTAAGACGCAAATGCCGAAGACCAGTTCAAGGCGCCGCTTGTCGCTGAAGCGTATAAATACCGCGGCCAGGAAAAACAGAAAGCCCGTCCACACAAAATTGTACAAGTGGTCATGTTCGAGGACGATGGACCCGCCGGGCATCCATGACGAGTGGAAGGCGAGCCAAAACTGACCGAGTGCCGGCCAAAGCTGGGCGATCCGCAGCTGCGGTGCGTCCGGAACGAAGACCGCTCGCAAAATATATTGAAGTGCCACAATCGCGGCAACGCCGAGCGCAACCGCTATTGGACGTCGATAGTTTGACTTGTGAGGCGAGGAGAGCCACCACAAGAGTGGAAGGGCCACCGGCAAAGTATAGGCCTCTTCGCGCGTGAATACCGCCAAGGCTGCAAAGCCAAACGTCAAGGCGAGCAGATGCCCGCAATCTCGCTTGATCCACCGCAGGTAAAAGAGCGCTGTGAGAACCATGAACGTATAGGCAAGAATCAAATGTGACACGGCGAGCGTTAAAACGAGCGAAGCGAATACGCGGGACGAAGCGAAAAGTACCAGGACCACAACGATGTGACGGAAAGAGAGACCGGTTTCGCGCAACAAGAGTCCAACGGACCAAAGAAACCCGCCCATCAGGATTGTCACGAAAGCTCTTTGAAGGATGATGTGATCGCCGAAGACAGTGCCTTGCAGATGATAGACTAGGGTTTGAATGGGCCGCAGCGCCGCCGTTTCAACCCCATCTGGATCGAACGGCCCGTGAAAGGTGGAAAGCAGCTCGGAAAACGAGTAGTGGCGAATTGAGTGTAGGTCGGCAGTCCAAAACGGACGGGTAAAGGTGGCGGAGAAAAGAATCGACCAGATCAACATCAAGAATATTATCAGCAGGGGCAATTGCCATTTTGACCACCAATTCTGCATCGTCATCCTCTCTGCGGCCGGCGCATCATCTGATCTCCAAATAGCTCAAGGTGGATGCCATGGAAGACCGGATCGTGACCGTCAGTGACAGGGGAACGGGGCAGGGCGCGGTAATAGAACGTTGCCACCTTTCGCTCCTGTCCGTCAGAATTCACGCCTGCCCCCTAGGCAGTCTCCACCTCATCCCCTTCGGCTTCGGTATCCCTTTAGCCGGCTTACGTCTTCTCGTTCAGCGAAGCCGCCATCCACCAAGACCCGCAAATCTGTTTCGGCATTGCCGCCACAGATGGGCACAGTGCTCCATTGTCATCTCGTTCAACCTTCGCTATCTCCATTGTCTTCTTCACCCGCGCGCTTTTCTTTGCGACCGAAGTCGTCGGCTGGGCGAGCCTGTTCGTGACGATGTTATTTGTTGGAAGCATCCACACCGCCATGATGGGTATTCTCGGCATTTACATCGGCAAGACCTTCGAGGAGACGAAGGGGCGTCCGCTCTACGTCGTAAAGGACACGGTGAACTTTCGAATAAGGCTCGAATGTCAGGACGGCAACCACCTAGACGTTCAATAAGCGAGAGGTGTAGGAGTAGCACCGCGTTGCGCGTGATCAATTCCGATGAAGTTATTTGCACTTCGGCGAGGAAAAACGTCCCGCTAAATTGGGAAAGTCGTTCCTTACCTACGTTCATTTCGTATTTTTGAGATGCGCGGAGATGAATGATCCAAACTTTTTTGCATCACTTGATAACGGTGACCGGCGCAGTCGGTAGATAGCAATTTTGGAAGCCAGCTTAGTGCAAAACGCCAGATGGTCATTGAAGCGTTTACTGCTTTCGACGAAATCAAAATGATACGTGTGCTCGACTAAGGCGCTGACAGCATCCGCCCCTACCAGCTGATCGACCGAGTTCTGCGAATTGGCAGCATCAATTTCAAGCAGATATAGGCGCTCAAGTCGGCTCCATTTGTCACCAGCGGCATGTTTCGGATAGGCGAAGTATTTATCCTTGTCCAGTCTCTTGCTCACGGGCTCCCCCGCAGTTAGACCAAGTTGGACAATCAAATCCTTCTGCAGCTTTAGGCGTCGAAGGTACGGCCAAGCACCTGGTACAGAGTTCTTATCGAAGTCAATCGGCAATATATCATCAGCGAATAACGGATAATTCAGCGCATGCATCAGCGCTGCGGTGGTCGACTTCCCTGCGCCAGAACGCCCGGCAAATGCCGTAATGCGTCCATCGGTCAAAATTGCACTCGCGTGTAGTGGCAGCAGCCCGCGCTGATAGCACAAGGTAGCCCACACTGGGCCAAAAAGAAAAATCTCAATATCTTTCTCTTCAGCTCCCGCGGCCGGCCAAACGGTGATCGACCGTCCTCCCCGGACCTCGAAGTCTGCTACAGCTTCTATCCTAATGCGCGAGCACTCAACCGAGTGGTCATGCACACGCGGCTCTGCGGTATTCCAAATTGGGGAATCTCCGGGGACGACTTCGATAACAACATCAACACTCTGCCCGTTTAGCGGAGATGTTGGGATGTTGGTAAGCGCTATTTCGGACCACGTGTGCCAGCCACAAAGTAGGTAAGGGTGAGTGGCCGCTGCGCGGACATGTGCCTTTGACAAATGGAAATTCCTGCCCATCCGTAATTGCGATCGAGCTTTCACTAAAAATTTCTTGTAAATCAAGGGGAATCGAGAGCAAACCTAGACTCTGTTGCCTGGAAGCAACGCCGCTTATGAGCTCGTTCCTTTCAATCCCGCATTACTCACCTTTTCTCGTCCTGCTGGTGGGATTATCGACGTTCGTGGGCCTGTGGGGCCTGGGGACCGTACTCCTCAGTGTATTCCGAGCTCGACTTCCACCGCCATGGGATCAAGTCACGGCGGTACTGCTGGGTGTTCAAGCGCTAAGCCTGACGGTTCAACTGGCCGCCATGGCGGAGATTGCCTCGGTTCCTTTGCTCTGCGGGATTTGGTGGGTGCTTATCGCCCAAGGCGTTTTCATGCTTCTAATGTCGGCCCGTTCCACGGCCTTCATGCGCCTTTTGCCGACGTCTACACCGTGTGGACCCGCTAGTCTACTGATTGCAGTCATTGCGGCGGCCATCTCGATCAACGCGCTTGTAGCGCTCGCGCCGTCCACCAAGATCGACGAGCTGTACTACCACATGCTCGTTCCGAGCCGAATTGTATCCGACAGCATGCTGCGTTTCTATCGGGAGCCATGGTTGGGCGCGATGTGGCCACAGATGGTGTATCAAATTTCGGCTGCGCCCACACACGCCCTTGGCTTTCCCGATGCAATGAACGTTGTCAGCTGGGCACTCAGCATGACACTGCTCTGGTTTGCCTGGCAAATCATCCATGCGCATGCCAATACGCTTACCTGGACCGCGTTTTGTGTCGCAAGTCTATGCGTCGGTATTTATCCCGTGGTGTGGCATGTTACAGGGGGTGCATATGCCATGGGGGACCTGGCGATGGCGGCCGCCGTGGTGGCTTTTTGCCTGCGTGAACGGTTGCTTGTGGCAGTGCGGCCTTTGGCCTTCAGCCTTATGCTATCGATCTTCCTGTTGTCTGCAGCGACAGCAAAATTGAGTTTGGTACCGATTTCCGGTGTACTTCTCTGTGCCGGCCTTTGGCCATTTCTCAAGTCTGGACCTCCGCGGGCACGGCTGCAAGTCGCACTAGCCGCTGCAGCTCCGTGGATCATTTTTTACTGTCCAATCGTTTTGTGGACATGGACCCATGCAGGGTCCCCGTTCGGTCCTATTCTCAAAGGGTTGAATAATTTTCAGGTTGAAAGAAATATGGGTGAGTTACCCCTGTTTATGGCCCGTAATATAGCGCTCGGTTACTCTCCCCTCATCTGGTTAGGCGCAATTGGAACGATCTTTGCTCCCGGTTTGGAGAAAGCGCGACGCATTTTCCTCGGTTGCCTGGTTGCGCTGCAGTGCCTGTTGATCTCTTGGCTCTTGCCGTACGACGCAAGATATTTCACGCTTCACTACGGTCTATTCATTGTCTTTGCTTTTTTTGGCCCGTTTGCAATTCCGCAACAGCTTTGCTCAGTCAGAAAGGCCTTACTGGCAGCTTCCGTATTCCTCCTTCCTTGGCTCGCAATTCAGCTTTACTACGCAAGACAGTTTTTCTTGGTTTCAACGGGACTAGAGAAAGATTCATTTTATAAGCGAAACGTCGCGTTCTATTCAGATTACGTTGAACTCGACCGTCTTCTCTCGAAAGATACAGTATTACTGTTCTTTGCTCCTGGGTTTCGTATGAGCGCGGTGTATGCTCCAAGGCGGATTTTCCTTGATCCAGCAGATCTGCCTCCCGGAAAGTCGGTCGCCCTAATCACGCTGCAAGACACTGTTCCCGGCGACGTATTGAATAAGTTCAAAATAGGGGAGGAAATTTACAAGGATCCTCAGGCAGTAATAGGAGCGTATCGAACACCTGGGCGAGCGCCTCTCATCGGCCCACTAAACGTGGTAAAACTCGTTGAGACTGAGTAGACAGCGTAGCCCCTTTCGTGAGGAGTACCTGTTAATACGAAATTACAGAAAAGGCGCTCCCATGCGCTTCGCCCTCCACACGACCCCATGCGCGTCGCGATTTATACCTGCGTGTCCACAGGTTCCCAGACCACAGATGCGCGAGCTTCAAGCCGTTGCCGAGCGTCACGGCTGGCAAGTGGTCGCCACGTTTACCGACGAAGGCATCAGCAGCGTAAAGGGCCGCGATCAATGCCCGGCTTGAACAGCTTCTTGGAAGGCGTCACCTGCCGCGACTTCGACAAGGTGATGGCATGGTCCGTAGATCGCCTTGGCCGGTAGCTGCCCGACTTGCTATCGGTCATGGGCGAACTCAAGGCGAAGGGCGTTGATCTCTGCTCGCACCAGCAATCGCTCGCACCAGCACGCCCGCTGGCAAAGCTATGTTTCAGATGCTTGGCGTATTCTCAGAAATTGAGCGTGAGATAATTCGCGAGCGGGTCAACTCCGGTCTCGCTCGAGCAAGGCCGCAAGGCAAGAAACTAGGATACCCGCGACGCGACACTGCAAACCGACTGGCTGCAATCCGCAAGCTGCGAAAGCAGGGCGTTGGCATCAACAAGATCGCCCGCAAGCTTGGCATCGATGTTAGCGTTGTGCAGCGGGTCATTCATGGCTGAATTGCAGCGCTCACTGATTCCACGGATCTTCAGCGCCGCACGGGAGGGACGGCTAATCTCGGGTACAAATCGACGGATCGTCTCTGCGATCCATCGACTGATCTACGGCGTCAATTCAAACTTCTTAAAAAAATGCCGCGACCTGATTCACGTCGGCGCCAACGATATCGTGCCTAAAAACGCGCGGCCTGGATTGCCGACGACACCCTTGCAAAATCTGGTCCTAGACGGAGGCTTTGCCGTAGCCGACCGCAGACACGATGGAGCTTCGGGACTTAAATTACGCGGCGTTTGCACTTTCGGTATTAAGCGAAACTTTTTGTTGATGGAAGTTAATCAAGAGGCATGCTCTCCACTGTCTAAGATTATGTTTACCGCAACGCGCCAGTAATTCAATTTCTCATTCTTCACATAGCCGCCGTCGTGGCGGGTACCTGAAGGAAAAACAACGAATCTGCCCGCTTTGTATTCCACCTTGTGGTCTTCAAGAAAGAACTCGCCTCCGTCTTTTGCATTCCATACGGGATTCAGGAAGCCAAGGATGCTCCAAGCACTTTCGTCTTCGGCGTCGATATGAAATTCGGTTTTGGATAGGCTGGACTTTGCGCCAAGGTGAATTCGCCGTATATTTTGCGGGAGGATAAGCCTATGGTTTTTAGCGGCGAGCGCTCTAATTCTGAAGATTATGCTCCTGAAATAGCCACTCAAAAAATGAAGATGAATATCGCCAGCCGTCTCAATATAAAGTCCAGGGAAGCTGAAGAAAGGCCCAGCAAAACGTTTAGCAATCGACGTGTGGGTTAGTGCCCACGAGTTGGTATTGAGAAGTTCGTGATAGATCCACAGCAATTCCTCCCCCCCAATCACGTCATCAAATACGTAGTGCTCTGGCACCAAGTGTTTTTCAGTGCTTCTGGCTTGGTCGGTCATGATGCTGTCGCAACCCTAACTGTTTAGGGGGGTCTCTGGCTTGAGTTTCATGGCGCCCCGCCGGAGCTGGGTTTCGGCGTGATTGGGTCGTCCGGCGTGAACCGTAGACTACGAATCCATACGAGGCAACTCCTGGCAAAATGGCGCGTCTCCTGGTGTAGGTATGATGTTTGGCCGGCCTTTATTGAGCCCACGTTCGATGCCAGCGATCGGCTCCACCAGCGGCACCCTACAATCGAGTCGGAATCCCCCGCAGTTGCAGTTTGAGACGGGCGTCCAAGCAGATGCTCTCCATCTCGGTACTTTTGGCCGATTAGCGAAGACGAAACCAAAACGTCGAAATTTGCCGCAAGCAGGTCTGCAACAAAGGGCGGAGGACAAAGGGGGAGCGGACCAGCGAACGTCGAGGCCCATGCGCAAACGAATTTGGGCTGGCGGTAAGAGAAAAATCGCGATAACAATCTTGTCATGGGTGCTCGGGGCGGCTGCGGCCTAACTATGTGGATGATTCAAACTTGAAGAGCTTTGTTGGCCCGCTCGGGCAGACCGAGTTCCTTACGCTACTGCGCGAACGCAAACTGGCCTTCTTTCCGGGCTGCGGCTCTCCTCGCTTCGAAACGTTACTCAACTGGGAAACACTCAATTATCTCCTCGACAGCGCAACCTTGCCGTTGTCCGCGTTGCGGGTGTTGCGGGAGTCGGATCCGATACCGACGAATATCTACGTCAGGCAGGGCCGAGTGGATGTTGCCGCCCTCTCGAAACTCTTGGATCGGGGTGTCAGTCTGATTTTCAACAAGTTGCATGAACACGTGCCCGCCCTGCGAGCACTCTGCAAGAGCCTCGCGCGCGACACATTTGAGCCGATCAAAGCTGCAGCGGTTGTCACGAGTGGGCGTGGTGGCGCCCTCGAATGCCATTATGATCCCGAGGACTTGATCATCCTTCAGATCACCGGCACGAAACGATGGCAGGTCTTCAACTCTCCAGCAAGATCACCAGAGGGGCCGCCGATTTTCGATCAAGTGCTGCAGCCCGGCGATCTTCTCTTTTTGCCGGCAAGGTATTGGCATCACTGCGAGAATGGTCCACATCGCTCTCTCCACATCTCTCTCATTTTCACGCGGCTAAACGGACGGCATCTGATGACCGAGCTTGTGTCACAGCTATCGTCGGACGAGACATTTAGTCGCCCGCTAACGAGGCACAGCAGACCGGAAGCACTGGCCGAACACGAAACTGCATTGAAGGCATGCCTGGTTGAAGCGATACAAGGGATATCCTTGGATCGTTTCCTGACGAAGCGTGCGGCCTCAGGTCCGCTCGAGGGCATCCAGCTCGAACCGCGAACCAATCAGGCCCACGACGTGTAGGCTTGAGCCGAATATGATCTCTACGCTCCATGATTTGATCGCTCCGCTCACGGAGGCCGAGTTCCTGACGCATGTCCGTGAGCGAACTGCGGCCTTCGTCCGCACGTCCGCGCCCCACCGCTTCGAGTCTCTACTCGACTGGGACGATCTAAACCATCTGATCCAGAACGGGGTGTATCCGCTCGAGGAACTGCGGGTGCGCGAATCGATTCCGATTCCGACAAGCTTTTACATTAATCGGGGTCAACTCGATTCTTCTGCATTCTCATCTTTGATGAACCGGGGCGCCGATCTGATTCTCAATCGGTTGGATAAATACGTACCCAGGCTGTGCAGACTCTGCCACCAGCTTGCTGAGCAGACCGGAGAACAAGTCACGGCCGAAGCGATCGTGACGAGCGGAAAGGAAGACGCTGGGCAGCGTGTAAAGACAAAGGATATCTGCGTCCTACAGATCGCCGGGAGCAAACGGTGGGAGTTGTGCGGTTCTCCCATTGTCGGTCCTCTCAATGGTATGTCGGTACCGCCCCCTCCACAAAGTGCTCCGTTTTTCGATGAAGTGCTAAACACGGGTGATTTTCTTTTTGTGCCAGCGGGATGTTGGCGTCGTTGCGAGAACGGTCCAGGACGGTCCCTAGACGTGCATATTGTGCTGGAGCCACCGTGCGGCCGTGAGGTGGTGGCCTGGCTCACTAGTCAATTAACTGCTGACGAAACGTTCACCGCGCCCTTGATAGGATATACAGATCCGAGCGCGTTGGCTTCGCACGAGGCTGCGCTCAAAGCGCGCTTGATCGAGCAAGTACAGGCGTGGTCGCTCGCTGGTTTCCTCGCAGAGCGTGCGACAGCGCGCTCGAAGGAGGTCGTCATTCGTATCCAGGGCACTCAGAACGCGGCCAAGGGGCCACAGGGGTGAGTCTAACCAATACCCCGGCTCCGGGTTGGCCCAATTTTGCAACTTCGCGGACTGACGTGAGCTTCGATAATCCAAACTCGGTCTTGCTCATAGGAAAGGAAGTGCCAATGCCGAAAAAAATGGGAAAAAAGTCTGAATAAACCCAGCCATCGGTTTGTTCAAAGCCAAAAGTGACCCGCAACTCTAACAAGGTAAATCGTCTATCGCCGGTGCGTTCCGAAATAACATAGAAAAAATTACAGCATAGGAAACTAATGAGGAAGAGTATTGGCAGGAAGGCGCAAATTATGGGCGGAAGTTGAAGAGCCCCTGAGGACCGGGACACTGATGCCGATAGGGTTTACATCACGGCAAACGGGTTGGCACAGAGTTTTAGTTGGACCCGTCATCGCTGATGCAAAGGTTGGGCGAGGAAACGATATATCGTGCCTTTTGATTTACTCAATCTCACCATTTGGCTGATTGCCGGCATCAGCGGCGGGTGTGCGGCCGGCGAGTTACTCAAGGGAGACTACGATCTAGGCCCTGGAAATATGCTTTACGGAGCAATAGGCGGCGTTGTCGGCGCATTCATCCTCCAGACCCTATTCCCAGACTGGGGGGGCATCGACTACGGCCCCATCATTGCCCAGGTAGTAGTGGCCGCCGCCAGCGGGGGCGTTCTGACCGTCATCACAGGCGCCGTGCAGGCTCGCCAGCGTTAAAGGAGCCAACACTTTGATGGGCTTTTATTTTTCTTGGGTCACGACGCAAGCGCCGAGCCGTTGCGCCATTTATGCCGGACTCATGGCTGCTGATATCGCGATCGAGCTATCCTGGAAATGATGGATTCTACAGCGCGACGTAAAATGGGCTAACGAAGCAGCTGCTGTGTAGTTGGCTTCCAGTCGCGTACGAGTTTCTGCGCCTCGGCGATTTGCTCGTTAGTCATCCGCTTTGAGACGGTTTCTCGCCCTTGTACTGCGTCTTTGTAGCCGCCCGCCGCCGACAATTCGAACCACCTGTAGGACTGCACAAAATCCTGAGGAACACCCTGACCGTTGGCGTATGCGATTCCGAGATAATACTGGGCAACTGCGAAGCCTTGGTCGGCAGCGAGCCTAGACCACTTTGCCGCCTCGGCGTGGTCCTGCGGCACGCCCTGACCGTTGGCGTATGCATATGCAAGATTATATTGAGCAGCGGCGAAGCCTTGATCTGCAGCGAGCCGAGACCACTTTACTGCCTCGGCAGGGTCCTGCGGCACGCCCCGGCCGAAACTGTACATACTGGCGAGGTTGTTCTGGGCGTCGGCGTAGCCCTGATCGGCAGCGAGACGATACCACTTCATGGCCTCCACATAGTTCTGCGGCACGCCATCGCCTCTCTCATACATGCTGCCAAGATTACTTTGCGCGTTGGCGTAACCTTGACCGGCCGCCTTGCGAAGCCATTCCGCTGCTTTGGCGGAATCCTTCGGCACGCCCAGACCCTTGGCGTAGCTGACCCCAACAGCAGCCTGTGCGGAGGCGTCCCCTTGATCGGCAGCGAGACGATACCACTTCATGGCCTCGACCTGGTTCTGCGACACGCCTTGACCGTTGGCGTACATCACTCCAAGAATGATCTGGGCTTTGGCCATTCCTTGGTCTGCTAACGGACGAAGAAGCCGCAGGGCAGTCGTGTAGTCGCCCTTGCCATATGCCGCCGCAGCATCTTCGAATGGTCCTGCCACCACTGGCGCCGCAAGGCTCAACAACAGAGAAATGATGGCAATGGCGTGCTTGCACCCGAAATTCATGGTTTCGCTGTCCCTCCGCTCCTATGCTGGTACTTTAGCGTCTGTTCCCGTTTTCCGATACGTCGCGAGATCGCAACGTAATGGCTTTTGGCCACCCATAGCCTATTTGACGAAAAAGGCTATGCATCTGCAGCGTCGCACCTAGTTACCGACGGGGTTCTGGATTTTCTTAGGCCGCATCCTGCCATCGCAAATCGCACATTAGACCCTGGGCGTGAATATGTCTCCGCGTTAAAGAGATGATCTTGCGAAGTTCCCACGGCACGAATACTAACGACCGGCGGTGCCGGCTATGTCGGTAGCCATTGCGCTAAAGCGCTCGGGCAGCGGGGCATAAGGTGTCGTGTTCGATCGAGCTCGTACGCTGGGAAAGCGTCGCATACGCAAAGAAAAGGCCAATGCGCCACCAAAAATTGGCACGCCCCAGACCCCACAGTGGGTTGCCAACTTCTTGCCGAACATCGAAACTGAAATCGGGATTGCACTATCTGCGCGGGCATGGTCCTAATTTAGGCCTCGCAGTAACGACAAATCACAGGGCAAATCACAGGGACGCGCATCGACGGGTTGGCATATCCGGTTTTGTGCCAAGAGCAAAAATGACTGCGTCTTCATAAGTCAGGAACGCTCCGATTGACGATAGAAAGTGCGACATTGACCGATCGCGAGTTCGACCGCTTTGGATCATACAAAATTGCCGTTCTGGTTCCCTGCTATAATGAGGAGGCGGCGGTTGCCAAGGTTGTCGAAGATTTCCATATCGCGCTTCCGGCTGCCATAATTTTCGTATTCGACAACAATTCGACGGACAAAACCGCGCAAGCCGCCCGCGCCGCCGGCGCCGAGGTGCTCCAGGAGACGCACCGGGGCAAGGGCTTCGTCGTGCGACGCATGTTCTCCGACGTGGAAGCCGACATCTACGTGCTTGTGGATGGCGATGCAACTTACGATGCGCCGAGCGTCCGGCGCATGATCGTGCGGTTACTTGAGAAGCGACTCGATATGGTCGTGGCTAATCGCGTAGAATGTGCGCGGGCCGCCTATCGCGCTGGTCACCGCACCGGCAATAAACTGCTAACTGCCTTCATCTCCTCGATGTTCGGTTCGAACTTCAACGACATGCTATCGGGCTATCGAGTGTTCTCCCGCAGGTTTGTGAAGTCATTTCCGGTATTGTCGAGTGGATTCGAGATCGAGACAGAGCTTACCGTCCACGCGCTCGAACTGGGCCTAGCGGTCGAGGAGATGGATACGCCTTATTACCCGCGGCCCCAAGGGTCTGTCTCCAAACTCAATACGTGGCGCGACGGCTTCCGTATTTTGATTACCATTGTCAGCCTATACCGCGCCGAGCGTCCGCTGATTTTCTTCACTGGCGTCGGCGCAGGACTGGCGGTCGCCTCGATTGGCCTCGCAATCCCGATCATTGCCACATTTCTTGAAACCGGCTTGGTCCCAAGACTACCGACCGCCGTGCTTTCGACCGGCCTTATGGTGCTTGCGTTTCTATCCATCGCCGTTGGCCTCGTCCTCGACACTGTGACGCGCGGCCGACGCGAAGTGAAGCTGCTCGCTTATCTCTCACACCGGGCATTGGGCGAATAACGCTTTGCTATCCGGCATGAAAGGACAGGCACGAGCCCGCGGCTAATACAGGTTCTGCAACGGAGCCTGCTTAAAGTTCGAGGCAATACGATTCTAATTTTCGAGGAGGCGCGACCCGAAGCACGCATAATCCGCAGGTGTCAAATTCATCGACGGGAACGACGGCGGCCGGACGTGCGGCTACGCAAGCGCCAGCGAGCCAAACAAACCAACGGTGGAAATTGCCGGGGGCCATGCGACCGCGCGCGGCCTACTTGCATGGAGCCAGAACTGGCGCAAAGGCGCGTGTCGGCGTCGTCGCCGTCCACTACCTGGAGCCCGCACTGGTCAGCCGCGCCGCGCCACCCTTTGAGGTTATAATACGCGCATTAGAAATCGCGGGCGTAGAATTCATCGGCGAGAATGGCGGCGGCGCGCGCTTGTAACTCCGCAGCCCTCAGCGGCTCAACAAGGCCAAATAATCTAACGGGTAGGAGCCGGAAAAACCGCGCGGATTAATTTAAAACTGGAGAACTCAGACGAAATAGCTTTTAGTGAATGGGCGCGAGTGCTCTTCACTTTTGCAATTCGCGCACTCGGTGCCGCGCGTGATATGTCCAGTAATCAATCGCCGCTCGCATCCAGAACGTATTATATTATGATCTCGCGATAATTTACTTAACCCGATGGCACGTATACTAATCACCGGCGGTGCTGGCTATGTTGGTAGCCATTGCGCCAAAGCGCTCGCCGCAGCGGGCCATGACGGTGTCGTGTTCGACAACCTCTTATTTGGTCATCGCGAGTTTGTTTGCTGGGGACCGTTGGTCGAGGGCGATATTCGCGATGCCTCGGCGCTCGATGCAGTATTTTCAGAGTATCGGTTTGATGCAGTCATGCATTTCGCGGCGCTCGCTTATGTGGGTGAATCGGTCACCGCGCCCGGCCGATATTATGACGTCAACGTGCACGGTACGCGGACCTTGCTTGATGCGATGGTGGGCGTCGGCGTGCGGTCGATCATTTTTTCATCAAGCTGTGCGATCTACGGCGTGCCGGATCGTATGCCAATCAGTGAGCATACTGTACCCAATCCAATCAATCCGTATGGCTTCAGCAAGCTCGTTTGCGAGCACATGATGGACGACTTTGGGCGCGCCTACGGAATAAAATCGGCACGGCTGCGTTACTTCAACGCCGCTGGCGCCGATCCTTCGGCTGAGATTGGCGAGGATCACGATCCGGAGACCCATCTCATTCCGCTTGTCCTTGATGCGGCTTCCGGTAGGAAACCTGATGTCACGGTGTTTGGAACAGACTATCCCACGCCGGATGGCACGGCCGTGCGTGACTACGTTCATGTGGACGATCTTGCCCGCGCGCATGTGCTGGCGCTTCAGCATCTGCTCGACAACGGCGACACCATTGCCGTCAATCTCGGTACGGGTTACGGCGCGTCGGTCCGCCAGGTGGTTGATACGGCACGGCGTATTACCGGGCTTGAGATCGTTGCCCACGATGCAGCGCGACGGGCAGGGGATCCACCAGTATTGGTGGCCGAATCGAGAAAAGCCAGTGAAGTCTTGGGCTGGACGCCGCAGTACTCCGACCTTGCCGCCATCATTGCTGACGCCTGGCGCTGGCATAACAAAAGATTTGGGTAACAACGGCTTGCAACAGTTCGGCTACAGCATTGCACCCCTATGTGAAATATCGCCATTTTCCCGTTCCTGAGATAAAATTTTGTGTCGGCCGAACAGGGGCCGTCGGGACCGAAAAGGGGCCATGGCCGGAGAGATCTTCATTAACTATCGCCGAGAGGATTCGGTCGGCACCGCCGGCCGGCTGCACGACCGGTTGGCCCAGGTATTCGGGCCGAACAATCTCTTTGTGGATGTCGTCGGGAACGATCTCAACGCGCGCCTGAACAATCAGGTTGCGGCGTGCCAAGCGTTTCTTACCGTCATTAGCCCCAACTGGCTAAACGCAAAGGACGAAGCGGGGCAGCGCCGACTCCACAATCCGGACGACTTTATTACGATCGAAATCGCCGCGGCGCTTGCCCGCAGGATTCGTGTTGTTCCTGTTCTAGTCGATGGGGCGCACATGCCGCGGGCTAGTGAGCTGCCGGAGCCACTGAAGCTACTCGCGCGGAGCCAAGCCGTCGAGGTCCACCAAAACTATTTTGACGAGGATGTCGAGACGCTGGTCGAAACGGTACGCGAGGCGCTCAATGGTGGCTCGGTTGAGCAGCGCTCGCGGCGAAGGCCGGCGATGGCGTGGGTAGCAGCAGCGGCAGGGCTGCTCCTGGTGGGCTGGACGGGACTCCATTGGATGAACACTTCAGTGTGGCCGCCTTGGGCGGGGACGAAAGAGGTAGGTAACCCCGGAGCGCTGGCCGGGTCCGAAGCTAAGCGCAAGAGTGAGGAGGAAACAGAGCAACAACGGCAGGCAACTGTTAAGGCGGAGCAGGAACGCCAGGCAAGAACGGCCGCCGAGGCGGAAGCCAAGCGCAAGAGTGAGGAAACGGAGCAACAACGGCTGGCAACTGTTAAGGCGGAGCAGGAAACAAGAACGGCCGCCGAGGCGGAAGTTAAGCGCAAGAGTGAGGAAACAGAGCAACAGCGAGTCGCCGCTCTCAGAGCGGAGGAGGAGCTCAAAGCCGAGGCGCAAGCACGCTACTCCGCCCTGATCAGCCAAGCCAATACAAGTTCCAGCACGGGTGACTATGATAGGGCCATCGCCACTTACAACGAGGCGATTCGACTGGATCCCAAAAGCGCTCTCGCTTTCAGGAGTCGGGGCGACGCTTATACGAACAAAGGCGACCACGACCGAGCCATCGCTGATTACAATGAGGCTACTCGACTGGATCCCAAGAGCGCTCTCGCCTTTAGCTACCGGGGCGTCGGTTATGCTAATAAAGGCGACTTTGACCGCGCCATCGCCGATTTTAACGTGGCGATCCAACTCGATCCCCAGAGCACTCACGCCTTTAGGAACCGAGGCGTCGTTTATGCGTACAAAGGCGACGACAACCGAGCCATCGCTGATCTCAACGTGGCGATCCAACTTGATCCTCAGAGCGCTCTCGCCTTTAGGAGCCGCGGCGACGCTTATACGAATAAAGGCGACAACGACCGAGCCATCGCTGATTACAACGAGGCAATTCGACTTGATCCGAAGAGCGCTCTAGCCCATAGCTACCGTGGTGTCGGTTATGCAAACAAAGGCGAGTACGAACGAGCAATCGCCGATTTTAACGAGGCAATTCGAATCGATCCCAAGAGCACTCACGCCTTTAGGAACCGAGGCGTCGTTTATGCGTACAAAGGCGACGACAACCGAGCCATCGCTGATTTTAACGTGGCGATCCGACTTGATCCCAACAATGCTCTCGCTTTTTGCAATCGAGGAAGGGCGAAGCGGAATATTAAAGACGAGAGCGCTAGTGCGGATATTGCAAGAGCGAGGCAGCTAGGTGCTTCAGGTTGCCGATGAGGTCTAGACGCCGGCAAATGTGAGACCACCCGCGTGCGATTAACACAAAGCCCGCGAGGCTTATCGACCACCAAGCGACTGGCCAAGCTGACAGGGAAGACCACCGTCGTTACCGAAGCCGTTCGCGAACCAATGTTTCAAGCGGTTTGTAAACCCGGGGCAGGGTAACGACCTCCCTCCGCGCCCCCATCTCCTAAATAGTGTCCTGGAAACCACACCCTTGATCCTTTTGTTTTACGTCGTGGTAGGAACGCTACTGCGTTTTCAGTTCCCCGGTTAAATTACCAAAAAAATATGCGAAGCAATGGAGGGGTAGGGCAGATGCTGCTCACAACGCTCGAAGAGTCGCTTTTCTCGGCCCGGCGCACAGCGCCACGGACACGCTAGGCGATTGCTTGCGGGCTATTCTTAATTTATCTGCCTTCGAGCGGGACACAATCTTTGGACGGTTAGCGCTGAGTACGTTTAAACAGACGAATAACCCGGATCGGTAAGATCATGCTTGACTCGGACAAACAATTCTTGCTCGCGCGGCATCGTTTCGCGCTCACCGCTCCTCAGATCCCGGTCTGGCTGGATCAGTCGCTCAACCCGGAAAAGTCAATCTACATCACAGCGCAAACGCTCACCCTTCGGACAGCCCTGGACCTCGATCGTTTTGCTGCAACCCTGAATAGGGTAGTGGCTGAGAATGATGCGTTGCGTCTGCGGTTTGTCGAGAGTGATGGCGAGGTCTTTCAGCAGGTAGTGAGCGACGTTTTTGTAAATCTGGAGTTTTGCGACTTCTCTGCCGAGAGATATCCTGAAGCGGCCGCGAATGATTGGATCGAGGAAATTTTGCGGAAACCTCTTAGGGCGGCTGACTTCCCCCTTTTCCATTTCGCGCTTGCCAAGTTCGCCACGGATCGTTTCATCTGGCTTCAGAAATATCATCATCTTATTATTGATGGGATAGGCCGTCAGCTCGTTGCTGCTCGTGTGGCGAAAGTCTACGAGCCCTTTCGGCCGGCACCGAACCTCCGCCTGCTGCCAACGGCACCTATATTGCGGTGGCTAAAGGAGGAGAGGACCAATACCTCGCGTCTGACACCTTTGAAGCTGACGAAGTATACTGGGGAACGCGCCTCATCGATTTTCCGGGGCCGCTCGTCTGGGCGAATGCTCACCTGAGCGAAAAGTCCAGATCTGGCCGTCTGGCGCGACTTGCATACGATCTCTCCCGCGAGGATTCTGATGCGCTTCGTGCGTTCGCACGGCGCCAGGGTTCGACCGTGTTCAAGGTAGTTCTATGTGTGACCTGGTGCTGTTTTAGTCGTCTCTACAGGAATCCCGACTTGGTCTTCGGCGTGCCGCCGTCTCAAAAACGGATTGCGCAAGGCGGGAATGCCCGAGTGATTAACGCGTTTATACGCGTTGCCACGGAGTTAGTCGTGCAATCCAGCGCCCTGCATTCCTATGGCGCGCCTGTCATCTGATGGTGGGAAAAGCTTATAGGAGGTTGCGGACCGATTGTGCGACGCGATGCCCGCGGAGCACACGAGTTTTCTGCGATCGCTGAAAAACTCATACAGCAATGACAAATATTTTCTGTGTCACGCTGGCGTGCGGCAAAGCGTTCCGCTTGAACGGAAGCGCGAGGAGGATCTGTTATGAATTCGTGACGAGTTTCTGAACAGCACATTGGATTTCGGTAAAATCGTTGTGCACGGCCACACCCCGGTTGAAGAACCGGAAGTGCTGGCAAACCGCATCAATATCGATACCGGTGCGTTCGCGACTAGGCGACCTAACATGTGTGCTACTTGATAAGGATAGACATCGCTTTCTCACAATTTGATGTCAAAACTACAGTGGCGGTTTAAAATGATAATGCCCTTCGACGTAAACGATGCGAAATCGCGCGGGCGCAGGTCAGCGGCTTGCCTCCGTAGCGACCCTGATACCGAAACGATCTCAAACGCCCTTTTGCAAAACGACTCAGGGACCGCGAAAATCGGCCCCTGCCTTTTTCTCGATTGCATCCAGTGGGCGCAGCCACAAGCGCAAGATAAAGGTCCCGATAACCACGCCAATCAACGCACCGAAAGATTTAGCAATCCAATCCGTCGTATCCGTTCGTCTTAGCGGCCTTTGGCGCGCTTAAGGCTATAGAAACCGATGGAGCTCAATCGTCATCGCGTTCCCGTCTTTTCCGCAAGCCAGGTCTTGATCAGAGACTGATAGGGAACATCCCGCTTGTTAGCGGCAACCTTTATGCGCTCAAGAAGCGTCACTGGCAGGCGCAGCGAGATCGCAGTCGTTGACGGCTTGAGGTTTGGAAAGCGCAGCCGCTCTGCCTTGGTCCAGTCGATAAAGTCGCCGGAGTCATGTGTCTCCCAGAAGCGCCGCTCCTCCGCTTCGCTCCGAAATTTTGGAATAGACTTAAGCTTCTTGTTCATAGCGTACCGTTCCTTGCGGTGCATGGCGCGCGCGGAAATAACTCTGATCAGCTTGCCATCGCCACGCAGCGTGAAACTGATGTGAAGGGGCCGCCCCGCATCCGACGTCCGAGAGCATGTAACCTGCTCTCACGAGTACTATGGCTGACGTCCTCTACGATCAGCAGCGGCTCGTTGAAGAAGACCTGCTCAGCTTCTGCTTGGCTCACATCATGCTTTTCGATGCTTTTGCGTTTATTGCCTTCGTCCCGAGCAGCGTAAACAGAAATTGCACAACGCCATAGTGGAAATCGACGTTAGCGTGGCCGGACACAGTTCAACCTATATCTTTAACTGCATCCTCGATACTGGCATGGTGGTAATCCAGCCCATGGGCATGCGCTGAGCCCATCAGCGGAGCTCGATAACACCGTCACCAATTCTTGGGACAAACTCGGGCGCCCGCGAGTGTAGCGGCTCAAGAAGACAAGATAGTTCTTCAAGAGCAGGATAGGGCCGCTAAACAGACTGCCAAAAAAGTGTCGGGTCAGGTTGGACCGATCAGTCGTGCTACAAGTGAGCGATGAGCTTTTCTGCCCAGCATGACTTTGAAGTCGAAATCCTGCCGTCGTCGCCCTCGATGAGAATCAATGACGTAAAATGCCATGCTCTTTGAGTTGTCAAAGCTTTTTCCTTGTGCCATCAAACATCATGGTCATCCTCGGCCTTGCCGGAATCACCTTGCTAGCGATCGGCTATGCCCGCGCCGGCCGCTGGTTGCTTATAATTAGTATCGCGCTCATCGCAGCAGTGGGCATCTTGCCGATCGGTAGGGAGCTTGCGCTGCCACTCGAGGAGAGATTTCCACGCTGGGATGCAACGAAAGGCCCGCCAGCAGGCATTGTCGTGCTTGGCGGGGGCGTGATT
>Ga0075428_100001927_pt1 | contig 22262 bp, 24 predicted proteins | sample RhiMetdeltSRZDD2_FD_75291 | JGI IMG/M metagenome (GOLD analysis project Ga0075428, IMG submission 75291) | Populus rhizosphere microbial communities from Tennessee, USA - Rhizosphere MetaG P. deltoides SRZDD2 | ecosystem: Host-associated > Plants > Roots > Rhizosphere > Soil | place: USA... | reverse complement strand
GGTCAACTACCGTCCCGAGTACCAGCACGCGTGGGGAGGCAAAACCTACTATCGCCAGCTGCGCATCGACGCCTTGCCGCCGGCGAACGCCGAGGCGCTGCTCAAGCCGCTGCTCGGCGAGCACGCGAGTCTCGCGCCGCTGCGACGGTTGCTCGTCGAGCGGACCGAGGGCAACCCCCTCTTTCTCGAGGAGTGCGTGCGTACGCTGGTGGAGACGCAGGTGCTCGTCGGCCAGCGCGGCGCGTATCAGGTCGCCAAGGAGCCGGGCGCGATCCAGGTGCCGGCCACCGTGCAGGCCATCCTCGCCACGCGCATCGACCGGCTCGCGCCGGAGGACAAGCGCCTGCTGCTGACGGCGTCAGTCATCGGCAAGGATCTGCCGTGGACGCTCCTGCTGGCGATCTCAGAGCTGGGGGAGGACGAGCTGCGGCGCGGGCTGGCGCGGTTGCAGTCCGCCGAGTTCGTCTACGAGGCGAAGCTCTTTCCGGACGTGGAATACACGTTCAAGCACGCGCTGACACACGAGGTGGCGTACGGCAGCTTGTTGCAGGATCGCCGCCGCGCCGTCCACGGACGTGTCCTCGCCGCCATCGAGCGCCTCTACGCCGATCGTCGCGCGGAGCACGCCGAGCGGCTGGCGCACCACGCGTTTCGTGCCGAGCTGTGGGCGAAGGCGCTTCACTATCTCGACCAGACGGGAACGGCGGAGACGCAACCCAGCATCGATGCCGTGCTCGGCGGACCGGAGAGTCCCGCCAGCCTCTGGTGGCGCGGCATGCACGAGCGTGCCGTGACGATCGCGTCGCGCGACCGCACGGTCGGGATCGACTTTGGCAACTTTCCCTTGTTCGTGACCGCGAACTTCCGCCTCGGACAGATCCATCACTCGCTCGGCGAGTACGACAAGGCGACGGGCGTCCTCAACGAGAACATAGCCGCGCTCGCCGGCGATCTGCGGCGCGAGACGTTCGGCCTGGCCGGATTGCCGTCCGTCTTCTCGCGCGCCTGGCTCGCCCTCTGCCTCGCTGAGCAGGGCGCGTTCGAGGAGGCTCGGCGCGCGGCCGACGAAGCGGTCGCGCTGGCGATGCAGCAGGACCACGCGTTCAGCATCGTGGTCGCACGCGTCGGCAGCGGCGTGCTCGACGCGCGGCGCGGGCGGGTCGGCGCCGCGCTCGCGGACCTCGAGCAGGCACTCGTCGTCGAGCGCGTCGCCGACATCGCCATGCTGTTTCCCGTCGTTGCCGCGCCGCTGGGCTGGACCTACGCTCTCGACGGCCGTCACGACGAGGGCCTGGCGCTGCTACAGGAGGCGATCGCGCGCGCGGACGCGATGCAGCTCGCGGCCAACCACGCGCAGCGGCTGGTCTGGTACGGCGACGCGCAACGTCTCGCCGGCCGCGAGCACGCGGCCAGGCGCACCGCCGCGCAGGCGCTGGAAGCGGCACGGCGAACGGGCGAGCGAGGACACGAAGCCTACGCGCGACAGCTACTGGGCACCCTGGCGAGCGAGCGCGACGAAGCCGTGGAGCACTACCGCGCGGCGCTCGCCCTCGCCGAGCGCCTCGGAATGCAGCCGCTCGCGACGGCGGTCGCTAGCTGCCTTCCTTGACCTCGATGATGTCGTCGGCCACGACACCGTGGGCCTCCCGGTGCACCGCGGCCGCGGCTTCCTTGCTTGGAGCCTCGACGAGGCAGAAAACCTTGCCGGTGCCCTCGTCGAACCAGTAGCGGAGGTAATTCACGCCGTACTTGTGCTGGACCTCGAGATCCTTGCGGTGCGCGTCGGCGAGCAGCTTCGGATTGGCTCCCTCGACCTTGTTGTGCACGTCCAGATAGAGCGGCATCCAGCGCCTCCTCCAGGATTTGCGGGGGGCGACGAGCGTCAACTGTGCGCTGGCTCTCCCGACAAGTCAAGCCGCGCGGCCGCCGCCTGGGCTAAGATGCAGGCTCTCGCACCAAGGAGGAGCTCGTGGCAAAGCACAAGATCGCGGTGATTCCCGGTGACGGCATCGGTAAGGAGGTCGTGCCCGAGGGGCTGCGCGTCCTCGACGCCGCCGCGCGAAAGTTCAAGGTCGAGCTGCAGCTCGATCACTTCGACTGGTCGTGCGACTACTACCTTCAGCACGGCACGATGATGCCCGAGAACTGGAAGGAGCAGATCGGCCACCACGACGCGATCTTCTTCGGCGCCGTCGGCTGGCCGGCAAAGGTGCCGGATCACGTGTCGCTCTGGGGCTCCCTCATCAAGTTCCGTCGCGACTTCGATCAGTACGTGAACCTGCGCCCGTGTCGGCTCATGCCGGGCATGCGCACGCCGCTGGCCGATCGCAAGCCCGGCGACATCGACTTCTTCGTGGTGCGCGAGAACACCGAGGGCGAGTACTCGAGCGTGGGCGGGCGCATGTACGAGGGCACCGAGCGCGAGATCGTGTTCCAGCAGTCGGTGTTCTCGCGCAAAGGCGTCGATCGCATTTTGAAATTCGCGTTCGAGCTCGCGAAGCGGCGGCCGAAGCAGCACCTGACGTCGGCGACGAAGTCCAACGGCATCTCGATCACCATGCCGTACTGGGACGAGCGTGTGGAGGCGATGGCCAAGGCCTATCCCGACGTGAAGTGGGACAAGTTCCACATCGACATCCTGAGCGCGCACTTCGTGCAGCATCCGGACTGGTTCGACGTCGTCGTGGCCTCGAACCTCTTCGGCGACATCCTGTCGGACCTCGGTCCGGCGTGCACGGGTACGATCGCCATCGCGCCGTCAGGCAACATCAACCCCGAGCGGGCGTTTCCGTCGCTCTTCGAGCCGGTGCACGGCTCGGCGCCGGATATCTACGGCAAGGGGATCGCGAATCCGATCGGTCAGGTCTGGGCGGCGGCGATGATGCTCGAGCACCTCGGACATCCAGAGGCGGGCGCGGCGATCGTGCGCGCGATCGAAACGGTGTTGGAGCCGAGATCGGGCGCCCCACGGACGCCCGACCTCGGTGGCAAGGACAAGACGGCGGATCTGGGGAAAGCGATCGCGGACGCGATCTAACAGCGGCCCTGCTTCGCCAGACCCGGAGGGCAGCCCTTGCCGTGCTCTTTGCCATGGCCCTGGTCGTCGTCGTCGTTCCGATCTCTCATCTTCTTGGCGTGGCCCGGCGGAACCTTGTAGTACGTCACCGGCACACCGCGCACCTCGACGGGCACGCGCTCGTAGACGATCGGTGTCCACGGCGCGCCCACCCGCACCGTCATATACCAGTGGTCGTTGTGCAGGCTGTAGTACTTGCCGCCGAACATGAACACGTTGAACTCGAGGTTCGGCGCCCGGTACACACGGGTCTCCGGCACCACGACGACGCGCGGCTTCTCGACGATCAACGGCGGCGGCCAGCCGACGTTGATGCTCATGTTCACGTCCCCTGCCGCCGCGATGCCCGCGAGCAGCGCGACGACGACGACTGCGACAGCGAGCAGCGGCCACGTGCGGGTCATCGATCGTTCCTCCCGGTGCGCCATCGTGCAGAAACAGTGCCACGCCGTCGGCAGACCTTTCGGATATCAAACGCGCGCCGAACGCGGCATGGGCCGCGGCTGCGTCGTCGCGCGCGTGTCACCGTGGCGCGAGCCTCCGCGTCGAATCGTCACGTCGCTCGCACCGATAGCGTCGGCGACGCTGCGGAACCATAGCGATCGGTGATTTCCCTCGCTCACCGACGTGGCACGTGCGGTGCACGGAAGGCTCGCGCCGGGCCCGGTGCGGATCGTCCGCGCCGGGCCCGCGGCGCAGTGTCGGGGCGGGGGAGGCGCGCATGGCGGCGTCACGGGAGGCACGCGCGGCAGCGCGAGAGGCACGCACGTCACGGGACTCGATTCGTTACTGGGCCGGAGCGGTCGGCGCTGCGGCCATGGTCGCCGGCATCGTGTCGGTCGTGGTCATGGTCCAGATGCAGAAGCCGACCAAGCCCAAGACCGCCGCCTCACCGCGGCCGGCGACGGCGCCACAGGCGCGACCCGCCACACCACCGGCATGGACCGTCGCCGCCGCACAGCAGAAGAGCGTCGCCCCCGCACCACCGCGCACCGAAGCCCCGGTCCAGGCGCGTACGGAAGCGGCGCCGCCGCGGACGGTGGCGAGCATCCAGCCGACCCCGAAGACCCAGCCCGAGCCCAAGACGGCCCCGGCGGCGACCGCGCTCACCGACGCCGAGCGCAAGCTGTCCGAAGAGCTGTGGGTGGAGCAGAAGCGGCTCGACACCGACAGCACGAAGCTGGCGGCCAAGCCGGACGGGCGCGCCCGTATGACCGCGATGCTCGCCAGGCAGTACAGCGTCCAGGAGAAGCTCGTGAGCGAGCTGCATGATCGCAAGCTCGGCTACGGCGAGATCAGCGCGTCGCTGGCGTTCTCACAGCAGCTGATGAAGCGCGACAAGAGCACGCGTCAGCAGGCGCTCGACCGCGTGCTCACGGCCCGCAGAGCGGGGCAGGGCTGGGCCGCCTTTGCGCGCAGCGCCGGCCTGAAGATCGGCGACGTTCTCGACGACGTCAGGAAGACGGACAAGCAGGTCGCGAAGGCTATCGGATAAGCGCGCGCAGCGCGGCCAGATCGCCGTCGCCGTAGCGCCGGGTCACCAGCACCGCGTCGTCGAAGCCGAAATCGGCCAGCATGCGGAGTCGCTCGGCCGCGGTCTTGCCATCGCAGCGCAAATGAAACTGGCCCTCGTCGGGCATCGGCGCGGTCGGCGCGTCGAGATCCACCGGAATGTTGGTGGCGATCGCGCGCCGACCGCCGGCCTCCCGGAAGCGCTTGATGCCGTCACGCAGCGCCGCGACGCTGCTGCGCGCGCCTGATCCGATCCAGCCGTCGAAATCCTTCGCGGCGCGCGGAATCCAGCGGCTGCCCGCCCACGAGCCGATGAGAAGCTTCGGTCCGCCGATGGTCGCCGGCCAGGGGTTCAGCTGCGCGAGGCCGCTCTTTTCGCCCTGCCAGAGTCGCCGCATCAGCGCCAGCGCGTCCTCGAACTGCCGCATCCGCGTCTCGAAATCCACGCCGACCGCGTCGAAGTCCGCCTTGGTCGAGCCGGCGCCGACGCCGAGCAGAAGGCGATCGCCGCAGATCAGATGCGCGGTGAGGATCCGGTGGGCCAGCTCCACCGGGCGGCGCAGCGGCACCTGGAGGATGCCGGTGCCGAGCGTCAGCCGCTCGGTCGCCGTCGCGGCCACGCTCACGGCGATCAGCGGGTCCGGGATCATGAAGCCGCGGCCGATCGAGTCGAAGCACCAGAGGCTGTCGAAGCCCGCGCGCTCGATGGCGCGCGCGCCGGCGATGAGCGCGGCGCCGGTGAGGGGACGGCCGTCCGACGTCGTGGTGGGCAGGGCCAGGCCGAGTCGCACCGGCGCATTGTACGATAGCCGGCCGGAGGTGCGCCCATGCCCTATCGGGTCAACCACATCCACCTGAAGTCGCCGGATCCGCGGAAGACGGCCGAGTGGTACGTCACCGCGTTCGGCTTCAAGATCGTCAGCGACGAGACGCGCGTGTTCGGCGATCGCTTCGTGCGCTGCGCGAGCGAAGACGGCTTCGCCGTCAACATCTCCGGCGCCCGGACGAACGAGCGACTCGGCGCCGGCGACGCCAATCCCCACCACGGTCTCGAGCACTTCGGGTTCGACTCGCAGGACATCGAGGCGGACATCGCGCGGCTCGAGGGGCTCGGCGCGAGGCTGCTCGAAGGACCGACACAGGTGCCGAAGGGCCCGCGCATCGCGTTCCTCAAGGGCCCGGACGATACGCGCCTGGAGCTCGTCGAGCGCAAGACGCCGTCGGGCGGCTGCTGCTAGAGGCCGCGAGCGCTAGAGGCTCTGTCCGCGGACGACGAGGTCGTCGAAGGCGGTGATGGAGTCGGCTTTCGTCCACAGGCCGACGCGCCCGGATTTGAATCGCGCGTCGCGGTGATCGAGATAGAGCGTCCCGTCGAGCCACGCTTGCGCGCGGTCGCCGACCGCGACGAGACGCACGGTATGCCACCGGCCGAGCGCGGGCGCTTTCACGCTCGCGCCGGCGATCTGCCGGCGTCCGCGATCGTAGTAGTAGAGCCGAAAGTTCGACTCGAGTGCGTTGGCCCGCACGACGTAGTACTTACCGTCGCTGAACCGGAAGACGATGCCGCCGGAGGCGTCCTCGCGGCCGGAGATCGGCTTGAACTTCATCGTGACATCGACGTCCGTGTAGGAGCCGGGCGCGACGATCACGTTGAACTCGTTCGTCGTCGCGCGCTGCACGAGCACGCGCTGGCCGCTCGGGGCGCCGGCCATGTCCTCGACGGCCCACTGGCCGGCGACGGTCGTCCACCCCTCGATGCCCGTCGTCTCGAAGTCGAAGACGGTCTGCGGGACGCCGTCCGGAAGCTTCAGCTCGACAGGAGCGGCCTGTGCGCGGCCGAGACCACGAGGCACGAGCCCGGGGAGGCCGGCGAGCGCGAGAGTGAGCCAGCGACGGCGTGGCATCATCGCCGTCACTTCCGGCTGTTCGTCTGGTCGAGCGCCGCCTTGAGCGCCGTCGCCAGCTTCGCGGGCTCGTCCACCGCCCAGAAGTGCATGTAGAAGAGGCGCGGCGTGTCGAGCAGACCGTGATTGTGAATCGCCGTGACGTCGACGCCGTGCTGCCGAAGCGTTTTCGCCACGCGATTGACCTCGCGATCGAGCAGCACGAAGTCGCCGGTGATGGCGGCCTTGCCGTCGGCGACGGACTGGAAATTCATCACGGTCACGACACCCATCGCAGGCAGCAGCGGTGTACCGTTCTCGGTGATCGGTTCCGCGCGCGGCGCCGTCACCTGGAACACGCCGGCCGCGACCTCGCGCCCGTTGCGTCCAAGCGCCTGCTCGATCTGCCTGGTGTCCATCATGGTCGCGCTTGCCGCGGCCGGCGTCGCGGGCGCGCCCAGGGGTGTCGCGCTCGCCGAGAGCGCCTGCCGCAGCGCTCGCGCGAGCTGCAGCGCATCGCCGTGGCCTTCGTAGTGCATGTACATGACGTGCGGCGACACCTCGTTGACGTGATTGTGGACGGCGGTGACTTCGAGTCCGCCGTTGAACAGCCCCGACATGACCGCCGGCACTTCCTGATCGAGCAACACCAGATCACCCATGACCATCGCGTGGTCGCCGACCTGCTTGAAGGCGGCGTACGACGCGAGCGCGAAGGCCGCCTTCACCGGCACGCCTTTCACGGTCACCGACAGATCGGTGCGTGGCATGCCGACGCGAAAGACATCGCCGTCCTGCAGCTGTCCCGTCTTGCCGAGCGCCTGCTCCACGGCTTTCCAGTCCGGCTGCGCGGCGCGCAGCGGAGCGGTGGCGGAGAGCATCGCGACGACGGCGAGCACGACGATCGTGAGCCTCAGCTGAGTGATTCGCATACGAAACTCCGTGGTGATGGTTACGGACGGTCCTCATAGACGGCAGCCCGGTGACTGCCGGGCAGAAACGCGCAGACGATGTTTCGGCTGGCATCGAAAGACAGGGTGTGGGCCCCGGCTTCCGTGCGCACCGTCTCGTGCCGGCGCAGGGGCGCCGTGTCGAAGACCTCGATGACGCCGGGATCGCCGATGGCGACGTACACGCGAGCAAGGGCGGCGTTGAAGAACACGACGTCGGGAACGCCGGCGATCGGCTCGGTCGCGAGAATCTTGCCGCCGTCTGCGTCGATCTCGAGCAGCACGCCGGCATCGCACGCGCAGAACAGGCGACGGCGACCGACGTCGATATCGAGCCCGTGCGGTCCGGCGTGCGGCACGGCGACGATCCGGCGCGTGCGGACGGGGTCGCCGGGATCGACGACGACGACCTGCGGCGGATCGGCGATGTTGACATGGAACGCATCCGCGACGGGATCGTAGACGGTCCAGCGCGTGCGGCCGGCGACCGCGACGTCGCCGATGCGCTTTCGCGCGCGGACGTCCACGACCGAAATGCTGCACGAGCCCGGTATGGTCGGATCGCCGACGTGGGCAGCGAGGAGCCGCGCGCGTCGCGGATCCCAGGCGAGTCCGTTGGGCCGGATCCCGACGCCGATCTTCTCCACGCGATGGTCGGTCACGGTGAAGACGCCGACGGTGTTCTCGCCGCGATTGGACGTGAAGACCCGGTCGGGCTCGGCGACGAGCGCGCCGGCGACGGCGGCCAGTCCCGGGATCGATTCGACGTGACGGCGCGTGTCGATGTCGATGACGTCCACGGCATCGTTCGCGGTGTGCGCGACGTAGATTCGACCCGTTGGCTCGTGCACGGCGGCGTGATCGAAGCCGCCGGCCTTCGCGTGCGCGGGCAGATCGATGAAGCCGAGATGACGCAGGCTCACGTCAGCGCCCGCCTGCGAGCTCGTCGACGAGACGCTCGGCGTTGGCCACGATACGGTCGCGCGCGGCGGCGTAGCCCTCGCTCACCGCGGGAACGTCCCACGGCTCCACGCGCTGGCCGCGGCCGGGCACGACGTCGCAGCCGAAGCTCACGATGCGAAGCGCGGTGTCGAGATCGTAGAGCGTGACGGGGCGCGGGCGACTCGGCGCCGGCTCGAGCCCGTCGCCGGCGAGACCCTTCACCGCGGTGGGCGCCAGCTCGGCGTCGGGCTCCGTACCCGCCGCCACCGCTCCGATGGCCAGCCCGCGCGCCTTCGCGAGGCGACGGAAGTGCGCGGCGGCGACAACGCTCTTGGCGGCGCCGTGCAGGCACACGAACAGCACGCGCGACGGCGGCGGCACCGATGCGGCCTGCGTGGAGCAATACGCGTAGAGCGCGTCGTACATCGGAAACTGTCGCGCCATGTTGTCGAAATCGTCGCGGCTGATCGCCTGGAAGCCGGTGGCGGCGGCGTAGAGCCCGGCCGATTCCGGTGTGAGGCCTCGATCATCGGTATCCGCGCCGCGGACGATGGTGGCGAGCGTCGCCAGTCCCGCGTCCGCGAGCTCGTAGCGGTCGATGAACGCGTCGAACGAGCAGCGTGGCCCGTGATGGCCCAGCTCGACGTCCGGAATGTCGTAGGGAATCGCGTTCTCGCGCCGGCTGGCCGCGAGCACCTCGCGCGCGGGCACGAATAGCAGCTCCGGCTTGGGATCGATGAAGCGCGTGATCAGCCACGGGCAGGCGATGCGGTCGACACGTGCGCGCTCGCGAGTGATCCACTTCATGCTGACCTCCTATCGCAGAGCGAAGATGGCGAGACCCGCCGCGGCGCCGGCCGCGATCAGCACGGGCTCGGGGATTTTGAAGCGCCAGGCCACCGCCAAGGCGGTGGCGCCGATGACGAGGGTCGGGATGTCGACGATCGCGCGCCGCGCGAGGACGAAGCAGGCGCCCGCGATCGTGCCGGAGGCGGCCGCGGTGACGCCGGCGACGAAGCCTTTGACGCGCGGATTGGCGCTGATGCGATCGAACCACGGAAACGGGATCACGACGAACAGGTACACCGGCAGGAATACGCCGACGGCGGCGGCCAGCGCGCCGGGAAAGGCGGCCACCAGGTAGCCGATGAACGCGACGGTGATCACGATCGGCCCCGGCGTGAGCATCGCCACCGCGACGGCGTCGAGAAACTGCTTGTCGTTCAGCCAGCCGTACTGCTGAACCACGCCGCCGTAGAGGAACGGCACGATGGCGAGCCCGCTGCCGAAGACGAACGCGCCGGCCTTGGCGAAGAACCAGAGGATCTGCCCGAGCAGCTCCGGCGTGACGGCGACGACCAGGCACGCGGGCGCGGAGCGCTTGATCCATGCGGGTGGCGCCTGCGCGATCATCGCGGCCACGCCGCACAGCAGGAAGAGCCAGAGGATCTCGGATTCGGTCCACGCAGTGACCACGGCCATGACGGCGAAGATCAGCCACTGCAGCCGGTCCTTCGCCATGGTGAGCTTCGCCAGCTTGTAGGCGGCGATCGTGATGATGCCGATCACGACGGCGCCGACGCCATAGAACGCCGCCTGCATCCACGACAGTCCGCCGAAGCGGACGTAGAGCCAGCTGATCGCGACCGTCATGACGAAGGACGGCAGGACGAACGCGAGGGCCACCAGCGTGGCACCGCGCACGCGCGAGTGCACGTAGCCGAGGCAGATCGCGAGCTGCGCGGCGAGCGGCCCCGGCGCCAGCTGGGAGAGCGCCAGCGACTTCATGTACTCGTCTTTCGTGAACCACGCGCGGCGCTCGACCAGATCGCGCTGCATGTACCCGACGAGCGCCACCGGGCCGCCGAATCCCAGGCTGCCGAGATAGAGGAAGTAGTTCAGCAGCTCGACGGTCGTGGGGCGAGTCATCCGAATCAGCCTCTCCGCGGCGTCGTCGCGTAGAGCCCTTCGAACAGCGCCATGCCCTGCGTCAGCACCTGGTGATCGTCGGGCAAGGCCGCGAGCAGTGCGCGGATCGCCACGTCGATCCCGCGCGCCTCCTCGTGCGGGAATTTGCCGTCTCTCAGATCCGCCTCGTGGACGACTTCGGCCAGGCGGGTGAGGCGCCGATCGCGGAGCCGCGCACGCTTGACGAGCGTCTCGAACGTGCAGTCTTCGCCGTGGTGGCTCAGCTCGACGCCGGGCGCATCGAACGCGATGGCGTCCTTCGGAAATTCCGCGGGCGGCGCGAAGACGAACACCGCGGCGGGATCGATGAAGCGCTTGATGAGCCACGCTGACGCGACGCGATCGACGTGGGGCCGTGGCCGCGTCACCCAGCGGCGGCCGCGCAGCTTCGTGAGGTCGAGGGTGGGGACCGGCTCGGGACGAACGGACTCGGGACGTCGGGTGCGCATGGCGATCGCCTCCTCGAGCCGCCTCACCTCGGCGCCGCCGGGGGCGCCGAAGAAGTCGATCTCGCGGATTCGTTGATGATCCTTCGACAGCCGCGTGAGCTCGTCGTGGACGCGGGCGCTCGCGGCCGCCGTCTTGCGGTCGAGGCTCTGAAGCAATTTGCGGTAGCGCACAGCGAGGTGCTTGTAGTCCTGGTCGCGCGGGTCGTGGAAGAGCCTGAGCACCTCGGCGGGGGTGACGTTCTCGATCTGCTGGACCCGGACGAGCGTGGCATCGCCGCCGTCGCGCTCGATTTCCTGCGCGAGCCACTGGAAGTCCTCGTAGCGCTCCGGCGTGTCCGGCAGCAGGTAGGCGGAGCGCTTGAGCGGCACGGCGCCAAGGGAGCGGAGCCGCCGCCACACCCGCACGCGCAGGCTCGAGGGCGTCGGCGGCACCCCGACCAGCAGCAGAATAAGTTGTTGCTGGCTCACAGATTGGAATGAAACACTTGTTTCACTACGCTGTCAAGCGGCACGGCGACGACGCGCGCAAGTTCCCGCACGCGCGAGCCGTAACGCCGGGACGTGCGCCGAAACCGGGGAAGAGCGGGGAGTCGCGCTACGCGCGGGCCGGGGCGACCTGCGGCCGGTCCAGCGTCGTGACCCGGCGGAGCTCCCGGCGATGCGTGACGTCTTCGAACGGTGTCGCGCGGTGCATCGTGCAGCGGTTGTCCCAGATCACCAGGTCACCGACGCGCCACACGTGGCGGTACACGAACTGGCGCTGCGTGGCGTGCTCGATCAGGTCGCGCAGCAACAGGCGGCCTTCGGGCAGGGGCCAGTCGATGATGCGCGAGGCGTGCGAGGCCAGATAGAGCGCGCGGCGTCCGGAGCGCGGCAGCGTCCGCACGAGCGGATGCACGGCGCCCTTGAGCATCTCCTCTTCGTCCTTCGAGAAATCGAAGCCGAGCGTCTGCCGCGAGTACGCGATCGAGTGGTGCACCCGCAGCCCCTCGACCTGCGCCTTCGTCGCCGCCGGCAGCGCGTCCCAGGCGGCGCGCATGTCGGCATATTCCGTGTCCGCGCCGACCGGCGGAATCACCTTGGCGTGCAGCATCGAGTACCGGCCGGGCGGATCCTGGAACGACGCGTCGGTGTGCCAGAGCCGGTTGCCGAGGCTGTACGCGCGACGTCGGTCGCCGGTTTTCAGGATCTCGCCGTCGGCGCCGACGTTTGAAACATCGCCGAGCGCCTCGTTGCCGAAGCGATTCTTCTGGATCGCGGCCGAGCCGAGCTTCGTGTGCAGGGCGCCGTCGAGCCGCTGGGCGAAGGCGAGGTGCTCGTCGTCGGTGAAAGGCTGGTCGTGGAACACGAGCACCGCGTAGCGGTCCATGGCGTCGCGGATGGCGGCGAGCGTCGCCTCGTCGTCGGTTTGCCGCAGCTCGACCGGACTCGCTTCGCCGACGAAGACGGGATGGAGCGGCTTGAACGTCAGGCTCATGGGGCCGAGCGTATCACTGCTGCGGGAACTGCGCCCAGAGCTGCGACAGCCGTGTGAGCGCGGCGTCCGACAGCGGCCCCTTGGCGACCGCGGCCGCGGCGTACTCGAGATGCTCGAGGCTGGAATAGCCGAGCAGCACCGTCGACACCGCGGGGCTCGTGAGCGCGAACCTCAGCGAGGCCTCGACGAGCGACGACGCATGCCCTTCCTTCACCAGCGCCTCCAGCAGCCGAGCGCGGCGCACGTCGACGGCGTATTCCGGAGCGGAACCGATCGGGTCCACGGTGGGCACCGCGATCGGGTGGCGCGCTTCGGTGCCGCTGAGTGCGCCCGCGGCGAGCACGCGGATGACGATCGCCCCGACCCGGCTCTTGGCGGCGTGCTCGAGGAGCCGCCCGAAATCCTGAGCCGGAAAGCCGGGTGGCAGCGCGCGCGCCGCGCTCGGATTGAGCAGGTTGAAGCAGACCTGGGCCGTCTGCACCATGGCCGCGTCGAGCACCTCGTGGAGCGCCGCCGTCTCCCCGAGCGCGGTCATTCCATAGAACCCGATCTTGCCTTGCTCGACGAGGCGCACCAGTGTCGGCACGATCGCGTCGCGCATGTCCTTGACCGATACCCCGCGGCCATTGCGCTCTCGCGTGACCAGGTTGTGGCATTGCAGCAGATCGACGCGATCCGTGCCCAGGCGCTTGAGGCTCGCCTCGAGCGAGCTCACGACGGCGGCGGGCAAGTCCGCCGCGGCGACATCGGGCACGCGGAACTTCGTGCCGACGTAGAGCGTGGGTTTGAGCGTGCGAAGCACCTGGCCGAGATTCGTCTCCGACTGACCGTCGCCGTAGAGCGGCGCCGTGTCGAAGTAATTGACGCCCAGCTCGAGCGCGCGCGCGACGGCGCGCTCTCGCTCGGCGGGCGTGCCGCGGATGAGGAGACCGCCGACGTTGCCGCAGCCGAAGCCAAGTACCCCGACGCGGAGTCCCGTTCGTCCGAGCGTGCGATAGTCCATGCGCGCGCCACCTCCGGGGAAGAATCATATAATGACGGCCATGGGCACGCGCTCGAAGTCGGGATACGATCTCGATCCGCTCGCGGCGCCGGAGCGCGAGCGCCTCGCGCGCCGTCTGTCCCCTGAGGAGCGCCGGGTGCTGCTCGATCATGGGACGGAGCCGCCGTTCTGCGGCGGCCTGTTGGACAACAAGGAGGCCGGCGTGTATACCTGCCGGCTCTGCGCGCTTCCGCTGTTTCGCTCCACGACCAAGTTCGAGTCCGGCACCGGCTGGCCGTCGTTCTACGAATCGTTCGACGCCGACCACATCACCTATGTGCGCGACCGCTCCTACGGCATGGAGCGGGTCGAGATCCGCTGCCGGCGCTGCGATGGCCATCTCGGTCATGTGTTTCCCGACGGCCCGCCGCCGACCGGCCGTCGCTACTGCCTCAACTCCGCCTCGCTCGAGTTCGTCGCGGGCGACCCGTCCGCGCCCGACGCCCCGCGCAAGTAAGTCCTACACCGCCCCCCGCGCGGTCGGTTGGCTGGCCCGAAGCGTGCAGCATGCAGAGGCCGGAGGGCGCCCAGCATGAGCAGCCTCAGACGGTCGACGGATCATCGCGTTTTGCTGATCTTCCTCGCGACGCTCGCCTTCATGGTCGCCTCGTTCGCCATGGCGGATCTCGCGTCTGCACATGTGGTGCAGGTCACGACGGCCATCGATATCGCGGACATCAAGTCGCCGCATGATTTCGAGCGGGCACTGCAGGATGCCGTGGAGCATGCCGCCACCGGGGCGATTGCGTTCGAGCCTGCCGTGGTCGCGCTGACGGGCATGCGGATCGTCGGCGATCGTGTGCTGGTTGGCGTCCTCTTCGCGGACGAAGCGGGCAAGCAGATGCTCGAGGGGCTCGGCCAGGGCACCGACGAGAACGACACCCGCAACGGCGATCAGGCCTTCACAACGAAGATCGTGATCTGACGCCCGCCGGCCGCGGCCTGTCGTCCCGGTTGACACCGGCCGCGGGCGGCGCGGATACTCGCGCGCACACGGGAGGACCCCCATGGCACACCGGCGCGTGAGTCGGCGGCATTTCCTCATCGGCGCAACGACGACGGGCGCAGCGCTCGCACTGGGCGCGCGCCAGGCGCCTGCCCAGAAGAAGGCGGCCAACCTCCGCCTCTGGATCCTCAAGACCTACGTCGAGCCGACCAACAAGGCCGTCGAGGCCAGCGCCCAGCGCTGGGCCGCGAAGAACGGCGGCACTGTGACCGTCGAGTACTTCACGTTCGAGGACATGCAGACGAAGTATGTGGCGGCCATCGAGAACAAGAACACGCCCGACGTCGGTCAGCTCGAGACGAGCGCGCCGGCGCGCTTCGCGGGGATGGGTCAGCTGCTGGATCTCACCGGCTTCGCGAGGCAGATCGAAGGCCAGGTCGGCAAGCCGCCGGCCAACGTGGCGCCCGTCAACATCGTCGACGGCAAGACGTGGGCGATTCCGTGGTACATCATGGCGCCCTTCTGGTACGTGTGGCGCGACGAGTTCGAGAAGAAGAACGTCAAGCTTCCGACCACGTTCGAGGAGGCCAAGCAGGCCGCGCACGCGCTAAACCGCCCCAAGGACAACTTCTACGGCCTCGGCCAGTCGTGGAACCGCACCGCCGACGGCTATGGCGTCATGCAGAGCCTCATGTACTCGTACGGTGCGGGCTGGGTGACGAAGGAAGGCAAGTATCGCTCGATCAAGACGCCCGCGATGCAGACGGTGATGCGCTGGGCCACGGACATCTACAAGGAAGGCATCCAGCCGGCCGACACGCTGACGTGGACGGGCTCGGGGAACAACGAGAACTTCATCGCGAAGAACATCGCGCAGACGTCCAATGGCCCGAGCATCACCTTCGCGATGGAGAACGCGGTGGCCAAGGCCACCGACGCCGCCGACCGGAAGAAGAAAGAAGAAGCGCTGGCGAATCACCTCGCGCTGCCGCATCCCGCCGGCCCGGACGGCCGTCGGATGTGGGCGATCGCGATGAGCTTCGGCATCTTCAAGAACAGCAAGGATCCCGAGGCGGCCATGAGCCTGGTCGCGCACCTGCTGTCGCCCGAAGAGACGCTGGGCGTGATGAAGGATTCGTACGGTCAGTTCGCGCCCGTGCTGGACAAGGGACGCGCGGCCTCGAAGGACTACTTCAACAAGAATGAGAACTACCGCACGTTCGGCAAGGCGGCGGAATGGTTCGTGCCCACCGGCTGGCCGGGGCCCGTCACGGCGGCGGCCGCCGAGGTGCAGGCCAGCAACGTCCTCACCGACGCGCCGGCCAAGGTGATCGTCGACAAGTGGTCCGTCGACCAGGCGATCGAGTGGGAGGACAAGAAGATCAAGGAGATTTACGGCACGCTCGGCGCGTGAGACTCACCGTGTACCGCGCCACTCCGGTATGACGCGCATTCGCGCCGCGCTGGCGGTGGCGCTCGCCCTCGTCCTCGCCATCCCTCCGCTCGCCATCGAGGCGCAGCAGGTGGGCAAGCTATGGCGCATCGGGTTCATCTCGGTCGCGTACATGCGGATCGAGACCGTCTTCTTTCAGCATCTGAAAGAGCTCGGGTACGTCGAGGGTCAGAACCTCCTCGTGGAGCGTCGCTACTCCGACGGGCGTGCCGAGCGCTTTCCGGAATTCGCGACGGCACTGGCTCGACTCAACCTCGACCTCATCATCGCGACGACGACGCCGGCCGCGCTCGCCATCAAAAACGCGACCAAGACGATTCCAGTCGTTCTGGCGAACTCGATCGATCCCGTGGGCGTCGGCCTGGTGGCGAGCCTCGGGCGGCCCGGCGGGAACATCACCGGCACCACGCAGCAGGCGCCCGATCTCTTCGCCAAGCGACTGCAGCTGCTGGTGCAAGCCATCCCGCACGTGTCCACCGTTGCCGTCGTGTGGAATGCCGCCAACCCGGCGAACGCGCGCTCGTGGAGGGAGGTCCAGGACGCGGCGCGCGTGCTGCGCATCACGTTGCAGTCCCGCGAAGTGCGCGGCCCGTCCGATTTCGAGCGCATCCTCGCTGAGACGGCTCGTGAGCGCCCCGACGCGCTGCTCCTGATCGGCGATCGACTGACGCTGCAACACGGCGGAGAGATCGTGGAGTTCGCCACGCAGAAGCGAATTCCGAGCATGCTCGACCGGTCGTATCCCGAGACGGCGGGCGCGCTACTCAGCTACGGAGCGGAAGAAGAAGAGCTGTGGCGGCGCGCGGCTGACCTCGCCGACAGGATCTTCAAAGGAGCGAAGCCCGCCGATCTGCCCTTCGAGCAGCCGACGAAGTTCAAGCTCGTCATCAACCTCAAGACGGCCAAGATGCTCGGCGTGACCATCCCGCAGGCGCTGCTGCTGCGAGCGGATGAGATCCTTCAATAGAAGGCGGCCTCGCGACACCGGCGCCGCGTTTCTCTTTCTCTCGCCGCTCCTGCTGCTCGTGGTCGGCCTCATCGCGTACCCGTTCGCGCGCGCGATCTGGCTGTCGCTGACCGACAAGCTCGTCGGCTACCCCGAGCGGTTCGTGGGCCTCCGGAATTACGCCTATCTGCTGGACGACGACACGTTTCACGAGGTCGTCCGCAACACGCTCGTCTTCACCGCCGGCTCGCTCGTGCTGAAGGTGCTCACCGGACTGGCGATGGCGCTCACCCTCAACGCCGTCTGGCGCTGGCGCACGTTCTTCCGCGGTCTGTTTCTGCTGCCGTGGATCACCTCGACGGTGATCATCGCGCTGACCTGGCGCTGGATGTTCGACGCCTTTCCCGGCCGCGGCTTCTTCAACAGCGTGCTGCTGGACGCCGGCCTGCTGGGCCGGCCGATCGCGTTCATGGCGACGCCGGCCGGCGCCATGACCGCGGTGATCATCGCCAATTGGTGGCGCGCGTTTCCATTCTTCGGCGTCTCCTATCTCGCCGGCATGCAAGCGATCCCGCGCGAGCTGTACGACGCCGCATCCGTCGACGGCGCCGGCGGGTGGCATCGCTTTCGGCACGTGACGCTGCCGGGGCTCCGGCACGTGCTCATCGTGACGATCGTGCTGTCGTTCATCCTGACCATCAACGACTTCAACATCGTCTACGTGATGACCCGCGGAGGACCGGGCACCGCGACGCAGGTGTTCGCAACGTATTCGTACGAGGTGGCGTTCAACCAGCTGCGGTGGGGACGTGGCGTCACGATCTCGATCTTTCTGGTCCCCGCGCTCGTCGTCGGCATCGCGCTGGTGAGCCGGTATCTGCTGAGAGAGCGGGAATGACGCCGGTCGCGCGTGCCTTCACCATCGCCGGCATCGTCATGTTCCTGCTCATCGTGATGGTGCCGTTCTGGTGGATCGCCAGCATGTCCTTCAAGACCTACGAGCAGGTCCAGTTCGCCACGAGCATCTACGTGCCGCGCCCGTTCACGTGGGAGAACTACACGGTGCTGTGGACGGCGACGCGCTTTCCGCTGTGGCTGCGCAACAGCCTGGTGACGGCCGTCCTCGTCACGCTGGTGACCACGATTGTCGCGAGCCTGGCCGGCTACGCCGTGGCCCGGCTGCGGTTCCCCGGACGCGAGTCCTTTGCGACGCTCATCCTCGTGCTCTACCTTGTCCCGCCGGCGCTGCTGTTCATCCCGCTCTATCGCGTGCTCGCGGAGCTGGGCGCCACCAACAGCCTCGCCGCGCTCGTGCTCTCGTATCCGACCTTCACGGTTCCCTTCTGCACGTGGCTCTTGATCGGATTCTTCAAGGCGCTGCCGCGCGAGCTCGAGGAAGCCGCGTTCGTGGATGGCGCCTCGCGCGCGGCGGCGCTGACGCGCGTGCTGCTGCCGCTGGCCGCGCCGGGCCTGGTCGCGTCCGCGATCTTCGCGTTCACGCTGTCGTGGAACGAGTTTCTGTATGCGCTGGTCTTCATCCAGGACGAGACGGCGATCACGGTGCCGGTGGGCCTCAATCTGTTGATCTACGGCGACGTGTTCTCGTGGGGGCAGCTGATGGCGGCCTCGGTGATCACCACGCTGCCCGTGGTCGCGCTCTACATGTTCATCCACCGCTGGATGGTGGAGGGGCTGGCGGCCGGATCGGTCAAGGGTTGACGCCGTCGCTCTGTTGCAGCTCGTAGATCGATGTGTAGCCGCGGCTGAAGTCAGGCGGCATCGGCATGTCGCCCGCGGCGCGGCGCGCGACGGACGGGTACGTGCCGCGCACGAGGCGGCCGTAGCGCGGCGAGCCCGTCGGGTCCGCGGCGAGCGGGACCGCGTCGGCCGCCGAGTAGGCGTTGATGAGCAGCCGACGATCCGCGGGCGACGTGTTGGGCGCCGACCAGTGCACGAGCCGGTAATGATGGATGTGGATGCTGCCGGCCGGCAGCGTGAGCAGCGTGGCGGCGCTCCGATCCAGCTGCGCGATGTCCTCGGCACGCATACCGCCGACGAAGCGCCGCTGCGCGTCGTAGTGCGTGTAGATCGGCCCATGGTGGCTGCCGGGCAGCACCGACATCGCGCCGTTCTCCGCCGTCGCGTCGTCCAGCAGCAGCCCGACGGCCAGCACGTCGTCGTTGGAGTGCGGATAAAACGCCGCGTCTTGATGCACCTCCACCGGCGCGCCGACGTGACCGCCCTTGAGGTTCAGCTTGCTGTGGTGAAAGCGGATCGATGGCCCGAGCAGCTCGGCGACGATGTCGAGGATCGGCGACTCCAGCGCCACCCAGGCGTAGAGCGGATCGTGATCCGCGGGATTCTTGATGCGCCTCACGATCGGCGCCGCGGCCGTGTGGCGGGGATCGAGGTCGAAGACGGCATCGCTGCGGGTGAGGCCACGCGAGCGCTCGACGAATGCCTCCGTCACGCGACGGAGCGCCTGCACATGCTCGGCGTCGATGACGCGCGGCACGGCGAGATAGCCGTCCCGGCGGTAGCTCGCGATCTGCGCCTCGGTGAGATGGCGCTGGGCGGTCGTCGTCGTCATGGCCGTCCTCCGGCGGTCAGGGTCTCAGGCGCCGTGTCTGCATCGCCTTGTATTCGTCGGGCAATTCGAGTCCGAATTTGTCGCACAGCGCGACGACGTCACGATAGTCGTCGTCGTCGAGGGCGTACCCGGAGTGGAACTTCACCATCCACTCCGGTGTGATGGTCTTCACCGGGTATCCCTCGATGGAGCCCGCGCCCATGAGCGACTGCGCGGGATACGGCACACCGTAGACGTTGTTGCCGTCCGCGTCGAACGTGAACGAGTGAACGTCGACCTCGTGACCGTTGTCGTCGCCCAGAACAAAATTGCAGTCCCTCGTATCCGGCCGAGGCACGTCGCTGTACCCGTACGCCTCGAGCAACGCTCTCAGGCGCGGAACGTCTCCGTGCGGTATCGCGATATCCAGGTCGCTGTGTCGGCGGGTCTGCACGCCAAGCAGCGCGTCGACGCCCCAGCCGCCGTCGACGCATACGTCGAGGCCATTGTGCGCGAGGAGCCGCAGCAGATGCACGACATCGTTCGCACTCATTTCCGCGGGCTTTCTCGCGCGCTCGGGGTGCATGTGTCGTCAGGGTATCAAGGCTTGAACCAGTCGGCGATCGCGCGCTGCTGCGCCGTCGCATCCGCATACTCGCGCTCGGCGTCCGCAATGAAGCGCGCGGCCTCGTCATCGGTCGGGACCAGATCGACCGTCGGGACCCGAAAGTCGTAGGCGGAAACGGCCGCCGTCGGCAGCCGCTCCTCGAGCATCAGCGCTTCGACGTGGCGGCGCGTGAGCAGTCGCTCGTAGAGTGCCCGATAGACGGCCGGGTCGTAGTCGGCGTCGGTGGCCACGTGCGCGACGCCGAGTGCCGCGGCCACGGCGACGAGCTCTTGCCAGACACCGCGCAGGACGTCCGGCGGCGCGTCCTCGCGCTCTCGGGCGTGCACGGGCGCAACGGCGCGACGCGCGCGCTCGGCCTCCAGGTGACGGCGGAGCGAGGCCGACGGCACCGGAATCACGAAGCGTGTCGTTGCCGATGTCAGGACATGCTCTGCGGCATCGTCGATGCGCCGCGCGAGGTCGATGAAGCGATGGCCGACGAAGGGCGTCTCGCCGATGAGCAGCGCGCTCGCGGGCTGTGCGGAGTTCCACCGGGCAATTGCGGGACGCGCCCAGCGGCCGACGGCGATGCGGATCATCGCGTGCGTGATGCCGTGATCTTGCGGATAGCGGCGCCCGGCGACGCTTGCCTCGAAGGCGGGGCGTGCGACGTCCCATTGCAGCAGATGCACTCGGCGCCCGCTCGCGGACGCGACGTGCGCGAGCTGGTGGATCAGCAAGCTCTTGCCGGTCCCGGGCAAGCCCGCGAAGAAGACGCACCGCACATCGCGCGCCAGCCGCTGCAACGCGGCGAGCAGCGGCGAGCCTTGGCTGAGCAGCACGCCTTCGGGTAAGCTCACGGCGCCCGATCTTACGGGATGCGCTCCGGCGTCGGGCGGAGGCGAGCGATGGGCGTGCTGCTGCGAGGCGGACAGGTCATGGATCCCGGCGCCGGGCTCACCGGCGCGCTCGACGTGCGCGTGCGCGATGGCCTCGTCACCGAGGTACGCGCGGGACTCGCCCCCGACGGCGACACCGTGCTCGACGTGAGCAGACGGCTGGTGCTGCCGGGGCTCATCGATCTGCACGCGCACTGCTTCGCCGGCGCCTCGGACTTCGGCCCGCGCACCGACGACGTCGCGCGCGCCACCGGCGTCACGACCTGGGTCGATGGCGGCAGCACGGGCGCGGGCAACTTCGAAGGCATGCGCGAGTGGGTCATGTCGCGCTCGCGCGTGCGCATGTTCGCGTTCCTCAACATCTCGGCGATCGGGCTCACATATCTCAAGATCGGCGAGCTGAACCATCTCGCCTATGCCGACGTGGACGCCGCCGTCGGCGCTGCGCGTGATCACGCCGACTTGATTCTCGGCATCAAGGTCCGCAACCAGATCGAAGTCGTCGGCGAGGCGGGGCTCGAGCCGCTCAAGCGTGCGGTCCGCGCCGCGGACGCCATCGGCGGTCGCGTGATGCTGCACTGCACGAACCCGCCGCGCCCGCTGGCCGAGCTCCTGGCGCTCATGCGACCCGGTGACATCGTGAGCCACTTCCTGCACGGCCGTGGCCACGGCATCCTCGACGCGCAGGGGAAGGTCAGCAAGGAGATTCGGGCCGCGCGCGAGCGCGGCATCGTCTTCGACGTGGCCCATGGTCGCATGCACGTGAACTTCCCGGTGGTGCGCGCAGCGTTCGCCGAAGGCTTCTATCCCGACACGATCTCATCGGACCTCACGAGCGGCGGCGCCGCCGGCTGCGTCAAGGACCTGCCGACCACGATGGGGAAGTTCTTGAGCCTCGGGATGCCGCTGCCAGACGTCGTGCGCGCGGTCACGACGAATCCCGCGAAGGCGATCGGTCGCGACGGCCGGCTGGGCACGCTGAAGCCCGGCGCCGTCGGCGACGTCGCGGTCTTCGATCTCGAGGAAGGCGCGTTCGACTACGAGGACGCGCACGGCCAGCACATCACCGGCCGCCACCGGTTCGCCCCGACGCTCACGCTGCGCGCCGGCGAGATCTGGTGGCGACGGCCCGCCGCCTAGGCTGAGCGTCACGTCCTCCCGCGCGCGCACCGCGCTGGCCGTCGGCGCCGCGCTGCTCGCGATGCTGATTTACGCCGGCCAGTTCGTGCTGTCGCGCTGGAGCATGCGACGCACGCTGTCGCCGTGGGACCTCGCGGCCCTGCGATTCACCGTGGCCGGCCTGCTCAGCCTGCCGATCGTCATCCGTCAGCGTCCCGCGGGCGCCGTCGCATGGGGACGGATCGCGGTGCTGTCCGTCGCCGCCGGCGCGCCGTACACGCTGATCATGTATACGGGGCTGACGCTGGCGCCCGCGTCCCACGCGGCGGTGATCATCACCGGAGGGATGCCCGTCGTCGCCACGCTCCTCACGTGGCTCTGGCTCGGCGAGCGGCCGCACCCCTCGAAAGCGCTCGGCCTGGCG
>Ga0075428_100001926_pt1 | contig 22264 bp, 22 predicted proteins | sample RhiMetdeltSRZDD2_FD_75291 | JGI IMG/M metagenome (GOLD analysis project Ga0075428, IMG submission 75291) | Populus rhizosphere microbial communities from Tennessee, USA - Rhizosphere MetaG P. deltoides SRZDD2 | ecosystem: Host-associated > Plants > Roots > Rhizosphere > Soil | place: USA... | reverse complement strand
CGGCGTCGGGAATGCGGATCATGTGCGTGCGGTTGTTGCCGGTGTAGGTGGCCGTGTTTGGCGACCAGGTGGCGCCCGACAGGGTCGGCGGCGCGTTGATGCGTTTGTAGGAGTTGACCGTCGGATTGGTGATGGCGCACAGTGCATCGGCCGAGTGCAGCACGCCGCCGATGAAGTGGTAGGCGGTCTCGGATAGGCCGAGCGGGCCTGATGCATCCTCGAACACGTTCTTGCCGGTCTTGGTCGACCACAGCGAGGCATGCACGTGGCAGCCGTTGCCGGTCAGGTGCGAGAAGGGCTTCGGCATGAAAGTCGCGCGCAGCCCATGCTTCTCCGCGATCGACTTCACCATGTACTTGAAGAATACGTGCTTGTCGGCAGTGGCGAGTGATGTGTCGTAGTCCCAGTTCATCTCGAACTGGCCGTTGGCGTCCTCGTGGTCGTTCTGGTAGGGGCTCCAGCCCATGGCGATCATGGCGTCGCAGATCTCGGCGATCACGTCGTAGCGGCGCATCAGTGCCTGCTGGTCGTAGCAGGGCTTGGCCTGGGTGTCGGCGCCATCCGATATGGTGCTGCCATCGGGCGAGATCAGGAAGTACTCGCATTCGACCCCGGTCTTCAGCTCGTAGCCTTCACGGGCCGCGGCGGCGATCGCCTTCTTCAGAATCTGGCGCGGGTTCTGCGTCACGTCCTTGCCGTCCATGACGAGATCGCCAGGCACCCATGCCACCTCGGGCTTCCATGGCAGCCGGATCACCACGTTGTCGCCAGGCATGGCCAGGATGTCGCTGTCGGCCGGCGTCATGTCGAGCCAGGTCGCGAAACCCGCGAAGCCCGCCCCTGCCTTGGCGATCGTGTCGATCGCGGTGGCCGGCACGATCTTGGCGCGCACCGTGCCGAACAGATCGACGAACGAGATCAGGAAATACTTGACCCCATGCTCCTTTGCGTACGCTGAAAGCGGCGCCATCCGTTCTCTCCTCGACCCGATGCCCGTCTGTGAACCCGTGCCCGTCGCGCTGACAGGCCGAGCTGATCCTGCATGCGCTGCGGCGCTTTGCGTGAGGCCCGTGTGATTAACGGACTGCGGCCCCCGTGGCAGGCCCCGTGCTTCACCTTTCGACCACGGCCACCACACGCGCGTCCCCTACCCATTGTCCAGCACTGCGCGCTTGCCTCCCCTCTGCACGGAAGGCGAAAGCGGGTCGCGCTGGCGAATGTTTCCCCACCCCCATTCACACTGCCCTGCCGGGTATCCAGTCCGTACCCGCGAGCGGCACGCCGGCCATGGCGGCGGCCTCGATGGTGAGCGCCACCAAATCCTCCGGCTCCAGGTTGTGCACGTGGCTCTTGCCGCAGGCGCGCGCGATGGTCTGCGCTTCGAGCGTCAGCACCGACAGGTAGTTGGCGAGCCGCTTGCCGCCCAGTACCGGATCGAGCCGCTTGGCCAGCTCCGGATCCTGCGTGGTGATACCGGCCGGATCGCGGCCCTCGTGCCAGTCGTCGTAGGCGCCGGCCGTGGTTCCAAGCTTGCGATATTCCTCCTCGAGGTTGGGATCGTTGTCGCCGAGCGCAACCAGCGCCGCCGTGCCGATCGACACGGCATCGGCGCCGAGCGCCAGGCATTTGGCGACGTCGGCGCCATTGCGGATGCCGCCCGAGACGATCAGCTGCACCTTGCGGTGCATGCTCAGTTCCTGCAGCGCTTTGACGGCCGGCCGCACCGCGGCCAAGGTCGGAATGCCGACGTGCTCGATGAACACGTCCTGCGTCGCCGCGGTGCCGCCCTGCATGCCGTCCATCACCACCACGTCGGCGCCGGCTTTAACGGCGAGCGCCGTATCGTAGTAGGGCCGCGACGCGCCGACTTTGACGTAGATCGGTTTCTCCCAGTCGGTCAGCTCGCGCAGCTCCAGGATCTTGATCTCGAGATCGTCGGGGCCGGTCCAGTCCGGATGCCGGCAGGCCGAGCGCTGGTCGATGCCTTCGGGCAGCGTGCGCATGTGGGCGACGCGCTTCGATATCTTCTGCCCCAGCAGCATGCCGCCGCCGCCGGGCTTTGCGCCCTGGCCGACCACCACCTCGATGGCGTCAGCCTTGCGCAAATCGTCCGGGTTCATGCCGTAACGCGAGGGCAGCACCTGGTAGACCAGCAGGCTCGAGTGCCCGCGCTCCTCCGGCGTCATGCCGCCGTCGCCGGTGGTGGTCGATGTGCCGACCGCGCTCGCACCGCGACCCAGTGCTTCTTTTGCCTGTGCGGAGAGCGAGCCGAAGCTCATGCCGGCAATGGTGATGGGGATCTTCAGCGAGATGGGCTTCTTGGCGAAGCGCGAGCCCAGCGTCACGTCGGTGGCGCACTTTTCGCGATAGCCTTCCAGCGGATAGCGGCTGATGGAGGCCCCGACGAACAGCAGGTCGTCGAGGTGCGGCAGCCTGCGCTTGGAGCCTCCGCCGCGGATATCGTAAATGCCGGTGGCCGCCGCGCGCCGGATCTCGGCGATCGCCGCATCGTCGAAGGTCGCCGACTTGCGGGGCGGCGTATGAATCCAGCGGTCCTGTTTGCTGGAATCTCTCATCAGTACGACCCCAAATTGTCGATGTGGAAATGGTAGAGGTTGCGCGCCGAGCCGTAGCGCTTGAACTCGGCCACATCGATCTCGCCGCCGAGCTGGGCGGCATCCAGCAGCCGCCGCAGCTCCGTCTTGTGCGCCTCGCGCAGCGGCTTCTCGATGCAGTCGGCGCCGAGACTCTTCGGCTTGCCGCGCACGTACAGCTGCGCCTCGTAGATGGAATCGCCCAGCGCCTCGCCCGCGTCTCCCAGCACCACCAGGTTGCCGGCCTGCGCCATGAACGCCGACATGTGCCCGACCCTGCCTTTCACGACGATGTCGATGCCCTTCATGGAGATGCCGCAGCGCGCCGCCGCGTTGCCGTCCACCAGCAGCAGCCCGCCGCAGCCCGACGCGCCCGCCGCCTGCGACACGTCGCCCGTCACATGCACGTGTCCCGACATCATGTTCTCCGCCACGCCCGGGCCGGCATTGCCGTTGATCACCACGGTTGCGGCTTTGTTCATTCCGGCGCAGTAGTAGCCGACATGCCCCTCGATCTCGACGCGCACCGGCGCATCGATCCCCGCTGCCACCGCATGAGCGCCGCGCGGATTGAGCACGCGCCAGCGCCGCTCGTTGGTCTCAGCGTTGAGCCGATGCAGAGCCGCGTTCAGCTCGCGCAGCGGTTCGGCCGCGAGATCGACCGTGCGCATCAATGGCGCTCCCAGAAATACACCTTGGCCGGCTCCGGCTCCCACACCTTCGCCGCGGCAATGCCCGGCAGGTCCACCAGCGCGCGATACTCCGACCCGAACGCCACCCACCGCTCCGTCTCGGCCATCACCGCGGGCTTGCAGGCGATCGGATCGCGTAGCACGCCGAAGCCCGACTCGGTGCCGACCACGAACGTATAGAAGCCATCCAGATCGGCCAGGCTCGCCTGCAGCGCATCGCCCAGCGACAGTCCCTCGCGCATGCGCCAGGTCAGGTAGCCCGCCGCCACCTCGCTGTCGTTGTCCGTCTCGAACGTCAGGCCTTCATGCACCAGCGTGCGTCGCACCGCGTTGTGGTTCGACAGCGAGCCGTTGTGCACCAGGCACTGGTCGGTACCGGTGGTGAAGGGATGCGCACCGTTGGTGGTCACCGCCGACTCGGTTGCCATGCGCGTGTGGCCAATGGCATGCGTGCCCGACATTCGGCCGAGGTCGAACCGGCTCGCCACCGTGTCCGGCCGCCCGACCTCCTTGAAGATCTCCATGCGCCGGCCCGCTCCCACCACCGTCACGTCGGAGGCCGACGCCGCGATCGCATCGCGCACGGCCTGCTCGCGGGCGATCGGCACCAGGATGGTCATATGCGTATCGCGCGTCACTGGCGCGATCGGCGTCCCGGCCGTCATGGCGAGCTTGGCGGTCAGCTCCTCCAGCACGGCCGCGGACGGCCCGCGCAGGGTCAGCTTGACCCGGTCGGGCTGGCTGTCGCCGTACACCGCAAAGCCCGCCGAGTCCGGTCCGCGGTCGCACATGGTGGCGAGCATGCCAGCCACCAGGCCGCCGAGGTGCGGCTCCAGCGCCTTGTCCTTCAGGAACAGACCGACGATGCCGCACATGCGGGAAATGCCTGCCGTGGCCGCAACAGGCCGAGACGCTCGCATGCAGCTTCCAGCGTGTCAACTGGCAGGCACTATTGTTTCGTGATAAGAAACAAGGCTACTTGCTTGCCATGGTCGGGCTTGCCCGATCATCCATCCAACCGGTCTGCCATGCCCCGCCCCAAGACCAAGCCGCACCCGTCTCTAGCCGCAGCCCCCGTCGACGACGACCTCACCACCGGCTCGTCGGCCCCCAGCAATCCGCCGCGCAGCCTGGAAGCCAACATCGGTAGCGAGGTGCGCCGCCTGCGCAAGTCGCTCGACCTTACCGTCGCCGAACTCGGCGCGGCGGCCTCCATCTCCGCCGGCATGCTGTCCAAGATCGAGAACGGCGGCATTTCGCCCTCGCTTGCCACCCTCGACGCACTTGCCAAGGCCCTCAACGTGCCGATCAGCGCGCTGTTCGCCGAGACCGAGGAGCGGCGCGACTGCTCGTTCGTGAAGGCGGGATCGGGCGTGCGCATCGAGCGGCGCGGCACCAAGGCCGGCCACCTCTATGACCTGCTTGGCCACTCGCTGGCCGGCGACCTCGGCGTTGAGCCCTATCTCATCACGCTCAGGAAGGATGCGGCGCCTTACACCAGCTTCCGCCACGCCGGCGTCGAGTTCCTCTACATGCTCTCAGGCCAGGTGCGCTACCGACACGCCGACCGCACCTACCTGATGCAGCCGGGCGACGCCCTGTTCTTCGATGCCACCGCCCGCCACGGTCCCGAGGAGCTGATCGAGACCCCCATGCAATACCTCTCCATCATCATCTACCCCAAGCGGGGGTAGCGGCCGACTGACCCCCGGGATCAAGCAAACTGGCGTCGGCCGCTCGACAGGCGCCCGAGCAAATGGCATCCCAGGCATGCCATGGCACAGATGACCCCAGACGCGTTGCCGGCATGCTGCACGGCCGGCGAGAAGCGCGTGTTTGCGGCGCTAGGCCGACTGCCGGACGACTGCCTCGTCTACTACGAGCCGGCGGTAAGGCGGCGCTATCCGGATTTCATCGCCATCCTCCCGGACGTCGGGACGCTGGTTATCGAAGTGAAGGGCTGGCGGCTCGGCGAACTCAGTAACATCAGCCCGGATTGCGTCACGGTTGCGGGGCTTGGTGCCGCCAAGCATCCACTTGAGCAGGCACGTCAATACAAGTTCCGGCTGATGGATGAGTGCCGCAAACACCCTCGGGCCGGCGCTCTACTTCGAGACGAAGGCCCGAATGCCGGCGGCTTTATCTTCCCCTTCTGCCATATCGCGCTGTTGAGCAACATCAGTCGCAGCCAGATCGAGCGCGAAGCGCCCGATCTGATGCGTCTTTTCCCACCAGGCATCACCATCACCCGCGACGAACTGGCCGAGTGGGAGACACTCGACCCGCAAGCCCTGCTGGCAAGGCTGAAAGCCTGCTTTGATCCTGCGTGGCCGTTCCCGAAATTGACGCCAGCTCAGATCGACGTGCTGCGCAGCGTGATCCATCCGCAGATCATCATTCGCACCAGCGAGACCGATCTTGCGGTGCTGGACCTGCGCCAGGAGCGCAATGCGCGGGACATCGGCGCTGGACATCGCATCGTCTATGGCGTGGCCGGTTCCGGCAAGACCGTGCTGCTGATCGCCCGTGCAAAGATGCTGGCCGAAGACCCCGACAGGCGCTGCCTGGTGTTGTGCTACAACCAGCTGCTCGCGCAGTACCTGGCCGGGGCGCTGGCCGGCCAGCCCGCCGTGACGGCGATGACCTTGCATAGCTGGGCGGGCCGGTGTGGCGTCGAGTTCAGCAAGGACGAGGATGGCGATGCCTTCGGCGAGCGTCTGCTTGCCCGGCTGCGAAGCGACGCAAGCCTGTGTGGCCGCTACGACGCCGTATTAATCGATGAAGCGCAGGACTGGCCCTGCTCCTGGTTCCAGTGCGCCAAGCTGGCGCTCAAGGAGCCGGAAACCGGTGACCTGCTGATCGTCGGCGACGGCAACCAGGCGCTGTTTGGCAGGCGAGATTTCACCTGGGCCGATGCCGGCATCAACGCCGCTGGCCGCGTCATCAACCGCAAGTTCGATCTCGATCGCAACTACCGCAACACCGCTGAGATCCTGCGTGCCGCGCGCCCGTTCGCCGTGCAGCCCGGATGCGGCAGGCGGAGCGTGCTCGCCCCGTTGGTCGACCCGGACACCGCCATCCGCTCCGGGCCTGAGCCCTTGCTGGTTTGCCTCGGCGATGCGGCGAGCGAGATGCGCTACGCGGCGACACTGATCGAGAGCTGGCTTCTCGGCGGCCTGGGCATTCGGGGACACCGACAGCGTGTCGAGCCCGGCGACATCGCTGTGCTCTATCCAAGGCGGCATCCGCATGCGGAAGTGAATGTGAAGGCGCTCTGCGAGCGGCTAAGCGGCTTCACCCGGGCGGTTCTGTTGGCCGGTGACAAAGCGAAGGGCGCGTTGCGCGACAACTCCGTAAAGATCATGCCGATGCCTGGCGCGCGCGGTCTGCAGTTCCGCATCGTCGTCCTGCTGTGGACGCACCTGCTGCCCTCGACATTCAAGGACCGTGACGACGGCATCGAGCGCGCCCTGCTCTATGTCGCCATGACGCGGGCCGAAGACATGCTCGTGATCTTGCATTCCGGCAGCTCGGCCTACGTCGACGAGATCTACCGCGCGTTGGGACGTGAGGCTCCTAGCAGCGTTTGATGCAGCGAACGGCGCGCCACCGAAGTCGGCTAGCTCAGCCACCAGCCAGACGCAGGTCGGCTGCTCAGGGTCACTCCTTTCGCAAAATCTTGGCCATCGCCGTTCCCTTCGCCAGCTCATCGATCAGCTTATCCAGGTAGCGAATTTCCCGCATGGTTGGCTCCTTGATATCCTCCACTCGGACACCGCAAACGACGCCCTTAATCAAACTGCGTGCAGGATTCATGTTGGGGGCGTTGTCAAAGAAAGTTGCAAAGTCAGTTTGCTTCTTCAGCTGCATGTCGAGGTCCTGCGGGCGATAGCCGGTCAACCAGGAAATGACCTCGGCTTTGGTGCGTCCCTTCTTCTGCGCTTTCGCGACATACAGCGGATAAACGCTGGCGAAGCTCATTGTGTAGATTCTGTGTTTTGCCATGGGTGTCTACGTCCCGGGTCATATGAACGCGGCAATCAATCAAAATGCGCGGCGCGATATAACGGCTGCAACCGACCAGACACGCACGGCGCCGCCGATCAGCGACCTAGCGTCCTTGCCAGCCGAAAGCCGACGTCGGCGTCTCGCATATAGGAGGCCTCCCGATGCCGGGATGCCGAGCGCAGGGCGCGGGCCTCGTTGCTCCAGGAGCCGCCGCGCAGGACGCGCCGGCAGCCTGCAGCATCGGCCATCGCCGAGCCGTTAGGCGCAGCCCCCGTATAGTCGTCCTTGAAGCAGTCTTGCACCCACTCCCACACGTTGCCGTGCATGTCGTGCAGGCCGAAGGCGTTGGCCGGGAGCGCGCCGACTTCGATGGTCTCTTTCCGGTACGCATCTACGCCGCTGAAAAAGTTCGCCTGCTCGACCGTGATCGTTGTACCGGTCGAGAAGGGCGTCGTCGTGCCGGCGCGTGCCGCGTATTCCCATTCCGCCTCCGTGAGCAGGCGATAGGTCTTGCCGGTCTTGCGCGCCAGCCACGGCAGGTAGTCCTTCGTGATGTCTTCCCACGATACGTTGATCACCGGCCGCTTGCCGCGCCCCCAGCCACGATCGTTGGGTTTGTGCTTGCAGCCGGCAGCCGCCACGCAGGCATCCCATTCGGCAAAGGTGACTTCGAACCTTCCCACCGCGAACGGCGCGCCGATCGCAACTTTGCGCTGCGGGCCTTCGTTGTCGAAGCGGCCCTCCTCGCCTGCCGGCGAGCCCATCGTAAATGCACCGGCCGGCAGCACCACCATCTCCGGGCATTGTTCACATTCCTTGAACGGGGTCCCCGGCTTGAGCGAACGCTCTTCGTCGCTGCCCAAGGGCTTGAGAGCTGTCGTCAACGACACCTGCTTCGGCAGCTCCGCCGTGGGCCCGGCCTTGCCGAAATAGAACCGCCCGGTCAGCGCCGAATTCTCCCACGGCACCTGCTTGCGCTGCGTCTCCTTCATCACGTCGTTGCGCACGGCGATCAGCATGGCACCGAGGTCGTCGGTGGAAGAGTGGAGCTGCTTAACCAGCGCGCCGGCGAACGGTGAGTTGCGCCCTGCGCCGTCGAGAGCCACGTTGCCGGGCTGGGTCGAAAAGCTGATCAGGGTACCCACGCCCGACTCGATGCGGGCGAGCCCGCTGCCGACATCCGTCGAGCGCGTTCCCATGCCGCGGGCAAGGTTGCGCGCCAACGGGTTGTCCCGGCAGGCGTCGAGGAACAGGATGTTGGTATGGGTCTGCTGCTCCATGATGCGGTGGATCATGGCCACGCGCAGCATCTCGAACTCCAGCGCCGTGGCATCCTCGGCCTTGGCATCGATGGGAACGAGGTAGTTCTCGCCTGCAACCTGCATGCCGTGGCCGGCATAGAACAGCACACCGGCGTCGGCGCCTTTCAGCGCGCCCGCAAATGCACGCACCTTGCGGTCGAAGGCGGCTTTGTCAAGGTCGAAGCCTTCGATCACTTGAAACCCGAGCTTGTTCAGCGCGGCGGCGACGTCGGCGGCATCGTTGGCAGGATTGGTGAGCCGACCTGCATGCTGGTAGGCCGAGTTGCCGACCACCAGCGCCACACGCTTCTCGGCCTGCGCTGCCGGTGCCGCGGCCAGCATCGCGCCAAGGAGCGCAAATGCAACCCAGCCGATGCGCCGCATGGCTGGCAACGGGCGCTCGGGGAGACGGGCGGCAACGTCAGCGAGACCGAGGCCCATGAGCGCATCCTATGTCGGTGTGAAATCGCCAGTCGACCCCGCGGCTGCGCGGCATTGGAAGCAATGCTTATGGCACCTTTTTGTCCATTCCGCGGGAGGCGGATCGCGTCACGGACCTTGAGCGCAACACGCGCAAGCTGGCTGCTGGTCCAGCCCAAGTGCGGTCAATTGGAAGACGCTCCGCAGAGCGCGGCGCACACGAGAACCCGATCACGCCCGGTCGTAGGCGCCGCTGATCGCCGCCACATAGCGCTCGACCGAGGCCCGCAGGATCGGCTTGGCGCCCGTCAGGATCACCCGCTCGAAGAAGTGGCTGTAGACGCGATCGAACTGGAACGGCTCCAGCGCCGCCCCGATCGCGCGCACGCCCGCCGCCGACAACGGAATGTGGTTGGGATAGCTGCGCATGAAGGTGAAGGACTTGCGATCGAGGTTCACCGTGGCGATATCGGCCGAGCACACTACCCCCCGGCCTTCGGCTCCTGCCGCCCAGTGCAGCATGCACCCGCCCGGAAAGTGGCCGCCGCCGCGGATCAGTGTCACGCCGGGCAGCAACTGCATCGTCTCGCCCTGCCACGGACGGATGCAGGGATCGGGCCGCATCACCCAGGCGCTGTCGTCGGCGTGCACGTGCACCGGCACGTTGCCGAAGGCGCGACTCCACTCCACCAGCGTGGTGTAGAAGTGCGGGTGCGAGATGGCGATCGCGCGCAGCCCCCCCAGCCCCTTGATAAGGGTGACGGTGGCGGCATCGATCAGCGAGATGCAGTCCCAAAGAATGTTTCCTTGCGGCGTGCAAAGGAGCAGCGCGCGCTGGCCGATGGCAAACACGGGCAGCGTACGGATGCCGATCAGGCCCGGCTCATGCTGATAGAAGCCGTTGAGATGCCCGACCGATAGCCGCTCCAGCGTTGTCCAGGACTGACCGCCGGGCGGCGTGAACTGGCGCTCCTCCTCGCACACGCGGCACACGTCGGGCGGCATGTCGCTCGGCGGGTATTGCATGCCGCAGGCCGTGCAGATGAATGCTGGCATGGCTGCTCCTCCAAGTGCACGCTGCACCAGTGTGAAGATCGAGAAGCCGGCACATCGCGCGGCTGGTTCGCGAGCGGACTTCTGATCCGGGTCACACTAGCAGAGGAACTCTTCCAGAGTCCCTTGGAGCGCGAAATTCCGTTAGAGCCCGCCGCACACGCCGGCGAATTTCGCGATCAGGGCACCTAGGCGATCAACACTTCTTTAGAACCGCGGCCACGCGTTTCACCGGCAGGCCACCCTCGAACTCGATCGTGATGGACTGCTGGCACGACGTGCGGGCGATCGTCATCTTGGCGTCGAAGAAATCGCCGGTCAGCAAAATATCGAACCCGTCGGCTTTGACCGTGCCGTTGATGATGCCGTCGAGATTGTTGACCTTGTCCTGCCAGCGGCCGGTGATCTTGCCCGCCGCGATCTGCAGTTGCGTGCTCGCGTCCAGCTGGTAGCTGTCGCTCTTGCAGCGCAGGTTCTGCGTGAGTTTCGCACCATTGTCGGCGGGGAAGTACGTCCCCACGCAGCTGTAGGCTTGGTTGGGACCCGAGTCAGGGGTCACGGTTGCAGTCCCCGCCCAGCGGCCGCCGAGCGCCATGATCGGATCGGTGGTGGTTTGCGCAATCGTATTGCCGGCCAGGGCCGACAACGCGCACGCGACAAGCATTGTAAGAATTCGCTGGTACATGGGCCCCCCCGAGCGCTGATATTTATGGCCTATGCAACGCCGCCGCCGCGCCGAATTTATGGCGTCAACGCACGATGACCCACTTGCACCTCTATTTCTTTTGATTGCCGGCCAGCGCCGCCGTCAACCCCAGGCCGATGAACAGCACGCCGCTGACATAGCGCTCGACCTCCAGATAGGTGCGGCTGCGCCTCAGCCACTGGCCTGCCGTGCCGGCGACCAGCGCGTAGCATCCGTCGGTGATGAACCCGAGGCAGGTGAAGATCAGCCCCAGCACGGCGATCTGCATGGCAACATGGCCGCGGTCGACGTCCACGAACTGCGGCAGGAATGCAAGAAAGAACAGCGCTGTCTTGGGGTTAAGCAGATTGACGATGAAGCCGTCGCGAAACAGCCGCGCGTGGCCAAGCCGCGGCAAGGCGCGGTCGGCAGGGGGCACCTCGGTGCGGCCGAAGATCTTCTTCAGTCCGAGCCAGATCAGGTAGGCGGCGCCTGCGTACTTCACCACGCTAAAGGCTACCGCCGAGGAAGCCAGGATCGCCGACAGCCCCAGGGCTGCGGCCGCAACGTGGACGAGCGTCGCGGTATGGATGCCAAGATCCGAGACGAAGCCGGCGAGCCGCCCCTGCTCGACCGAGCGCGCAACGATGTACAGCACTGCCGGTCCCGGAATTACCAGCAGCACCAGCGCAGCGCTGATGAACAGTCCGAGGTTGGCAGCACCGGGCGTAACGATCTCCATGCTCGTCTCCTGATCTTGCTGGCAGGTGTCGGCCATCCAGCCCGCGGCTGTTCGGCGATGTCAACGGTGCGCTGTCGGCGCACCCCTGGCTTTGGATGTGGCAACCTCTGCGTGCCGTTGCCTTGAACATTACGGATTGGACAGGTTGCAGCCGTAGTGCACGCCGATGTGCACCGGACTTAACCGTGCCGATCGAAGGCCTTGCGTCGATGCGACGAAATGGGGCGTTCTTGCACGCACAGGCAAGGTCTAAGCCCTTGACTGTGCCTGCTCGGCACCTAGATTGCGCGCGCCAACTAGCGCTGAGGCGGGGCGCGACAGGCCGACGAGACAGTCCGTCGCTCTGATCCGCCCAACATCGGCCGCCGTTCACGGCCAGCTCCAGACGCTAGAGCACGGGAAACCTGGGAGGGAAGTGATGACGGCTCTCATCGAGGCCAAGGAGCTTCGCAAGAGCTTCGGCGAGCTCAAGGCCGTGGACGGCATTTCGCTGCACGTGCCGCGCGGCGAAGTGCTGGGCTTTCTCGGGCCCAATGGTGCCGGCAAGTCCACCACCATGAAGATGCTGACGGGCTTCCTCGAGCCAGACTCGGGCAGCGCGCGCATCGCCGGCTACGACGTGCTGGAGCAACCCAAGCTCGCCAAGGCGAAGCTCGGCTACCTGCCTGAAGGCGCGCCGCTCTACGCCGAGATGACGCCGCGCAACCTGCTGCTGTTCGTGGCGGGCCTGCGGGGCTTCGAGAAACATGAGGCGGAGCGGCGCACCGGCATCGCCGTGGAGCGCACGGGGCTTGAGCCGGTGCTCGATCGCACCATTGAAACTCTATCCAAGGGCTTCAAGCGCCGTGTCGGCCTGGCGCAGGCGATCGTGCACGACCCTGAGGTGCTGATCATGGACGAGCCCACCGATGGCCTCGATCCCAATCAGAAGCACCAGATCCGCAGGCTGATCCAGGAGATGGCCAAGGAGAAGGCGATCGTCATCTCCACCCACATCCTGGAAGAAGTGGAGGCGGTGTGCACGCGCGCCATCGTCATCAATAAGGGCCGCATCGTTGCCGACGGCACCGCCGAGGACCTGATGCGCCGCGTGCCCTACCACGGTGCCGTGGCAATCCGGGTTGCGACCGGCCAGGCTGATGCTGTCAAGCGTGCGCTGGAAGCCTCCCAAGCAATCTCCAAGGTCGAGACCGTCAGCGCCGTCAACGGCCAGTCGCAGCTGCGCGCCCTGCCCAAGAACGGCGCGGTGATCGCCACCGATGTCGCCTCCTTGATCCGCGAGAAGTCGATCGTGGTCGACGAGATCTACGTGGAGCGCGGCAAACTCGACGATGTCTTCCGCCAGATCACCACGCCCGAGCAGGACGCCGGCCATGCATGAGATCGTTCGCAACACCCGCATCATTGCCGAGCGCGAATTCGCCGCCTACTTCGCCTCGCCACTCGCCACCATCTTCCTGGTCATCTTCGTGGCACTGACGGGAGCATTCGCCTTCTTCGTCGGTGGCTTCTTCGAGCGCGGTCAGGCCGATCTCGGTGCGTTCTTCATGTACCATCCCTGGCTCTATCTACTGCTGGTGCCGGCGATCGCCATGCGGCTGTGGGCGGAGGAGCGCAAGACCGGCACCATCGAGCTGCTCATGACGCTGCCCATCTCGCCGTGGGAGGCGATCCTCGGCAAGTTCCTGGCGGCCTGGGCCTTCGTCGGCCTTGCTCTGCTGCTCACCATCCCGATGTGGATCACCGTCAATGTGCTCGGGCGCCCCGACAACGGCGTGATCCTGGCAAGCTACATCGGCAGCTTCCTGACCGCTGGTGCTTTCCTTGCCATCGGCTCGTGCATCTCGGCACTGACGAAGAACCAGGTGATCGCCTTCATCGTCGCCGCCGCCATCTGTTTCATCCTGGTCATGAGTGGTGTTGAGATGGTGCTCAACGTGTTTCGTCCCTGGGCGCCGTCGTTCCTGATCGCAGCGATTTCATCGCTCAGCTTCCTCACCCACTTCGATGACTTCACCAAGGGCATCTTCTCGCTGCCCGCCTTGATCTTCTATGCGTCGGTGATCGCCTTCGCCCTGTTTGCGAACAAGATCATCCTCGACCAGCGCAAAGCCGCCTAAGAGGCTCGCCCAAATGCATCCGACCGTCGACAAGATCGTCACCGCCGCCAAGGCCCACCTCGACACCGCCGCCAAGTCGGCCGCACGTATCGATCCGCATAAGCTCGCCTGGGGCGGTCTGGTGCTGGCCGGCATCACGTTCCTGGCCGTCAACCTGTTCGCCTCGACCGCGTTCCGCGGCGTCAAGGCGGATTTGACCCGCGATGGCCTCTACACCATCTCGGACGGCACTAGGAAGGCGCTGAGGGCCATCGACGAGCCAATCGATATCCGCGTCTATTTCTCCAAGCGCCTGGGCGAGGCGGCCCCGACCTACGCCAAGAACTTCGATCGCGTGCGCTCGCTGCTGGAGCGCTATCGCGACATTTCCGGCGGCAAGCTTAAGGTGAGCTTCCACGATCCCGAGCCGTTCTCTGATGCCGAGGACCGCGCCGTCGCCGCCGGCTTGCGCGGCGTCCGCCTCAATCAGGAAGGCGACCAGGGCTACTTCGGCATGGTCGGCACCAACGCCACCGACAACGAAGCCAGCATCGGCTTCTTCTCGACCGACCGCGAACGCTTCCTCGAATACGACGTGACCAAGCTGGTCTACACGCTGGCCAATCCCAAGAAGCGCGTGATCGGCATGATCAGCAGCATCCCGCTCGACGGCGCCATGCCGGCCATGATGCGCATGGGCGCGCAGCCGACGCCACCCCAGATGGTAATGGAGCAGATCCGCGAGTTCTTCGACGTCAAGACGCTCGAGAAGGATGTAAAGGAGATCCCGGCCGACATCGACGTGCTGATGCTCGTGCAGCCGGAGGGCCTGACGCCCGAGGCCGCCTACGCCATCGATCAGTACGCGCTCAAGGGCGGCAAGGTGCTGGTGTTCATCGATCCGCTGGCCGAGACGTCGCAGCGCGGCAACCCGATGATGGGCATGCCCGGTGGGCCGCCCGATACCGGCGAGATTGAAAAGCTGCTGAAGAGCTGGGGCGTCGCCTACGATCCCACAAAACTGACCGCCGACATCAGCTACGCGCGGCGCGTTCAGTTCGGTGGCGGCATGCGCGCCAACGTCACCGACTACGTCGTATGGCTGTCGCTGGACCGCAAGACGCTCGATGAGCGCGACGTGCTGTCGGCCGGCATCGAGCGGCTCAATCTCGCCTCGGCCGGCAGCCTTGCCAAGGCGGAAGGCGCCAGCACCGAGGTTTCGCCGATCCTCACCACCAGCGACAAGGCCATGCAGGTCGGCACCGAAAAGATCGGACCGCAGCCGGATGCAGTCGGGCTGCTCCGCAATTACAAGCCGGAGGGCAAGCTGGTGCTGGCCGCGCGCATTTCGGGCAAGGCCAACAGCGCCTTCCCGGACGGTGTGCCGAAGGCCGCCGAGGCCAAGAAGGATGAACCCGCGACCAAGCCCGGCGTCAAGGAGGTGATCAAGGGAGCGGCCAAGGGCGCGGATGCGAAGGGCAGCGACAAGCCGGCCGAACCGTCCAAGCCTGGCGTCGCATCGGGCAACCTCAACGTCATCGTCATCGCCGATACCGACATGCTCAACGACCAGTTCTGGGTCGAGGTGCGCGACTTCCTGGGACAGCAGGTGGCGATCCCCAACGCGCACAACTCGTCTTTCGTGCTGGCCGCGCTGGAAAACCTGTCCGGATCCGATGCACTGATCTCGCTCCGCGGCCGCGGCATCATCGACCGGCCGTTCGAACTGGTGGAGCGCATCCGCCGTGACTCGGAGCGTCGCTTCCGCGACAAGGAGGCGGCCCTCACTGCCAAACTCAAGGATGTGCAGGAGCAGCTGGGCAAGCTCGAGAAGGCGAGCCAGGGCGAGAACCTGGTGCTGTCCGACGCAGACCGCGCGGCCATCGAGAAGTTCCGGGCCGAGCTGCTGGTGACGCGGCGGGATCTGCGCGAGGTCAAGCGCGAGCTGCGCAAGGATATCGATCAGCTCGATGGCTGGCTCAAGTTCGTCAACATCGCCGGCGTGCCGCTGCTGATCGGCGTCGGTGGTGTCGGCTGGGCGGCCTATCGGCGCCGGCGCAAGCCTGATGCCACCCCTCCGGCAGACAAGTAGAACATTGCCAGGCACTGGTGTGATGACGGAGAAACCGGCCAGTGCTTGCGGCAAGAGTTCGAGCGAGTTTTGGCAGTCTCAATCACAGCAGTAGAAACATGCTTCCAGTGTTCCACATGATTGGCACGTGCGCTCGGGGCGCTGGCGGCAAGGTCAGGCGAACGTCGCATCGGGACACTAATCTATGAAGCCGCAACACTTCGTCATACTCGCGATCCTGGCGGCCGTCTCGACGGTCCTCGCCATCACTTCCTATGCCGCCAACAACACCTGGAGCCCGGGCAGCGTGTCGGGTGCGCGCATGCTGCCGACGCTTTCCTCCAATGCGGCTACCATTGCCGCCATCGAGCTGCGGCAAGGCGCAAAGATCCTCACCGTCGAGAAGGCGGATGGTGGAGCCTGGCGGCTCAAGGAGCGGGGCGGTTATCCCGTTGCGGCCGACAAGGTGCGCGCGCTGATGGTTAGCCTGGCCGAGGCCGATCTGGTCGAGGCCAAGACGCGCGTCGCCGACCGTTATGGCCTGATCGACCTCGAAGATCCAACAGCTGCCGGTGCCAAGTCCCGCTCGGTGCGCCTGCTCGATGCGAAGGGCGCAGTGGTGGCCGAGGCAGTGGTCGGCAAGAAGCGCAGCGATGCGTTCGGCTTCGGCAAGGCCGGCACCTACGTGCGCAAGCCGGGCGAAGCGCAGACCTGGCTTGCCAACGCCGATCTTGATGTATCGCCCGACCTGAAGGATTGGGTGAAGACCGATGTCTTCCAGACCGACAGCGCGAAAGTGAGCCGCGTCACCGTCGAGGTGGCGGGCGAGCAGCCGCTCAAGATCGAGCGCAATGCCGACAAGAAGCTGACCGTCGCCGGTATTCCGCAGGGCCAGAAGCTGAAGGACGAGGGCACGGCCGACTCCATCACGCGTGCCGCGGCCCTCATCGACTTCGACGACGTGCGCAAGCAGACCTCGAGCCCAGCCCCCAAGGACGTCAGCACCGTCAAGCTCGAGACCGACAGCAAGCTGAACGTCACGCTCAACGTGCGCAAGGACGGCGATGCGCAATGGCTGTCGGTCGTGGCTGCCGGCGATGGCGATGCCAAGAAGACCGCCGACGAGATCACCGGCCGAACTGCCGGCTGGGAGTATAAGATCAGCGCCAATAAGGCCGACTCTCTCCTCAAGCGCCGCTCCGATCTGTTCGAGAAGGTCGCGGACGACAAGGAAAAAGAGAAAGAGAAGAAGCCTTAGTGCGAGGATCGAGACGTCCGCTACCGCCTGTGCAGCTCAATTGCGAGGCGGACAGCTCGATCTGGCGCGCAGTAGCACATTGATTCAACTTGTGCCCTTCCAGTCGGGACATTCGTTCAGCATTTGCAGCACGTGGCGACGAATTTCGCCATCACGACATTAGCGCGGATTGGCCGTCTGGTCGCTGATCCAGCGCAGGAAGCTGTCCGAGCCGCCTTCGATCGGTAGTACCAGCAGCGCCGGGTTGGTGTAGGGGTGCAGCTTGCGGGTTGCCGCCACCACGCTGTCGGCGAGAGCTGCCCTCGTTTTGATCAACATCGCCACTTCGCTGTCGCGCTGGCGCGCGCCCTCCCAGATGTAGATGGCCGTCATCTGCGGGAAGATGTTGACACAGGCCGCCAGCCCCCGTTCCACTAGCACGCCGCCGATGCGCTCCGCCTCGGCGGCCGAGGGGAACGTCGCGTAGATCACAACGGGCGTGTCGTTGTCCTGCAACTGAGCGAGCCTCCGCCAACCAGGGGTCGTGGGCCTACCATCCGGGAACCGGCCGGTGCGATGATCGACAAATTAGCCGGAGTTTGCGGCTTGGGTCTGGGCGAATTTCTCGATCTCGATCACACTGGCACGTCTATACTTCTAGTGTGCCTTATGATTCCGAAGTTCGCTCGAACACTAGCGGCGAAGCGGGGCGAACTTCGGAATTGGGATACTAGCACGGCCGCACTATGACAAACCCAAGACGGAAATACGAGAACATCGCGTTCGTGGCCAGCCACACCGCGCCGGCGCGCCAGGCCAAGAAGCGCCTCGTTGAGCTGTACGGCAACGCCGATCCGGAGACGGCGGACGCCATCGTCGCCCTCGGTGGCGACGGGCTGATGCTGCAGACGCTGCACAAGCATCTGCAGGGCGGGGTGCCGATCTACGGCATGAACTGCGGTTCGCTCGGCTTCCTGATGAACGACTACGGCGAGGAGGACCTGCCCGGTCGGCTGGCCCGGGCCGAGCTCAGCATCATCCACCCACTTGCCATGAGCGCCGTGGACGGCGCCGGCATCGCTCACAAGAGCCTCGCCTTCAACGAGGTTTCGCTGTTCCGCCAGTCCCATCAGGCCGCCAAGATGCGCATCTCGGTCGACGGTACGGTGCGGCTAGAGGAGCTGGTGTGCGACGGCGTGCTGGTGGCTACTCCGGCCGGGTCGACCGCCTACAACCTGTCAGCTTCCGGCCCGATCCTGCCCATCAACGCCCAGTTGCTGGCATTGACCCCGATCAGCGTGTTTCGCCCGCGGCGTTGGCGCGGTGCGCTGCTGCCCAATACGGCCAAGCTCCGGTTCCAGGTGCTGGAGCCCGACAAGCGTCCGGTGAGCGCGGTGGCCGATCACACCGAGACGCGCTGGGTAACTCGCGTAGAGGTGGCGCAGGCGACCGACATCGCGCCGTCCATCATGTTCGATCCCGGTCGCAGCCTGGACGAGCGCATTCTGTCCGAGCAGTTCCGCTACTGATCCACGATATCCTGGAAGTGGTGCGCGATCTCAGCTAGCCTGATGGCACGTGCAAAGAGGATCGTTTGCGCATGAACATTTCGCTGCTGCCGGCCCAGGAAGAGTGGCTGCGAGACCAGGCTGCGGCCGGCCGCTTTGCCTCTCACGAGGAGGCGATCGCGAGCACCGCAGCCAGTCTGCAGGCGCAGGATGTGATCGACGACGGTTGGGCAAAGCCGCTGATCGACGAAGCCCTGCAAGCATTTGAGCGCAGGGCAGGCGCGCCCTGGGGCGAGGGCCTTGACAAGGTCCTTGACAGGATCAAGACGCGGCGGTCGCCTGGCGCATGAGGACGATCGTCGCGTAGCCCAGTACGAGGCACACAGCGTGGCGATCTCTGGGATCAAATAGCAAAGCACAATCCACAAGCAGCCGAGCGCGGAGTGATGGCGGCCTTCGAGGACACGATCGAGCAGCTGGCTGGGTTTGCGCGCCTCGGCACTGCCGGTTCGCACTTGGCCCCTGATCGGCGCCGCATGCCGTGGGGGAGATACCTGATCTTCTGTCGCCGCCTGCGGGGCGATCTGGTTGAGTTGGGGCGCGTCCTGTACGGCCGGCCTCAGGTCACGCCCGCATCTTTCGCATAACGATCATCGAGGGTAACGCATCATGGGGGGGCTATATCTGGAGGATTTCGTCGTCGGCCGCGTGGTGGAGCATCCGATCCGACGCACGGTGACCGAGATGGACAACACGCTGTTCTCCTGTCTCACGCACAATCCCCAGCCGCTCCACATCGACCACCACTTCGCGGCCGAGACGGAGTGGGGCAAGCCCCTGGTCAACAGCCTGTTCACCCTCGGACTGATGATCGGTGTCTCGGTCAGCGACACCACGCTCGGCACCACCATCGGCAACCTTGGCATGACCGACGTCAAGTTCACCAAGCCCGTGTTCCACGGCGACACGCTGCGTGTGACCACCGAGGTGCTGGCCAAGCGCGAGAGCCAATCGCGCCAGGACGCCGGCATCGTCGAGTTCCTGCATCGTGCCTACAACCAGCGCGGCGAGATGGTCGCCGAGTGCCGGCGGCAGGCCATGATGTGCAAGAAGCCAAAGGCCTGACGCATGCGCTCGCTTCTCTTCGTTCCCGCCGACAGCGAACGTAAGCTGGCCAAGGGCCAAGCGTGCGGCGCGGACACGCTGATCCTCGATCTCGAGGACGCGGTGAGCAGTTCGCGTAAGCCGGCCGCGCGCGCCATGGCGGCCGACTACATCCGTACCGCGCGTGCTAGCGAGAGCCGCCCGTGCCTCTACGTGCGCATCAATGCCCTCGACACAGCCTACTGGCAGGACGACCTGACCGCAGTGATCGCCGCCGGGCCCGACGGCATTATGCTGCCGAAGCCACGCTCCGGCGAGGACGTGCACACACTGTCGATCGCCCTCAACCACGCCGAGGAGCAGGCGGGTGCCGCCGCCGGTACGACGCGCATCATTGCCATCGCGACCGAGGTGCCGATCTCGCTGCTGTCCATGCCCTCCTACATCGCCTCGAGCGCGCGGCTTGCGGGTCTGACCTGGGGACCGGAGGATCTGTCGGCCGCGCTCGGCTCGCAGGCGACGCGCGAGACCGATGGTCGCTGGACGTCGCCCTATCGCCTGGCTCGCGACCTCGCGCTCGTCACGGCGGTGGCCGCCAACGTGCAGCCGATCGACACCGTGTTCGTGGATTTCAGCGATCTTGCCGGCCTGCGCGAACAAGCGCGGCTGGCCGCGCGCGATGGGTTCACGGGCAAGATGGCGATCCATCCCGACCAGGTGGCGGTGATCAACGAGGTATTCACGCCGGCACCTGAGGAGATCGCGCGCGCGCAGGCGATCATTCGCCTGTTTGCCGACAATCCCGACGCCGGCGCTCTATCCCTGGACGGCGAGATGGTCGACCGCCCGCACGTGATCCGCGCCGAGCGCCTGCTTGCCAGGGTGAAATCCATCTCCCTCTTGTCGCCTGCGGGGAGAGGGTCGGGGTGAAGGGCAGCAACACCCACCCGAGAGCAAGCGTCTGTCCCTGACCCTAGCCCTCTCCCCACGCACGAGCGGGAAGAGGCAACGCTTACGCCTGCTGCTCGGCCTTCACCGGCGCGCCGGAGGCCCACCAACGCTCGAGCGGATCGAGCAGGTTCTCCAGCGGCTGGTAACCGTTGGTGAGCAGCGCGTAGCCTTCCTCATTGTTGCCGGCAATCAGGGTCGGAAAGCCGCGCACGCCGATTTCCTGCGCGGAAAGGAAATCGCGGAACGTCTCGTTCTGCGTCTCGGGCGAGGTGAAGGCGGCGGCGAACTCCGCCTTGTCGAAGCCTGCCTCCTCGGCCACCCCGGCAATCTCTTCGGCCGACGTCATGTCGCGGTTCTCGGCGTAGAAGGCGCGGCTGACGCGGGCCATCAGCGCAAGCGCCATGTCGGGCCGCAGGCGACGCACCGCCACCACAGCGCGGCAGGCTGGCTCTGTGTCGTAGGTGAAGCTCGGTCGGTCGAAGAACGACATGTCGAACGGCTGGCCGGTGGCGGCGCCGACCCGCGTCCAGGCACCGCGGATGTACTCGCGGTCCTTGTCGGTCATCGGCTCGGTGTTACCGGCGCGCAGGCCACCCATCACCATTTGCAGCGGCATACGGTCCTCAAACCGTTCGGCGAGCGCAGCGATCACGGGGCCGAACCCGTAGCACCACGAGCACATCGGGTCGGCAAAGTAGACGAGGTTCCGCTCCGGCATTGCTGTGCCTCCAAATTGCGCAGATGGGGCAGGGCCGACAGGGGAACTTGCGCCGCGGTTCGCCAGTTCCCACCTTTAGGCCGTAAGGATTCACCGCGCAACCGGCGAGAGCACCCCTGTTTCCCCTCCGCGACAACGTCATCCGCACGCATCCGCCGATGATCGTCATGGCGATCATCGCCGTGAACGTTGCCGTGTTCCTGTATCAGCTTTCGCTAGGGCCCCAGGCGGAGCAACTCTTTATTTACGAGCATGCGCTGGTGCCGGCGCGTTATTTCCGCCCGGCGTGGGCGTGGGAGACGGGCCTCAGTCCGACCGACCTGACGCCGTTCGTGACCAACACCTTCATGCACGGCGGCTTCCTGCACATCATCCTGAACCTGTGGACGCTCTACATCTTCGGGCCCGCGCTCGAAGATAGGCTTGGGCCCGTCCGCTTCCTGGTGCTGTACCTTGCCTGCGGTGCGATCGCCAGCCTCGCGCATGCGCTTCCCAATGCCGGCTCGCCCTACCCGCTGCTCGGCGCGTCAGGCGCCATTGCCGGCGTGATCGCCGCCTACGCGGTACGCTTTCCTTATGCCTGGGTGCGCGTGCTGTTTATCATCGTCATCATCCCGCTGTTCTTCAACATTCCAGCGATGGTGTTCGCGGGTCTTTGGTTCTTCATGCAGGTGCTGCAGGGGGCGAGCGAGCTGTTCAATCCCTATGGCGGCAGCGGTATCGCCTGGTGGGCGCACATCGGCGGCTTTCTCGCCGGCATCATCATGCTGCGCCTGCTGGAGCCCGCGCACGCAGCATCGGCCATGTTCTACAACGGCGGCCCCTGGGAGATCACGCGTCGGCGCTAAAGCAGGATTGCTTGGCATGGAATGACCTTGCCCTCGATCGGTCGGGCGCGGCCAAGCGTGAACCCTGCTCTGCCTTTTGCGAATAGAGTGAGAGTGACGCGTTGGAAGCCAAAGGACTTCCATCAACAACGACGGATCGGCAGCCTCAGTTCGGCGCGTGCTCGCGGCGGTGCGGCTTGGCGAGCGCGATCATGACGACGCGCGGCTTAGCCCCGAGGCGTCGCCGCAGGGAA
>Ga0075428_100001920_pt1 | contig 22302 bp, 19 predicted proteins | sample RhiMetdeltSRZDD2_FD_75291 | JGI IMG/M metagenome (GOLD analysis project Ga0075428, IMG submission 75291) | Populus rhizosphere microbial communities from Tennessee, USA - Rhizosphere MetaG P. deltoides SRZDD2 | ecosystem: Host-associated > Plants > Roots > Rhizosphere > Soil | place: USA... | reverse complement strand
CTGGGCCTCACCCCAGTGATCGCGCTGATGCTGCCCCTGGCCGTGTGGCTGGCCACATCGCCGAGTCACTCCGCCCGGGCCGGCCGCCGCCCCGAGCACGCCGCGCGGCCGCACCGCACCACCGCCCTGGCCCGGGGCGCGCTGCTCGGCGGTGGTCTGCTGGCCCTGATCACCGCGCCCGCGCCGTTGCTCCACGACGCGCTGATCGGCCGCGGCACCTGGCTGGCGGCCCGCATCACCGACCTGCTCGGCGGTGACTACCAGCCGACCGGACATCCCCGGCATGCATCGGTGCTGGTCAGGATGGCCGAGCAGGTGACGGTGGCCGTGCCGACCTACGCCGTGTTCACGGCCCTTGCGCTGCTGGCCCTCCGGCGCGCCATGGGCGGGCGGTTCCGACGGGTCGGAGTCCCGGGCCTGCAGAGCGCCACGTAGTCGAGTGGCTCACGCTCCCACCGCTCACTCCCACTCGATGGTGCCGGGCGGCTTGGAGGTGATGTCGTAGGCCACCCGGTTGATGCCCGGGACCTCGTTGATGATGCGGCTGGACATCGTCTCCAGCAGCTCGTACGGCAGCTTGGCCCAGTCGGCCGTCATGGCGTCCTCGCTGGTGACGGCGCGGATGATGACCGGGTGGGCATAGGTGCGCTCGTCGCCCATCACCCCGACGGACCGGATGTCGGGCAGCACGGCGAAGGCCTGCCAGATCTCGCGCTCGAGGTCGCTCCGGCGGATCTCCTCGCGGACGATGGCATCGGCCTGCTGGAGCATGGCCACCTTCTCGGGGGTCACCTCCCCGATGATCCGGACCGCCAGCCCCGGCCCCGGGAACGGCTGCCGCCACACGATCTCCTCGGGGAGACCGAGCTCCTCGCCGACCCGACGCACCTCGTCCTTGAACAGCGCCCGGAGCGGCTCGACCAGCTCCAGGCTCATGTCCTCGGGGAGGCCACCCACGTTGTGGTGGCTCTTGATGGTCGACGCGCCGTGGCCGCCGCCCGACTCGATGACATCGGGATACAGCGTCCCCTGCACCAGGAAGCGGGCGTCCTCGAGGCCGCCGGCGTGCTCCTCGAAGATGCGGATGAACAGCTCGCCGACGATCTTGCGCTTGTCCTCGGGGTTGACGACGCCCGCCAGCCGCTCGAAGTACCGCTCGGCCGCCCGGACGTGGATGAGCTCGATGCGCTGGTGTCGCTGGAAGGTTTCGACCACCTGCCCGGCCTCGTCCTGTCGGAGAAGGCCGGTGTCCACGAAGATGCAGGTCAGCTGGGGACCGACGGCCTTGTGGACCAGCGCCGCAGCCACCGCGGAGTCGACCCCGCCGGACAGGGCGCAGATCACCCGTCCCCCGCCGACCTGGGCCCGGATCTCGGCCACCTGCTGCTCGATGATCGAGGTCATGGTCCACCCGGGCCGGCAGCCGGCCAGGTGCTGCAGGAAGTGCCGGATGACCTGCTGGCCATGCGGGGTGTGCGAGACCTCGGGGTGGTACTGGACGCCCCACAACCCCCGCTCGGGCGCCTCCAGGACCGCCACCGGCGAGTCGGCGGTCGACCCCGTGGCCGTGAACCCCGGAGGCGGCGTCGTGATCGCGTCGAAGTGGCTCATCCAGACCGTCTGCTCGGGCGGCTGGTCGACGAGCAGACCGGCGTAGCCGCCGGAGCCGTCGCCGTCCTGGTCGACCCGCAAGGTCGTGCGCCCGTACTCGCCCCGCCCGCCCCGCGCCACCTCACCGCCGAGCTGCTGCGCCAGCAGCTGAGCGCCGTAGCAGATGCCGAGCGTGGGCACGCCGAGCTCGAAGATCCCTGGATCGAGCCTCGGAGCACCCTCCACGTGGACCGACTTGGGCCCGCCGGACAGGATCAGTGCGTCGGGCTTCCTCGCCGCGACCTCGGCGGCCGTGATCGAGTGGGGCACGATCTCCGAGTACACGTGGGCCTCGCGCACCCGGCGGGCGATGAGCTGGGCGTACTGGGCGCCGAAGTCCACCACCAGGCAGGTGTCGAACTCCCCGCCGGTCGGAGCGCTGCCATCGCCGGCCGTCATCGCCGGCTCTCGGTCACGGCCAGGTCGGCCTTCTGGAGCTGCTTCAGCGTCTCGTACCCGGCCAGGGCCATGGCGCGCCGGAGGGCGCCGATCAGGTTCACCCGCCCGTCGGGATGATGGGCCGGCCCGAGCAGGATCTCCTCGAACGTCCCCCGGGGTTGGACCGGGACCCGAGGGCCCCGCGGCAAGGTGGCGTGCACGGCGGGCAGCCCCCAGTGCCAGCCCCGGCCCGGTGCTTCGTGGGCGGCGGCCAGCGGCGTGCCGAGCATGACGGCGTCGGCGCCGCACACCACCGCCTTGGCGATGTCGCCCCCGGTGGTGAGCCCCCCGTCGGCGATGACGTGGACGTACACGCCGGTCTCGTCGAGGTGGCGCATCCGGGCCGCCCGGGCGTCGGCCAGGGCCGTCGCCAGCGGCATCCCGACGCCGAGGACGTCGCGCATGGTCGAGGCGACGCCGGAGCCCGTCCCGACCAGGACACCCGCCGCGCCGGTCCGCATGAGGTGGAGCGCCGAGTGGTACGACGTGCAGCCGCCGACGACGACCGGGATCTCGTAGTGGCGGATGAACTCCTTGAGGTTGAGGGCCTCGGCCGTCCGGGACACGTGCTCCGCCGAGACCACCGAGGCCTGGATGACCAGCAGATCGGGCTCGGCCTTGAGGACCGCCTCGGCCAGGTCCCGGGTGCGGTGGGGCGTGACGGCCACGGCACAGGTCACGCCGGCGTCCTTGATGTCGGCGATCCGCTGGCTGACCAGGTCGTGGTCGATGGGCCGGGCGTAGAGCTCCTGCATGCGCGGCGTGGCGTTGCCCGGTGCCAGCGCGGCGATCTCCTCGTAGACCGGCAGCGGGTCCTCGTAGCGGGTCCACAGGCCCTCCAGGTGGAGGACGCCGCCCGCACCGAGCTCGCTCAGCTGCACCACGCTGGTCGGCGAGCTGACGCTGTCACAGGGCGAGGCGAGGACCGGCAGCTCGAAGCGGTAGGCATCGATCTCCCAGGAGACGTCGACCTCCTCGGGATCGCGGGTGCGCCGGCTGGGCACGATCGTGACCTCGCTGAGGGCATAGGCCCGGCGGGCGCTCTTGCCCATTCCGATGTCGACATCGGCCATGTGGCCACACCCTCCTTCCACTGCCCGGCCAGTTGCGGCGACCCACGCGACGGCGAAGCCGAGAGTCTATGACCTAGCTCACCCCGCCCCGGCGTGCCCGGACCACCAGCGCAGCGCCTCGTCGGCCACCGGTGGCGGGACCGTGTGGCCGCCGTCGAACTCCCGGTAGTTCACCTCGTAGCCGGCCTCCCGCAACGGAGGGACGAACGAGCGGCTGCAGGCGTCGATGGGAAGGATCGGGTCGGACGTCCCGTGGGAGACGTAGATCCGGGGCCGGCCGGTCGGCGCCGGCACCAGCAGGAACCCGGGCGAGAAGGCCAGGACGGTCGAGAACACGTCGCCGTTGGCGAGCCCGATCGTCAGGGCGTACGACGCCCCGTCGGACACCCCGCCCAGCGCCAGCCGCCCGGTGTCGGCATCCACCCGGTCGACGACGGCGTCGAGCAGGCGGTCGAGGAACGCCACGTCGGGGCCGAGGCGGCGCTCGGCGATCAGGTCCCAGGTGGTCGGGTCGCGGGAGTCCGGGGCGGCCAGGATCACGCCGTAGCGGTCGGCGGCAGCCAGCACGGCCCGCATGTGGGCCCGCCCGGTGCCCGTCGCGCCGTGCAGGAAGACCAGCAGCGGTGCGCCCGGCTCCGCCGTCTCGGGGACGTAGAGGACGCCGTCGCGGAGCACCTCCAGCCCGAGGGGCTCCTCCTGGCCACCCGGCGAGCCCGTGGACGGGCGCACGACGAACGACAGACGGCCCCTCTCGTACCTGTCGTCCGCCGTCTCGGCCACGCCCGACGATGGCACATCTCCGTCCCTCGCGGCGTGGCAGATAACACGCCGAGGTTCCCCGGTCCCCGCGATGCCGGTCACTAGACTCCATCCATGGCAGCCCCTCCTCGTCCCTTCCCGGGATCGGAAGAACCGGCCGACCTCCCGCCCAAGTTCGCCAAGGAAGGCCTGACCTTCGACGACGTGCTCCTCATGCCGGGCGAGTCGTCGGTCCTCCCCAACGAGGTGGACATCCGGGCTCGGCTCACTCCGCGCATCGAGCTCGCCATCCCCATCGTGTCCGCGGCCATGGACACCGTGACCGAAGCACCGCTCGCCATCGCCCTGGCCCGGGCCGGCGGCATCGGCATCATCCACCGCAACCTGTCCGTCGACGACCAGGTGGCCGAGGTGGACAAGGTCAAGCGCAGCCAGTCCGGCATGATCGTCGACCCGGTCACGCTGCCAGCCGACGCGCTGGTCAGCGACGCGCTGGCCCTGATGGAGCGCTACCACATCTCCGGCGTCCCCGTCACCGACGCCGCGGGTCACCTCGTCGGGCTGCTCACCAACCGCGACCTGCGCTTCATCGACCAGACCGACCAGCCGATCGCCAACGTCATGCGGCTGCCGCCGCTGGTCACCGCGCCTGTGGGCACCACCCTCGAGCAGGCCAAGGACATCCTGTGGCAGCACCGCATCGAGAAGCTGCCGATCGTCGACGGCGACGGGCTGCTCAAGGGCCTGATCACGGTCAAGGACATCAAGAAGAAGACCGACCACCCCAACGCCACCCACGACGACCAGGAACGGCTACGGGTCGGCGCTGCGCTCGGGGTCGGCCCCGACGCCCTCGAGCGGGCCGAGCGCCTGGTGGAGGCCGGCGTCGACCTGCTGGTGGTCGACACGGCCCACGGCCACAGCCGCGGCGTCCTCGACGTGGTCAAGCAGGTCAAGGGGGCGTTCGACGTCGAGGTGGTCGGCGGCAACGTCGTCACCGCCGAGGCGGTCGACGCCATGGTGGCCGCCGGAGCCGATGGCGTGAAGTGCGGCGTCGGCCCGGGATCGATCTGTACCACCCGGGTCGTGGCCGGCGTCGGGGTCCCGCAGATCACCGCGGTGTACGACTGCGCGGTGGCCGCCGCCCGGCACGGAGTGACGGTGATCGCCGACGGCGGGGTCCACTACTCCGGCGACCTGGCCAAGGCGCTCGCGGCGGGGGCGGACACCGTCATGCTGGGCGGACTGCTGGCCGGGGTCGACGAGTCCCCGGGCGAGGTGGTGCTCCACCAGGGCGAACGGTTCAAGGAGTACCGGGGCATGGGCTCGATGGGCGCGATGAAGGGCCGGTCGTTCTCCAAGGACCGCTACTTCCAGGACGACGTCCTCGACACCAACAAGCTGGTCCCCGAGGGCATCGAGGGTCGGGTGGCCTACAAGGGCCCGGTGTCCAACGTCCTCCAGCAGCTGGTCGGCGGGCTGCGGGCGGCCATGGGCTACTGCGGCGTGGCGACCATCGCCGAGCTGCAGCAGAACAGCCGGTTCGTGCGCATCACCGGCGCCGGCGTGCGCGAGTCCCACCCCCACGACATCACGATCACCAAAGAGGCGCCGAACTACGGCTCTCGCTGGTAGGGGCTAGGGGGCCGAACGACCGCTCTCGCTGGTAGGGGCTAGGGGTGGGCGAGGTCCCCGCGCCCGAGGGTGCCGGTGACCAGGCCGAGCAGTTGGCGCAGCAGTGCGGCGGTCATCCCCCACACGGTGTCGCCGACCAGCTCGAAGAAGAAGATCGACCGCTCGAACCCGTCGGGGAAGGTCCAGATCTCCTCGCGGAAGATGGCCGGATCGGCCAGCTCCGAGAGCCGGACGTGCAGCACGGCGTCGACCTCGTCCGGGTTCGGCCGGGTCTCCGGGCGCTCCGGCAGGACTCCGACGTAGGGGACGATGTACGAGGCGCTCGACACCGTCGAGAGGTGGTCGAGCTCGCCGATGATCTTGACCGCCATCGGGTCGAGGTCGATCTCCTCCCGGGCCTCACGCCGGGCTGCGTCCTCGGGTGACTCGCCGGGGTCGACCCGCCCACCGGGGAAGCTGACCTCGCCCTGATGGGTCCGCAGCGCCCAGGTACGGCGGGTCAGGATGACGTTGGCCTCGCCGTCCTCGTCGTACAGGGGGGCCAGAACCGCCGACGGGCGGACGCCCCGCGGACCGAGCTCGCGAAGCGACGGCACCGGCGGATCCAGGCCCAGAAGGGCGGCAGCGACCTCCTCGACGTCCGGACGGCGCCGCTCGGCCGGGACGTCCACCCACGGCGGCGGCCCGCCGGGGCGGGCGTTGAAGGGGCGCGGGATGCGCTGGGCGCCACCTCGCCCCAGCGGCGCCGGGACCGGCGGACCCGGAGCCTGCTCGCCGGGCTTGGGCCAGCCGGGAAGGCCCCGCTCGAGAGCGGTGCGGGCCGAGATCAGGCTGTCGGGCCAGTCCTGGCGGCCGTCGCGGCGATCCGCGGGCGTTGCGTCAGCCGACACTCGTACCGCTGGGGGCCGCGGGCGGGCTCGACACGGCGGCGGGGGCGCTGGCCGCCAGCGATTCGAGCAGCTGGCGCAGTCCCCCCGTCTTGAGGTTGCTCATGACCCGCCCCGGGGTGAGGTCGCCGCGCTCCCACTCCATCCAGTAGGCGAGCAGCTTCTGGGGATCGGGGAGCGGTGCATCCATCGGCGGTCAGGCTACCGAGCAGCCGGCCCGGCCCGGGACGAGTTACGACCCAGCGGGTCTCCAAGGACCCGGGGGCGATGTGGGAGGTTCGTGCCGAGCCTGCCAGCCTGGAGGGATGGCTGCCGTCCGACCGAACGGAGGATCTCGCCGCCTGGTGCTGGCATCGATGTCGCCGGCCCGGCTGACGCTGCTGCGCAACGCCGGGTTCGACCCGGAGGTGATCCCCAGCCACGTCGACGAGGCCAGCGTCGACGGGCTTGCCGCGGGCGAGGCCGCGCGCACGCTGGCCGAGCGCAAAGCCGCCGCCGTTGCGGTTCGACTCGCCGCGGACGCCGAGGGCGGAGCAGCGCCGCTGGTGGTGGGCTGCGACTCGCTGCTGGCCGTCGACGGGCGGGTGCGCGGCAAGCCGCGGTCGGTGGACGAGGCCCGCGAGTGGTGGCGCTCCCACCGTGGCGTCGTCGGCACCCTGGTCACCGGGCACTGTGTGGTCGACGTGGCCAGCGGCCGGCGGGTCGCCGACGTGGCCGAGACCCGGGTGCGCTTCGGCTGGCCGACCGACGACGAGATCGAGGCCTACCTGGCCACGGGAGAGCCGCTGCAGGTGGCCGGCGCCGCGACCATCGACGGCTACGGTGCCCCCTTCATCGACGGCATCCAGGGCGACCACGGCACGGTGATCGGCCTGTCGCTGCCGCTGCTCCGCCGGCTGCTCGCCGACCTGGGCGTCCCGATCACGGACCTGTGGAAGCGATGACCACCACGAACCTCCCCACCGGGGCCGCGAGCAGCATCGCCGCGTCCTCGGGGTCACGAGGCGGAAGCAGGGAGAGGGCCTGGCCGCGGGTGGTGCTGGCGCCGATGGCCGGCATCACCAACGCCCCGTTCCGTCGGCTGTGCCGCTCCTTCGTCGGCGGCGATGACACCGACCTGCTCTACGTCAGCGAGATGATCACCGCGCGCGGCCTGGTCGAGGGCAACGCCAAGACCGAGCGGATGGCCCGCTTCGCCGCCGACGAGCCGGTCCGCTCGATCCAGCTCTACGGGACCGACCCCCGGACGATGGGCGAGGCGGTCCGCATCCTCGTGGACGGCGCGGGCGCCGACCACATCGACCTCAACTTCGGCTGCCCGGTGGCCAAGATCACCCGGAAGGGCGGGGGCGCGGCGCTGCCGGTGCGGCGGGCCCTGTTCGGGGCCATCGTCCGGGCGGCGGTACAGGCCGCGGGCCCCACACCGGTCACGGTCAAGCTCCGCCTCGGCGTCGACGACCGCCACCAGACCTACCTCGACGCCGGTCGGCGCGCCGCCGACGAAGGCGTCGCAGCCGTCGCCCTCCACGCCCGGACGGCCGCCCAGCACTACTCGGGGCGGGCCGACTGGACGGCCATCGGCGAGCTGAAGGCCGCGCTCGCCCCGGCCGGCGTGCCGGTGCTCGGCAACGGCGACATCTGGCGGCCGGCCGATGCCCTGGCCATGATGCGGGCCACCGGCTGCGACGGGGTGGTCGTGGGCCGGGGCTGCCTTGGACGACCCTGGCTGTTCCGGGACCTGAGCCTGGCGCTCGCCGGAGGGACCGCGCCGCCACCGCCCCGGCTCGGCCTGGTGACCGCGACGCTGCGCCGCCACGCCCACCTCCTGGCCGGCTGGATCACCGAGCCCCTCGCGCTGCTCGACATCCGCAAGCACGTGGGCTGGTACCTGCTCGGTTACCCGGTGGGTGGCGACGTGCGCCGCCGGCTCACCGCGGCGACGACCCTGGACGAGCTCGACACCGAGCTCCAGCGGCTGGAGGTCCACGCCGACCTCGCCCCGTTGCCCGGGTCCGACGCCCAGCCCCGGGGCAAGACCTCCGGTCCCCACCGGGTGGTGCTGCCCGACGGCTGGACCGACCACCCCGACGACCCCACACCCCTGGTCGCCGACGATCCAACCCCCACCTCCGGCGGCTAGTCCACGAGTTCGGCGCCAGAAAACCGAACGGGGTGGACCGACCTCGATGGTCGGTCCACCCCGTTCAGCTAGCCCGTGGGATTGGTGGCGCCGACCACCAATCCCAACTCACATCATGCCCATGCCCCCCATGCCGCCCATGGGGTCGCCGCCGGGGGCGGCGGCCGGGCCCGGGGGCTCGGGCTTGTCGGCCACCAGAACCTCGGTCGTGAGCACCAGCCCGGCGATCGACGCCGCGTTCTGCAGCGCGGCCCGGGTGACCTTGGCCGGATCGATGACGCCGGCCTTCACCAGGTCCTCGAACTCGCCGTTGAGGGCGTTCATGCCGACGTTGCCGGTCTCGCGCTCGATCTGCTGGACGACCACCGCACCCTCGAGCCCGGCGTTGTCGGCGATGAGCCGAGCCGGGGCCTCGAGTGCGCTCCACACGGTGCGGGCACCGGTGGACTCGTCGCCGGACAGGCCGTCGGCGGCCTTGGCCACCGCTGCCCTGGTCCGGAGCAGGGCGGTGCCACCACCGGCGACGATGCCCTCCTCGATGGCGGCCCGGGTGGCCGAGAGGGCGTCCTCGATGCGGTGCTTCTTCTCCTTGAGCTCGACCTCGGTGGCCGCGCCGACCTTGACCACCGCGACGCCGCCGGACAGCTTGGCCAGCCGCTCCTGCAGCTTCTCCCGGTCCCAGTCGGAGTCGGTGTCGTCGATCTCGCGCTTGATCTGCGCGATGCGACCCGCGACGTCGGTCTCGGAGCCCGCACCATCGACGATGGTGGTGGTGTCCTTGGTGACGATGACCTTCTTGGCCCGACCGACCAGGTCGAGGGTGACGTTGTCGAGCTTGAGCCCGACCTCCTCGGCGATCACCGTGCCGCCCGTGAGGACGGCCATGTCGCCGAGCATCGCCTTGCGGCGGTCACCGAAGCCGGGGGCCTTCACCGCAACGCTGTTGAAGGTGCCGCGGATCTTGTTGACGACCAGGGTGGCGAGGGCCTCGCCCTCGACGTCCTCGGCGATGATCACCAGCGGGCGACCGGACTGCATGACCTTCTCGAGCGCCGGCAGGAGGTCCTGGACCGACGAGATCTTGCCCTGGTTGAGCAGGATGTACGGCTCGTCGAGCACGGCTTCCTGACGATCGGGGTCGGTCACGAAGTACGGCGACAGGTAACCCTTGTCGAACTGCATGCCTTCGGTGAACTCGAGCTCCATGCCGAAGGTGTTGGATTCCTCGACGGTGACCACACCGTCCTTGCCGACCCTGTCGATCGCGTCGGCCAGCACCTCACCGATCGCCGGATCGGCGGCGGAGATGGCCGCGACCTGCGCGATCTCGGAGCGGTCGTCGATCTCCTTGGCCTGCTCGGCGATGGCCTCGACGGCGGCGGCGACCGCCTTCTCGATGCCTCGCTTGAGGAGCATCGGGCTGGCGCCGGCGGCCACGTTGCGCAGGCCGTCACGGACCAGGGCCTGGGCGAGGACGGTCGCCGTCGTCGTGCCGTCGCCGGCGACGTCGTTGGTCTTGGTGGCGACTTCCTTGACCAGCTGGGCGCCCATGTTCTCGAACGGGTCGTCGACCTCGATCTCGCGGGCGATCGATACGCCGTCGTTGGTGATGGTCGGGGCGCCCCACTTCTTGTCGAGCACCACGTTGCGGCCCTTGGGGCCGAGCGTGACCCTCACCGCGTTGGCGAGCTTGTTCACGCCGGTCTCGAGGGACCGGCGCGCATCGTCGTCGAACTTGAGGATCTTGGGCATTCAGATCACTTCTTCGCGACGGCGAGGACGTCACGGGCGGACAGGATCAGCACGTCCTGGCCGTCGACCGTGATCTCGGTGCCGCCGTACTTGCTGTAGACGACGGTGTCTCCGACCTTGACGTCGACGGGGATCAGCTCGCCCGTGTGCTCGGAGCGCTTACCCGGACCCACGGCCAGGACCTCGCCCTGCTGGGGCTTCTCCTTGGCGGTGTCAGGGATGACGAGTCCACTCGCGGTGGTCTCTTCGCCCTCGCCGGGCTTGACGACGATGCGGTCATCGAGGGGCTGCAGGTTCATGCGTGGCCTCCGTTGGCGCTAGCACTCTCAGGATGCGAGTGCTAACCCTAGGCCAGTCGGCCTGGCACTCGCAACCAGGGAGTGCCAGAGATCAGCCAGAGATCGGGCCAGCCGTGTCACGCCGTCCGGGGGAGGGGGTCGCCGTCGGCGAGGACCCAGGTCGCGCCGGTGGCGATGTCGGCCTCCGGCGCGCCGACCGTGCTCACCAGGCGGTACTCGGCCCGCATCTCGTCCGGCGTCACGGTGCAGAGCACGTAGCCCCGCTGCTGCGCATTGATGTACTCGACGTTGGGCAGCGCGCCGGCCAGGGCCTCGATCGCGTCGGCCAACGGGAAGCTCGAGGAGATCGAGGTCCCGACGAGCTCCGGGACCACCGGGTCGGTGGCCGGGTCGTCGGGGTCGTCGGTGACGGTCGCCACGGCGCTCAGGTGGATGTCGCCCGTGATCACCAGCGGGTTGCTCACCTCGCGCAGCTGGTCCACCAGACGCCGCCGCGCGGCCGGGTAGCCGTCCCACTGGTCGAAGTTGGCCAGGCCCTCGGCGAAGGGCAGGGCGGACATCACCGTCTGCTGGGCGAGCACGTTCCAGGCGGCCTCGCTGTCGGCCAGGCCCTCGCCGAGCCACTGCTCCTGCTCGTCGCCGAGCATGGTGCGGGTGTCCTCTGCGGCTTCGGCGCAGACCGGGCCGACGTCCGCGGCAACCGAAGTGCTCGCACAGGCCTGATCGCTGCGGTATTGCCGGCCATCGAGCACGTAGAACTTCGCCAGCTTGCCCCAGCTCACCCGGCGGTAGATGCGGTAGTCGGGCCCTTCGGGCGGATCGAGGCGCACCGGCGTGTGCTCGTAGAACGCCTGGTAGGCACCGGCACGGCGCTGGAGGAACTCGTCCCGGACCGACTGGTCGGTCGCGACCGCGCCGTCCGGCAGGTCGTCGGCGTAGTTGTTCGCCACCTCGTGGTCGTCCCACGTGCACACCCAGGGGAACTGGGCATGCGCCCCCTGGAGCGCGGGATCGCCCTTGTACTCGGCCCAGCGCTTCCGGTAGCCGTTCAGGTCGGTGGGGGCTGGCGAGGTGTACGGCTGCGCCGTGCCGTCGATCGGTGGCTCCTCGTAGATGTAATCACCGAGGAAGAAGACCAGATCGACGTCCTCCTCGGTGAGGTGGGGGTAGGCGGTCCAGTAGCCGTTCTGGCGGTTCTGGCACGAGGCGAAGGCGAAGCGGAGCCGGTCGGGCTCGCTGTTGCTTGCGGGAGTGGTGCGGGTGCGGCCGATGGGGCTGGTGCGGTCGCCGACCGTGAACCGGTACCAGTACCAGGAGTCCGGCTCGAGCGCCGAGGCGTCCACGTGGACCGAGTGACCCAGCGCCGGATCGGCCACGGCGTCGCCCGAGGCCACCACCTCATCGAACATCCGGTCCGTCGCGACCTCCCAGCCGACGGGGATCGGTGCCGTGCCCACGCCGCCGTCGTCGGCCATCGGGTCGGCGACGAGGCGGGTCCACAGGATCACCGAGTCGGAGACGGGATCACCGGAGGCCACCCCGAGGACGAACAGCTCGGCGGGGAGGTCGGTCGGCAGCGGCGGGAGGGACTCGCTGTTGAGGCTGTCCTCCTCGGCCTGTTGCGCGGCCTCGCCGCCGGAGTCGTCGTCGCTGCAGGCAGCAGCACCGGCGCCGGCCAAGGCGGCCGCCACGACGCCGGCCATGAAGGAACGGCGGCTGAGCTCGGGCAGGTCCTGGGATCGATCCAACTCCCCCACGGGCCGGCAGGCTACCGCTGGCCGGCCCGGTCAGCCGACGAGGCGCAGGTTCGGGACCGCGCTCGCGTCGAGCGGCGTCGGCCCGTCGGACTGGAGCCGCCACCAACCGGCCGCGGCGATCATGGCCGCGTTGTCGGTGCACATCGCGAGGCTGGGGACGAAGGGGCGGAACCCTTCCTTCTCGCACGCCTCCACCAGGCGTTGGCGCAGCGACCGGTTGGCGGCAACGCCGCCGCCCAGGCACACGCCCTTGGCCTTCACGTCGTGCGCCGCCTGCATGGTCTTGGCCAGGAGCACGTCGACCACGGCCTCCTGGAAGCTGGCGGCGATGTCCTCGGTCGGCATGGTGGGGTGGGCCCGGACGTGGTTGACGACGGCCGTCTTGAGCCCACTGAAGCTGAAGTCGTAGCCCCGGTCGGCCATCGCACGGGGGAACTCGACGGCATGGGGATCGCCCTGCGCCGCGAGCTTGTCGATGACGGGGCCTCCGGGATAGCCGAGCCCCAGGTACCGGGCCACCTTGTCGTAGGCCTCGCCCGCCGCGTCGTCGACGGTCGAGCCCAGCAGCTGGTAGCGGCCGTGGTCCTCCATGTGGACCAGCAGCGTGTGGCCACCCGACACCAGCAGCACGACCAGCGGCAGCTCGAGGTCTGGTTCCTCGAGGAACGCCGCGTACAGGTGGCCTTCGAGGTGGTTCACCCCGACGAACGGCACCCCCCACACCAGGGCGAAGGCCTTGGCCGCGCTCAGCCCGACCAGCAGCGACCCGATCAAGCCGGGACCACAGGTCGCGGCCACGGCGTCCACCTCGTCGTCGGAGAGGCCAGCCTCGACCAGCGCCTCGGCCACCACCGGGGTGAGCAGCTCGACGTGGGCCCGGCTGGCGATCTCGGGGACCACTCCCCCGAAGCGGGCGTGGCGGTCGATCTGGCTGGCCACCACCGACGAGCGGACGATGCGCGCCCGGTCGACCACCGCCGCGGCGGTCTCGTCACATGAGGTCTCGATGCCCAGGATCCGGTCAGCCATGACTCTCCGACGCTAGTGCCTCGTCGGGCGACAGCGACCTCCGAGCCCTCCGAGCCATCAGAGCCAGTTGCCCTCGATGATCGTACGACCCTGCAGGCCCGCATCGATCTCGGCCAGCCGCCGGGCGTAGCCGGCGGAGTCGATGTCGTTGGCCCACATGATGATGGCGTCCTCGGCGTTGTCGGGGTAGTAGGCCTTGCGGACGCCGGCGGGCGCGAAGCCGAAGCGGCGGTACAGCTCCTGCGCACCCTGGTTGCTGACCCGCACCTCGAGGGTGAGGTTGTGGCAACCCCGCGCGATCGCGGCCCGGGCCGCCGCCCCGAGCAGCCGGGTGCCGATGCCACGGCGGTGCCAGGCGGGATCGACGGCGATGTTGGTGACGTGGCCGTCCTCGACGGTGCGCAGCAGCCCCAGGTAGCCGACCACCCGGTGGTTGACCCGGGCCACCAGGTACAGGCGGCTGCTCCGCTGGCTCAGCTCGCTCAGGAACAGGCTGAGGGTCCAGGGCCGGGGGTAGACCTGCTGCTCGATCTGGAGGACGCCGCGCAGGTGCCGCCGCCGCATGGTGGTGACGGAGACCGTGAGGCCCTGGCTGGTATCAACGGGACGAAGAGCCATCACGTTCCTTCTGCCCGTCGGGGTGGTCGTTGCTGTCGTCGATCTCGCCGTCGGCGTCGCTCGGGTCCTTGGCCCGCCCGTCCCGGGTGGCCCAGTTGATGGCCGCGTCGGGCGGTCGGAGGTAGAGCGGCTCGAGCTCCCAGGGGTTGACGAACTCCTCTCGCAGGGCACGAGCATGGGCCAGCTGCACGAGCGACGACGGCGACGGGTACGACAGACCCTGGTCGGCCATCTCGACCCCGCTCAGCTCGCCGAAGCACGCGGCGTGGCGCCAGGCGCCGTCGCCCACCAGCAGGAGGTCGTCCCGGCGGGCCAGGAGCTCGGTCACCAGCTCCTCCGGGGAGCAGACCCGGTAGGCGTCGAGCCGCTGGATGCCACCGGGGACCTGGCGGTAGGAGGCGGTGAAGACCTCGCCGCGCCGGGCGTCGATGGCGGTGACGATGACCCGCGGCGACCACCGGACCGGGAAGGCCACGAGATCCAGGCTGGTCACGCCGATCATCGGGACCCGGAGCGCATGGGCCAGCGCCTTCGCCGTGGCGATGCCCACCCGCAGGCCGGTGAACAGGCCCGGTCCGAGATCGACGGCGACGCAGCCGATCTCGTCCAGCTCCACCTGCGCCTGCTGCCGCAGCATGGCGATGGCGGGCGCCAGCGTCTCGGCATGGCGGCGGCCCCGGGCGGACTGCGTCGCCGCGAGCACCCCCTCGTGCCCGCCGATCGCGCACCCCACCTGCTGGGTCGACGTGCTGATCCCGAGGATGAGCACTACGACGGCTCCCCGTCCTGGTCGGCCTTGGCCCACGGCGCGATCGCGGCCGCGACCGCGTCGGCACGGGCCGCCCAGGCCGGGCCCACGGGCCGCAGGGTCACGATCCGCTCATCGGGGTCCCGGCCGAAGCGCAGCGCGACCTCGAGGTAGTCGCTCGGCAGCGCCGCCGACACGGCATCGCCCCACTCGATCACCACCACACCCTCGTCCAGCAGCTCGCCCACCCCCAAGTCGAGCACCTCGTGGAGCTGGTCCAGCCGGTAGACGTCGAGGTGGTGGACCACGAGGTCGCCGTCGTAGCGCTGGGCCAGCGCGAACGTCGGGCTGGTGATGGGCTCGTTCACGCCCAGGGCCCAGCCGAAGCCCTGGACGAAGGCGGTCTTGCCGGACCCGAGCTCGCCGGCCAGCAGGAACAGATCGCCCGGACCGGTGATCGCCGCGAGGGCGGCGGCCAAGGACCGGGTCTCCTCCACCGACTGCGTGCGCGCCGCGAGCCATACCGGCTGCTTGGTCACGGAGGGAGCCTACTGATGCGGTGGCCGCCTCCGAGCGTGGGCGGGGCTCAGGCCACCGAGCGGACAGCCTCGGCCACGACGTGTACCGCCAGCGGCCGCACGGCGTCCACCGCGACCGTCACGCCGCCCACCGCCGCGGCCACGAACGCGTCGCCGTCGAAGCGGGTGTGGGCGGGGAAGACCGCCCGCGCCAGCCCGTCGTGGGCGGCCTGCGCGACCAGGTGGCAGCCCAGCTTGTCCAGGCGGGCGTTGGTGGCGACCACGCCGATCGTCGTGTTGCCGAAGGGCGGCGGCAACGCCAGCGCCGCCTCGGCCAGCGCGGCGGCGTTCGCGTCGTCCCCGCCGACGACGCCGAAGGCGTTCACTGCGATGAGGGCGCTGACCACCAGCTCGCCGACGCGGACCGTGGCCGAGCCGAGCCCACCCGGCCGGCGGCCCCCGGCCCCGTCGCCCACCGTTGCCCCGCAGCCCCCGCCGACCAGGCCCAGCTCGACCGGGCCGGCCGTCGCCGCGGCGCAGGCGGCGTAGCCCTGCTCGGGCCCGGGCCGCACCGCGGGATCGCCGACCATCAGGTCGAACAGGCCCAACCCCACCACGATCGGTACGGGCCCCGCGGGAGTGGCCACGCCCCGGCCCTGCTCCTCGCAGAAGCGGACCACGCCGTCGCAGGTCGCGAGGCCGAAGGCCGATCCGCCGGTCAGGACCACCGCGTCGATCCGGTCCACCAACCGCGTCGGCTCCAGCAGCTCGACCTCCCGGGTCGCCGGCGCCCCGCCGCGGACTTCTCCCGACGCGACCGTTCCCTCGGGGAGCAGCACGACCGTGCAACCGGTGGCCGCCTTCCGGTCGGTCCAGCTACCGACCCGCAGCCCGGGGACGTCGGTGATCACGACCGGCGGTACCGGCGCTCCACCCGGGGACCGATGGCGCAGACGACCTCGTAGGAGATGGTCCCCAGCCTGGTCGCCCAGTCGTCCGGCGTGATCCGCTCGGCGTCCTGGCCGCCCAGCAGGACCACCTCGTCTCCGCGTCGCACGGCGTCGCCGGACGGGCCCGTGGGCCCGCAGTCCACCATCAGCTGGTCCATGGTGACGACGCCGATCATCCGCCGTCGCTGCCCATGGATCAGGACCTCCCCTCCGGCCAGCGGCAGGGCGCGGAAGACGCCGTCGGCGTAGCCGATGGGGACCGTCGCGACGATCGAGTCCCGGGGGGTCTGCTGGTGCAGGCCGTAGGACACCCCCTCCCCGGCCGGCACCTCCTTCACGAACGACACCTCGGACACCAACCGCAGCGCGGGTCGCAGGTCGAGCAGGCCCTCCAAGGCGGGCGCCGGTGGGATCCCGTAGATGGCGATGCCGCAGCGGACCAGGTCGTAGCGAGCCTCCGGGAAGCACAGGGCTCCGGCCGAGTTCGCGGCGTGGCGCAGCGGCGGCTCGAAGCCTGCGCTGCGCAGGTCGCCCAGCACCGCCTCGAACCGCTCGATCTGCTGGCCGGTGAAGGTCCGACCGGGCTCGTCGGCCACCGGGAAGTGGGTGCAGATGCCCTCCAGCTCGAGGTTGGGGTGGTCGGCGATGACCTTGGCCAGGGCGACGGCGTCCCCCGGTGCCACACCGACCCGCCGCATCCCGGTGTCGACCTTGAGGTGGACCGGCACCCGGGCCGAGCCGGCGTGACGCCGGGCCGCGTCGCCGAGCAGCGCCACCGTCTCGGGGGTGTACACGGTCACCCGGGCCTCCAGGGAGACCACGGTGTCCAGCTCGTCGGGCCGAGGTTCGGAGAGCACCAGCAGCGGGGCGTCCACCCCCGCCTCCCGGAGCGTGAGCGCCTCGTGGACCTGGGCGACCGCCAGCCAGTCGGCTCCGGCCGCCACGGCGGCCCGTCCGACCGGGACGGCACCGTGCCCGTAGCCGTCGGCCTTGACCACGGCGCACAGTCGGGACGAACCGACGTGCTCCTTGAGCACCCGGATGTTGTGCGCGACGGCGTCGAGATCGACGTCGGCCCAGGCCCTAGCCATTCTCACTCACCCCACCCCTTCCCCGACTCGAACAGACGCCATGGCCTCGGGGATGGCGTCGACCACGTCACTGGCCACCAGTCCATCCACCGGCCCGGCCTGGGCCGCCACGCCGTGGAGCCAGGCCCCAGCCGCGGCAGCGGCGAACGGATCCACTCCTCGGGCCAGCAAGGCCCCGATGATCCCGGACAACACGTCTCCCGTGCCCGCCGTGGCCAGCCGCTGGTCGCCGGTGGTGACCAGCCGGGCTCGCCCCTCGGGCTCGGCGACGACGGTGGTGGGCCCCTTCAGCAGGATCACCGCGTCCACCTTGCGGGCCAGGCCACGAGCAGCGGCGATCCGGTCAGACCCGGGTGGCGCGCCAGCGAGACGGGCGAACTCGCCGTCGTGGGGAGTCAGCACAGCACGCCTGCGGCCGCGCAGGACATCCGCGGCATGCTCACCGAGTGCGGTGAGACCGTCGCCATCGATCACCGTCAGGACGTCATTCGCCCTCCTGAGTACCCGGTGGACGCCAGCCATGGTCCGCTCGTCCCGGCCGAGACCGGGTCCGATCACCATGGCACGCGCCCGCTCCAGTTGTCCGGCGACCACGTTCTCCCATCCCATGCGGCCCGTGGGCCGGACACCCACCGCTTCCGGGGGTAGGCCGGGATCGACGCGAACGCCCGGTGAGGCCACCCGCACCATGCCGGCCCCGGCCCGCTGAGCAGCCCGGGCGGCAAGGTGGGCGGCGCCGGTCATCCCGGGCGACCCGGCCACCAGCAGCACCGCCGCCTGCCACTTGTGAGCCACCACTGGCCGCGGGGGCACCCAGGCCGCGACATCCCGGTCCTCGACCACCCCGATCCGCGCCCCCGAGGCGTCGAGCCCGATGTCGGCCACCGTCACCCCTCCGGCCAGCGCGCGTCCGGGATGGAACAGCAGCCCCGGCTTCAGCGCCGCGAAGGTGACCGTGCGCTCGGCCGCCAGTGCGCCGCCGGAGACCTGGCCGGTCAGGCCGTCGACACCGCTCGGGATGTCGACCGCCAGTACCGGCGCGCCACCGGCGTCCGGCGGCTGGTACTCGCCCCGGAACCCGGTGCCGTACGCGGCGTCGATGATCAGGTCAGCCGGGGGCAGGGACCCGCCGGCGGCCTCGGCCGCGGGGATGACGTGGACCTGGACGCCGCGCCGACCCAGGCGCTTCGCCGCCGCCCGGCCGTCGTTGCCGTTGTTGCCCTTGCCGGCGACCACCACCACCCGCCGGCCGTAGGTGCCGCCCAGCATCTGCAGTGCGACCCGGGCGGTCGCGGCCCCCGCCCGACCGATCAGCACCTCGACCGGCTCCGGGGCCGCCGCGTCGACCGCGGCCATCTCCTCGGGGGTCAGAACGGGTTGCATGCGCGGACAGCAGGCTATTCGGGCCGGCCCCGCGGCCCGAGCGCCAACACCGTGGCCTGGGCCAGCGACGAGACATGGGTCAGGCTGACGAGCCACGCGGTCACCCCGTGCTCGGCGGCCACCTTCGCGGCGCTGGCGTGGAGCACCAGGCTCGGCGCGCCGCCCTCGTTGGACACCACCTCGATGTCCCGCAGGGCGCAGGCCCCCAACCCCACCCCCATGGCCTTGAGCACGGCTTCCTTGGCCGCGAACCGTGCGGCGTAGCGCTCGGCCGGGTCACGGCGCTGGTCGCAGTAGGCCTGCTCGCCCGCAGTGAACAGCCGGGTGCGGAGACTGGGCGTCCGGCGCATGGCCTCGCGCAACCGGTCCACGTCGCACAGGTCGACGCCCACGCCGACCACGTTGCCGGCGGCGCCGGGGATCGCGTCAGCCGGCACGCCAGCGGTCGGCCAGCTGGTTGATCGGCTCGGTCAGGAGCTCGGAGACACCGATGACAGCCAGCAGGTCCTCGCGGAAGGTCGGCTCGGTCTCCAGGACCGCATCCCGCAGCACTCCGTACCGGGTGCGGTAGCCCTGGAGGACGCCCCGGGCTGTCGCCGTCGGGAGGTGGTCGGCGAAGCCGACGTGCAGCAGGGTGAGCCCGATGGCCTCGCCGTCCTTCACCTCGGGCACCAGGACGATGGGCCGGCCGTCGCTCCGGCCCCGGGCCACCAGCACCTGGCGTTCGTTGGCGACCCGGTGCTTGGTCCCGCGCAGCTCCGGCGAGCGCTCGGTCCGGCTCGGCAGGTCGCGGGCGATGCCGCCCCGGTCGACGACGGTGATGGTCGCCGAGCCCTCGCCGGCCGTCGCGCCATCGATGGCGTAGCGGGTGAAGCCTCGGACCTCGGTGAACGCGGGGCTGATGTCGGCCAGCGTCCGCAGCACGCTGTAGGTGAGGTGGTCCCGCGGCGCCCCCGCCGCCAGGACCTCGCGCACCAGCGGCACCGTCAGGAGCGTCTCGTCGCTGCGCGAGATGCCCACGGTGACCGTCTTCGCCTGGTGCTTGATGGCGTCGATGGGCCGGGTCAGCTCCTCGATGGCCTGGGTGACCGCGGCGGTCAGATCGTCGATCAGCACCCCCGGCGTCCCGACCTTGCCCTCGTCGATCTGGTACGCCTCGAGCGGCACGACGCCGCTCGCGTAGCGGAACAGCGTGGCCAGGCGCACGGCGGTCGACGCCTCGAGGTGGCCGTTGTAGGTGCCCACCCGCAGCCCCTCGAAGTAGCGGCGGGCCAGGGGTTCGATGTCGCCCCGCAGGGTGCGCAGCAGGGCCTCGCCGGAGGGACGGCGGCTGGTCGTCTTCCCGGACGTCACCGCCTCGATCGCCGCACGGGCCCGGCGCAATGGGCGGGCCAGGCCGTCGATGGCCAGCGCGGCCTCGTAGCCGAACAGGTGGCCCACCATCGTGGACAGCACGAAGGCCAGCGCCGGGTGGGTGGACGGTACCCAGAGGACCTGCAGAGCCGAGGCGAAGCGGGACTGCCCGTCGGTGGCGACCACGATCGGCGCCGCCTTGTGCGCCCGGTAGATCGCGACCTCCTTGGCGACGTCGTCGGCGTTGGAGCCCTCCAGGCCCGCGGCGCACACCAGGATGAGCGGTTCGGACGAGAGGTCGATGTGCTTCTTGTCCTCGGTGCTGTCGCTGGCGATGGACTTGTAGCAGAGCTCCGACAGCTTGATCCGCACCTCGGCCGCCGCCACCCGGTTCGCGCCGTTGCCGACCACCGCCCAGTAGCGCCGGGCCGGCGCGAGCTGGTGCGCGGCCTCGCCGATCGCCGCCTGGCGCTCCAGGACCGTCGCCATCGCGGCCGGCAGGTCGCGGAGCGCCCGCAGCACCGCCTCGTCGACCTGGCCGCCGACCTCGTCGGCGATGGCCGCGGCCAGCAGGAAGCCGGCGGCGATCTGGCTGTAGAAGGCCTTGGTCGAGGCCACCGACATCTCGACGTCCCGGCCGTCCGAGGTGTACAGGACGCCGTGGGCCTTGTCGGTCAGGTCGCTCTGCCGGCGGTTGACGATGGCCACGACGTGGGCACCACGGCCCCGAGCCAGGTCGACGGTGCGATTGGTGTCGGTCGTGGTGCCGGACTGGCTGATGGCGATGACCAGGGTGTCAGCCATCGACTCGCGCAGCCCGAACCCCGAGAGCTCGGTGGCCAGCCGGGTTTCGATCCGCAGCGGCGTCTCGGCGCAGAACAGCTGCACGGCCGCGGCGGCACCCTGCGCGGCGACAGCCGCCGTGCCCTGCCCGATGGCTATCACCCGAGTGATGGCGCCGCTGCGCAGGGCGTGGCGCACCGGGTCGGGGAGGACGTCCGCTCCCAGGGTGACGTGCAGCTCGCCGTCGCGCTCGGCGAGCTTGCCCCGCAACGTCTTGCGGAAGCTGGCCGGCGCCTCGCGGATCTCCTTGAGCAGGAAGTGCGGGCTCGGGCCGCGGTCGATGTCGCGGGTGGTCATCTGGGCCGTGGTCAGCTCGTCCTCGCGCACCGGCAGCGGCGTACCGTCGTACGCGCTGCGCTCGATGCCCTGGAGCGTGCCGGCTCGCGCGCCGTCGAGCACCACGATCTGGCCCCGGCTCGCCGTCGGGTTGTCGGGGTTGGCCGGCGTCTCGCCGTCGAGGCGGAGGTAGCGGTCGGTGAGCTCGACCACGCCGTACGGCTCGGAGGCCACGATGTAGACCCCGTCCGCCAGGCCCACGTAGAGCGCCTGGCCGCTGCCACGCAGCGCCAGCATGATCCGCTCGGGGTGCTGCGACGCGGCGGCGCCCACCGCCGTCGAGCCCTCGAACGACGCCACGCTGTTGCGGAACGCCGTGGTCAGGTCGTCGCCCGCGGCCAGCCGCCGGGACACCAAGGTGGGGATCACCTTGGCATCGGTGCCGATCTCCGCCGGGATGTCGAGGAACGCCGCCGCCTTGAGGTCGGCGAAGTTGTCGACGTCGCCGTTGAGAGCCGCGACCACGAACGGCCCGTCGTCGCGGCCGGCCTCCAGGCTGTCCACGGGGTGCGCGTTGGCCTGGGAGATGATGCCCACCGATGCCCAGCGGGTGTGTCCCAGGACGGTCGCGATCGCCCGGTCGCCGGCCAGCGCGAGCCTCAGCAGGTCATCGGACCGGACGGCGTCGCGCAGCACCCGGGTGTTGTCGCCCAGCTCGCCGATCTCGGCCGCCGCCTTGTAGACGAAGGCCAGGTGGCCGTTGGGGGTCCGCACCGTCCCGGTGCGGAACAGCGGGTCGGCTGTGCGGTCGCTCAGCAGGCGGGTGACCGCCGGGCTGGCCAGGTCGAGGTCGTGGTCGCGGACCAGCACGTACAAGCCCGCGGAGTCCCGCCCTCGGACCTCGAGGCGGTCGATGGCGGCCAGCGCCTGCTGGATGGACGTGTAGCCCTCGAGGGCGCTCCAGCCCGGCTCGCTACCGGCCAGATCGGCCACCGCCCAGGCCGTGCCCAGGCGATCGCGGGCGATGGACCATACGGCGTCCTTCAGCCGGATCACGGCCGCGTTCGTCCGCTCCAGGCTGGCCGGATCGTCGATCAGGCGGC
>Ga0075428_100001918_pt1 | contig 22304 bp, 21 predicted proteins | sample RhiMetdeltSRZDD2_FD_75291 | JGI IMG/M metagenome (GOLD analysis project Ga0075428, IMG submission 75291) | Populus rhizosphere microbial communities from Tennessee, USA - Rhizosphere MetaG P. deltoides SRZDD2 | ecosystem: Host-associated > Plants > Roots > Rhizosphere > Soil | place: USA... | reverse complement strand
ATAAATGGACGTCGTAATAAGCCTATCGGACCCGGGGGCAGTACCCGGCGCCTCCACCACGTGCCGCTGGGACACCGGCGGCAGCTGATGGGGGCGAACTAGGATCGACGAGGGTGTAAAGGGCGCGCTTTCGCTCGGCATGATACCACCGTTATCGGGTCAATCAGAATAGTTGCCAATGACAACTATGCTGAGGCTGCTCTCGCTGCGTAATGCAGCGCGGTTAGCCTGAACTTCAAGCCCTGACGCTTAGCCGCGTCAGGCGCGGTTCGGAGGGCACCGGGCAACAGAAGCCCTCCACTTCCCTTGCGCCACGTTGGCTAGGGGCGCGATCGAAGGGCACTGCGACGACGCATGACCGCCGAGAGGCACATTGACTACGAAGCCCTAGCGCAGGGCGCCATGCGCGGCATCGTCCGCACCGTCCTTGGGCGCGTGGCGAAATCCGGCCTTCCCGGCGAGCACCATTTCTACATCGCCTTCAACACGGAGGCCCCCGGCGTCGTCATCTCCAAGCGCCTCAAGCAAAAATATCCCGAAGAGATGACGGTGGTGCTGCAGCACCGCTTCTGGGATCTGACCGTGACCGAGGAGCGCTTCGAGGTGAAGCTCACCTTCGATGGCATCCCCGAGCGCCTGTCCGTACCATTCACGGCCGTGAAAGTGTTCTTCGACCCGAGCGTGCCCTACGGGCTGCAGTTCGAGGACAGCGAGACCAAGGATGCCTCCACCCAGGAGGGCTTGGTGTCTCAGCCGGCCGAAGATGCAGATCCCGATGAGCCTGACAAGACGCCGGTGCAGCCGGCTCTGCGTGCAGCAGAGCGAAAGCCGCGTGCAGTCCGCAAGCCGCGCTCGGACAAGACCGCCGACGATCAGGCCGAGCGGGTGCAAACGAAGGCTGCCCCCAAGCAACCACCCGCCAATGCCGACAATGGCATCGCCGCAAGCGAAGCCAAGGTCGTCAGCCTGGACAAGTTCCGCAAGAAATAAGAGCCGCCTCTTCGCAACGCCTACGGCTATGCGGGCGGCGTGAAACGTGCTGGACTGCGCGGCAACGCGCATGCTTTCGCACGAGGTCCCTCATGACTCCGATCGGCCTGTTCAAAGGCGAGACCGCAATCGTGACCGGCTCGGCCTCCAACATCGGCCGTGCCATCACGCTGGCCCTGGCTGCCGAAGGGGCGAACGTGCGCTGCGTGGACGTCGACCCCGTACGCAATCGTGCGGTCGCCCAAGAAATCATCAAGGCGGGCGGGCGGGCAGAGACGGTGACGGTCGATCTATCCACCACGGATGGCTGGCGTGGGGTGCTACCGCCCACGGGCGCTCCTTCCATGTTCGTGCACTCAGCCTCACCGCCGCGCCGGGAAGCGGATGATCCTCTGTCGGTCTCGGAAGAGACCTGGGATGCCATGCAGAACACGAACCTCCGATCCGGCTTTTTTCTGGCCCGCGAGCTCGGCAAGCGCATGCGCGCCAGCGGCATCAAGGGCCGCATGCTGTTCATCACTTCGCTGCACGCCTATGCGCCGCGCAACATCCCGCACTACTCCGCTGCCAAGGCCGGCCAGACCATGGTGGTCCGCGAGCTGGCGCGGGCGCTGGGGCCGGCCGGCATCAGGGTCAACGCCTTGGCGCCTGGCGCCGTGCCGGGTGGGGGGTTCAATGCGGCCGCCTTCGACTTCTCGGCCAAGATCCCGCTGGGCCGGACGGGCAAGCCCGACGACATGGCCAACATGGCGGTGGCCCTGCTTTCCGACCGGTTCTCGGGCTATGTCACGGGCGAGACGGTGGCCGTGGACGGCGGCATCGCGCTGTACAACTGGATCCCGCTGCCCAGCGGCTGAGTTCCAGACCCATCAAGGGACGTTGCACAAGGGCCGGCCTCCCGCTATAAGGCGGCCCAATCGGGCCACCCTCCGGCGTTCCGGACGGGCCCGTTTTCCATTTGGAGATCGAGTGCCATGGCCCAGCAGGTCAGCGAGATCAAAGCTTCCGCGCGCCCGCGCTCCGGTACGGGCGGCGCCCGCGCTATCCGCCGCGAAGGCCGCGTGCCCGCCGTAATTTACGGCGACGGCAGCGAGCCGCAGAACGTCGCAATCGAATTTGCCGACCTAACCAAGCTGATCGGGCGCGGCAAGTTCCTGTCCACCGTGTTCGACGTCAACATCGACGGCAAGAAGAGCCGGGTGATCCCACGCGAGGTGCAGGTCGATCCGGTCAAGGACTTCCCCGTCCATGTCGACTTCCAGCGCGTCGGCGCCAGCGGCAAGATCCGAGTCAACGTGCCGGTCAAGTTCATCAATGAGACGCTGTCGCCCGGTCTGAAGCGCGGCGGCGTGCTCAACATCGTGCGCCACGAGGTCGAGGTGATCTGCCCGGCGGATGCCATTCCGGCCGTGTTCGAGTTCAACCTCGAGGGCTTGGAGATCGGCCGCTCGATCCACATCTCCGCAGTCAAGATGCCGGAGGGCGTGCGGCCGACCATCACCAACCGCGACTTCACCGTGGCCACCATTGCCGGTCACCGCGTCGAAGAGGAGGCCAAGCCCGCCGAGGCTGCTGCTGCCGAGGGCGCGACCCCGGCCGCCGAAGGCGCGCCCGCCGCAGCCGCTGGCGATGCCAAGGCTGCCGCCGGCAAGGAAGGCGCTGCCAAGGCGCCGGCAGGCAAGGAAGCCGCCAAGCCGGCAGCCAAGCCTGCCGCCAAGAAATAGGCCGGCGGGCGCGAAGCTGCCGGTGGCCGCGGGTGACGCACGATGAAGCTCTTCGTAGGCCTCGGCAATCCGGGCAGTGAGTATGCCCGCCACCGCCACAACGTCGGCTTCGTGGCGGTGGAGCGCATCGCCGAACATCACGGGCTCGGCCCTTGGAAAAAGCGTTTCCATGGGCTCGCCTGCGATGGCGTCATCGCGGGCCGCAAGGTGGGGCTGCTCAAGCCGCAGACCTACATGAACGACAGCGGCCGCTGCGTCGGCGAAGCCATGCGCTACCTCAAGATCGCGCCCGAGGACGTGATCGTCTTCCACGACGAGCTCGACCTCGCCCCTGGCAAGGTCAAGGTCAAGCGCGGCGGCGGCAACGCCGGCCACAACGGCTTGCGCTCGATCACCAGCCACGTCGGCAACGAGTACGAGCGGGTGCGCATCGGTATCGGCCATCCGGGCTCCAAGGAGCTGGTGCACGGCTACGTGCTGCACGATTTCGCCAAGGCGGATGCGACTTGGCTGGGGCCTCTGCTTGATGCCATTGCCGAGGCGTCCGGCAGGCTCGCAGCGGGCGACGCAGCACGTTTCCTGACCGACGTGTCGCGCGGCCAGCGTGGCAACGACGCGCCGCTGCTGCAAGCCGCCCCGCGTCCCATCGCGGAGAAGAAAGAACCGGCGCACGCCGGTGCCGGCCATCCCGCCGGCGAGCGCCAGGCCAAGCGAGCCGGAGCGCTCGCCGACAATCTCAAGCGGTGGCTGACCGGCCGCCGAAAACAGAGCTGATCCTCCCATGGGCTTCAAATGCGGTATCGTGGGCCTGCCGAACGTCGGCAAGTCCACCCTCTTCAATGCGCTGACGCAGACCGCTGCGGCCGAGGCTGCCAACTACCCGTTCTGTACCATCGAGCCCAACGTCGGCGACGTCGGCGTGCCGGATCAGCGTCTCGACAAGCTGGCCAAGATCGGCAAATCGGCATCGGTCATCCCGACGCGGCTGACGTTCGTCGACATCGCCGGTCTGGTCCGCGGCGCCTCCAAGGGCGAGGGCCTCGGCAACCAGTTTTTGGCGGTGATCCGTGAGGTCGACGCGGTGGCCTACGTGCTGCGCTGCTTCGACAACGACGACATCACGCACGTCGAAGGCCGTATCGATCCGATCGCGGACGCCGAGACGGTCGAGACCGAGCTGATGCTGGCCGATCTCGACAGCCTGGAGCGCCGCCGCGAGCCGCTCGAGAAGAAGGCCAAGGGCGGCGACAAGGAGGCCAAGGCGCAGCTCGTCCTGATCGACAAGGCGCTGGAGCTGCTGCGGGCGGGCGAGCCGGCGCGCCTTGCCAAGCATGCCGCCGAGGAACAGCCCGGCTATCGCGCCCTGCAGCTTTTGACCGCCAAGCCGGTGCTTTACGTGTGCAACGTCGATGAGGCCTCGGCCGCTGCCGGTAACTCCTACTCCAGGACGGTGGAGGAGCGCGCCAAGGCCGAGGGTGCCGGGTGCGTCGTCATCTCGGCCAAGATCGAGGCGGAGTTCGCGGGCCTGGCGCCGGAGGAACGCGCCGAGTTCCTGCAGGAGATGGGCCTCGAGGAAGCCGGCCTCAACCGCCTGATCCGCGAGGGCTACCGCTTGCTCGGACTGCTCACCTATTTCACGGTCGGTCCCAAGGAGGCGCGCGCCTGGACGGTCGTACGGGGCACCAAGGCGCCGCAAGCGGCCGGCGTCATTCACACCGACTTCGAGAAGGGTTTCATCCGCGCCGAAACCATAGCCTACGACGACTTCGTGACGCTGAACGGCGAGGTCGGTGCCAAGGAAGCCGGCAAGATGCGCCTGGAAGGCAAGGAGTACGTCGTCAAGGACGGCGACGTCTTGCATTTCCGGTTCGCGAACTAGGCCGCCTCCTCGCTGCCGCTGCGGCTGTTGTTTGCGCTCTTGCTGGTCGTCGCCTTGCATGTGTTCGGCGTCGACCTGTTCGACTGAATGACCGCAGCCCGATGCACGCACCCGGCCGCGCTATTGGACCTGCATTAACCAGTCTGGACGTTGAAGTTCCTGGCCAGGCAATCGAGGACGGTAGCCGCGTCATGACTGGCCGTGCCTTCGAGGGCCCTTGATCGCTGGGACCAGTCGTGGATGGCATCCCTGGCCTCCTCGAGGCTCAGCACGCCCTTGCGGACCATGCTGTCGAAAAGACTGACGGCCAGGGTATAACCAGCGCAACCTACGGCTTCAGCAAGAGGCCCCTGTGGATCACCCATGTCAGACACGATCGATCCTCCTTGCAAGTTGGGGGCCGAGCCCAGAGCAGGGAATTCGGCCTTTCTTGGGCCGCGACGAAGCGGCGCTTCGGCGCTTGCGAAAAAAGACGACCCTTGGGGGCTGCGGGGCTGCGGGATATCATTGTTAAATGACGCCGTGCGTAGGATAGGGGAAGCGTGATGGCTGCGCTGCGCGCGGCTTGGATCGGCGCTCGGGGACTAGGAACGGGGTGCAAAACCCAGTGCAACAACAACTGCCGGCCGGGCTGCGCGTGCTCCTGGCGGAGGACGAGCCCCTGATCGCGATGGACGGCGAAGCCGTGCTGCGGGGCATGGGCGTGCAGCTGGTGGTGCTGGCCCGCAGCGTCAGCGAAGGGTTGAACGCCATCGCCTCCTCTACGCCGGATGCCGCCTTCCTGGACCTGCGCCTCGGCGCCGACACCAGCGTGCCGCTCGCCGAGCGACTGGCCCAAGCCGGCGTGCCGTTTGCCTTCCTGACCGGCTACCAGGGCGATGCCATCCCGCCAACATTCAAGGATCGTCCGGTGGTCGCCAAGCCGTTTACGCCCGACTTGCTGCTGCAGGCGCTACTGGCAATGGTCCCCAAGCGCTAGCCGCTGACAGCGTGCGGCCGGCCTTGTATGACGAAGCCGTCGATGACGGTCGCGGAGAGGTCGGGTGCAGGACGACAGGGCGGGCGGGGGTATTCTCCATCATGAGGACATCGAGGTCGGCAAACCGTTGATGCTGGGCCGCACGACGGTGACCAAGGATGCCATCGTCGCCTTCGCGCAAGCCTACGATCCGCAGCCCATCCATCTCGACGAGGAGGCTGCGAAGGCCTCGATCGTCGGCGGCCTGTGCGCATCGGGCTGGCACACCTGCGCGATCATGATGCGCATGCTGGTCGACGGCTTCCTCGGCCGCGCCGCATCACTCGGCTCGCCGGGCGTGGACGAGGTGCGCTGGCTCAAACCGCTGCGGCCGGGCGCGACGGTGCATCTACGCTACACGGCGCTCGACAAACGGGTGCTGGGCTCGCGGCCGGACGTCGGCATTTCCAAGGTTCTGGTCGAGCTAATCGACGACCGGGACCAGGTGCTGGCCAACTGGCGTACCAACCAGATGACTAGGCTGCGCGTGCCGGGTCCGGCGCCGGCGCAAACCTCGAGCGGAAAGGCCGCAAAGGCCCCGATCGCCAGCCTCTGGGACGATGCCACGGTCGTGGCGCAGCCCTACCCGGATCTCCCATTCAAGGACCGTCAGACTGGCGAGACGACGGACGTCGGCTGCCACACCTTCAACCGGGATGAGATCGTCGCTTTCGCGAGCCAGTTCGATCCGCAGCCGTTCCATCTCGACGAGGCGGCCGCCAAGGCCTCCCTGTTCGGCGGGCTGTGCGCATCGGGCTGGCAGACGGCAGCCTTCCTGATCCGCGGCATCATCACGACGCGCCAGCAGGCCAGCGCGGCAGCCCGTGCAAGGGGCGTAGGCCTCGCGACCTATGGGCCCTCGCCCGGCTTCCGCAATGTGCGGTGGCTGAAGCCGGTGTTCGTCGGCGACACCATCCAATACCGCACGCGCGTCTGCGACAAGGTCGATCTGAAGTCTCGCCCCGACCGCGGCCTGCTGGTCAGCGAGGCGCAGGGCCGCAACCAGCACGGCGAGATTGTATTCGGCATCACCACGCAGATGCTGGTCGAGCGCGGCCGCTAGACTTGTCAGGCATCGGGTCAACGGCGTGCCACGCGCAAGCATGGGAGCGGGTTTGGCGCTCTTGTCCGCGGTCAATGCGGGCGCAGCGAGGAGTGCCAGCTCGAGAGGGCAATACCAAGCGCAGCACGAGCCGGGGCCGCAACAGATGACGCGGTTCACTGCGCGGGGCCTGTCCCCATGGGGACTGCTCAACCAGCAGGTGTCCGGCGCGACGGCAGCTGCGCTCCTTTGTGCTTCGCCCGGGGCGGCGGCTGATCCCCACGCCCTGTTTTGAATTCGCAAGCGTTGCGCGGTGTCAGGAGCAAAACGCGTGTGTATGCCGATGACGGCTGCAGAAGTGTGCACCGGGCCTGCAGCCGCAGGCCGAGCGCGCTAGGCAGCTAGCTGTCGCGGTTGAGGATGGTGACGCGGCCTGCAGCGGGCTCGATCGTCAGCTCATCGCCGGTGCGGATGAGCGTGGTGGGATCGCCGAGCTCGAAGCGGTCGACCATGGTCAACTCGGCGAAGGCGGCGCCCTGGGCGAGGATGGTGTTGGTGCGGTTGAAGACGATGGCCTTCGGCGCCATGTTGCGCGCGGTCATCTCGCGCAGCATCCAGGCCGAGGCGACGCCACCTTTGGCGGTCTGCAGCACCAGGATCACGTCGACATAGCTCTGCCCAACAAGCTTGTGCGCAGGGCGCGAGAAAACACCCTTGAGCCGGTCGAGATCGTAACGCGCCGAGAAGTTGTCGGCGGCCACCAAGGCCGTGCCGGCGACGGTGGGGCCAATGCCCCTGTGGCACTTGAGGACGACCGGCATCAGATGTCGTCCCCGGGTCCTGGATCTTTTGCTCGCGCGAAATTCCAGGATAGCAATCCGCGCGCGCAGGTCACGACCATCACACGATCCTCCCGGCCACCGCGCTGTCGATGCAGCGGGCCATGCTGGCGAGCGAAGGCTTGTAGCCGTAGCCGGCGATGATGTTGACCAGCTTGGCCGAATTGGTGAGCAGGCGCTGCCAGCCGTTGGCTTCCGCCATCTCACGCGCGTAGCTCTGGTAGAAGCACACGCCGGCCGCGACGATGCCGCCAGCATCCTCGATGCGGCGCGTCAGGCCCATGCGGTCGGCGGCGAACTTGATCTCGGGCGAGGTAGTGACGATCAGCGAAGTAGCATCGTGCACGCGCCGTCCGTCAAGCAGGTCTGCGACCTGGGCCATCTCGACCAGCGACAACTGGGGCGCGGCGAACACCACCACGTCGGCCTTGTCGCCGGGTGCGGCGTAGGTCGCATAGAAGGCATCGAAAGCGGCGCGCTCGATGCGTGCTGCCGGCGGCACGGGACGGCCGGCAAACGCTTCGGCGATGGTGCGCGCCTCAGGTGTCACGCCAGGGATGTGGAATAGGGCGACCGAGCCGAAGCTCGCCAGCGCGGCGCCGAAATGCTTCATCTCGTCGGAGTTGGGGACCGCCTCCAGCCCTGTGAGAACGGGCACTTCCCAGTAGCTGTTGGTGGCCTTGCCGACGATGCCGCCGAGCGCGCCCCAGTCGGCGAGATCCCGCGGCTGATGGCTGAGCGTGAAATGCCGGCTGCCGGTGCGGTGCTGATCGAGGTGATAACCGTAGCGGGGGGTGCGACCGGTGAGGCCCGCGGCCAGTGCAGAAGGACCGCCCTCGAAGTTGCTGCGCGCGCCCTGCACGCTGTTGCAGTAGATGACGACGCCGGTGTCGCCCATGGCGAGATGCTCGCCCCGGACCGGCGGCAGGATGGTTTGGTAGTTGATGCAGGTGTTGGTCATCAGCACGCCGAGCGCCTCGAAGGCGGCGATGGCGCGCGCCTCGATGTCGGCCATCACCTGCGTCTGCTTGAGGCGCTGGTAGCTGTCGAAGTCGAGGCCGCGCGGATCGGTGATGGTGGGGATGCGCACGCGCCGATGATCGGAGGGCAGCGCCGCCAACTGCTCGAGCCAGGCAACGCCCGATGGCCCGAGGCTTTCGGTATCGGCCATGATGTGCGCCTGGCCAACGGCCACGAAGTCGGGCGCATCGAAGAACTGGCCGACCGCGACCTGATGGCGGATGGCCCACTGGCGGGCGGGGCCGTGCTCGCCCGCCAGCATGGCCTGCTCCTCATCGCTCAATCGCATGCTGAGCGCCCTGCTCCGCGTCGGCCTTGCACCGCCATGCTGGTGTGCCCTTGTGATTGCGAAGTTCGCCACCCCTCCCAGCATCCCGAGCGAACTTCGCAATCATGAGGGACACCAGATTGAGAGACTTGCTCGTGTCATTCAGATCGAGACACTGGCTCCCAAGTACATCGCGAGCTGCAGCGATTTTCCCGATCATCACATTACGTTAGTTCTTCTTCTCGCCGGCAGCCTTTTCGGCCTCGGCGGCCTTGGCGGCCGCCGCCTTCAGCACCGGCGTAATACGGGCAACCTCGCTCTCGACCAGCTTCTGCAAACCGGCCGGACCGCGATCCGCGCCCGTTGGCGCCGTACTGCCAAGTTCGACGTAGCGCGCCTTGATGGCCGGGTCGTCGAGCGCCTTGCCGACTGCGTCGACGAGTTTGTCGACGATCTCCTTGGGCGTGTCCTTGGGCGCGACCATGGCGTTCCAGGCGCTGAAAATGAAATCGATGCCGGCCTCCTTGGTGGTTGGAACGTCCGGCAGACTCTCGAGGCGCTCGGGCGCGGCGATAGCATAGGCCTTGATGGTGCCGGCCTTGATCTGCGGAATGACGTTGAGCGACTGGTCGACGATGTAGTCGATCTGGCCGCCGACCAGATCGTTGAGGGCGGGGCCAGTGCCGCGATACGCGACGAGGCCGGGGCTCAGGCCGAACTGGGCGTTGAAGAGGGTGCCCGACACATGGCTGATGGAGCCGACGCCGGCGTGGCCATAGCTCAGCTTCTGATGGTTGGCCTGCAGGTATGCGATGAAGGATTTGAGGTCCTTGGACTCGGTGGCCGGCTTGGCAACGATGGCCTGCGGCGTAAAGTTGAGGACGCCGATCTGCGCGAAGCTGGTGGCCGGATCGTACTTGAGGTTCGGGTAAAGCGAGGGTGCGGCCGACTGGGTGCCCATGTTGCCGACCGCCACCGTATAGCCGTCGGGCGCCGACTGTGCCGCCCGCGTCATGCCGGTGGTGCCGCCGGCGCCGCCGACGTTCTCGACGATCAGCTGCTGGCCCAGCGTGCGCGACATGTGTTCGCCGACGATGCGCGTGACGACATCAGTGGGGCCGCCCGCCGCGAACGGCACGATCACGGTGATCGGCTTGTTGGGATACGGCTGCGCAGCGACTTGCTCGGCAAATCCGGCGGCCAAGGTCGCAAGCGCAAGGACGGCTAGACGGTAACGCATCGGTCAGTCCTTCGTTAGAGGCCAAGCCAAACGGATGAGCGCGCAGCGGGTGCTGCAGCCGGAGTCGTAAACCCCACAACCATCCGTCGCCGGCATTAGGCAGGAAAGTCAGGAAAAAGGCTACCACCGCCGGCCGGGTCTTGTAACCCTAGTCTATTGGCCCAGCCGCAGTTCACCATTGCCAGCGCCGTCGGATCAGTCCAGCGCCCGACGGACTACGCAGCGACGGCGTCCGAGCCCTGGGCCGCCAGCGGCTCGATGCCGCCTTCGGCTCGCCAGTGCACCACCCGCAGCTCGCCGGCCCGTGTCTCGATGATGGCGGTACAGCTTTCCACCCAGTCACCGCAATTGAGGTAATGAACACCGTCGAAGCTGCGATCGGCAGCATGGTGAATGTGGCCGCAGATCACGCCATCGACGTTGCGCCGGTGCGCCTCGTTGGCGACCGCCTCCTCGAAGGCACCAATGAATGCGACCGCCGATTTGACCCGGTATTTGAGGTAGGCGGACAACGACCAATAGCCGAGCCCAAGGTGTCGCCGCACCCAGTTCAAGGGATTGTTCAGCCACAGCGCCATCTCGTAGCCGCGGTCGCCAAGGAAGGCCAGCCACTTGGCAGTGCGCACCACCACATCGAACTCGTCGCCGTGCATGACAACGTAGCGACGCCCGGTCGCTGTGGTGTGGACGAGGTCCTGGTGGATCTCCATGCCGCCGAACTGCAAGCCGATGTAGTCACGGATGCATTCGTCGTGATTGCCGGGTATGAACACCAGGCGGGTACCCTTGCGCACCCGCCGCATCAGCTTCTGCAGCACGTCGTTGTGCGCCTGCGGCCAGACCGGTCCGCGGCGCACACGCCAGAAGTCGATGATGTCGCCAACCAGATAGATGGTGTCGGCCTCAACGTGCTTCATGAACTCGAGCAGCGCTTCAGCCTGCGAGGTGCGCGTGCCGAGGTGTACATCTGAAATGAACAGTGCCCGGACGTGGGTGTGGATGTGGGGGCTGGGGAGGTCGGCGTCGGTCGTTTCTCGCATGACCCGCTAGAAAGCGGATTCGGGTTGCAGGGGTGTGACAGGCGGGGTCGTGGGGACACAGGCATGCGAGCCGTGCCCTGGAGAGGCAAGAATTTTCCGATTCCATCGCAGGTGACAAGGGAAGCGCGCCGCCGCCTCGCCTTCCATTGGAAAAATCTTTCGACGCGGCCCGGTCGCGGGCAACATGCCGCGCCGCCCGTGATGGGCGGCCAAGGCAAGGCCGGAGATCAGGCTGCGGTCTGGTCGCTGGTGTTTCTGGCTTTGGTCGACCCGGCGAGCAGCGCTTCGACCTGATCGGCCGGCACCGGCCGACTAAACAGGAAGCCCTGCATCTCCGTGCAGCCTTCGGCTTTGACGATCTCCAGCTGCTCGTCGGTTTCCACGCCCTCGGCGGTCGTGACCATGCCGAGGCCTTGGGCCATGGCGGTTACGGCGCGCACGATGTTGAGCGAGCCCACCCCATCGGTGATGTCCTTCACAAACGAGCGGTCGATCTTGATCTTGTCGAAGGGGAAGCACTGCAGGTAGTTGAGCGAGGAATATCCAGTGCCGAAGTCGTCCATGGCGATGCGCACGCCGAGGTCGCGCAGCTGGAACAGTGTCGTCAGCGTCGCCTCGCTGTCACCCATCAATACCGCCTCCGTAATCTCGAGCTCCAGGCGCTCGGGCGGCAGGCCGGCGGCTGCGATGGCGTCGGCGACCGTGTCGATCAGGTTTGCCTTGCGGAATTGTGCCGGCGACAAGTTGACCGCGACCGTCAAGGGCTCGGCCCACTTGGCAGCGGTGGCGCAAGCCTCACGCAAGACCCATTCGCCGAGCGGGACGATGAAGCCGATCTCCTCGGCAAGCGGGATGAACATGGCCGGCAGCACCATCCCCCTGTCGGGATGCCGCCAGCGGACCAGCGCCTCCAGTCCGGTGATCTCGTTACTGCGCAGGTTGACGATCGGCTGGTAATAAAGCTCGAACTCGCCCGCCACCAACGCCTTGCGCAGATCGGTCTCCAGGATGCGACGCGCCTGCATCTGCTCGTCCATCTCGGACTCGAAGAAGGCATAGGTGCTGCGGCCTTCGGCCTTGGCACGGTACAGCGCAAGGTCGGCGTTGCGCATCAGCTCGGCCGAGTCCAGCCCGTTGTCCGGACCGATGGCGATGCCGATACTGGTGCCGATCACCACCTGCTGGCCATCGATGTCGTAGGGCCGACTCAACGCGTCGATGGTGCGTCGGGCCAGATGGGTTGCGTCTTCCGGCCGACCAAGGGTGGTCTGCAGGATCGCGAACTCGTCCCCGCCCATGCGGGCAATTGTGTCCGTGTCGCGCACCAGTGCGCGCAGACGGTCGGCGACCTGGCACAGCAGCTTGTCGCCGACGGGATGGCCAAGGGTGTCGTTGACGGTCTTAAAATAGTCGAGATCGAGCAGGTGGCAGGCGATCAGGTCGCCGCGTGCGGCAAGGCCCAAGGCCTGCTCGAGCCGCTCATTGAGCAGGGCGCGGTTGGGCAAGCCGGTCAATGTATCGTGCTTGGCCATGTGCACGATCTGGGCTTCCGAACGCAGCTGCTCGGTGATGTCCTGGTGGGTCGCCACCGTGCCTCCACCGGGCATGGGCTGGGCCGCCACGGCGATACGCCGGCCATCGTTCAGATTGTTGATGTAGCGGACCGGTCCCTCGGCCGCACCGGTGCGCGAGATGGCACTCAGGATGGCTTCTGCTGTCTCACGCGTGATTTTCCCATTCTCGACGTGGTGCAGCACCACCTCGGACAGCAGCTTACCCGGCCTCACCTGGTCGGGGCGCAGGCCGTACAGCTCGACGTAGCGACTGTTGTAGATCAGGACCCGCTGCTCTGCGTCGTACATGATAAGGCCCTGCACCATGTTGTTGAGGGCTGTGTCGAGCCGGAGGTTCTGCGTTCTCAGTCTCTCCTCCTGCGCCTTGAGCAATTCGTGCTGCTCCTCAAGCCGAGCATTGAGTCTTTCCCGCTCGGTTACGTCGTCGTGCGTCACGACCAGCCCGCCATCGGCCATCATCTGGCGTGCGACACTGATGACGCGGCCATCTGCCAGCACCTGGGTACGGGAGGCGATGTCGCCGGTGTTGCTGACCCAGCCGGTCACGAAGCTGTCGGCATCGGCTACGGCATACTGGCCGTTGTCGAGACGCGCCTGGAAGATGTCGCGATCCAACGTGCCGGGCTTCACCTGTTCCCTTGTCAGACCATACATCTCGGAGTAGCGGCGATTGGAGACGATCAGCCGGTGCTCGGCGTCGAACATGGCGAGGCCCTGCAGCATGTTGTTGAGGGCCGCGTCGAGCTGCAGGTTCTGCGTTCTGAGCTGCTCCTGCTGCACGCTGAGCAACTCGTGCTGGTTCTGCAGCTGGCTGTTGAGCTGTTCCCGTTCGGTCACGTCGCTGACGCTGACGACCCAGCCGCCCTCCAAACGCGGATTGAACAGCACCGACAGGATCAGATCGGGTTTGGGCCGAGTGATCATCTGGTGGACCGCCTTGCGGGCCACCATCTGCCTGATCTCCTGCAAAACGTCATCGACCGTTCGTCCGGGGTAGTGCCCGCGCGCAATGCGCACCTCGACGATCTCGCGCAGCGTCATGCCGGGCCTGACCGCCTCCGGCGGCAGCCCGTAGACCTCCGCGTAGCGCTGGTTGGTGACGACGACACGCTCCCTGGCGTCGAACATGGCAATGCCGTGCCGCATGGTGGCGAGGGCCGCATCGAGGTCTGCGTTGCGCGCCTTGAGCTCGTGCTCGCGTTGCTGGAGCAGCTCATTCTGCTGCTCCAGCTGCGCGGCTAGCTTCTGGCGCTCGGTGATGTCCTGATGGATCGAAACCACCCAGCCCGATGACATCGGTCGCCGCGTCGCCTGGATGACGCGACCATCTCTGAGGACGTCGATCCTGGTAGCGTCCTGCTGCCGGTCGAGCCGGTCGCGTACGAAGGCGTCGGCATCAAGGGGGGTTTGCACGCCGCTGGAAAAGCGCTGCTTGAGGATCTCGGTGAGTGTCGTGCCGGGATGAGTGAGCTCTGAGGGGATGTTGTAAATGTCGGCATAACGCCGATTGCAGACCACCAGCTTCTGCTCGGCGTCGAACATGCACAAGCCGTGCGGCATGTTGCTCAATGCCAGGTCGAATAGCAGGTTCTGTCGGCGCAGCTCCTCCTTGCCCTGGTGCAGGTCGTCGCGCTGTCGCTTTAGCTCGTCACGCACTTGCCTCTGCGCCATGGCGTTGATGACCGCGGCCCCGAAGGCCGACAGCATGATCAGCATGGCCCCGGCGGCCACCGCCAGCGCCATGGTGGTGTCATCAATCCTGCTTGGAACCACGACAGCGGTTGGATCGTACTCCACGCTCACGGCGCCCATGGCCGTGAAGTGCATGAAACAGATGGCGAGTGTCAGCAGCGTCGGCGCCACCCACACGGCGCGGCGCCGCGGCAGGCGCCGGAATGCCTGCATGGCCGCCGCAGCCAGGATGATGCCGCCCAGCACGGCCGCGGCGCACACGCCGAGATTCCACTGCAACGTGCCGGGCACGACCAGGGCAGACATGCCAACGAAGTGCATGGCAGAGACGCCCGCACCGATGATCGAGCCGCCAAGCAGGGCGTAGCGGTCGCCGGGTCGGGCGGCCACCCCAAAACCCACACTCGTTACGATCGCGGCGATGAAAAGCGACAAAACCGTCGCCAAGGGCGTGTAGGCGGTCGGTACGCCCGGGTTGTAGGCCAGCATGGCGACGAAATGGGTGGCCCAGATGCCGGCACCGGCGCTGATCCCGGTCAGCGCCAGCCAACCGAGGCGGCGCATCTCATTATCGGCTTGACCCGGGCCGGCAGCAACGTGCGAATAGATGTGGAACGACGTCACCGATGCGACAGCGCAGATGACGGCTGCCAACAGGACAAACCGCCAATCGTGCTGATTTGCGAGGCAGTAATAAACGCTGTACACTTTGTCGGCTACCCAGATTTTGGGGAATTGCTACCAGCAGTTGCTCAAGAGGACGTTAAGCACGACGCGGGCGCTGCGGATTGCTCGCCAGGGCCGCAAAGTGGGCGTTGCAGGCTGATGGCTTGGGGTTAATGATTCCCTGGATATCCGCGCCGACGCGACTTAAGTCAGGGCCATGCCACTCAGGACTACGCGGGAAGTTCCCCTTGCCGTCGACGCGCGGCAGGCGGCCAAAGGCACGGAGCCCGCGGTCAGCGGCCCGGCAGCGATCGCCCGCTATCTAAGGACCCTGCCCGGTTCGCCGGGGGTCTACCGCATGCTCGATGCCGCCGGCAACGTCATCTATGTCGGCAAGGCGCGCAGCCTGAAGGCGCGCGTTACCAGCTATGCCCGCGGCGGCCAACACACCAACCGCATCGCCCGCATGATTGCGGCGACAACGGCCATGGAGTTCGTGACAGTCCGCACCGAGGCCGAGGCGTTGCTGCTCGAGGCCAACCTCATCAAGCGCTTCCGGCCACGTTTCAACGTGCTGCTGCGCGACGACAAGTCATTTCCCTACATCCTGATCGCCCGCGATCACAAGGCGCCACAGATCCTCAAGCACCGCGGTGCCCGCAATCGCCAGGGCGACTACTTCGGCCCGTTCGCCTCGGCCGGCGCCGTCAACCGCACCATCAACATGCTGGAGCGTGCTTTCCTGCTGCGCTCCTGCTCGGACCCCGTGTTCGAGAGCCGCACGCGGCCTTGCCTGCTGTTCCAGATCAAGCGTTGCTCGGCACCCTGCACCGGCGAGATCGGCCTGGAGGAGTATGGCGCGCTGGTCGAGGAGGCGACGCGCTTCCTAAAGGGCGAGAGCCAGAACGCCCGCCAGATGTATCAGCGCCTGATGCAAGAGGCGGCGGAGAGCCTCGACTACGAGCAGGCCGCGAAGTTCCGCAACCGCCTGTGGGCGCTGGCCCACGTCACCGCCGACCAGGCCATCAATCCGGAAGGCATCGAGGAGGCCGACGTGTTCGCCGCCTACCAGGAGGGCGGGCAGACCTGCATCCAGGTGTTCTTCTTCCGGGCCGGCCAGAACTGGGGCAACCGCGCCTATTTCCCGCGTGCCGATCGCACGTTGCCGATCGCAGAGGTGCTGGAGAGCTTCATCGCCCAGTTCTATGACGACAAGCCGGTGCCGCGCCTAATCCTGCTGTCGCACGATCTGCCCGGTGTTGCGTTGTTGAGCGAGGCGCTGTCGACCAAGGCCGAGCGCAAGGTGGAGGTGCGGGCTCCAAAGCGGGGCGGCAAGACCGGTATCGTCGAGCACGCCACGCAGAACGCCCGCGAGGCGCTGGGACGCCGGCTGGCCGAAAGCTCCTCGCAGCGCATCCTGCTGGAGGGGCTGCGCGAGCGTTTCGAGCTGGCAACCACGCCGCGCCGCATCGAGGTGTTCGACAACAGCCACATTCAGGGCAGCAACGCGGTCGGCGCCATGATCGTGGCCGGCGCCGAAGGCTTCATGAAAAGCCACTACCGCAAGTTCAATATCAAGTCGGCCGATCTCACTCCCGGCGACGACTACGCCATGATGCGCGAGGTATTGACGCGACGCTTCCGCAGGCTGGCATCGGAGGATGTCAGCCCCTCCGGGCCTGACACTGCAGAGGAACCGCCAGGCAATGGTGCCGGACCCGAAGGATTTGCCGCCGTTTCACGCATCGAGGCGCCAAGGCCACCCTCGCTGCAGGAGCGTGGGGCCGATGCACTGGCGTTCGGTATGCTGCGCGCCGATACCGACGAGCCGGAGGACACCGGTTCCGACGACGGCCTCGCCGAGGAGTTCCCGGACCGGCCCGATGTTGTGCTGATCGATGGCGGACGCGGACAGCTGGGCGTGGCGCAGGAGGTGCTGCGTGAGCTCGGCATCGCCGACGTGGCACTGATCGGCGTCGCCAAGGGCCCGGATCGCGACGCCGGCCGCGAACATTTCCACAGGCCCGAACATGACAAATCGATGATGCTCGAGGCGCGCGACCCGGTGCTCTACTTCGTGCAGCGACTGCGGGATGAGGCCCACCGCTTCGCCATCGGCACCCACCGGGCAAAGCGCAGCAAGGGCATCGGTGCCAATCCGCTCGATGAGATCGCAGGCATCGGCCCCTCGCGTAAACGCGCCCTCCTCAAGCATTTCGGCTCGGCCAAGGCCGTCTCGCGCGCCGGCACCGAGGATCTGCAGGCGGTCGAAGGTATCAGCGCTCAGATGGCCCAGGCCATTTACGATTTCTTCCATGAGCGCAGGGAATGAAATGAATGAAACGTGATCAGCCTGCCGGGCAGACGTCCCGCTTATGCATAATTGGGCGCAGCGCTGGCCATTGACGGTCCAGGGCCCGAAATGCTCTTGTCCGCCCGATGGAACACGCCATGACCAGTCCGCGGGCTGCCAGCCTGCCTAACGTGCTGACCTATGCGCGTATTCTCGCCGTTCCCGCCGTCGTCGCCTGCCTATACGTCATCCCCGGCGAGACCGGCCGGTGGTGGGCGCTCGTCATATATCTGGGTGCCTGCTTTACCGACTGGCTGGATGGCTACCTCGCGCGCGCCTGGCAGCAGCAGTCGACGTTGGGGCGGATGCTGGATCCGATCGCCGACAAGCTGCTGGTCGGTGCCACGCTGCTCATGCTGACGCACGACAACACCATCGACGGTGTGCAGGTGTGGGCGGCGGTGATCATCCTGTGCCGCGAAATCCTGGTGTCGGGGCTGCGCGAGTTCCTGGCCGAGCTGAACGTCAAGGTGCATGTAACGCAGCTCGCCAAGTGGAAGACGACCTTGCAGATGATCGCGCTCGGCGTGCTGCTGGCGGGTCCCGCCGGCGACCAGATCATGCCGGGCGTCACGTCGACCGGTTTGGTGCTGCTGTGGGTTTCCGCGCTGCTGACGCTGTGGACCGGCTTCGATTACCTGAAGGCCGCCGTTCGGGCAGCCATGCACCGCTGAGGCACTCGAGCACGCCGCCACCACGCCGGGACGTGCTAAGGCATGAAAGTTCGCGAGGTTGTCGATCGCGTGCAAGCAGATGGCTGGCGCCTGGTGCAGCCAGAGGTAGCCATGGGCAGTTCAAGCAAGCCCAGCCCGGTGACCCTTGTCAGCAAGCCCTCGCATGACTTGAAGCCCGGCACACCGAACAGCATATTGAGGCCGGCTGGTCTGAAGGAGACAGGCTGAATGCGTTATGCAGTGGTCATCGAGAACAGCGATCACAACGGTTTGGCCTACGTGCCTGACCTCCCCGGGTGTGTGGCAACGGGCCGAATGGGCGCGGACGCGCTGACACCGACGCTTCGCGCTCAATACCCGTAGACCAAGTATGGCTGTGAAGATCCTTTACTTCGCCTGGGTGCGCGAGAAAGTCGGCAAGGCCGAGGAGAGCCTCGACGTGCCGGCCGGCGTCGAGACGGCCCAGCAGCTGATGGAGTGGCTCAAGGATCGCGGGCCAGAGTATGCGGAGGCCTTCGCCCGCGCCAATGTGATCCGCGTCGCGCTCGACCGCGCCCATGTCAAGCCGACCGCCAGCATCGCCGGCGCCCGCGAGATCGCGTTTTTCCCCCCGGTGACGGGAGGTTGAAGACATGGCCGTGCGCGTGCAGGCCGAGGACTTCGACGTCGGCGTCGAGATCCGCCACCTGATGCAGGGCCGCACCGACGTCGGCGCCATCGTCACTTTCACCGGCACGGTGCGCGGCGAAAGCGGCGGTAGGCCGATCACGCGCATGACGCTCGAGCACTACCCCGGCATGACCGAAGCCGAGTTGGAGCGGGTCGAGAACGAGGCCAATGCCCGCTGGCCGCTGCAGGCGAGCCTCATCGTGCATCGCATCGGCGCCCTGGCGCCCGGTGACAACATCGTGCTGGTGGTGACGGCCTCGGCTCATCGCCAAGCCGCCTTTGCCGCCGCTGAGTTCCTGATGGACTACCTGAAGAACCGCGCCCCCTTCTGGAAAAAGGAGGAGACGCCCGATGCCACTGTCACCTGGGTCGAGGCCCGCCAGAGCGATGACGTGGCGGCGAGGCGGTGGGAGGTTCCCGACGAAGGTTCAACCTGATCGCTTCGGCGTCGGCGACAAATACTTCAGCGACAGCATCCCGAGCAAAACGCGCAAGGTTCTTACGGAGCTCGACTTGGAGTTGGCAATCGAGTGCTACAGCGTTGATCGCTTTTGCGACGAAGCGGGCGTCGACAGGCCTGCGACAGCACGTCCAGCTTGTCCTCGAGGGCGGGACAAGCGCCGCCGAGCCCGCCTTTGGCACAGAGGAGGAGCCGGACGGCGCCGTCGCGTGGGTCGACGCCCGCGAGGGTGACGACGCAGCTGGAGCGGTGGCAACGTTAGCTCGCAGGCATTTGGCTTGCGCGTTGCTCGATGTCTGGTGCAACGTCCTTGTCAGTTGCACAGTCGGCCGCGCGCGCGACGCGGGCGCCATGCAGCCGAGACATCGGGGTCCCTACGGTCACGTGACCGCAGTTCAGAATTGGATTACTGCATGTCGCGGGAAGAGTCATTGGTTGCGGTCTTACGTCCGTTCCGCGGCGCCATCATCCTCGCGATGATCGTCGCTTTTTGTCCGGCTGCAAGCTTGGCGCAGTCCGACACCTCGATCCAGGGGGCGGCCAAGAACGACGACGCCACCAAAAGGACGCCATCCGCCAAGCCGGCGGCGACCGCGGTCGAGGAGGTGGCCTACAAAGGCAATGTCGTGCGCGCCCTTCACGACGCGGCCAACTCCAAGCTCGCCATAGAGGTCAATGGCAAGGTCGTCAGCACGGTCGACGATGTTGCCCAGTTCAAGAAGCCCATCTTCCTGCCCGGCTCGACGCTGTCGCTCGCTACCATCTCGACAAAAAATCCGGCCCAGGACTGCTCCACGCAAATCCTCGTGGCGATCCCCATGGGCACGGCAGCAAGCGCCGAGGTCACCTCTCAATTCGGCGGTTGCAACATGGCCAACCGAGAGGTGCGTCTGAAGCGCGGCAATTGGGAGTTCTGGGCCTTCTTCGCCTATCGGGAAGACAGTGCTCGCGTGAGCGTCGCCGTACCCAGTGACGGCAAGCTGGTGATCACGGAGCAGCCGGCCAAGCCCTGCCTGTTCGCAAAGAGCAGCGGCAATGATGCCTGCTCCGAAGAATACATTGCTGCCGGCCTTGGATCAGCAGAGCGCGGTGTGCAATCGAGCGAGGAGCACGCCGGCAACCGGCGCATGGCGAGCTTTATGAACCGAGGTGCCGGCACTTTCAGCCTCGAGTTGGACGGGCGTCCCTACAAGACATTCACGAACCTCAAGGCGCTCAGTGTTGATGCCGCCGTCGCCATCGGCGCGTCCACACTGTTCAGCGTGTGGCTGCAGCCCGCGAACGAGGCTTGCGGCTACCGCATGCTGCTGCGTATGCCCGACATCGCAGGAGAGCCCGAGACGGTCCTGGATCGCGTGGGCGTCTGCCGTGGCAAGGGCCTGTCCCATGCCCGCAGGAAGCCCGATGGCACGATCTTGAGCTGGGCGAGAATCATCTGGCGCGACAACGATCCCATGCTTGACGTCGTTGCCTGGAGCGGCGGGGATGTCACGCTCAAGGCTGAGCGCTACGACGCGTGCCTCGCTGGCACGAGCGTCACGAACGAGTGCATCGATCGCGTTCTGCCGCCCGAACTCAAGGGCACGGCGACGGCGCCAGCCCAGACGCCGAAAGCGCCGAGCGGGGCCGGCTCACCTGCATCGAAGGGTCAGGGTCTCACGCAGGCGATAATCAAAGCCTTCAAGCTGTTGGGCGAAGGCAAGTACGACGTTGCGCTGGCCGACTTCGATAGGGTGTTGATCGCCGACCCGAATAGCGCGTGGGCCTATACGGGACGCGGCTATGGGCTCGCGCTGATGGGCAGGCTCGACAATGCCCTGACCGATCTCGACCGTGCGGTGCAGCTCAATCCGCGCCTGGCCCATGCCTACTGCTATCGCGGCTATACGTTCGTGTTGCGCAACGAGCCCGAGCGGGCGCTGGCCCAGCTCGACCGCGCTCTCGAGCTCGACCCCAAGCTGGCTGACGCCCACGCCTATCGCGGGGCAGCCTACTTCGCCAAGAAGGATTTCGAGGCGGCGCTTGCCAGTACCGACCGGGCGCTGGCATTGGTACCAAAGCACGTCGGAGCCCGGCGCGTGAGGGGCCACATACACGCAGCCAGGAAGGAGCATCACAAGTCGCTCGACGACTTCAGCGCCGTGGTCGCCGCGGTGCCCGCCGATATCATAAGCCACGTCGGCCGCGGGCAGGCGCTCGAGGCACTGGGACGCGCCGAGGAGGCGATAGTCGCCTATGACGCGGTGTCTGGGCTGAAGGCGACCACCTACGCCCAGGTCGCGGCGCAGACATTGGCAAGAACCCGGCTCAAAGCTTTGGGAAAGGACACCGCTCCGTGTCCCAAGGGAAGCACTTGCCTGTGAGGCTTGCGCAGCTTCAGGTGCTGAGCGCTTCCAGCTTGTCCTTGGAGACTGGGGCGAGACTGACCGACTCGCCGCAGCCGCAAGAGCCGGTCTGGTTCGGGTTTGAGAACACGAACTGCGACGACAGCTTGTCGGTCACGTAGTCCATCTCGGTGCCGAGCAGGTACATCACCGCCTTCGGATCGATCAGCACGCGGGCGCCATCGTGCTCCACCACCTCGTCGAACGTCTTCTGCTCGCCGGCCCATTCCATGGTGTATTCCATGCCTGCGCAGCCACCCTTTTTGATGCCAATGCGCAGGCCGGCCGTGCCGCTGCCCTTGTCGGCCAGGATGGCCTTGATGCGCGCCGCGGCGCGATCGGTCAGCTTCATCACCTGCGGTTTTGGTCTCGGCGTGCTCATGCCGGCATCTCTGGTTGTAGGTCCGGTGGACTGGTAGGCCGAATATAAGGCGTTCGCCGGCAAAAACGAAGCCCCGCTAGCCTTGCCTGAACGGTTCTCAACGCCGATTAAGCCAGGCCGGGCGCCTCAAGTCGCGCAGAATTTCGATAGCTGCATTGCGGCCTGGCACCCCCGTCACACCGCCGCCCGGGTGGGCGCCGGAGCCACACAGATAGAGGCCCGGCAGCGGCATGCGGTAGGCGGCATAGCCGAGCACCGGGCGGGCGCTGAACAGCTGGTCGAGGCTTAGCTGGCCGTGGAAGATATCGCCGTCGAGCAGGCCAAAGCGCCGCTCCAGGTCCAGCGGCGACAGCACCTGCCGACCCAGCACGCTGGCCTTGAAGTTGGGGG
>Ga0075428_100001911_pt1 | contig 22354 bp, 23 predicted proteins | sample RhiMetdeltSRZDD2_FD_75291 | JGI IMG/M metagenome (GOLD analysis project Ga0075428, IMG submission 75291) | Populus rhizosphere microbial communities from Tennessee, USA - Rhizosphere MetaG P. deltoides SRZDD2 | ecosystem: Host-associated > Plants > Roots > Rhizosphere > Soil | place: USA... | reverse complement strand
TCTTCTTCGCCTCCTACCAGGTCGCAATCATCGACTTGACCAACACACAAACCGTCAGTCATGTCCCCGAACAGCTGTCAGCTATGTCCCCGGACTGAACACTTTCGCTCGCAATGACGCCCTACCTGCCCGTCAATGCCTCACGCAGCGGTTACGGTGCGCGGGTATAGGCGAGCGGCGCGTGCTCCTTCGGCGGATGGGCGCGCAGGCCCTCCTCGTTCGGCTCGGTTCCCCAGCCGGGCCGGTCTGGCATCACCAGGTACCCGTCCTCGATCGCCGGCTCGTGCGTGAACAGCTCGTGGTCCCACGCGATGCGGTCGATGTCGGTCTCCATGATGCGCAGGTTCGGAACCGCTGCGGCGAAATGCGCGTTCATCATCGTCGAGAGGTGACCGTAGAAGTTGTGCGGCGCGACGTTGACCTCGTGCGCCTCGGCGGCGGCGGCGATCTTGATCGATTGCCACACGCCGTTCCAGGGCGTGTCGACGATCGCCACGTCCATCGCCTGCTCGCGGAAATACGGCAGGAATTCGCGCAAGCCCAGCAGCGTTTCGCAGGACGAGATCGGGTGCGGGCTCTTGCGGCGAAGGAATCCGAGCGCCTCCGGACTGTAGCTATCGATCTCGACCCAGAACATGTCGAAGTCGGCGATCGCGCGCAGGATTTTCAGGTAGCCTTCGGTCTTGGCATTGAAGTTGAGATCGAGCAGCAGATCGACGTCGGGCCCGGCGCCCTCGCGCAGCGCCTCGAGGTGCAGCCGCAAGTTCCGCAGCACCGTCTTGTCGACATTGAGCTCGGGGTAGAACGGCGACCCGAATCCCGGACGCCAGCCCGCCGGCTTGCCGTCCCGGTAGATGAAGATGTTGGTCTTGAGCGCCCCAAACCCCTTCTCGCGCACCTCGCGGCCGATCGCCTTGACGCCGTCGAGGTCGGTGATCGCCGGCTGGTAGTGGGCCGGATGATTGATCCGCCAGGTGGCGCAATGCGACCAGTAAAGGCGGATGCGGTCGCGCACCTTGCCGCCCAGCAGCGCGTAGCACGGCACGCCCAGCGCCTTGGCCTTGGCGTCGAGGAGCGCATTCTCGATCGCGCCCATTGCCTGCGCCACCACGCCGCCGGCGGCCGGGCGCGTGGCACAATAGAGCTCGGCATAGATGCGCTCGTGATCGCCCACCGGCTTGCCCACGACGCGGCCCGCCAGCTTGTGGATCACGGTGCCGACGCCCGGCGAGCCGAACCCCTCGTCGAACTCGCTCCAGCCGACGACGCCATCGTCGGTGATCAGCTTGACGAAGTGGTAGTTGCGCCAGCCGGCATCGCAGTGCAGCGTCTCTATGCTGCGGACCTTCATCCATTCCTCCCGTATCGGGTTGCCGTCACGATGCTTCTTGCTCCGTCCGCCCGATCGGCGCAACCGTTGCGGCGATCGCCGCTGCGCGGCGCTCCTCAGGATGAGGTCAGCGGGCGCGGCTTGGTTCAGCCCTCATCCTGAGGAGCCGCGCGGAACGCGCGGCGTCTCGAAGGATGGCCGCGCATTCAAACGGAGCTGCTACGGCAGCCATTTCGGGCTGGCCGGCTGCGGTCGCTCCCGCTACAACCGCGCCGATGAATACCCCTGCACCCGCTCGTCCCGCGCCGCGCGCGTTCAACCACGTCGAGACCTGGGTGTTCGATCTCGACAATACGCTCTACCCGCATCACCTGAACCTGTGGCAGCAGGTCGACGTGCGCATTCGCGAGTACGTCGCCGAGTTCCTGAAGGTGGGGCGCGAGGAGGCGTTCCGGCTGCAGAAGGACTATTACAAGCGCTATGGCACCACCATGCGCGGCCTAATGACCGAGCATGGGCTCGATCCCGACGCATTTCTCGAATACGTGCACCAGATCGACCACTCGCCGCTCGAGCCCAATCCGGTGCTCGGCGCCGCGATCGAGCAATTGCCCGGCCGCAAGCTGGTGCTCACCAACGGCACCCGCAAGCATGCCGACGCGGTGATGCGCCGGCTTGCGATCGATCATCATTTCGAGGATGTGTTCGACATCATCGCCGCCGAGCTCGAGCCAAAACCCTCGCCGCAGACCTACGACCGCTTCCTCGCTCGCCACGACGTGGTCCCGGCGCGCGCCGCGATGTTCGAGGACCTGGCGCGCAACCTCGCGGTGCCGCACGCGCTCGGCATGACCACCGTGCTGGTGGTGCCGGGAGGCACCCGCGAGGTGTTCCGCCAGGACTGGGAGATGGAGGGCCGCGACGCGCTCCACGTCGACCACGTGACCGACGATCTCGCCGGTTTCCTCGGCGCCCTCGCGCCGCCCCACCCGTAATCAGTGCGAGCGGCGCATTCGCAAAAATCTTCCAACAGCTCGCAGAAGGGAGCCCGCATGAGCACCGTACCGTCTGATGTCGTCAACGAGCTGGCGCCGACCGGCACGCTGCGGGCGGCGATCAACCTCGGCAATCCGGTGCTGGCGCAGGGCACGCCGGATGCGCCGCGCGGCGTCACGGTCGATCTCGCGCGCGAGCTTGCACGCCGCGCCGGGATGCCGCTTGCGCTGGTGCCGTTCACTGCCGCCGGCAAGGTGTTCGAGGCCTTGCAGGCCGGCGCCTGGGACGTCGCCTTCCTGGCGATCGAGCCGGTGCGCGCCGCCGAGATCGCGTTCACAGCCCCGTACGTGATCATCGAGGGCGTCTACCTGGTGCCGAAGGATTCAGCCCTGAAGGCGGTCACCGACGTCGATCGCCCGGGCGTGCGCATCGGCGTCAATCCCAACTCGGCGTACGACCTCTACCTGACGCGCACGCTCAGGCACGCCGAACTGGTGCGCGACGGCGACGGCATCGGGCGCTTCGTCAAGGACAAGCTCGAAGCCGCGGCCGGGGTGAAGCAGCCGATCATGGCCTACGCCAAGACCAACCCGGACGTGCGCGTCATCGACGGCCGCTTCATGGAGATCCGGCAGGCGATGGGCGTGCCGCGCGGCCGCGACGCTGCGGCCGCCTATCTGCGCGGCTTCGTCGAGGAGATGAAGGCCTCCGGCTTCGTCGCCGACGCGCTCAAGCGCAGCGGGCAGGGGGATGCGGCGGTCGCGCCGGCGGGAGAGTGAAAAGGCCCGCACCCGTTTACATCGACGTCAAAGCCCCGCGGCCTTCTTCAAGGCCTCGTCCATGCGGGACTGCCAGCCAGGGCCGGCGGCTTTGAAACGCTCGACCACCTCGCGAGTGAGCCGCAGCGACACGGCGACCTTGGTCGGTTGCTTTTGCGGCCCGCGCCCGCGCCGGCTCGCGGCGAGCGTCGGCAGTGCCTGAGCGAAAGGTTTGGCGCGTTTGAAGTCCGCAGCGGTCCATTCCGGATTTTCAGGATCGGCGGCAATGCCTGCCTGGATGCGCGCCTCCTCGGAGTTCGAGATCCGGCGAACAGTTTCGTCGTTGGCGCTTAGGCTCGTCCCGGACGATCCTCATCTCTTATTGTATATACACTTTACTTGACGGGTACAATTCAAGGTTAGTCACGCGCCTGTGCTGAGCTGGCCTACTGCCAGGGCAAGCCCGATGCCGGCGATGCCGGCGCCGACGAGGCGTACCGGCGCGGGGTCGCCCAAGGTCGGATGCGCGAGGAGGCGCACCACCGCCATTGCGCCGTATGCGATCGCGCTCTGCATCACGGCGAGCCCGATGAAGTAGGCGTAGAGCGGCGCGGGTTCGGCTCCGACAATCGATTCGCCGAGCGCATAGCCGTGCAGCAGGCCGGCGAGCACGAACAAGCCGAGCGCGAGGGCAGGCGGGAGCACGCTGCGCCACACCAAACAGGCGCCGAGCACCACCACCGAGAGCGCGACCAAGAGCTCCACGCCGGGAAAGGTCACGCCCTGCGCATGCGCCGCCGCGCCGGCGATCACCGCCAGCACGAAGCCGATCGCAAGCAAGGCGCCGATGCGATAAAGTGCCGCCAGGCATCCCACCGCAGTGACCGCTGCCAGATGATCGAGCCCGATGATCGGATGCCCGAGCCCCGACAGCACCCCTTGCGCGAACGTCTCCGGCCGCTTGCCCATGACGTGATGGGCGCTCGCCGGATCCGCTGCGAACAACAGCACAAGCGCTACCGCGGCAGTGGCAAGAAGGAAATGTTTGGGACCCACCTTCGTTCTCCCAAGCACCGTCGCTCTCAAGAGCATGCCGATCGGCGGCTTCCGCGCCGGGCACCTCAGGAGGACCGTCATTGTTCAGGCCGGCGCCGATAAGCGCAAGGGCCGCGGCCCCCCGGCCAGTTGACAGCACCGGCCGCCTCCGCGACACAAACGCCGGCAACGAGGGGTAATTTTGATGTCGCATTCAGAGCTCGCACGTACGATCGACGATGCCTTCGAGCGCCGCAACGAGGTCGGGCCGGCAACCAAGGGCGCGGTGCGCGAAGCGGTCGACGCCGCGCTCGACCTGCTCGACCGCGGCGAGGCGCGCGTCGCCGAGAGAGCCGCCGACGGCGCCTGGCGCGTCAACCAGTGGCTCAAGAAGGCGGTGCTGCTGTCGTTCCGGCTCAACGACATGGAGATGATCGCGGGCGCGCCCGGCAAGGCCAACTGGTGGGACAAGGTGCCGTCGAAGTTCGACGGCTGGGGGCCGAACCGTTTCCGCGACGCCGGCTTCCGCGCGGTGCCGGGCTGCGTGGTGCGCCGCTCCGCCTATATCGCGCCGAACGTGGTGTTGATGCCGTCGTTCGTGAACCTGGGCGCGCATGTCGGCGCCGGCACCATGGTCGACACCTGGGCGACGGTCGGCTCGTGCGCGCAGATCGGCGTCAACTGCCATCTGTCGGGCGGGGTCGGCATCGGCGGCGTGCTCGAGCCGTTGCAGGCCAACCCGGTGATCATCGAGGACAACTGCTTCGTCGGCGCGCGCTCCGAGGTGGTCGAGGGCGTGATCGTGCGCGAGGGCGCGGTGCTCGGCATGGGAGTCTATATCGGGGCCTCGACCAAGATCGTCGATCGCCAATCGGGCGAGATCTTCCAGGGCGAGGTGCCGGCCTATTCGGTGGTGGTCTCAGGAACGCTGCCGGGCAAGCCGATGCAAAACGGCGCGCCCGGCCCCGGCCTCTACTGCGCCGTCATCGTCAAGCGCGTCGACGAGAAGACCCGCGCCAAGACCTCGATCAACGAGCTGTTGCGGGATTGAACCCCCGTACTCCTCATGAGCAGAGCCGTCTGCATTGATGTTCGCTGGGATCGCGAGGCCGCCGTGTGGCTGGCCGCCAGCGCGGATGTGCACGGACTTGTCGTGGAGGCCGCAAACTGGCCGACCATGATTGACGAGGTTCGTCTCACATTGCCTGAGCTCAGGGCATTCGAGGGCGAGGCGGAGGACGATCTTTTGCTCACGTTCCGAAGGTTGGTGGATGACTTCCGTTGACCCTGTTGTCATTGCGCGCGAGCTGATCCGCTGCCCCTCGGTGACGCCGGATGAGGGTGGGGCGCTCGCCTACCTGCAGCGCGTGCTCGAGCCGGTGGGCTTCACGGTGCATCGCCTGACCTTCTCGGAAGAAGGCACGCCCGACGTCGAGAACCTGTTCGCGCGCATCGGCACCTCGGCGCCGCACCTCTGTTTCGCCGGCCACACCGATGTGGTGCCGCCCGGCGATGCGAGCGCTTGGCGCTATCCGCCGTTCGCCGCCGAGGTCGCCGACGGGCTCATGTACGGCCGCGGCGCCGCCGACATGAAGGGCGCGATCGCCTGCATGGTGGCGGCCGTGCAGGCTCACGTGGCCGAGCGCGGCGGCAGCCCCAACGGCTCGATCTCGTTCCTGATCACCGGCGACGAGGAGGGGCCGGGCGTCAACGGCACCGCGAAGCTCATGCAATGGGCGGCCGCGCACGGCCACAAATTCGACCACTGCATCCTCGGCGAGCCGACCAATCCGGCCGAGCTCGGCGATGCGATCAAGATCGGCCGGCGCGGCTCGCTGTCCGGCACGCTGACCGTGACCGGCAAGCAGGGGCACGTCGCCTACCCGCGGCTCGCCGACAACCCGATCCGCCACCTGGTGCGGATCATGACCGCGCTGATGAGTGAATCGCTCGACCACGGCACCGAGCACTTCGACACCTCCAATCTGGAGTTCACCTCCGTCGACGTCGGCAACCGCGCCGTCAACGTGATCCCGGCGCAGGCGCGCGCCCGCTTCAACATCCGTTTCAACGATCGTCACACGCAAGCTTCGCTGCGCAACTGGCTCGAGACGCGCTGCGCGGAGGCGGCCGACGGCGTCGCCTACGCGATCAGCTACGAGCGCGGCAACTCCGACGCGTTCCTGACCAAGCCGGGGCCGTTCGTCGAGACGGTCGCGCAGGCCGTGGAGGAGGTCGCGGGCCGTCGCCCGCAGCTCTCGACCACCGGCGGCACCTCGGATGCCCGCTTCATCAAGGACCACTGCCCGGTGCTGGAATTCGGGCTCGCCGGGCAGACCATGCATCAGGTCGACGAGCACGTGCGCATTGCCGACCTCGCGGCGCTCACGTTGATCTACCGGCGCATTCTCGATCGGTATTTCGGGTAGCGCGCAAAGTGCGTCTCGGTAGGGGCGCCCCTCGTGGGCGCCCGTGGCACCGCAGGGCGACCGCAAGGGTCGCCCCTACGCGCATGCTTTCATGCGCCGAGCATGGCGGCGAGGTCCTCGAGGTCGGCGGCGGCGATGTCGACCGGAACGGTCGGGCCGGCCTCGCCGGTCGCGGGCCCGTACTCGTTCGGACGCGCGATGTGTGCGGTGCGCAGGCCGAGCGCCGCCGCGGCCGCGAGGTCGTTGCTGTGCGCCGCCACCATCATGCAATCGGCCGGCGCGAGGCCGAACGCCTCCGCGGCCGACAGATAGACGCGCGGTTTGGGCTTGAAGTCGCCGGCGATCTCCGATCCGAGGATCGCGTCCCAGCAGTAACCGTTGCGGCGCGCCAGGTTGGCCATCAACAGGATGTTGCCGTTGGAAACCGGGGCGATCAGGAATCGCTTTCGCAGGCGCGTGAGGCCGCCCGCAACGTCCGGCCAGGCATCGAGCCGGTGCCAGGCTAGATTGAGGTTGACCAGCCCGGCTTCCTTGAGCGGCTTGATCCCGAACCGCGGCAGGATGTGCTCGAGATTGCGCCGGTGCAGCACATCGAGCCGACAGAACGGGATGCGGCCGGCGCGTACCTCCTCCATGGCCGGCTGGTATTGGCCGCGCCAGGCGTCGGCGAATTGCAGCCAGTCAAGCGAGTAACCGAGCGGTTTGAGGATCGTCTCGGCTTCGCGCGCGATGCTGGTGCGCCAGTCGACCAGCGTTCCGAAAACGTCGAAGAACAGCGCCTGCACGGAAACCGGCATCGAGGACCTCGCGGCGGTGAAGAATGTCGGGTGGCAGCAATCTTGCCATCCATGATTCACCGGAACGCGCCGCGGTGCAAAGGTCCGTCACCGTGATTGCCGGCTTTACTCGCTCGGCCGGGATGACAGGAGATGGGTTACGTTAGCGCCAAGGGGGCAAGCCGGGGATGATGGATAACCTTGGCGATGTGTGCACAGGCTTGAAGACGTTCCCGGCTTGAGGTTCCCACGCTGGCGTTCGAAGTCGCCGGCGCGCAGTCGAAGCGAGGGTAATGGGGAGTAGGAAATGGCCTCCGTGCTGGTCACCGGATCGAGCGGCTTTCTCGGCCGAGCCCTGCTCCCGCGGCTCACGCAGGGCGGGCATCGGCTCGTCGGGCTCGATCCGGCGCCCGCCAGCGGCTCCGGCTATCACCATGTGACGGAAAACCTGTCCGACCAAGGGCGGCTCACGGACTTGCTTGCCGCTCACCGGATCACCCACGTCATTCATGCCGGCGGGGTTTCCGGTCCCATGGTTCTGAGCGATCGCCCGGCCGAGGTGATGGCCATCAACGTGATGGGCAGCCTCAACCTGCTGCAGGCCGCCCTCCAGGCCGGCGTCGAGACGTTCGTCTATTGCTCCTCGGTATCGGCCATCGGCAATTATTATGAGAACCAGCCGATCCGCGAGGATCATCCGATGCGGCCGGTCCACCCGTATGGCGCCTCCAAGGCCGCGACGGACATGGTCTTGCATGGCCTGTGGGGCCGGGTGCGGCTCGACCTTTGCTCGCTGCGCTTCACCACGATCTACGGACCCGGGCGGCGGACCAGCTTGGTGCTCGACGAGATCGTTGCTGCCGCCCTTGCGGGCCGCGAGGTCCGCGTTCCGGCCAGCACCGACGCGCCCTACATTTTCATCGACGACGCGGCGGATGCACTGGTTGCGGCCTGCTTCTCCCGAGGCCGCCGGCAGCTCGCCTATTTCGTCGCCTATCCGGAGCAGGTTTCCCTGTCGGATATCGCGGCGGCCGCGGCCGCCGCCGGCCGGCCGGTCAGGCTCGTCATCGACGAGACGCACCCGGCGGCCGCGCGCGGTCCGCTGGATATCGGCGCGGCCGTTCGAGATTTTGGATTTGCCCCCAAGGTGGATCACCGCGAAGGCATTCGCCGGATGATCGCCGCACGCACGACCGCGGTGGGATGATCACAACCTTGGCCCTGTTGTCGTTTGGCGGCGCCGGCCCTACTTTGCGGCGCGCGCGAGCCGTCGGCATCGGCGGGTCGCTGGTGTTTCGTTGGGGGTTGCCGGCATGGATTTGAAGCTCGCAGGGAGGACCGCGTTGATCACCGGTTCCTCCAAGGGAATTGGCCGCGCCACCGCCGAAGTGCTCGCCGGCGAAGGCTGCAACGTGATCCTGGTCGCCCGCACCGCCGCCGACCTCGACGCCGCCAAATCCGCGATCGTGCGCAGGGCCAACGTGCGCGTGGACACGGTCGCGGCCGACCTGTCGGACAGCGCCAATGTGGACCGCCTGGCGCGGGACTACCCCGATATCGACATCCTGGTGAACAATGCCGGCGCCATCCCCGGCGGCGCCTTGCTCGAAGTGGACGAGCCGAAATGGCGCACCGCCTGGGACCTGAAGGTGTTCGGTTACGTGAACATGTGCCGTGCCTTCTATGCCCTCATGAAGCAGCGCAAGGCCGGCACCATCATCAATGTCGTCGGCAATGCGGCGCAGACGCATGATCCCGAATATATCTGCGGCGTCGCCGGCAACGCCGCGCTGACGGCCTTCACGCAATCGCTCGGCAGCGTCAGCCATCGCGATGGCGTCCGGGTGGTGGCCATCAACCCGGGTCCGGTGGCGACCGATCGCCTGATCGGGCTGATGCGCAAGAAGGCGCAGGACCGTACCGGCAGCGCCGACAACTGGCGCGACCTTCTCAAGCCGTTGCCGTTCGGACGGGCGGCGACCCCGGAGGAGATCGCGGCGGCGATTACGTTCCTGGCGTCCGAGCACTCCGGCTATACCAGCGGCTCGGTCGTCATCATCGACGCGGGCCTGTCCGCTCGCGCGCAAGCCTTCTGACCTGCAGGAACGACGCCATGCCGCATCTGACCACCGACGACGGGATCAAGCTGTTCTACGAGGAGACCGGCACCGGAACGCCGATCGTGTTCGTGCATGAATTCGCCGGCGACTACCGTTCATACGAGCCGCAGATTCGCTACTTCTGCCGACGGTACCGGTGCATCGCCTACAATGCGCGCGGGTTCCCGCCCTCGGACGTGCCGGCCGACGCCGAGAAATATTCGCAGGACCGGGCGCGCGACGACATCCGCGCGGTCCTCGATGCGCTCGCCATCGACCGGGCCCACATTGTCGGCCTGTCGATGGGCGGCTTCGCGACACTCCACTTCGGTTTCACCTATGCGGACCGCGCGCGCTCGCTGGTGGTGGGGGGCTGCGGCTACGGCGCCTCGCCCGGCCAGCGCCAGCAGTTCGTCGAGGAGACCGAAGCCTCGGCGCGCCGCTTCGAAACCCTCGGCATGGCCGAGGCGGGCGCCGCCTATGCGCTCGGGCCGACGCGCGTGCAGTATCAGAACAAGGATCCGCGCGGCTGGGCCGAATTCAACGAGCAGCTTGCCGGGCACTCGGCGCAGGGCTCGACGCTCACCATCCGCGGCGTGCAGAAACGCCGGCCTTCGCTCTACGACCTGATCGACAAGATGAAGACGATTGCCGCGCCGACATTGATCATGACCGGCGACGAGGATTGGCCATGCCTGGAGCCGGGAATCCTGATGAAGCGCACGATCCCGACCGCGGCGCTGGTGGTCATGCCGAACGCTGGGCATGGCATCAATCTCGAGGAGCCGGCCGCCTTCAACCAGCACCTCGCCGACTTCTTCCACGCGGTCGACGTCGGCGCATGGCCGCGCCGCGATCCGCGCGCCATGGCGACCTCGATCCTCGGCATGGGCGACAGCAAGGCGTGAGGCGCGCTGAAACGCAGCCCTCATCCTGAGACGCGTCGCTTGCGCGACGTTCCTCAGGATGAGGTCTGAGGGTTCGGCAAACTCCAACCTTTACCCCAGGCATCACACGGCGGTGTAGCCGCCATCGACCAGCATGTCGGCGCCGGTCATGAAGCTTGCGGCGTCGCTGGCGAGAAACAGCGCCGCCCGCGCGATCTCATCGGGCTGGCCGAGCCGCATCAGCAGATGCTTCGGCCCGGCGATGCGCCGCGCCTCCTGCATGTCGCCGTAGCGCAGCACCAGGCGCCGGGTCTCGACCGCGCCGGGCGAAAGGGCGTTGACTCGGATGTTCTGCCCGGCATGGTCCACGGCCATCGCCCGCGCCAGTTGGATGATCGCGCCCTTCGATGCGCAGTAGGCGGGGCGCCCGGGCGCGCCCACGCGGCCAAGCTGCGAGGCGACGTGGATGATGCTGCCGCCTCCCGCTTCGACCATCAGCGGAAGTACCGCCCGGCTCATCAGGTAGGCGCCGGTGACGTTGACGGCGAACACGCGCTCCCAGGCGGCGGGGTCGAGCTCCAGGATTGTGCCGGTTGGATCGTCGGTCGCAGCCGCATTGACGAGCACGTGAATGAGGCCATAGGCATCGCGTGCCGCATGCACGGCGCGCTGCGTGTCGGCCTCCGCGCTGACGTCGCATCGCAGCGCAAGCGCGCGGCCGCCGTCCGCGGCGATCGCCTGCGCGGTCGCTTCCGCCGCGGCGCCGTCGAGATCGAGGCACGCGAGAGCGGCGCCGTGCGCCGCGAGCATCGTCGCAATGGCGCGGCCGATGCCATTGCCGGCGCCGGTGACGACCGCGGCCTTGCCGTCAAGCGAGATGGAGTGCATGGGGGGCCCTCGCACTACGTGACCATGGGGGGTGTGGCGCTGCGCCCGAGATAGGCGTGCCGGACGCGCTCATCCTCTTTCAGCCGCGCGCATGGGCCGTCAGCGATGATTGAGCCGGTCTGCAGGACATACCCACGCGTCGCGGTTTCGAGCGCATAGCGCGCGTTCTGCTCCACCAGCAGCACGCTGGTGCCGGCGGCGTTGATGGCCCGGATCGTGCGGAAGATGTCCTGCACCACCATCGGGGCCAGGCCGAGCGAGGGCTCGTCGAGGCACAGCAGGTGAGGCTCCGACATCATCGCGCGCCCGAGCACGAGCATCTGCTGCTCGCCGCCGCTGAGCGTGCCGGCGTTCTGCGACGCGCGTTCGCGCAGCCGCGGAAACATGGCGAACGCCTGGTCGGTGAGCGCCCGGACCTTCGCCTTGTCGTGGCGGTACTTGAACGCGCCCATTTCGAGGTTCTCGCGCACCGTGAGAAACGGGAACACCCGCCGGCCCTCCGGAACGAGGGCGATTCCGAGCTCGGTCCGCTCGTAGGAAGCAAGCCGCGTGATCTCGCGGCCGCGGAACACGATCCTGCCGGCGCGTGGCAGAAGCGCGCCGGCGATCGCGCGCAGCGTCGTCGACTTGCCGGCGCCGTTCGCCCCGATCAACGCGACGATCTCGCCCTCGTCGACATGAAAGGTGACCTCGCGGCAGGCAGCGACCTCGCCGTAGGCGAGCTCGAGCCCGTCGGCGGCAAGCAGCACGCTCACTGGAAATCAGCCCCGAGATAAGCCGCAATGACCGCGGGGTTGGCCTGGACCTCGGCCGGCGTACCCTCGAACAGATACTGTCCGTAGTCCATCACCAGCACGCGGTCGGCGACTTTCATCACCAGGTCCATGTTGTGCTCGACGACGACCACCGTGACGCCGCGGGCGCGCAGCGAGCCGATGCGATCGAGCAGCATCTCGACCTCGGCGGCGTTGAGGCCTGCTGCGGGCTCGTCGACCATCAGCAGGCGAGGCGAGGTTGCCAATGCCCGCGCGATCTCGAGCGCGCGCTGCTCGCCGTAGGGCAGCGAGCCCGCCGGGACATGGGCCCGCCTTTCCAGGCCCACGAACGCCAGCAGGCGCGCGGCCTCCTCGCGGCAACGCGCGCGGTCGCGCTCGAAGGCTGCGCCGTGCACGATGTACTGCCACGCCGGCAGATCGTGATGGCGATGGAATCCCGCGATGACGTTCTCGAGCACCGAGAGCTGCTTGAACAGCCGGATCTTCTGGAACGTCCGCGCCATTCCGCGCCGCACGCGGCGGTGCGACGGCTCGCCGACCAGATCGACGCCGTCGAAGATCAGCCTGCCTGCGTCCGGCTGATAGATTCCGCTCATCAGGTTGAGCAGCGTCGATTTGCCGGCGCCGTTCGGACCGATGATCGCGAACGTCGTGCCGGCTGCAACCGCGAGCGAGACGTCGCGCACCGCCTGGACGCCGCCGAACCGCTTGCATAGCCCTTCGCCGCGAAACAGCGGCGCCGCGCCAGGGGACGGGGCCGATGGATCGCCGGCCGGCGCGCCCGCGCTCATGGGCCGGCTCCGGCCGGCGCGGCGCGCAGGCGGGCGCGCAAGCCGGCGACCGTCAGGCGTGCCGCCTCCACGATCCCGCCCGGCATGAACAGCACCACCAGCATCACCGCCACGCCGTAGACGATCAACCGCAGGTCCCCGATGCCGCGCAACAGCTCGGGGAGAACGGTGAGCAGGATCGCTCCACAGACCGGCCCGATCAGCGTGCCCATGCCGCCGACGATCACCATCGCCAGGATGGTGAATGACTCGACGATGAAGAACGCGTCGGGCACCAGCGTGCCGACGAAGCTCGCATAGAAGCAGCCGGCGGCGCCGGCGATCGCGGAACCGACGCCGAATGCGAACACCTTCCAGGCCTGGCAGTTGATGCCGAGCGAGGCGGCTGATACCTCGTCCTCGCGGATCGCGGTCAAGGTCTCGCCGATCGGCGAGCGCACCAATTGGTCGAGCAGGAGATAGGCCAGCAACGCAAAGCCCGCGGTCAGGTAGAACAAGTTGGCGAGGTTGCCAAACTCGATCGCCGGCAGCCCGGGAATGCGCAGGGGCGGCGGCGGCGCAATGCCGTAGATGCCGAGCGGGCCCTGCGTCACGCTGATCCAGTTGAGCAGAATCTGGTGGATGATCACCGCGAATCCGAGCGACGCGATCGCCAGGTAGTGGCCGCGCAGGCGCACCGCGAACAACGACAGCAGCATGCCGGCGATGCCGGACAGCAGCACGCCGCACAGGAATGCCCACCAGAACGGCACGCCGAGCCGCATGATCAGCAGCGTCGAGACGTAGGCGCCGATCCCGTAGAACGCCGACTGCCCGAGGTTGAGCTGCCCGGCATAACCCACGATGAAGTCGAGCCCGATCGCCAGCATGACGTTGATGGCGCAGACGATCAGATTGGTGCGCCAATAGGAGTCCGTGAAGAACATCGGCAACAGCGCGATCGCGATCGCCGCCAGCAGGTACCACCAGCGGCGCGCCGCCGGCGCGGCACGCGCGGCCGCCGGCAGCCGATGCGGGAAATCGGCGTCAGACATTTTCTTCGCGCTTCTCGGCAACGAGACCCGTCGGCCGCACCGCCAGGGTGAGCAGCAGAAGCGCGAAAACCACGATGTCGATGAGACCAGGCTCGAGAAACTGCGTGGTGTAGCTCTCGATCAGCCCGACCAGCAGCCCGGCGATGATGGTGCCCTCGACGTTGCCGAACCCGCCGATGATCACGATGGCGAACGCCTTGACGATCACCGAGGTGCCGGCAAACGGCGTGAGCACCAGCACCGGACCGAGCATGGCGCCCGCCATGCCGGCGAGCGCCGATGCGATCACGAACGTGAGCATGATCAGCTTGTTGGGGTTGATGCCCATCAGCCCGGCGGTCTCGCGATCCTGCGACACCGCGCGCAGCGCCTTGCCGAGAAAGGTGAACTTCATGAACCCGTAGAGCAGGCCGATGGTCGTGGTCGAGACCACGATGATCAGCACGCTCTGCATGGTGAAGAACATTCCGGCGACGCGGATCACGTGGTTGCTGTAGGGGGTCTCGAACGCGTACGGGATCGGCCCGAACCAGGCGAGCATGGCGTTCTCGAGCATGATCGAAGCGCCGATGGTCGCGATCAGCGGCAGCAGCTCGCTGCCGCGTTCGCGCAGCGGCGCAAAGATGCCGGCGTTCATCACCCAGCCGAGCGCGCCGCCGACCGCCAACGCGACGGCGATGCTCAAGAGGTAGTTGCCGCCGAACAGATGCACGAAGAAATAGGCGGCGAACGCGCCGAGCGTCACGATGTCGGCGTGCGCGAAGTTGATCTGGACCAGCACGCCGTAGATCAGCGTCAGCCCCAACGCCACCAGGACGTAGAGGCTTCCCACCACGATGCCGTTGATCCCCTGCTGCAGGACGACCGTCAGCATGGCCGACGGGCTAGTGCGCTGCTTCACCTCTCCCACCGGGAGAGGTGAAAGGGGCGCCGCTTCGCACCAACATTCTGGGGACCGGCGCTAGTTCCAGCTCAGCGCCTTCCACGATAGATCCGGCAGGGTCTCCATGTAGTGGATGGTGTCCATCTTGATGTTCTGGTTGGTGTTGTCGAACTCGACGCTGCCGGTCACGCCGGAGAAGCTCTTGGTGGCCGCAAACCCGTCGCGGATCGACTGCGCGTCGCGCGCGCCGCGGCGCACCACGTCGGCGATCAGCAGGATCTGGTCGTAGGCGTGGGCGTTGAGGTGGGTCGGGTCCTGGTTGTACTTCGCCTTGAACGCGTCGATGAAGCCGCGGACGATCTCGCGCTTGTCGGTCGGGTCGAACTGCACGATGCGGACGTAGCCGACCGAGGCCTTGCCGGCCTTCTGCTCGAAGCCGAAGGGGAGCCAGATGGTGCCGAGCTGGATCGACCCGCCGCCTCCGCCCTTGGTCACTCCGGCCTGCGCGAGCGCCTGCGTGATCTTGAGCCCCTGGCCTTCCAACGTGTAGGTTGGGATCACGTCGATCTTGCCGAGCCCGGCAATGCGCGTCGCGATCGAGGTGAAGTCGTTGATGTCGCGGCCGAACCCGATGTCGGCGAGGATCTTGCCGCCGAGCTTGGTGAAGGTCTCGTTGAACACTTTGGCGTTGCCGATGCCGGCGTTGGTGTTCTCGTACAAGAGCACGGCCGTGCGCGCGCCGAGGCGGTTATAGGCATTGGTTGCGATGTCGATGCCCTGCATCACCTCGTTCGGCATGATCCGGAAGGTCCAGGGGTTGCCGGGCTGGGTGATCCTGATCGAGGACGAGCCGGCATTGAGGAACGGCACCTTGGCCTGCTCCATCAGCGGCATGATGGCGAGCGTCGCGTCCGAGCATTCCTCGCCGATCGCGACATCGGGCTTGTACTGATCAAGCAGCCGCTTGGCGGCCTGCGTCGCCGGCAACGGGCTGCAGGCGGAATCCTCGTACTGCACCTCGAACTTGACGCCGCCGACGCCGGTCTTGTTGAGCTGCTCGAGCGCAAGCTCGATCCCCTGCTTGTCCTGGGCGCCGAAATAGGACCCCGGGCCGGACATCGGCAACAGCGCGCCGATCTTGACGACCTTGTCGGCCGCTTCGAGCGGTTGCGGGGCCGCCAGCGCCAGGGCGGCAATCACGGCGGCGAAGTGCAGGCTGATCGGCGGCTTCCTCATCACGTCCTCCGTTGGGCTTGGCGCCAGTATTCAACAGCCGCACCGACACGGCAATGCGGCGCGTCGCCCGGGTCGGGCGCCGCCAATCAGTTACCGCCCCGACGCGCGTCCTCGGAATGTCGCCGCCATCATCCCCGCGGCAGGGCGAGCCGCGGGCGACGCAATCCGGAACGGCGGTTCCGCGCCTGGGTGGCTTCGTCGCTGGAGCTCCTCGCAGCGACTCTCCCGGCACCCAGAAGGGTGGCGGGGCAGCCCCAATACCCTCTAATCGTATCGATTCCGTCTGCCCAAGAAATGTTGCAAAGTGCGGCCATGACTCTGCGCCGGATTGGCCTTGCACGCCCTGACGACGTGAGGTCCTGATCGCGCGATGCTGTCTTGGCTTGCCAAGCGATTTCGGTTCAGAGCGGCGCTCGCCCTCGCTGCGCTCTACGCTTTGTGCGTTCTTGCTCCGCACGCTGCGTTGGCGTTCGCAGATGCCACCGCGGCCGCCCATTGTCTCAATGAGGGCCGCGGCCACGTCCACCAGCCCGATGCCGTCGTCGCGCATGTCCATGCGGATGGCGCGACGCATGAGCATGGCAGCGCGCCGGGCGACGCGGCGAACTTCGACGGCAAGAGTCTCTCTACCAATTGCTGCGGCCTGTTCTGTCTCACCGGCCTCGCCAACGCGATGCCGCCGCTGCTTGCGGCCCCCCGGCTCGCGCGCCAGGTTGAGCCTTCCGCCAATCAAGGTCTACGCAGCCGCGGTCCGGATCGCATAAACCGACCTCCCATCGCCTGACTGCCATTCGTGATCGGGTTTGAGGGCGCGCGCGTCTCGCCGCCCTTGACGCCTCGAATCCATTCGCAGTCGGGAGGTTTCATGTTCGCGCATGCTCGCATGCGTCCGGCGCGCCTAGGCGTGGCGGAAATGCCATCCATTCCGGGATGCTGCCGCGCGCTCGCGTTGGGCTGCGGGGTGGCGCTGCTTACCGCTTGCTCGGCCGCGCCGCCGCCCGCGCCGCTCACGGGCGCGCATCCCGCCGATCCCGGCGTGCGCGTGCCGCCGGCATCCTACCGCTCCGCGCTCGGCGACTATCGCACCCAGCGCCCGGTCGAGCCGAAGCCTTGGGCCGAACAGAATGAGCGCGTCGCGCCGGCGGCGAAGCCATGACTTATCCGCCGCGTCACGTCGTGCTGTTCGCCGCCGCGCTGCTCTCCGGGTGCGCCGGCTTCTCGCCCGACGGCGGCATGGAGCAGGTGCGCGACATCCTCCCGCCGCAGTCGGGAAAGGACGCGGCCCTGCTGCGCACGCCGGAGGATGCACAAGCGGCGCGGACGATCGTCGCGGCGTTGTTGCAGAAGCCGCTTAACGCCGACAACGCCGTGCGCATCGCCCTCCTCAACAACCGCGATCTGCAGGCAAGTTACAACGCGCTCGGTCTTTCCGAGGCCGCCCTGGTGCAGGCGAGCCTGCCGCCCAATCCGGCCTTCAAGTTCTCGCGCCTCGCGGGCGGCGGCGAACTCGAGATCGAGCGCCAGATCGCGCTCAACATCCTGTCGCTGGTGACGCTGCCGGCGCGCGCCGAAATTGCCGCCGACCGTTACCGCCAGGCGCAGTTTCGCGCGGCGGGGGAGACCTTGCGCGTGGCCCTCGAGGCCCGGCGCGCCTTCTTGCGCGCCGTCGCCGCCCGCGAGCTCGTGGGCTTTCTCGGCCAGGCCAAGTCCGCGGCCGAGACCGCCGCGCAGCTCAGCAAGCGCCTGGGCGAAACCGGCGCCGCCACCAAGCTCGATCAGGCCCGCAATCAGGTGTTCTATGCCGAGCTTGCGGGGCAGGTGGCGCTTTCGCAGCGGCGTGCCGCGTCCGAGCGCGAGCGTTTGGTCCGCGCGCTCGGCCTCTGGGGCCGCGATCTCGAATTCCGCCTGCCCGCGGCGTTGCCCGCGCTGCCGTCGAAACCGCGCGCGTCGGCTGCGGTAGAAATCGAGGCGGTCCGCCGCCGCGTCGATCTGCAGGCCGCGCGGCTCGAGGTCGAAGCGCTCGCCAAGTCGTATGGCCTCACCGGCGCGACCCGCTTCATCAATCTCCTGGAGGTCGGCGGCAAGTCCAAGACGGTGCATGAGCCGGACGGCTCGCACCGTCATGAGCGGGGTTTCGAGGTCGAGTTTCAGGTGCCGCTGTTTGATTTCGGCGAGGTGCGTCAGCGCCAGGCCGAAGCAAGCTACCTGGAGGCGGTCAATCGGTTGACCGCAAGGGCTGTGAATGCCCGCTCCGAGGCGCGCGAAGCCTATCAGGCCTACCGCTCCGCTTACGACGTCGCGCGACACTATCGGCGCGAGATCTTGCCGTTACGCAAGATCATCTCGGAGGAGACCTTGCTGCGCTACAACGCGATGCAGATCGACGAGTTCGCGCTCTTGGCGGAGGCGCGGCAGCGCATCGCATCGACCAGCGCCGCGATCGAAGCCCAGCGCGATTTCTGGCTGGCCGACGCCAACCTCACGGGTGCGATCCTCAGTGGCGGCAGCACGGCCGTGCCCGAAGGCGGCACGGCTGTGGCCGCTCCCACGGAAGCTCTCGGCGCCCACTGACACGGAGAAACAGAGATGAAGCTGTCGCGACGCAATTTTGTGCGCCTCTCGGCCGGAACGCTGGCCGGAGCCGCGACCGGGGTCGGACGGGCGCGGGCCGCCGCTGTTCCGGAAGCGCCGCGCAACACGGCGACCACGATGCAGCCGCCGCTCCACCCGGCCGAGGGGCCGCCCTACCGGCCGGTCGTAACCCTGAACGGCTGGACGCTGCCCTGGCGCATCAAGGACGGCTGGAAGGAATTCCATCTCGTCGCCGAGCCGGTGGTGCGCGAGCTTGCGCCGGGAATGAAGGCGCATCTCTGGGGCTATAACGGCTCTTCGCCCGGGCCGACGATCGAGGCGGTCGAGGGCGACAGGGTGCGCATCTTCGTCACCAACAAGCTGCCCGAACACACCACCGTTCACTGGCATGGGGTCGAGCTGCCCAACGGCATGGACGGCGTCGGCGGGCTCACGCAGCCGCACATCAAGCCCGGCAAGACCTTCGCTTACGAATTCACCCTCCGGCGCAGCGGGACGTTCATGTACCACCCGCATGCCGACGAGATGGTGCAGATGGCGATGGGCATGATGGGCATGCTCGTCGTGCATCCGCGCGATCCGCACTTCATGCGCGTCGACCGCGACTTCGTGTTCGTCATGGCGAGCTATGACATCGACCCCGGCAGCTACGTGCCGAAGGTCATGACCATGACCGACTTCAATCTGTGGTCCTGGAACTCGCGGGTATTTCCCGGGATTGATCCGCTGGTGGTGCGCCAGGGCGACCGCGTGCGGGTGCGGATCGGCAATCTGACGATGACCAATCATCCGATCCACAAGCACGGCGAGCCGTTCACCGTCACCTGCACGGACGGCGGCTGGGTGCCGGAAAGCGCGCGCTTTCCCGAGGTCACCACCGATGTCGCGGTCGGTGCGGTGCGCGCGTTCGAGTTCAACGCCCGGGATCCCGGCGACTGGGCGATTCATTGCCACAAGTCACACCACACCATGAACGCCATGGGCCACGAGGTGAAAACGTTCATCGGCGTCAACAAGCGCGGCCTCGCGCGCAGCATCCGCAGGATGGTGCCGGACTACATGCCGATGGGCTCGGCCGGCATGGCGGAGATGGGCGAGATGGAAATGCCGATGCCCGACAACACGCTGCCGATGATGACCGGCTTCGGCCAGTTCGGGCCGATGGAGATGGGCGGCATGTTCTCGGTGATAAAGGTGCGCGAGGGCCTGGGGCGCGACGATTACAAGGACCCGGGTCCTTACGAGCACCCCGAGGGTAGCGTCGCATATGAGGTCGCCGCCGCGGTGGCGGGAGCCCCGCTGCAGCGCAGCGACCAGGGCGCCGAGAAACCCGGCGTGGAGCTCAAGGTGGTCAAGCCCGGCGCCAAGCCCCGATCAAGACATCAACATTGAGAAGGTGCATGCCATGAAAACGAAGTCCGGTCGGAGCCTCGCGGCGGCTTTCGCGGTTCTGGTGCCGGCCTTGGGCGGCGGCTTCTCTGCGGACGTGTACGCGCATGAGGGCGCGTTCTCGGCCGGGAAGCCCGGCAATCCCAAGCGGCCGTACAAGACCGTCACCGTCTCGATGCACGAGGGCGACGGCAAGATGTACTACGCGCCCGAGCGGCTGGAGGTGAAGCGCGGCGAGCAGGTCAAGTTCGTCATCAAGAACGAAGGGCTGCTCGCGCACGAATTCATCCTCGCCGATACCGCTGCCAATCTCAAACACGCCGAGCTGATGCAGAAGTATCCCGACATGGAGCACGACGACCCCAACGGCAAGACGGTCCAGCCCAGCAACACCGCGGAAATTCTCTGGCGCTTCACTAGGCGCGGCGAATTCGAATACGGCTGCCTGATCCCCGGTCATCGCGAGGCGGGCATGACCGGCAAGATTTCCGTCAAGTGACACGGGTGGTGACAACCATCAAGGAGACGACCATGAACCTTCGACACCTCCCCCTTCTCATCGGACTTGCCCTGTGCCTCGGCGCGCCGCCGCTTAACGCCACCAGCCACGATCAACTGGTGACCGGGCAAGTGACCAAGGTCGATGAATCGGCGCAGAAGATCACCATCAAGCATGGCCCGTTGAGGAAATTCGACATGGCGGACGGCATGACCATGGTGTTCCGTGCCGCAGATCCCGCCATGCTCAAGCAGGTCAAGCCCGGCGACCGCATCAAGTTCGTGCCCGAGCGCATCAACGGCCAGTTCACGGTGACCAGAATCGAGAAGGCCAGGTGAGCGGAAGCCGGAGGAGCGAGCAAGCCTTTTTGATCACAAGCTCGCCATTGGGCGGGACGCGCGGAATGTGATAAGCCTGCGCTCGTGAGGTACCGTTCTGCCATATGCAGATTCCTGGCAGCCCTGGCCGTGCTTGGGCTGCTGGTGGCGCCGTTCGCTCGGCCGGTTATGGCTGCAGCAATGCAAACGACGGGCGAGCCTGCCGCCATGGACATGCCGGCAGACATGCCGTGCTGCCCCGACCAGATGCCCGCGAAGGATTGCGCCAAGGATTGTCCTCTGATGGCAACCTGTATGGCAGGCAGTGTTCAGGACATGCCTCCTGTCGCGGCGCTGTTCATTCTGCCTCGGACGACGCAAATCGTCCTTCCCGCGGGTGACGCGGATGCAACCGGTCTAGGTACCGGCCCGCCGCAAAGACCTCCGAAGACCTAGGTTCTCCCTCGTCGTGCCGAGGGCCGCCGCGGCGCCTGCTTTTGCGCGCGGCGCTCGCACGTGGCCTTGCCACGCGCCGCTTAAAGGCGAGCGGCGAAAAAACGCGGAACCTAGGAGACTGAAATGATCCTGCGAACCAGACCCGCTGCGTTAGGGCGCGGCCGAAGCTCGCGGCCACCGGCGGCGACGCCGCTTGATTGGCCGCACCGCGACGGACACCCGCGCGGAGATGCGCTCGCGTTTCAGGGCGATCGATGAACCTTGGCGCGCGTTTCGGAGAGCTCAGTATGCCTGGTTCCGCATCAACGAAACCTGCGTCCGGACGCCGTAAGGCCATCAGGCAGATGGCGCCGGGGCGGTCGGAAACGCGGCCGTTTGCACTGAGCTTCCCGGAGCGCGCCCATCAATCGGCAGCCGGCGCGCGCACCGTTGTGTTCGCAGTGCGCTCGAGCTCGTAAGGTCCCTTGCTGGCCAGGAGAGTCTTTAGGCGAGACCGAACTGCCCGGTTGCGATCAGCCAATTCGGCGCTGCAGGCGGCATGGCCGCAATCGTACCAAGGCTGTCCGATGACGCGTGCGACCGCGTTCGCGGTTGCGGCCGGGATTGCGGTGGTCCCTTCCAACTGCGTCGCAAGCCGCTCCATCTGCCGCGTCGCTTCCTCTGGGCGCGTGCCGTCGGTCATCATCATGATCATCGCCCAGCAGCAGCAGGCGGCGACCACGAACAGCCAGGTGCGCAAAGCGCGTTCGGAAATCGTCTCGAATCTCCTGAGAAAGGGCCACGACTGTCCGGCATCGAGCCAAAGGTACGCGGTCGCGTCGTCCGGAGGGCCGCTGCGTGCGTGGCTCGGAATGCGGCCCGTGCGGCCGGCCACATCAGCGATCACGGTCGTACCTTCCGGCCGCAGTTCCCACCCCGCCGGAACCGCATGCGTCAGTTTCTGCTGCATGAGCATGGCCGCGTCCCCCCAGACTGCGATCCTCATTGATCCATCGACCCCAGCGCGCCCAGCGCGCGCGGAACAAACGCCGCGCCAGCGCCGCCGCGACAGGGCTCGGCGGCGCGGCGCGGCCAACGCGCGAGCGGTCTTGTGAGTGGTCACCAGCCGGCACCGAGCCACTCGATGCTGGACGATCCGCGGCCGGCCTGGTTGTTGCGCGCGGGCTCTAGCGTGAGGGCGCGG
>Ga0075428_100001909_pt1 | contig 22365 bp, 27 predicted proteins | sample RhiMetdeltSRZDD2_FD_75291 | JGI IMG/M metagenome (GOLD analysis project Ga0075428, IMG submission 75291) | Populus rhizosphere microbial communities from Tennessee, USA - Rhizosphere MetaG P. deltoides SRZDD2 | ecosystem: Host-associated > Plants > Roots > Rhizosphere > Soil | place: USA... | reverse complement strand
GCGCGGGATAAACTGAAAGACCGTAAGCCCTACCTCTGCCAGCATCTCCACGTAACGCGGATCTCCGTGCAGCGAAGCGAGCTTCGGGTCGACGCCTGCGAGCGCGAAGGACGTGTTGCGCTCCTTCTTCGCCTGCTCGAGAGAACGAATCGCGGCGTCGCGATCTCCGGCCATCGCGAAGCGCGCGGCCATCGCGTAGGAATCCGTCGAGGTGATCGGTCGCGGACGTCCGGACGCGAGGTCGATGCAGGCCAGGGCTTCGTCGAAGCCAGGGGAGAGCTCGAGCGCGCGGCGCGCTTCGCGAATCGCATCGGCGTTGCGGCGTGTGTAGATGTAGGCCCAGGCGACGTGCATGTTCGCCCGCGGCGACACCGGATCGAGCTCCTGCGCGCGGCGGATCTGGGCGATGCCTTCGTCGCCTTTGCCGCGCGTGATGAGCAGCCATCCGTGATCGTGCAGCGCGCCGGGCTCGTTCGGATTGAGGGCGATCGCGCGGCGGTAGCTCTCGTCGGCGGCGTCCCAGTCCCACTCGTACCAGAACTTCAGCATCGCCGTGATCGAGTGCGACTGCGCGAACGACGGCGCGAGCCGCAGCGCGGCCTCGCTCTGCGCGCGGATCTCATCCGCGGCCTGGGCCGGAGAAATTCGCTCGCGCATCGCCAGACCATGTACTGCCTCCGCGAGCGCGATGCGCGCGAGCACGAACTGCGGATCGATACGGACCGCTTCCCGCAGCTCGCGCAGCGCGCCTTCACCATCGCGCTTCTGCCACAGCGCGCGCCCGCGAAGGTAGGCCTCGTGTGCAGCGGGTGAGGTCGAGGAGAGACGCGTGTCGTCGAGCAGCTCCACGCGCAGCGCTTGCGCGATTCTCGCCGCGACATCCTCCTGAATCGCGAGAGCGCCCGCGCCGCTGCGATCGAACGACTCCGCCCAGAGATGGGTTTGATCGCTCACATCGATGAGCTGCGCCGTGACGCGCACGCGCGTCGCCTCGCGGCGCACGCTTCCTTCGACGATGTAATTCGTATGCAGCTCGTTGCCGATCTCGCGAATGCTCTTCTTCGTTTCGCGATAGCGAAGGATCGACGTGCGTGCGATGACGCGGAGGCGCTTCGGCTGCATGCGGCCGAGGTGCGTGATCAGCTCGTCGGTCATCCCGTCGGTGAACGGCGCGTCGGCGGGGCCGGAGAGATTCTCGAAGGGGAGGACCGCGACGCTCACGCGCTCGCTCGAGGATGCAGGCTGACGTCGTTGCCATGCGGCCACGAGCACGACCACGAGCGCCGCGATCGCGATCACGACGGCCGTCCGTTGCGCGCGCGGCTTCGCGGGATCCGGTGTGGGTTGGGCGATGAAGCGATAGCCGCGTTTCGGCAGCGTCTCGACGTATTGCGGATGCTTCGCGTCGTCGCCGAGGGCCGTGCGGATTTGGAGGATGCAGAAATTGAGACCGCGGTCGAAATCGACGAACGTCTCATCACCCCAAACGCTCTTGCGCAGATCCTCGCGCGTCACCAGCTCACCGGGCCGGCTGGCGAGCGTCAGCAACAACCGGAACGGCTGCGGCGCGAGCGGCACCAGCTCGCCATTGCGTCGCAGCTCGCCCGTGTGCGGGTCGAGCGTGAACGGCTCGAATCGGATCATTTGTCTCAATCTAAGACGTTTCTAATCGACATTGCCAACAGTGCGGCCGAATGTTTCCGCTATGCGACAGACTGCATTCCTTCTGCTCCTCCTTCTTTTCGTGTTCACGGGCCGCGGCAGCGAGCCGGTGACGATCACCGGCGAGCTGGTCGACCTTCACTGCTACACCACGCGCGGCGCGCAGGGCGAAACGCACGCCGGCTGCGCGAATGCGTGCATCAGCCGCGGCGTGCCGGCGGGACTCGTTGCCGAAGACGGCACGCTGTATTTGCTTCTCGACGAGAAGCCGTTTTCGGTCAAGGACAAAGTCGCGGGCAAAGCGGGGAAGAAGGTCACCGCGCGCGGCACGGTGGTCGAGCGCGGTGGAATGAAGGCGCTGCAGATCACGTCGATCGAGTAGCGCAGATGTCAGTCCGGATCCGCGTTCAGTTCGCGGAGGAACGCGAGCAGCAGCTCGCGTTCCTCGGGCGTCAGCGTCACCGCGCGCAATTGCGGATCTTTGTTCTCCGCATCGAATCCGCCGGCGAGCATCGTGTCGACGGCCTGCTCGAGCACTGGCACGCTGTTGTCGTGAAAGTAAGGCGCGGAGCGCGCGATGTTGAGCAGCGTCGGCGTCTTGAACGCGCCCATGTCGCGCGGATCGAGACCGCCGCGTCCGCGCACATCGCCGGTCGGTTTGCCGGCGCCGGCGTTGTGATGGAGCCGATCCGTCAGCAGCACGCCGCTGTGGCAGATCCCGCAGCGCGCCTTCCCGTCGAAGATCGCGTATCCCTTGCGCGCTTTTTCCGAGAGCGCTGAGGTTTCGCCGCTCCAGAATCGCACCCACGGCGCCTTCGAAGGAACGAGCGTGCGCAGAAACGAGGCGAGCGATTTCACGACAGTGTCCGGTGTCGCCGGTCCGCCGAATGCGGCCACGAACTGCGCGCGCAGTTCGGCGTCGCCGTTCAACTTGGCGACGACATCGTCGACGGTCGGACGGCCTTCGCCCTTCGGCACGAGGAGAAATCGCCAGACGCTGTTGATCGCTTTCTCGAGCGTCGGCACCGCGCCTTCCCACGTGAACGCCTTCTGATATCCGACATTGATCAGCGACGGACACGCGCGATTCTGCTCCTGACGAAACGCGGCGATCGGACGCGCGGCGCCGATCGTGTAGCCGTACTTCGGATCATGACAACCGGTGCACGAGGTCGTGCCATCGGCGCTGAGCCGCGGATCGGCGAACAGCCTGCGGCCGAGCTCGACCTTCTTGCGCGTGAGCGGATTGTCGGCGGGAATCACCATCGGCTCGACTCCGGCGAGACGCGGCCAGCGCGGCGAAGCGGTGAGAGTGAGGGAGAGGGAAAGGGCGGCCAGGACCAGCGTTCTCATGACGCGAACATGCGTTCGCCGCGCTGACGAACGCGAGCAGCGCCGTGTTAGAGATCGCTTAGAACGAGATTGTTGTCACAGTTCGCGCATCGCACTCGTCTTCTTCAGGCAAGGAGACGACATGAAGATCTTCGTCACAGGTGCAACCGGAGTCATCGGCCGCCGCGTGGTGCCGATGCTGATCGCGAAGGGACACGAAGTCACCGCGATCGGCCGCACCGCAGACAAACGCGCCGCGCTCGAGAAGGCAGGCGCGAAAGCCGTCGACGTGAGTCTGTTCGATCGCGATGCGTTGCAGAAAGCGCTCGCCGGTCACGACGCGGTGATCAATCTCGCGACGCACATCCCTGAGATGGCGAAGGTGATGTTCCGGCGCAGCTGGCGCGAGAACGATCGCATCCGCGCGGAAGGCTCGCGCAATCTCGTCGACGCGGCGATCGCGGCCGGCGTGAAGCGCTTCATCCAGGAATCGTTCGCGCCGGTGTATCCCGATCGCGGCGATCAATGGATCGAAGAAACGACGCCCATTCAGCCCGTGCGCTACAACGCGACCGTCGCCGATGCGGAAAGCTCCGTCGAGCGCTTCACGCGCGCGGGCGGCATCGGCGTGGCGTTGCGCTTCGCCGCGTTCTACGGACCCGACGCGCGCCATCTCGACGACATGATTCCGATGATTCGCAAGGGATGGGCGCCGATGCCGAGCAAGCCCACGTCGTTCATCTCGTCGATCTCGCACGACGATGCGGCGACCGCGGTCGTTGCGGCGCTCGACGCGCGCGCGGGCATCTACAACATCACCGACGACGAGCCGGTCACGCGACGCGAGTACTTCGACTCGCTCGCCGACGCGGTCGGTGCGCGTCATCCACGCATCCCGCCGGCGTGGATCGGCTCGATGACCGGCTCACTCGGCAAGATGCTCGCGCGCTCGCTCCGCATCTCCAATCGGAAGTTCCGCGCCGAGACGGGATGGGTGCCCAAATACCGAAGCGTGCGTGAGGGATGGCGAACGGCGGTGTGAAGTCGGCGGTCGGCAGTCGGCAGTCGGCGGTAGATGGCGGTTCGTTGCTCTCCTGCCGACTGCCGACCGCCGACTGCCGACCAGTAGTTTGCGTCCTCCGCTGGGTCCTTGTAGGATTCGCGCCGCGCGCCACCCGATGCCCCGGCGCGCGTCCGCATTCTTATGACGAACAGCTACCTTCCCATCCTGATCATGCTCTTCATCGCCGCCGCATTCGGGGCGATTTTTCTCGGGCTGAACTGGATCATCGGCCGCCATCAGCGCAATCCGTCGAAGCTCGCGCCGTACGAGAGCGGCGTGCCGCTCCTCGACGAGAACCGCAAGCGTGTGAACGTCCGCTTCTATCAGATCGCGATGCTCTTCATCCTGTTCGACATCGAGGCGGCGTTCCTCTATCCCTGGGCCGTCATCTACAAAGACGCGACGCTCGGACCGCGCGGACTCTCCTGGTTCGTCTTCGGCGAGATGCTCGTGTTCATCCTTCTCCTCGGCGTCGGCTACGTGTACGCCTGGAAGAAGAAGGCCTTCGACTGGAAGTAACCGCACAATGGCTGATCTCACACCCGACAATCCGTACGCAAAAGAGCGCTTTCCCGATCCGACGAAGAAAGTCGAATTTCCCGACGAAGTGAAGAAGCGCTTCGACTGGATCCTCACGCGCTATCCGACGAAAGAGGCCGCCCTCCTGCCGACGCTGCATCTCGCGCAGGAAACGTGGGGCTGGATCTCGCCCGAGGTCGTGCATTACGTCGGCGGGCTCCTCGATCTGTCGCCGGCGACCGTGTTCGGCGTCGTGTCGTTCTACGACATGTACCGCCAGAAGCAGTTCGGAAAATACGAGCTGCGCGTCTGCACGAATCTGAGCTGCATGCTCTCCAATGCGTACGATATCTACGAAGGCTTGTGCGAGAAGCTCGATGTTAGGCCGGGTCAGACGACGAAGGACGGCCGCTTCACCCTCGTCGAGGTCGAGTGCCTCGGCTCCTGCGGCACCGCTCCCGTCGTGCAGGTGAATAACGATTACCACGAGAACATGAGCGTGGAGAAGATGGAGCAGTTGCTCACGCAACTCAAGTAAACGAGTCGACGAGTCGACAAGTCGTCAAGGAGCAAAGCCACTCGACGACTCGGCGACTCGGCGACTCGGCGACTCGTTATGGAACCAATCAAAGTCCTCACCGCAAACATCGACAAACCGAACTCGAAGTCGATCGACACGTACGTCGACGGCGGCGGCTACGAAGCAGCGCGCAAAGCGCTGACGACGATGCAGCCCGCCGACGTGACCCAGGTCGTCAAGGACTCCGAGCTCCGCGGCCGCGGCGGCGCGGGATTCCCGACCGGCATGAAGTGGTCCTTCGTGCCGAAGAACGCGCCGAAGCCGACGTACTTGCTGGCGAATGCCGACGAGGCGGAGCCGGGCACGTTCAAAGATCGCGTGATCATCGAGAAAGATCCGCATCTCCTCATCGAGGGAATGATCATCGCGGCATACGCGATCGGCTCCTGCCCGATGTCGTACATCTACATCCGCGGCGAGTTTCATTACGGCGCGACGGTTCTCGTGAAGGCGGTGGAGGAAGCGCGCGAGCGCGGATTCCTCGGCAAGGGTGTTTTCGGCAGCGGCTTCGACTTCGACATCACCGTGCATCGCGGTGCGGGTGCGTACATCTGCGGAGAAGAGACGGGACTGATCGAGTCGGTCGAAGGGCATCGCGGACAGCCGCGCGTGAAGCCGCCGTTCCCGGCCGTCGTCGGCGTGTTCGGCGGTCCGACGGTCGTACAGAACGTCGAGACCCTCGCGTGCGTGCCGTTCATCATCAAGAACGGCGCGGACTGGTTCAAATCGTTCGGCACTCCGAAGAACACGGGTCCGAAGCTCTATTGCGTGTCGGGCAAAGTGAAGAAGCCCGGCGTGTACGAGTTCCCGATGGGCATCACGCTCAAGGAGCTCATCTACGATCACTGCGGCGGCATCAGCGGCGACAAGAAGCTGAAGGCCGTGATTCCGGGTGGCGCGTCGGCGCCGATGCTCACGCCCGACGAGATCGACCTGCCGCTCAACTTCGATGCGGTGATGAAGGCGGGCTCGATGCTCGGCTCCGCGGGCATCATCGTGCTCGACGAGACCGTGTGCATCGTCGACGCGGTGTGGCGCCTCGCGAAGTTCTTCGCGCACGAATCGTGCGGACAGTGCACGCCGTGCCGTGAGGGCACGAACTGGATGGAGTCGATCCTCGATCGCCTCGAGCGCGGCGAAGGCCGCAAGCAGGACGCGGATCTGCTGCTCGACATGGCCGACAACATCGGCGGCAAATCGCTCTGCGCGTTAGGCGACGCGGCCATCGGACCGGTGATCTCGTCCGTGAAGAAATTCCGCGACGAATACCTCTACCACGTCGAGCACAAGAGCTGCCTTCCGGGCACGAAGCGGTATCGGCGCCTGGACATGCCGGTCGCGGCGCACTGACCGGAGCGCCGACGTCTCGCCGCGGATGGTCAGGGATACGAAACGATGTGCATCGACGCTAGGAGCTTACGTAACCGGGTGTCGATTGTGACAATGGCCGCTCCCTCGCGACGCGCGAGCACTACGTAACAGAAATCGTAGACGGAGTGCCTGCGTGCCGCAGCTTCACGCAACACCTCTTGCGCAAGCTCTCTTACCGAATGCAGTTGGCCTACAAGTTTGAAAGCGGTTTCTAGCCGTTCACCGGCATCTTCTGCGGATAGCCGCCCCGCTGTCACGTACTTCCAAAGACCACTCGTGACCTCGGCAGGAAAAATCTCCGGTGCGCTCACGATCGAGGCACCCGCAACGATGCTCATGATCTCAGCCGACGATTCGTGCCCGAGCACGGCTGCGAGCGCGGCCGACGCATCCAGCACGACCTTCATCGTTTTCGATCTTCGCGGATGATCTTGACGGGATCGAGCCGTCCTTTTGAGGCAACCTTTGTGAAGTTGCGAATCTTCTCGATCGCCGCCAACCGCTCTCGGCGTGCCTCGAGCTCCGGAATCCGTTCCAGATCCGCCATCGCCTGCTGGGCGAGGCTACGGCGATGCACGCGGGCGCGCTCGGCCAGCGCTTCATAAAGCTCTTCGGGCATGTCTCGAATCTGCAGAGAAGGCATCGTCATCAAAACGCATGCACATTGTGTAACGATTCCGCAGCCGCGGCAACCGCGGCGTACAATGCCTCCATCCATCAGGAGAGAGGTCCATCATGCCGTCCTTCGTGCAACCCGGCCTTGTGCTGCGGAAGGGGATGTCGAACAGTGGGGTCGTGCGCGATCTCCAGCTCGCGATGCGCGAGCTCGGGTATCTGCGCGGCGGGGTCGACGGGAACTTCGGAAGCGGAACGGAGACAGCCGTCAAGGCGCTGCAGCGCGACCTGTTGTCGAACCTCGGCACCGGCAGCGACGGCCACGCTCCGGTCCAGGTCACGAGCTACAACAAGGGCCGCGTGGCGAGCGTCACCGGGATCTGCGATCAGAGCACGGCCGAGTGCATCGCCGACATGCTCGCCGATCCGCAATTCATCCGACTTCCGATCTCGGACGATCCGGTTGCGGCGAACAAGCTCGTCATCGAAAAGATCGCCGTCGCGAAGTCGACCGAAGTGCCGGTGCGCTTCATCGCCGCGATCCTGAAGCAGGAGAGCGGCCTTCAGCACTACAACGAGAGCGATGGCGTCATCACGCTCGGTCTCGACCGCAACGACAAGACCCAGAACTTCGCCATCACCTCGCGCGGCTACGGCGCGGGACAGTTCACGATCTTTCATCACCCGCCGCGGCAGGACGAAGTCGACGATTTCATGAATGACGTCGCGAAGAACCTCGGCAAGTCGGAAAAGGAACTGCGCGAGAAGTTCGACAAGTTCGTGAACGGCCCGGCCGACACGGCTTCCGATCGCATCAAAGAAATCGGCACAGGGCCGTTGCGCGTCTGCAAATACTCGACGTCGGATTCGCGCTATCTGACCGACTGCCGCCAGTGCGGGATCGACGCGGGCTCGCGCGACATCGTGCAAGGCCAGACGCCGTGGTACGCGGGCTCGCCGAATCTCTACGTGCCGACGCAGTACTACTCGAGCGCGAACTATCCGAACATTCCGCGGCGCGAGGCGTTCGGATGCGATTGGCCTTACGCGGTGCGCCGCTACAACGGCGGCGGCATCAACTCCTACCACTACCAGGCGCGCATTCTGCGGAATGTCCGCGACCTCGTGCTCTGAGCGCATCTGACAATCGTCACCCGCGATTCATGACAGGCGCGATTGGTGGAAATCGCGCGCGCGACCGATCCTATGTGCCAAGGAGGTTGTTCATGAACATGCGGCGCACGTTGGTTCTGATGCTCGTGCTTCTGACCGCGCTCAGCGCGGCGGCAGCGGACGAGATGAAGAAGCTGAATTTCCTGGTGGGCGAATGGAAGGGTGAGGGCTGGTTTCAGATGGGGCCGGGCAAGAGAGAGCTCGTGCTCCAGCACGAGATCGTTCGCGAAAAGCTCGGCGGGAAAATCCTGCTCATCGAAGGCCTCGGCCATCGCAAGCTCGAGAACGGATCCGCCGGCGACGTGGTGCACGAAGCGCTGGCCGTCGTGTCATGGGACGAGGCGAAGAAAGCGTATCGATTCGCCGCGCACACTGCGCAGCAATCGAGCGTCGACGCAACGCTCGAGCTCCGCGACAACGGCGCCGTGTGGGGCTTCGACACGCCGCAGGGCGGGAAGATCCGCTACACGATCCGTCAGACGGAGAAAGGCGACTGGAACGAAGTCGGCGAGTTCTCGCGCGACGGCACGAACTGGATGAAGTTCTTCGAGATGACTCTGCAGAAGGTGAAGTGACGCGGCAAGGCCGCGTCATCCTGCGCGAACGCGCAGGATCTCAAAATGCGACGGCCTTCGCACCTCGAGACCCTGCGCCGTCTGCGCGGCGCAGGGTGACGTTGGCTTCGCCGACTTCACTTCACGCGTTCTAACACCACGCTGCTGTACACCTCGAGCTCTTTCCCCGGCATCGCCAGCTCGAATGTCTCCGACCACGAGTCGGGCGACATTGCTTTGTACGTTTCGCGCGCGCGCCAGCCGTCGGGGATGTTCTCGATCTCGACCGTCGTGAAGATCAGCGGATCGCCTTCGACGTAGCTGTTCACAAATCCCTCGCCGTGAAACTGGCGCAGACGGAGCTTCTTCGTTCGCTTGTCGAAGCTGAAGATCGAGCGCTCGACGTGCACTTCGTTCTTGTACGTCGCGGTCGTGCGGCACTCGATGAAGCGATCGTTCAGGATGCGCGTGCACTCGCGCTCGGAGATGCCTTCGCCCGGCTCGCCGCGACTCACGCCGCGCCATTTGCCGATCAGAAACTCGAGATCGTCGAGACCCGCAGCCTCGATCGTCACCGCCATGCAGAGCAGCAGAAACACCACTACGACTTTCATCGCAGATCCTCCTGCTTGTCTCATTCAACGTTGCGAGCGATTCCTTTGAGCCTCAGCTGCTGCGCGGCGTCGCCGGGACGGTCCGCGCCTGGTGCTGCGATGGCGAGCCGGATGAGACTCCACACGTCGCGGTTCGGAAGGGAAGCGAGAGCATCGGCGACGAGCCGCGCCGCTTCCGCTGCGTCGTCGTCGCGCGCGAAACGGTCCGCGAGATGCGCCTCGAGCTCGACCTTCCACCATGTCGCAGGCATGGCGGCGAGAAGCCGCCATCGACGCTCGCGAGAGGCGGACAAGAACGCGTCCTCCGGAATGACCGTGAAGGCGAGGAACTTGTCGAGATTCCCGGGCTTGCCCGCGGCGAGGATGTCGAGTGCGCGATCGAGTTGGCCGGTCTCGGCGTACGCTTCGATGATCGCCTGCCATGCGTACTCGCGCCACTCGTGCGACGCGATGGCATCGAGATTCGTCAGCGCGCGAGAGAGAGTCTCCTTCGCCTTCTCGATCGCACCGGCCCGCTCGAGCTCCGCCGCCACGCGAGCCAGACACTCGACCTTGTCCCGACGGATCGCCGACGGCTCGTCATAGGGCGCGCCGGCTCGATTCGATTTCGGCACCGGCAGCGTGTCCGCAAGGTGCGCCGCGCGATCGAGCAGGGCGAGCGCACGTTCGCGCTCGCCGAGTGCGAAGTGCGCACGCGCGATGCGCACGAGTGCTTCGCAGACGATGGTCACGGACATCTCGAGATCCGTCACCGACTCCGTCGGTCCGATCACCGCCAGTGCGTCGGCGAGGAGCGGACCCGCCGTCAGCGCCTCGGCGATGCGCGCAAGGAGCACCGCACTGTCGCGCCGCTCGCCCGGACGCTCGCCGGTGTCGAGCTTCACTTCCTCGAGGGCCTTGCGCAGCGTCGCCGCCGGTTCCTCGACGCGAGCGATCTCCACGAGGGCGCGGGCGTGGTAGTTCCGCGTTTTGCGATCGGGAATCTCGGCGATCGCGTCGAGCGCTTCGTGCGCGTTCTGCAGCTCGCCGCGATCGACGAACGTGGTCACGAGCGTGAGGAGGGCATCGAGGCTCGCGTCGTATTGGAGCTCCCAGCGAGCGCCGTGCGCCGTTGGAATGTGCATGTTGTTAGGCGCAATCGCGGAGGCTGCGGGAAGCGCGTCGGCGAAACGCTTCATTCCGAGAAACGCTCGTACCTGCGCCGCCGGATTTCCGATCTCGCGTGCGAGGCGCACCGCGCCGTCCTCGTCGCCCGCTGCGTGCATGGCCAGCGCGATGTCTGCGAGAGCTTCGGGAGTCGTCCACGCCTCGAACTTCGCGACGCGCTCGATCACCGCGCGTGCGCGTTCGGTGTCGCCGGCCTTGATCGCCGCAACGGCGATCGGAACATAGGCCGGTGGTTTTACATCGTCGTCGGTCTCGAGTTTTTCGATCAGTCGCAGCGCCTGCTCCATACGTCCCGCTCGGGCAAGCAGTGCCGCAATCTGCGCGAGCTGTTCGCGTTGCGCGGTGAGATTCTCCTCTTTCCGCATTTGCGGGATCGCGATTTTCTCGGCGGCAGCGAGAGCGGTGGAGAGGATGGTGGGTGGCGGCGTCTCACCCGCGCGAAGCATGAACGCGAGGAACGTGATGCTCGTCAATGCGCCCAGGCGTCGCAGCGCCGTAATGTAGCGGTTCATGCGTTCCATCATTCTCGCTCTTCTTCTCGCCGTTCCGGCGTACGCGGACTGCACGACGCCCGTTTTTCCGCCGCAGACGAAGACGCTGCGCTTCCGGCAGACGCTGAAGGCGCTTCTCGAGGGCGAGGCCGAGATGACCTTCAGCGATCGCAAAGTGCGCGGGAATCGCATCGAGTGGAAGCAGACGTTCGCGCGCGACGGCGGCAGCACGAGCCGCTCGGTCAGCGCCTTCCGCTGCTCGCCCGCGGGGATCACGCCCGCCGATGAAGGCGCGACGTTTACCGGCGTGCAGTACGGCAACGACCTGACACCGGGCGCGACCTGGAAGTGGACGTGGGCCGCGACCGGCATCTCCGCAGCGTACGACTACGAGGTGATCGGCAAGGAAAACGTGACCGTTCCTGCGGGCACCTTCTCCGCGACGCGTATCGACTACACGGCCATGATTCATTCGGACACGCGCCGCGAGCTCGGACCGGTGCGCGGCACGCTCTGGATCGCGGATGGCGTCGGTCTGGTGAAGCAATTCGAAGACGATCCCGGTGCGATCGGTCTCACGGAATCGCAGACGACGCTCGTGCTTCTCTCGCGCGAGTGATCACGTTGAGTTTATCCTCGGCCTCGCTTGCGAGGCCGGGGATCTCCGGTTATCCCGGATCACCGTTGCCCACGAAGCGTTGCATAGGCAGCCGCGATCCGGTGTAACCAGAGATCCTCCGTCGCTGCGCGACGAAGGATAAACTGAAATATCGCGCGGCTACTCGCCGAACGCCGGCGGCTGTGCCGCCGCGGCACCGCCATTCGCCGCTCGCTGCACGCTTCCCGCGCTGACTCGCGACGCGACGTTCGCGTTCGACGTCACGATCCGATACCTGTTCCGCTACGGCGTCACGCACCTCTCCGTGCAGATCGTTCGTGCGACCAACGACACCGAGTTCATCTCGTCCGACAAAACGTTCTGGCTCGATTTCCCGGTGACGACGACCGAAGACGCGGGACCGGGATCGCTGCGCCAGACGATTTTCGACATGAACGCCAGCGCCGGCTGCGGCTCCACGTCACGATTGCCGTGCCGCGCGGCGTTCCGTCTGCCGGAGGGGACGCACACGATCCGGCCTCCGCCCTTGCCCGCGCTCGACATCTACTGGCCCGGCATCGAAGGCTCCATCACGCTCGACGGATCTGCACTCGTCACCGGCAACGGACTGGAGATCACGAAGGCCGCATTCGTCTCCGAGATCCGCGGCCTTACGATCGAAGGATTTCCATGGAACGGCATCCATACGGCGAGCCGGATCTCTCGCATCGACGCGTGCAACATCCGTGGGAACGGGTCGCGCGGCATTGCGGTCGAAGGAACGAGCGCGCGCATCGAACATTGCGTCATCGAAGGCAACGCGCGCAGCGGAGTCTTCCTCGCCGGCGGCGACATCGGCGGACCACACATTCGCGACAACCGCATCGCTCGCAATGGTGCGAGCGGGATCTTCGTCGGCGACTTCACTCACGCCTATCAGAGCCCGGTGATCGAGAACAACGTGATCGAAGACAACGCGCACTTCGGCGTCGCGGTCTCGTTGAAGGCGCCGGTGTCCGTGCTCGTCAACACGATCCGCGACAACGGACAGGGCGGCATCGACATCCGTCTCGACGGGCCGACCGAGTTCGTCGAAGGCATTCCCGGTCTCGGCGGTGTTCTCCGCCGCCGGTGATCACGTCCGCGCGATACGAAAACGGCGTCACGACGATCAGCGGCCACTCGCTCGCGGGCAACAACTCGCGCCAGGTTTTGCTCTACGCGAACACATCCCTCGAGCCCGGCGGGCTCGCCGAGGGCGAGCAGTACCTCGGCTCGACTTCGACGATGTTAGGCGCGCAGACGACCTTCACGCTGACTTTCAACGGCGACCTGCGCGGCAAGTATGTGAACGGCGTCTCGTTTGCGGCCGTGTGGTGGTACGACGAGGCCGTGCCGGCAACGTCGGAGTTCGGGCGCGCGGTGCGGGTGGAGTAGCTCAGTACTCCGAGAACGCGTCGTCGGGATAGCAGTACAGCCAGCGCTCGCCCTGCTCCGCGGACGCGATCACCGGATGGCTGCTGCTGCGCGCGTGTTTGCTCGCGTGCTGGTTCGGCGAGCTGTCGCAGCATCGCGTGCCGCCGCACTCCTGGCACGTGCGCAGGTGCATCCATCGCGATCCGATCTTCACGCACTCCTCGCACTCGCGCTTCTTCGGGCCTTTCACGTTTTCGATGCCGTCGATGTGATCGCAGATGTTCATACGCGCTCCAGCGCCGCGCGGTCCCAGTTCGCGAGCGTCGCGGCGCGATCGTAGGTCGATTCGATGAAGGAGGTGATGGCCTGTTCGGGATGCGCCGCGGTGCGCACCGCTTCGTACGGAAGCAGAAACTCGCCCATGTCGCGATGGTAGTACGCGGCGTCGGGCTCGACGCGCGCTTCCTTCAGACCCGCGGGCTCGGGCACCGCGTACGCGTAGAACACCGGCTCGGGCATCGGTCCGCCGCCCGGCCAGAACCCGTGGCTGATGACTTCGTGCGAATACGCCTCGCGCATGAACTGCGGACCTTCGCGCGGTGGCGCGGGTCGTCCGGAGAAGCGCGTGACCGCGAGATCGAAGCTGCCCCAGAAAAAATGCACGGGACTGCATTTGCCAACGAACGTGCTTCGCGCGCCGGTGAAGACGCTCTCGATCTGCAGGAGAATTCGCCAGACCCGATTCGCGAATTCGGGATCGTAGGAGTGATGCAAGGTGTCTTCTTCGAAGGGAATCGGATCCGCGATCTCGACCGGCACCGGCCAGATGTGAACCGGCAACGACATCGCGTTCAGCGTCGCCATCACGTCGCGATAGAAATCGGCGACGGAGCGCGGCTCGAGCGGGAGCAGTCTCTCCTCGCCGTCGCTGGTCAGGATCCACAGCCTGTGATCGACGAAATCGAATTCGATCGTGAACGTGCGCTCGCCGTGCTTCAGCGGCTGCGTCGTCAGCCCGCGTGACGTGAGCCGCATCGCGATGCTCCAGCTGTGGTTCACCGGCGGCGCGAGCGCCAGTGCGACTTTCCCCACGACTTGCGTCCACATGTGCAGGGTCGCGTAGGTGTCCTTCCACGCTTCGTAAGGGAGGGGAGGCCAACGGTCGGTGGTCATGGTGAAACATGGTACTTGGAAGGTGCTCGGTATGTTGGTGCTGGGTGTTGGGTGCTGGGTACTGGCGGTTTCGCGTAAAGCCGCCAGCACCCAGCACCTAACACCCAGCAGCATTTCCGGGGTAAACGAGAAACGACGCGGGCTGCACCCCAATCCACAAAACCTGCGTATATAGCCACAGTGATGACGGCAATCGTGCCCGACGTGATCGAGTTTCCCACTGCGTTGGTCCGCTCCAAAGCGGGGGACCACGAGGCATTCGCGGAGTTGGTGGAGCAGCACGAGAATATGGTCTACAGCCTGGCGTACCACTTCTTTGGCGACCGCAGCCGCGCGGAAGAGGTCGCACAGGATGTGTTCCTGCAGCTTTACCGCAGCCTCGGCTCGATCGAATCGGATGCGCATCTGCTCTTCTGGCTGCGACAGGTCACGACGCGGCGCTGCATCGATCAGGTGCGGCGCAACCGGCTGAAGGCGGTGAGCCTCGAGGACGCGAGCGAGTTGCGCGCGCGCGATCGATCGGAGGATCCGCTCCTCGATCGGCGCCTCAAGCGGCTGATCTCCGAATTGCCCGAGACGCAACGCGCCGTCGTCACGCTGCGGTATCAGGAAGATCTCGATCCGTCGGAGATCTGCCGGATCGTCGGTCTACCGGTCAACACCGTCAAGAGTCATCTGCACCGCGCTCTGCAGGCGCTGCGCAGAAAGCTGGAGAACACCCCATGAATCTCGAACACGATCTTCGACGCGCACTTCGTCGCGAGTCGCCGGCGCCCGGCTTCGCGAATCGCGTGCTGGAGCGAATCGAGCGCGCGCCTGAACGCAATCTAATGGTTCAGCAGCCACCCAGACCCGTCTGGTGGCGTGCCGCAGCGGCCTCGGCCACCTTCGCTCTCCTCCTCGGCGGTCTCGCGACGTACAAGCTCGTCGAATACCGCCGCGGCGTGGAAGCGAAGGAAAAAGTTCTCGCGGCCATGCAGATCGCCGGCGAGAAAGTTCGCCTCGCGCAGCAGGAAGTCCGCGAGATCGGATCCCAACACTGACAAGGAGACATTGCATGCGTAAGTTCCTCTTCGTTTTCCTGCTCACGCTTCTGACGGCGATGCCGGCGGCGGCGCAGAAGATCAACCTCGACTTCCCCGAGCTCGCCGAGCGCGCCGAGGAAGAAGTCGAGATCACGCTCGATGCATCGATGCTGCGAATGGCAGGGAAGTTCTTCTCCGGCCACGACGCCGACGAGCGCGCGGTCCGCGACATGATCAACGGCCTGTCCGGCATCTATGTCCGCAGCTACCAGTTCGGCAGCGACTGGGAGTACGACCGCAATCTCTTCAAGCGCGTGAAGGCGCAGCTCGGCGCGACCTGGAAGCCGTTCGTCAACGTGCGCAGCAAGACCAAGGACAACGTCGTGATCATGGCCGACATGCGCGGCGACAAGATCACGGGCCTGGTGATCATCGCCTCCGAGCCGCGCGAGTTCACCATCGTCAACATCGACGGGCCGATCGACATCGAGCGGCTCTCGTCTCTCGAAGGCGAATTCGGAATTCCGCACATCACGAAGGAGAGAGACCGTGACTAAGCGAGCTCTCGCTGCGCTGCTTCTCCTCGCCGTCGCCCTGCCGCTCCACGCGGACTTCGGCGAGATCGCCCGCGCCATCGACCGGCACACCGGAGTGAAGCGCCAATGGATTCCGTTTCTCGGACTCGCCCGCACCGTCGTGCGGGTGATCCGGCCGGAAGGCGTTCACGACTTCCAGCTCGCCACGTTCGAAGGCGCGGGCAAGATCGATCCGCGCGAGCTCCGCGGAATCGTCGAGTCGAAGATGGGAGCCGGATTTACGCCGCTCGTGCGCGCCTGGTCCCGTCGATCGGGGGAGTGGAGCTTCATCTATGTGCGACCGATCGGGAACCGTATCGAGCTGATGGTTCTCGCGCACGACGACGAGGACACGGTGCTGGTCCGCGTCGATGTCGATGCCGATGTTCTGGCGAAGGAGCTGCACGAACCGAGGAACGTGCATCGCGTGGCGCGGCGGTGACGCGGAAGCGTGTAAAATCCACGCTCCGCTAATGGCCCGGTACGAAGCACGAGACGAGTCCTACGATCTCCTCAATCAATACCTGCAGGAAATCGCGAAGATCCCGCGTCTCACGCCGGAGCGGGAGAAGGAGCTCGGCCGCCGCGTTCAGGAGAACGACAAGTCGGCGCTCGAAGAGCTGGTCAAAGCGAACCTGCGCTTCGTGGTCTCGTACGCCAAGCGCTACCGCAACGCGCACGTTCTCTTTCTCGATCTGATCAACGAGGGAAACATCGGTCTCATCCACGCGGCGAAGAAGTACGACCCCGACAAGAACGTGAAGTTCATCACGTACGCGGTGTGGTGGATTCGCCAGGCGATTCTTCACGCGCTGTCGGAGCAGGCGGGCGCGTTCCGCCTCCCGCCGAAGCGCGCGAATCTGATGTATCGCCTGGAGAAGGCGATCGCGACGGCGATGACCGAGGGGAGCCACATCCCGACGCCGGACGAGCTCGCGCTGAACCTCGGCGTGAGCGTGAAGGAAGTGCAGACGCTCCTCCAGGCGAACGCGGACAACTACTCGCTCAACGCGGAGCTCGACGACGAATCGCACACCGAGCTCGCCGATGTCATCGAGCAGACGACGATTCCGTCGGCCGAAGACGAGATGCAGGAGCAATCGCGGCGCGAAGAGCTGCTCGCGCACATGTCCGAGCTCTCACCGAAAGAGCGCCTCGTGCTCACGCTGCGCCACGGCGTGAGCGACAACGTCCCGAAAAGCGTCCGCGAGCTCGCGTCGTTTCTCAACCGCGACGTCGCGAACGTCACCGGCGTGCTCGCCAGCGCGAACCAGAAAGTGTGCGAGAAACTCCGCATCACCGAAAGCGAGCTCGCCGTCCTCCTGCTCTACACGAATCCCAACCCTAAAGCCTGGCCGCACTTCTGGTACGAGCTCGACGACCGCGGCGAAGGCATGACCCCCGACATCGCCAAAGATCGCCTCTCCTATCTCCAATCCCTCCGCCAACAAGGCGCCGTCCAACAAGCCATCGACGAGCTCACGCTCGAAGAGAAGACGATCATGAAATTGCGCTACGGCGTGCTGCAGGACGACGAGCTGACGCTGCGGGATATCGGAGAGATTCTCGGGCTGTCGCGCGAACGGGTTAGGCAGATTGAGTCGCGGGCAGAAGCGAAGTGCCGGCGTTCCGTACGTCGTGAGAGATGACGGCGCGCGGCTGCTGGGTGTTAGGTGCTGGGTGCTGGCGGTGTTCTGCCTGGACGGCGCTTTGATTCCAATTCGCGACGTCTTACCCATCGGATCAAGCCAGCAAGCTCGCGTCCGGCAACTCGTGCGCGCTTTTTCAGATGTTCGGCTGACGCGGTATCGAGAAAGCCAAGCTTCGTCGACGCGATGATTTGCGCCTGAACTTCGTATAGCGATCCGCGTGCGTCGCTGAGCGCCTGGCGCCATTCACCGTACGTGAGCCGTCCTTTTCCCTCGGCAATGTCGCTGACGACTTGCACGGATGCACGTCGAATTTGTGACGTGAGACCATACAACTCTGATCGCGGAAATGACGCTGTTGCCGTGTACACGTCGACCATCAGATCGACGGCGCGTTGAAACGCACGAAGACCCTCGAAACTCTTGTCCATATGATTGCGGGTCGCGAGGCAGAATGCGCAGAATGCGGAACGGCGCGGCCGCAGCGTGGAGCCTCAAGTGTACCCGAACTCCGCCAGCACCCAACACCTAACACCCAGCACCATTTAAACTACCCACCGATGCAAGAACCCGCAAACCCCCCGATGGGCCGATTAGACGCCTTCGACGTCGGCCCTAAAAAACTGACCGTGCAAACGGAGTTCTTCGTGCGTCCTTCGTGGCGCGTGGAAACGAAGATCTATCTCGGCGGAGAACTGAAAAAGGTCTATACGCAAGATCTCGCGGAGTCGGGGGAGGGGGAGCTGCAGAAGCTCGTCAACGAGTTTCATCAGGCGAAGATCGACGAGATGATGGAGCGGCTGCGCTCGCGCGGGCAATGAGTGTGCGGGTGCGCGCTCTGCGCAAGTCGTTCGGGAAGCACGAGGTCCTCAAGGGCATCGATCTCGAAGTCGCGCCGGGAGAAGTGGTCGGGCTGATCGGTCCGAATGGCGCGGGGAAGACGACGCTGATGTCGTGTCTTCTCGGGTTTTTGCATCCGAACTCCGGCGAGATCACGATCGACGGGCGCGCCAATGACGATCTCGAGGTTAGGCGGGGCACGGGATTCGTTCCCGAGCGCATGAGCTTCGCGCGCGGAGAGACCGGATGGGTGTTCCTTCGCTACATGGCGCGTCTTGCGGGCGTCCCGAGCGGAGAGGTCGATGCGCGTGCGAAGGCGATGCTCGAGCGGCTCGGCATCTGGGACGCCGCGCAGAAAAAGCTCTCGCAGTATTCGCGCGGCATGTTGCAGCGCATCGGGATGTGTCAGGCGCTCATTCACGAGCCTTCGTACATTTTTCTCGACGAGCCGACGTCGGGACTCGATCCGAACGGCGTGCTGCTCGTGCGAGAGCTGATCCTGGAACAGAAGCAGCGCGGGGCGGCGGTGCTCCTCAATTCGCATCAGCTCGCGGAAGTGGAGAAGGTATGCGATCGCGTGCTGTTCCTCAGCGGCGGCGTGATCGCGACCGAGGAGACGCTGAAGCATGTCGATCGCATCGTGATCGCGGTGACGCTGCTCGCGGGCTCCTTCGATGCGGCGACCATCGAGCGCGTGGCCGGCGCGGCGGTCCGCGAGAATGTCGTGATCGTCTCCGTCGAGACGGAAGCGGACATCGCGGAGCTCGTGCGCGAGATCGTCGGCACCGGCGCGGGCGTCATCGACGTGCGCAGGCACACGGCGGATCTCGAGAAAATTTTCCGAGGTGCGGCGTGAATCGCGTCGTGATCTCCGAAACGTTGCGGCGCCATCTCACGAATCCGTTCTTTCTCGCGTACGTCGCGCTGATCGCGATCGTGGCGTTCGGCGTGTCGCATTTCAATCGTCCGGGATCGATGTGGCCGTCGATGATCGCGCTGCTGGCGATGATCACCGGCGCGGCGCCGATCGGTCCGGAGTTTTCGAGCGGCACGCTGCAGATCATCCTCGTGAAGCCGGTCAAGCGCTGGGTGTATCTCGTGTCGCGCGTGACCGGCGTCGTGATGGCGGTGAGTGTCGGTGCGATCGCCGGCGCGGTGTGCGAGCTCGTCGGACGCGCGATCTGGAGCGATGCGCTGGCATGGGAGACGATCGGCATCGCGTTCGCGAACTGCATCGGCGACGCGATTCTCACCGTCGCCCTCCTCACGCTCCTCGGCAGTCTCACACGCGCGTACTTCAACATCGCGATCTATTTCGGCGTGCAGGTTACGCTGTCGGTGATGATGGCGGCGGGCGGAATGCTGCGCGCGTCGCGTAGCACGATCGGACAGTTTCTCGGCGAGCACATGGGCATCGAGCGCGCGCTCTTCGTCGTCGAGCGCAATCTCTTTCCCGAATTTCCACTCGGCTTCGATCGCGACTGGATGCTGACGGTGCTCTCGAACGCAGCGGTCGCGCTGGCCCTCGCATGCATCGCATTCCGGCGAAGAGAGGTGCCGTATGGAGCGGAATAGACAAAGCGCGTTGCCGCTCGTGCTCATCGCCGTCGCGGTGCTGCTCATCGGCGCGCGCGTGACGTCGCTCGTGCTGAAGCCGAAGACGACGCCGAGTCTCGTCCGCTGGGTCTCGCTCGAAGAGGCGGCGCAGCTCGCGCTCTCGTCGAACAAATTGCTGCTTCTCGACTTCACCGCCGACTGGTGCATGCCCTGCCACGAGCTCGATCGCGAAGTGTTCGCGAATCCCGAGGTCGCGCGCGTGATCAACGAGAACTACATTCCCGTGCGTGTGATCGATCGCCAGCAGGAGGAAGGGAAGAACTCCGCGGCGGTCGAGAGTCTCCAGCAGCGCTTCCACGTCGACGGATTTCCGACCGTCGTCTTCGCCGACGCGAGCGGAGTCGAGCGCGCGCGTCTGGAAGGCTTTCGCTCGCGCGAAGATTTCGAGCGGGTGATGGAGCGCGCGCACTGATGCGGCTCGAGCACCTGAGCGAAGCGGAAGAGGATCACTGGCGCGGCGAGTTCGCGCAGGAAAACTGGATCTTTGGCTCGCTGAGTCTCAGCGTGACGCTTCCCGAGTTCGCGGGAGGCATGCCCGCGCTGCGCGACATGCACTTCGGCTACTACCTCCAGCCGCTGCACCTCAACGTCGACGACCGCGAAGACCTCCCGCGCAAACTGCTCTACGTTCTCGCACGACGCAAACCGCCCCTCGATTTTCTCGAGCTGAGCGGTGCGGGCATCCGCGTCCCGCATTGTTTTCCGACCGGATTTACGTTGGGCTCGGTGTTGAGGATCACGTTGCAGGAGTTGAAGAGGTTGCCGTTGAGAGAACCGCTGTAATGGTGCTGGGTGTTAGGTGCTGGGTGCTTGCGGTTCACCGAAATGCCACAAGCACCTAGCACCCAGTACCCAGTACCGCGCACATACAATGTCCGCGTCGATGACGCCCCTCCGCCGCCTCCTCCACTACTTCACACTCTACAAACGCCGTCTCCTGCTCGGCGCGGTGTGCGTGGTGGGGTCGTCGGTGTTCTCGCTGGTCAAGCCGCTGATCATCGGCGATGCGGTGAATACGCTGGCGAGCGATTTCACGCGCGCGGATCTGGTGCGCTACGGGCTGATGCTCATCGGCGCGTCGCTGATCGAAGGCGCGTTTCTCTACGCGCAGCGCTGGATCATCATCGGCGCGTCGCGGCGGATCGAGTACGACATGCGGAATGACTTCTACGGTCATCTGCAGGCGCTTCCGCTGAGCTTCTACCAGGAGCAGCGCACCGGCGATCTGATGTCGCGCGCGACGAACGATCTCTCGAACGTGCGCATGCTCATCGGTCCCGCGGTGATGCATTCGTTTTCTTCGCTGCTCGTCGTCCTCGGCGCGTTCGTGATGATGGTGCGCATCGATCATTCGATGGCTCTCATGGCGGCGCTCGCGATTCCGGTCGTCGCCGGTCTCGTGAAAACGTTCGGGCAGCGCATCCACAACCGCTCGCGCGCGGTGCAGGATTACTTCGGCGAGATCTCCGCGCGCGTGCAGGAGAATCTCGCGGGCGTGCGCGTCGTGCGCGCGTTCACGCGCGAGGAGAGCGAGATCGAGACGTTCAAGCGGATGAACCGCCGGTACGTCGATCTCAACCGCTCGCTCATCCGTCTCACCGCCACGTTCTATCCCGCGCTGCACGCGCTCATCGGCGTGATGTTCGTGTTCGTGTTCTTCGTCGGCAGCCGGAAGATCCTCGCCGGCTCGATGACTCTCGGCGCATTCGTCGCGTTCCAGTTCTACCTCGGACGCATGATCTGGCCGCTCATCGCCCTCGGCTGGGTGATCAATCTCTTCCAGCGCGGCATGGCCTCGATGAAACGCCTGCACGAAGTCTGGAGTGCGGGAGCGCCAGCTCCCGCTCTGGAAGGGCGGGCGGCCAACACGCCCCTCGGCGACCTCGAAATCCGCAACCTCACATTCCAATACGACACACGCGAAGTCCTCGAAGATCTCAATCTCTCCATCCGTCACGGCGAGACCGTCGGCATCGTCGGCCGCACCGGCAGCGGCAAATCGACGCTGCTCTCGCTGCTCACGCGCGCATTCGAGCCGCCGCCGGGAACGATTCTTCTCGACAAGCGACCCATCGAGACGATCCCCGTGCATCAACTGCGCGAGTGGATCGGCATGGTGCCGCAGGAGACGTTTCTCTTTTCCGAGTCGATCGCCGAGAACATCCGCTTCGGCCGCGCGAACGCGACTGACGATGAGATCGAAGAAGCGGCGGCGCAGGCCGGACTCTCGACCGACGTCGCGACATTTCCGAACGGCTTGAAGACGGTCATCGGCGAGCGCGGCATCACGCTTTCCGGCGGACAGAAGCAGCGCACCGCGATCGCGCGCGC
>Ga0075428_100001906_pt1 | contig 22372 bp, 19 predicted proteins | sample RhiMetdeltSRZDD2_FD_75291 | JGI IMG/M metagenome (GOLD analysis project Ga0075428, IMG submission 75291) | Populus rhizosphere microbial communities from Tennessee, USA - Rhizosphere MetaG P. deltoides SRZDD2 | ecosystem: Host-associated > Plants > Roots > Rhizosphere > Soil | place: USA... | reverse complement strand
TCGCCATTCCCCTAGAGGTGGCGAAGACGGGCCTGCGTGAAGGGGTTGCGCTGGAAGCTCTCTCCGAGCTGGCCGCGGCTTAGTAGGAGGGTTCGGCGAAATATGGGCGGCGTGCAACATTCCGCCAAACCCTCCTAGGCGAGCGCCGGGACCCCTCCCGTGGGTGCGTAGGTCGCCTCGTACCCGGCCAGCCTGCCGACCGGAGCTCCGAGGGCGAGGGCTCCCCGCTGCATCCAGGCCGGGATGAGCGGGAGCCGGACGGTGTCGAAGTTCGCCTTGGCGATCACCGCCAGCCGGAGCGGGCTCGGCATGCCTTTCCCGTTCGTCTTGCCGTCGGCGGCCAGCGCGAACATCGTCTCGAGCAGCTGCTCGAACTGGAGTGCGGGGCTGATGACGCAGACGAAGTGGAGCTGGTCGTGGCCGGCGTTCCAGAACGTGTGCGCCGCGCCCGGCTCGACCCTGACGACGTCGCCGTAGCGGGCCTCGACCTTCTTGCGGCCGACCTTCATCCCGATCGTCCCGCCGAGGATCTCGAAGCGCTCGGTCTGGTACGGGTGCAGGTGGGCCGAGGCGACGACGCCTCCCGGCTGGACGAATACCTCGATCTCGACGCACTCGCCGTTCGTGCTCGTGGAGGTCTTGTGGAAGACGACCCGCTCGCCGGTGATGGGGTTCACGATGCTGTCTCCTGGGTTGATCACTGTGCCTCCTCCTTCAGCTCGTTGACAAGGAGAAGGTCGCAGGGCCGGCTTCGAAAATCGTCGGCCGCTGGAACGGTCTTCGCTCGCCGCCTCGACCGATTTCGGCGTCGCCCTCGAGGACGAGGAACGGTGCTAGGACTCGCCCGGTTGGACGAGGCCGGACTCGTAGGCGAGCACGACGGCCTGGACGCGGTCGCGCAGACGAAGCTTCATCAGCACGTGCGCGACGTGCGTCTTGACGGTCGTCTCGCTGACGACGAGCTCCTCGGCGATCTCCGCATTGGAGAGCCCGCGCGCGATCAGCTGCAGCACCTCGAGCTCGCGCGGCGTCAGCTCCTCGAGCTCTGGGGGAGCTGTGCGCACCGACTCGGGTGGATGGCGCACGAACTCCTCGATGACGCGACGGGTCACCGACGGGGCGAGCAGCGCGTCGCCCGACCCGACGGCATGGATCCCGTTCACCAGCTGCTCCGGCGGGACGTCCTTGAGCAGAAAGCCGCTGGCCCCGGCGCGGAGCGCGTCGTAGACGTACTCGTCCATGTCGAACGTCGTCAGCATCACCACTTTCGACTGGGAGGAGCCGTCGGCGAGCAGCTGCCGCGTGGCCTCGATGCCGTCCATCTCCGGCATGCGGACATCCATCAGCACGACGTCCGGCTCCAGCTTGCGCGCCTGTTCGACCGCCTCGCGTCCGTCTGCGGCCTCTCCGATCACCTCGATGTCATCCTCAGCCTCGAGGATCATGCGGAAGCCGGTCCGGACGAGCGACTGATCGTCTACGAGGAGGACGCTGAGGCTCACGATCCTCCCACCGGGAGCGTCGCGCGAAGGCGGTATCCGCCCTCCGGCTGGGGGCCGGCTTCGAGGTTGCCGCCGTAGACCGAGATGCGCTCGCGCATGCCGACGAGTCCGTGCCCGCCGCTGTCTCCTCCGCCGTCGCCGGACCCGTCGTCGGTCACGCTCAGCTCCACGAACCCGTTGGAATAGCGGACCAGTACTTCCGCGTTCTTCGCCCGCGCGTGCTTGAGCGCATTCGTGAGACCTTCCTGCACCAGCCGGTAGGCGGTCAGGTCGACACCCGCAGGAAGCTGGACGGCGTCGCCCTCGATCGTGAGCGTCACGGGGAGGCCGGACTCGCGCGCGTGCTCGACGAGCTTGTCCAGGTGCTCGAGGCTGGGCTGCGGGGCGAGCGCGGGAGCCTCCTCGGGACGACGGAGCACGCCCACCATGCGGCGCATCTCCGCCATGGCCTCGCGTCCCGTCTGCTCGACGACCAGCAGCGCCTCGCGCTCCCGCTCCTGCTCGGGCTTGAGCAGGCGGCGAACGGCCGAGGCCTGGACGGTCATCACGCTGACGCTGTGGCCGACGACGTCGTGGAGCTCGCGGGCGATGCGGGTTCGCTCCTCGGAAACTGCTAGGCGAGCACGTTCCTCGCGCTCTCGTTCGGCGCGCCGGGCACGCGCCCGCGCCTCCTCCGCCTGCTTGGACTGGCCTCCGAACGCCCAGCCGACGACCCAGGCGATCGTGAACCAGATCGCAACCCAGAAGTATTCTCCGGTCTCCCCCGTAGGATCGTTGTTGACCACGACCGCGATCACGGCCAGCAGAACCACCCAACCCGCCAGCGCCTGCCTCAGGACCGGCCGCATTCCGAACAGCACGGCGGCCGCGATTCCAGCCAGAAACGGGATGAACGTCTCCGGCACGAACCTGCCGTCGACGAACGAGGACAGGCCTAACGCCAGTGCGACGGCAAGCGGTGCGCCAAATGGGAAACGCTTGCGCGCGAAGAGCGGCGCGATGATCGCGATCACGGCAATGACGTCGAACCAGAGCGGGCCGTCGATCTTGTTGTCTCGCTCGCTGACGACCGTGCCGATGAGCCCGACCACGAGACCGACGACGATCAGCGCGTCGAACCAGTAGCGGCGCACGTAGGGGAACGCCCTCCAGAAAAGCCGTTTCATCCCGATGACGGTAGCCGACCGAATCGGCCGATGCCTCCATCTGGCGAGCGATCCGAGGTCGTCCTCGAGGATGAGGCCGGAATCGCCCTTGCGGCCGAGGCGGCGGCCCCTTCGCCGTCCCTACTCTGGAACGAGATGACGACGATTCGCGAGCTTCTACGCAGGTTGACGGCCCGCCGGCCGGCGCCGGCTCCGCCGCCGCCGAAGGAAGACCCGGCCGAGGCCTTGTCGGACGAACGCGTTCTGGGAAGAAAGCGCCACCCGTAGCGGACTATGCTCGGCCGGATGGAAGCGGCATCCGGCCCGATCAAGGTGCTCATCGCCGACGACCATGCCGTCGTGCGCAACGGACTGAGGATGTTCCTCGAGCTCGAGGACGACATCGTCGTCGCGGCCGAGGCAGCCGACGGCCGCCAGGCCGTAGAAGAGGCGAACCGTGTCGCTCCGGACGTCGTCCTGATGGACCTGACCATGCCGGAGCTGGGAGGGATCGAGGCGACGAAGCTCCTGCGCGAGACGTGCCCTGAAGCAAAAGTGCTCGTCCTGACGAGCATCGTGGAGGACTCGCAGATCCTGGCCGCCGTGCGCGCGGGAGCGATCGGCTACCTGCTCAAGGAGGCGAGCCCCGAGGAGGTCTCGGAGTCGGTGCGGGCCGTCTACCGAGGCGAGCCCCTGCTCCACCCCGACGCGGCGCGCAGCCTCATGCGGGAGCTCACCCAGCCGACCCGGGTGCCGGAGGGCACGGTGACGATCCTCTTCACCGACATCGAGGGCTCGGCGGGCGTGTTCGACCGGCTCGGAGACGATGCCGCCCACATGCTCGTCCGCGAGCTCGATCAGGTGGTGCGCGAGGTGGTCGAGACGCACGGCGGCGTCGAGGTCAAGCACCAGGGCGACGGGTTGATGCTGGCGTTCTCCAGCGCCCGGCGCGCCCTGCTGTGCGCGGTCGACATCGAGGCGTCCACGATCGAGCGGAACGCGTCCAGAGCGGATAACCCGCTTCACGTGCGCATCGGCCTGAACACCGGCGACGTCATCTCGGAGGACGACGACTACTTCGGGTCGAGCGTCATCGCCGCGGCACGGATCGCCGGGGTGGCGAAGGGCGGAGAGATCCTCCTGTCGGAAGCAACGAAAGCGGTTGCGGGACGGGTCCGCGTGCCGCTCGTCGACCGCGGCGTCCACGAGCTGCGCGGCCTGAGCGAGACCATCCGGCTGTACGAAGCCGTCTGGCGCCCCGGCTAGTCCGGCCTACCGAGGTGGCGGACGCGCCGGAGCCGTCCGTCCTCGTGCTCGAGCACTTCGGTCGTCCCCTTCTTCAGCATCTCGCCCACCAGCTCCTCGATCACGTCTCCGTGCGTGCAGAGGACGACGCACTCGGCGTCGACAGACTCGAGCAGGCCCAGCACGTCGGTGTCGGTCGATCCCTCGAACAACTCCGCGGCCTCCTCGATCTCCAAGCCGCGCGCGGCCGCCAGCGGGACCACCGTCTGGGTACACCGGACGGCGTGGCTCGAGAGGACGCGGTCGACCGGGTATTCCGCGAGGTGGTCGACCAGGCCGTCCGCGTGGCGCCTTCCTTTCCGGTCGAGGGGTCGGTGGCGGTCGTCTCCGACCCATTCGCTGCGCTCGCCGGCGCGGGCGTGGCGGACGAGCAGGACGATCACACCGACTCCAGTATTTCCAGATCGCGGGAGTAGCTCAGTTGCCCGGCGGCGTCGTCGCGACTCATCCAGGCGATCTCGTCGATCTCGGGCGTCGGCTCGAAACGCCCGCGTTCGGGGCGCATCAGCCAATAGCGCACGACCTTGGCGCGTCCGCGTGAATCGGTGTACGACGAGCTCGGTAGCTCGCGCTCGAGGCTGCAGCGAAAGCCGGTCTCCTCCTCGACCTCCCGCAGGGCGCAGTCCTCGTCACTCTCGCCCGGATCGGCCTTGCCCTTCGGAAACGTCCAGTCGTCGTACTTGGGCCGGTGGACGAGCAAGACCTCTTCGTCACGCACGACGACTCCCCCCGCCGCGCGGACGATCACCAGGCGCGCTTGCCCGCGCGCTCGAACTTCCGCCAGGCACCCGCAAAGGCCTCTCGTGACCGAGCTCTGCGGACCTCCTGGCGTTCGGCGAGCCGCCCGGCGACGAACGCCGTGCCGGATTCGGACTCCGCGGCGAGTGCTCGTAGCCGCTCCGCGGTCACGACCGCGTCCTGATGCTCTCCGGCCACATCCTGGAAGCCCTTCGCGGCATCGATGAACTTCGCCACGGGCTTCCCGTGGCCTGGGGCCGCGACCTCCGCCGCGTACCGCGCCCGCTTGCCTCTGATCCTGACCTTGTGCAGCGCCCTGTCGCTGGGATCGCGGTCGAGCCCACGCACCGCCTTGCGGAGGGCGGAGAATGCGGAGGCGGCCACTTCGTCCGGGGAGGGGTGCGCCGAGCGCGTGTGCGGGCGTCGAGCCGCGTCCTCTAGGCGGTCGAGCAGCGTTGCGTAGCGAGGACTCTTCATCAGTGAGAGCAGCGACTTGCGGTGCGCGCTGCGTTCCCGCTCGAGCTTCTTCAGGATCGGGGAGAAGGAGCGGCGCTCATCCTTGTCGAGATCGACCTGGCCTTCGCGCAGGTCCGCGAGCATCACGTCCAGGTCGCGCACGGGGCCGAGCGCCTCGCCGAGCCAGTCGAGTTCGGCGCGCAGGTCGCCCGCCCACGCCTCGTCGAGGGGAGGCGACGCCAGCTTGAGGATGGCGCGCAGCCGTCGAACCGCGACGCGGAGATCGTGGAGATCCTCAGGATCGTCGCCGAGGCGCGTGCCCGGGTCGTGGGCGAGGACCTGCTCGCACTGGCGCTCGAAGAACGCCTGCAGCTGCGGCCGCGTCGGCTTGGTCGAGGGCGTGTGGCCGAGCACGCGGAGCACCTTCGGCCGCGGATCACCGTCCAGCGCTCCGGCTCGCCGAACCGCCACCTCGATCCGCCCCAGACCGTCGGGGACACCGTCGACCAGCTCGATCTCCAGCTCGTCGAACTCAGAGACGACACGCAGGTTGTCCATGACGGCGACCTCGTCGAGGACGACATCGGCGGTCGATCCGTCCGCTTCCATTCGGACGCCGTGCCTGACGGTCCTCAGCTCGGCGATCGGCGCGAGCGTCCGCCGGCGCAGGATCGCCACCAAAAGCTCCGCAATCCGTGTGGGCGGCCCGGCCGGGCCGCCGGCGTCCTCGACCTCGAGCCGGCCGCCGCTCCGCGGCAACTTGAGCTGCCACAAGCTGCCGCCGTGCTCGATCCGGCGCCGCAGTGTGATCCCGAGCCGCGCCAGGAGCCGGTCGTCGGAGTCGTAGTAGACCGACGAGAACCGCCGCGGCTCGAGCGGGAGTCCCTCCAGCTCCTCCAGCTGAAGCTTCGGGCCGGGGCTGAGCTTGACCTCGCGCTCGAGCTGTCCGTTCTCACTCACGGCTGCACGAGGAGCGATGCGCCGATCGCGCCCCCGAGGTCGCCGAGTCCGGCGGGAAGGACCGCCGGTGGGCGCTCGGGGACGAACAGGTGCTTCTTCATCTGCACCTCGATCTTGTCGACATAGGGCTGGCCGAAGCGCGTCCCGAGGCCACCGCCGATTACGACTGCGTCCACGTCGAGGAGGTTGACCGCCGAGCCGATACCGGCGCCGAGCGCCTCGATGGCGCGGCCGATGAGTTTCGTGGCGAGCTTGTCGTCCCGCTCGAGTGCGCGCGCCCATATGCCGCTGGTGAGCCGCGTCCGACCGTGCTTCTCCGCCAACTCGAAGAGATCCGTCTTGGTTCCGTGCGCCGCCTCGCGACGGGCCTTGGCCTCCATCGCCCCCCGGCCTGCGTACGCCTCGAGGCAGCCGCGACGGCCGCACTCGCACTTGGCGCCTCCAACCTTGATGACCGTGTGGCCGATCTCGCCCGCCGCGCCTCGTCCGAGCCAGCGCTTGCCGCCTATCACGACCGCGCCGCCGATGCCGGTTCCCCACCAGACTCCCAGGAAGGAGGCGAAGTCCTTGCCCGCGCCGAGCTTCGCCTCGGCATCGACCGCCACGCCGACGTCGTTGGCCACTTTCACCGAGATGCCGAGTTGCTCGCCGAGCGCCGAGGCGAGCGGGAAGGCCCCATTCCAGTCCGGCAGATTCCGGGCATGTGCGACGCTGCCGTCGTCCACCTCGCCGGGCGAGCCGACTCCGACACCGCTGAGCTCGCTCGCGTCCACGCCCGCCGCCTTGGCCGCTTCGCGGAGGCCGGCAGCAAGCTGCTTGACGACGGCGGGTGGGCCACCCTCGGACGGCGTCGGCCCGCGCGACTGTCCGACGACCGCGCCCTCGGCGTCCACCACGACCGACTCGATCTTCGTGCCGCCCAGATCGATCCCCCCTCGCAGCGCCATGCCCACAGCCTACTTCGGTTTCCCGAGCATGACCGGCGGGTAACGGGTAACCGGGAGAGAGGGAGAGCGGAGGTGCAGGTCCGCTCCAGGCGGCTGCGACTAGTCGTCCGCGAAGAGCGGACGGATGAACTCGTCGAAGGTGTGCTTGTCGCAGCTCGCCACCACCGCAGGAGTGAGCGCACGAACGGTGGCCGTACGCGGGATGTCCATGGCGAGCGCCACCTCGCCGAAGTAGTCGCCCGGGCGCAGGATCGCGCGCTGTCCCATGCTGTTCTTCGTGACGCTGAACATTCCGGAGAGGATTGCGTAGAAGCGGTCTCCCTCCTCGCCCTCGACCATCGGGGCGGCTCCGGCGAGGACGGTCTCCCTGCGCATACGCGCGGCGAGCTTCGCCAGCTGCTCGCCCGGCAGGGAGGCGAGCAGCTCGATGCGGGCGAGCTCGTGGGCGGTGGCGGATGCTCGGGGCATGGCTAGGCTGCGCGGCCGTGGGAGTGTTGCACGGCTGGAGATACTGCCCGCGCTGCCAAACGTCGCTCGAGGGCGACGAGACGCGCGTGGAGTGCCCCGAGTGCGGGTTCGTCGCCTACGCGAATCCGGTGCCGACCGCGACGGCCGTCCTCGTCGATGATCAGGGCCGCGTCCTGCTCGGGCGGCGCGCAATCGAGCCGGACAAGGGTCGCTGGGACCTGCCGGGAGGCTTCGTCGACGAGCGCGAGCATCCGCTCGACGCGCTCGAGCGCGAGCTCCAGGAGGAGACGGGGCTGGAGGTCCGGCTCGGTGATTTCCTCGGGATCTGGATGGACCGCTACGGCTACGACTCGACGGCAGCCAGCACGCTCAACCTGTACTGGGAGGCGCGGCCGCTGGCCGGGGAGGAGCGGCCGGCCGATGACGTGGCCGAGCTGCGCTGGTTCGCACCTTCCGAGCTGCCCTGGGACGAGCTCGCCTTCGAATGCAATGCGAAGGTCTTATCGGCCTGGATCGCGCGGAACGAGCACGCGTAGCGCGCGCGGCTCGATCCTCAGCTCGAGGGGCGGCTCGAGCACCACCGGCTCGCCGTCGAAGGCTGCCCGCAACTCATGCGAATCGGAATCGATCGTGAAGGACTCGCCCGAATAGGACTCCCAGTCGGTCGGCAGGATCCCGGTCGCGAAGTAGAGATGGAGGCGTCCCTCGTCCAGCCGTTGCCGCCGGCCGAGTGCGAAGAGCTTGAGCTCGTAGTAGTTGTTCGAGGCCAGGACCATGCGGCCGGGAATGCGCTCTCCTCCGATCGTGAGCTGCTCCGGCCGGTGGCTGATCGAGCGCAAGAGCGCCCTCCCGGTGGTCGTGATGCCGTGGCGGATGTGATGCCGCTCTCGTTCGTGCACGAGGCCGGCGTAGAGCCCGAGCCCGACGTTGTTCAAGAAGATCCGCTCGCCGGCCCGGCCGACGTCGATTGTCCGCTCGCTTCCATAGGCGAAGGCTTCGAGAGCGCCGACTGGATCGTCCGGATCGAGACCCAGATCGCGGGCGAAGTGGTTCCTCGTCCCGCGCGGGACGCAGACGAAGGGAAGGCCCCGCTCGAGGGCTGCTGAGGCGACCGCGGCGAGGGTGCCGTCACCTCCCCCAGCGCCCAGCGCGTCGGCATCGGCGGCCCGCGCGAGCTCCCGAGCGTCGTCTCCCCGCTCGAGGATGTGCACCTCGATCCCGCGCTTCCGCGCCTCCTCAGCGACTTCGGGCGCGGGCATGGATCCCTCCCCTGAGCGGGGGTTGATCACGAGGAAGCCTCGTTCCGGCATGGGCGTTAGAGTGCCAGCACTGGGCCGCAAAGACCGGGAGGAGCGAAATGGATCTGTTCGATCGGCTGGAGGAAGCGCGGAAGCACTGGAACGTCCTGGACCATCCCTTCTACACGCGCTGGGAGAAGGGCGAGCTCTCGCCTGAAGAGCTCGGCTACTACGCGGGCCAGTACCGTCACGCAGTGGTCGCTCTTGCGGCGACCGCGCGGCAGGCGGCCGACGCTGACCCGACCGTTCGCGACCACGCGGACGACGAGGAGGCGCACATCGAGCTCTGGGACGACTTCGCGCGCGCGGCCGGCGCTGCTCCGGAGAGCGCTCCGCGGGCCGAGACTCGCCAGTGCGCCGAGTCCTGGACAGCTGGAAGCGACGGCCTGGAGGCACTGGCGATCCTCTACGCGGTCGAGTCAGGGCAGCCGGCGATCTCGAGCACGAAGCTCACGGGGCTCGTCGAGCACTACGGCTACTCACCCGACGGCCCGGCGACGGCGTACTTCCGTCTGCACGCCGAACTCGACCACGCTCATGCGGACGAGGCGCGGCGGCTGATCGAGAGTCGCGCGAGACCGGAAGACGAAGAGCGGCTGCTGGAGGCGGCAAACGGCGCGCTCGCGGGGAACTGGAAGCTGCTCGACGGAGTCGAGAGCGCGCTGACGTAACGTCGGGCCTAAGCTGCGGCTTCGCCGACCTCGACGAGGCCGAGAGACTTCTCGAGGGCCTGCTTCGGCTGTGCCCCGATCGCTGCCGCCGCGGGCTCCCCGTCCTTGAAGAGGACGACGGTCGGAATCGACGCGATCCCGTAGCGCATCGCGAGACCCTGCTCCTCGTCGATGTTCACCTTGACGACCTTGAGCTCGTCCGGGCGCTCTTCCGCGATGCGGTCGAGCACCGGCGCGATCGCGTGGCAGGGGCCGCACCATTCCGCCCAGAAGTCCACGATCACTGGCGTTTCACTCTGGAGGACTTCGGCTTCGAAGGTCGCTTCGGTTACTGCGGTCATCGTTCTCCTCTCGCTTTCGCTATTTCCATACATGTGTACCAACGCTCGCGGGATCCAAACTCTTCCCGATCGTTCGGCTGGGACGAAAATCGCCAGCCTAGAATCGACAAAAGGTGTACGAGAAGCTAGCTCCTGTCCCGGATCATCCCGCGCTCGAGCGCGGGATCCTCGAGCTGTGGGAGCGTGAGGGAACATTCAAGCGCGTCCGCGAGCGCAATCGCGGCGGCCCGCGCTTTCGGTTCATGGACGGCCCGATCACGGCCAACAACCCAATGGGCATCCACCACGCGTGGGGCCGAGCACTCAAGGACGTCTTCCAGCGCTACAAGTCGCTGCGCGGCTACGACCAGCGCTACCAGAACGGCTTCGACTGCCAGGGCCTGCACGTCGAGGTCGAGGTCGAGAAGTCGCTCGGGCTGAACTCCAAGCGCGACATCGAGGAATACGGCCTCGCCGAGTTCGCCGCGCGCTGCCGCGAGCGCGTCACCCACTTCGCCGGCGTCATGACGGATCAGTCGAAGCGCCTCGGGATGTGGATGGACTGGCCCAACTCCTACTACACCTTCAGCGACACGAACATCGAGTACATCTGGCGCTTCCTGAAGGAGGTCGACCGCCGCGGCTGGCTGTACAAGGGCCATCGCTCCACGCAGTGGTGCCCTCGCTGCGGGACCTCGCTCTCGAAACACGAGCAGGCCGGAGAGGAGAACTACGCCGAGCTCGTCCATCCCTCGCTCTTCGTCCGCTTCCCGCTGCTCGACCGGCCGGGGGAGGCGCTCGTCGTCTGGACGACCACGCCGTGGACGCTGCCTGCGAACGTGGCTGCGGCTGTCCAGCCCGAGGCCACCTACGGTCGGCGTGAAAACGGCGAATGGGTCGCCGTCGAGCGCTACCCGGACGAGGAGTTCGACGAGACGGTGCGCGGCGAGCAGCTGGTCGGCCGCCGCTACGAGGGACCGTTCGACTACCTGCCGCCGCAGCAGGGCGTCGAGCACCGGGTGATCCCGTGGGACGAGGTTTCGCTGACCGAGGGGACCGGCATCGTCCACATTGCTCCGGGCGCCGGGACGGAGGACTTCGAGCTCTCGCGCGTGCACCGGCTGCCGGTGCTGAACGCGATCGACGAGAGCGGGCGGATGCTCCCGGAGTACGGCGAGCTGGCGGGCCGCACGACCGACGCCGTGGCCGAGCCGGTGATCGAATCGCTCCGCGAGCGGGGCCTCCTGGTGGAAGCCGGGACGGTCGAACACCGCTATCCCATCTGCTGGCGCTGCAAGACGCCCCTTCTCTTCCGGGTCGTCGACGACTGGTTCATCTCCGCAGAGGAGATCCGCACTCCGATGCTGGAGGCGAACGCGACCGTCGAGTGGGTGCCGCCCTTCTACAAGCTGCGGATGGACGACTGGCTGCGGAACATGGGCGACTGGAACATCTCCCGCAAGCGCTATTTCGGGTTGCCGCTTCCCTTCTACCCGTGCAGCTGCGGGCACCTGAACGTAATCGGGTCGCTTTCGGAGCTCGAGGAGCGCGCCGTGCGCGGCTTCGACCAGCTCCAGGAGCTGCACCGGCCGTGGATCGACGCGGTAGTGATCCGCTGCGGGCAGTGCGGCGAGGAGGCGCACCGCATCCCGGAGGTGGGCGACGCCTGGCTCGACGCCGGCATCGTCCACTTCTCGACGCTCGGCTGGCAGAACCCGGAGTGGATTCCCGACGGCAACGCGACCGGAGCCGCGCACGGGTTGACGAACGCGCCGCTGCCCGACCACGCGTACTGGGAGGAGTGGTTCCCCGCCGACTGGGTCACCGAAAGCCGCGAGCAGATCCGGCTCTGGTTCTACTCCCAGAGCTTCATGGCCGTGACGCTCGACGGACGCAGCCCGTACCGCGCCGTGCTCACGTACGAGCGCGTTCGCGACGAGACCGGGCGCGAGATGCACAAGTCGACCGGGAACGCGATCGACGCCGCCGAGGCGCTCGAGCGGATGGGCGCGGACGTCGTCCGCTGGCTTTTCACCGAGCAGATCCCGAGCCAGAACATCAACTTCGGCTACGGGCCGGCCGACGAGGTGAAGCGCCGGCTGCTCACCTTCTGGAACTCGGTCTCGTTCTTCGTCACGTACGCGAACATCGCCGGCTGGGATCCGGGCATGGACGCGGGTGAGCCGCAGTCCCTCGACCGCTGGCTCGCCTCGCGGACCGCGCAGCTCGTCCGCGACGCGACCGAGGCGTACGAGCGCTACTGGACTCCGGCCGTCACCGCGGCCTTTGCCTCGTTCTCGGACGATCTCTCCAACTGGTACATCCGCCGCTCGCGCCGCCGTTTCTGGGACGGGGACCCAGCGGCGCTCGGGGCCCTTTGGAAGGCATTGACGGGGGCGCTGCAGGTGATCGCGCCGGTCATGCCGTTTCTGGCCGAGCACGTGTGGCGGAACCTCGTCTCGAAGGACGAGTCGGTCTTTTTGGCGGGATGGCCGGAGCCCGAGGAAGCGGACGACGAGGTGCTGGGCGAGGTGCGCGAGGTTCGCGCGGTTGTCACCCTGGGCCGTCAAGCTCGCGATGCCTCCCGGCTCAAGCACCGGCAGCCGCTCAGGCGGCTGGTCGTGCAAGGCGCGGAGCGGGCCGCGTCGCACGTCGACGAGATCCGTGACGAGCTCCGCGTGAAAGAGGTCGAGTTCGGCGAGGTCGAGGCGACCGAGCTGCGCGTGAAGCCGAATCTCCCCCTGCTCGGGCCAAAGCTCGGTAAGGAGCTCGGGGCGGTGCGCACCGCGCTCGAAGCCGGAGAGTTCGAGCAGCTCGACGGCGGACGATTCCGTGCCGCAGGACACGAGCTCGAGCCCACGGAGGTGCTGGTCGAGCGGCGTGGGCAGGAGGGCTGGTCAGTGGCCGCGCAGGACGCACTCACCGTCGCGCTCGACACGCGCCTCGATCCCGAGCTCGAGCTCGAGGGCCGCGTGCTCGACTTGATCCATCACGTGAACTCGCTGCGCAAGCAGCAGGGCTACGAGCTGACCGACCGCATCGTGCTCACGCTGCCCCGGTCGGATGCGGACGTGCTCGAGCACGAGGAGTGGATCAAGCGAGAGACGCTCGCGGTCCGGGTCCAGACCGACTCGGTCGAGTCGCCTCAGATCGTCAAGGCGTAACTACTGCGACTCGGCGAGCTGCAGCTCGCGCCGCAGCTCGACCGGCAGCCGGAAGGTGATGTCCTCGCGAACATCCAGCTCGTACGGGCTGATGTCGTCGATCCCGCGGGCGCGGAACCAGTCGCAGACCCTCACGACGAGCCGCTCCGGCGCAGACGCGCCCGACGTGATCCCGACCGTGTCGACACCGTCGAGCCAGGCGTCCTTGATCTCGCCTTCGTCCTCGATCAGGTGGGACTGGACACCATTTGCGCGCGCCACCTCGACGAGCCGGTTCGAGTTCGAGCTGTTCTTGGAGCCGATCACAAGGAGCAGATCGACGAGAGGAAGCATTTCCTTGACCGCCCATTGCCGGTTGGAGGTGGCGTAGCAGATGTCCTCCTTCTTCGGCGCGTAGATGTGCGGGAATCGGCGGCGGAGGGCGGAGATGATCTCCGCTGTCTCGTCGACCGACAGTGTCGTCTGCGTGATGTACGCGACCTTCGTGCCCTCGGGCAGCTCCAGCGCCTCGGCGTCCTCGATCGACTCGATCAGGATGATGGAATCCGGTGCCTCGCCCATCGTGCCCTCGATCTCCTCGTGTCCGGCGTGGCCGATCAGGACGATGGTGTAGCCCTCGGCCGCGTACCGCCGGGCCTGGACATGCACTTTCGTCACCAGGGGGCACGTTGCGTCGATCGTGTGGTGGCTGCGCGCGGCAGCGTTCTCGTACACGGACGGAGCGACCCCATGTGCCGAGAAGACGAGGGTGGAGCCGGAAGGGACCTCCTCCTCGCTGTCGACGAAGATCGCGCCGCGCTCCTCGAGCTCGTGCACGACGTGCGCGTTGTGCACGATCTGCTTGCGCACGTAGACGGGAGCGCCGTAGAGCTCGAGCGCGCGCTCCACAGTGTCCACGGCACGCTCCACTCCGGCGCAGTATCCGCGCGGCGAAGCCAGTAGGACTTTCCTCACCATTCGCCCATCTTAGTCGTGGGTTCCGACACCTATTCTTTGCGGGAGCAATGTCTGAGAAGACGCAAGCGATTGTCGCGAACGGTATTCCGCTTGCGCTTGTGTCGGCCCTCTACATCGCCGTGACCGTGGCACTTGCGCCGACCGTGCTGCGCGAGCGGCAGCGGATGAGCACGCTGGCACTCGCCGTCCTCTCCCTCTTTCCGGTCCTGGCCGCGCTGACCGCCCTGCTCGCCGGCTTCGTCGTGGTGGAAGGGAAGCCGTTCGGAGACCATCTCTGGATCGGACTGGCCGCCATCGTGATCGCGGCCGTGCCGCCGCTCGCCGTGCTCGTCCAGATCGGACGGGGGAGGCAGCTACTCGATCGCTGGGCTCGCTCCGACGAGGTGGAGGCGCGCGCAGCATTCCTGGACCGCGAGCTCGACTCGGTGGCGGCCGTCTCCAACCGCCTCGCGCGCGCGCGCGACCCTGAAGGCGTCGCCCGTGCCTTGCTCGGACAGGTCGGCGAGATGCTCGGCGCCGACTTGACCGTGCTCGTTCTGGTGGACGAGATCGACGAGGTCGCAACGGGCGTCCTCGGCCTGGCCGGAGATGAGGAGCTCGAGTGGACGCGCTCGATTCGCCTCGACCTGCGCGAGCGCCCGTCTGGGGTCGCGACCGCCGTCCACGAGCGGCAGCCGGTCGTGGTGGACGATGCTGCCGCGTCGCCGATCGTCAACCAGGATCTCGTCGGCGAGCACGGAGTCAAGAGCATCGCCTTCGTCCCGCTCCTCATCGGACGGAAGGTCACGGGCGTCGTGATCGCCGCCCACACGACCCGGCAACGCCCGTTCCAGCGCGACGAGGTCGCCCTCCTGCAGACGGTGGCGGCCGAGGCCGCGCTCGCGCTCGATCGCGTCCGCTTCGCCTCCGAGCTGGCCGAGGCGCTCGAGCGGGAGCGGATCGTGGCCCGGATCGCTCGCAAGGTGCGGTCCGAGCTCGATCTCGACTCGGTGCTCGAGGTTGCGGTCTCGGAGACGGGACGCGCGCTCGACGTGAGCCGCTGCTTCATCCGGCTCGGTGTGGCCGACGAGCCGATGTCGATTGGCGCCGAGTGGCACGCAGCCGGCGCCGCTCCCATCGGGCTCTTGGCGGAACAGCTGCCCGTCGTAAACCTGGCGCTGCGGCGACGCGAGACGGTTGCGATCGGCGACGTCGCCGCCGCGGAGGAGCTCGACGATCCGGGGCTAGGCGGCCGCGACGTCCCGCTGTCGATCGGCACGCACGCGGTGCTGGCGACGCCGATCACCGTCTTCGACCAGACGATCGGCATCTTCGTCCTGCACCATTCCGAGGCACGGCCGTGGCCGCGGGAGGAGATCAAGCTCGCGGAGGCCGTCGCTCGCGAGGTCGGTCTCGCCATGCACACGGCCAACCTCCTGCGGGAGAGCGAGGAACGTCTCGACCACCTCTCAACGCTCATCAAGGCAGCCCAGGTCGTCTCGGCCGAGCTCCGCCTGGAGACAGTGCTACAGAGGCTCGTGGCCGAGGTGACCAATCTCCTCGCTGCGGACGCTGCCGACTGCTACCTGCTCGACTCCGAGCGAGGCGTCATCCGCTGCGCCGCGGTGTATGGGCTGGACGAGGGGCTGGTCGGCTTCGAAGCGGGGCGCGACGTCGGCCTCGCCGGACTGGCATCCCGGGAGCGCCGCTCGGTCGATTCGCATGCCTACGAGGAGCATGCGGCCACCTTCCCGAACCCTGCGTACGAGGGATTCCGGGCCGCGCTGGTGGCGCCGATGATGGTCGGCGACGAGGTGGTCGGCACGCTGGGCGTGGGATCACGGGATCCCCGCCGGCAGTTCGGACAGGCCGACCGCGAGGCGATCGAGGCCTTTGCCGGCCTGGCCACGCTCGCCATCCAGCACGCGGCCTCGTTCGAGGAGCGCGAGCGGACGAGCAGGATCGAGCGTGGCTTCTACCTGATCGCCTCGGCTCTCGCGCAGCCGCTTTCGCTGGCGGAGACGGTCGACGCCGTGGCGCAGGCCGCTTGCGAGGCGCTCGGCGGAACGTTCGCCGCTGTTCTCATGCCCGAAGGGGACACCCTCGTCCTGGCGGGGCGCCACCAGCTTCCCGAGGAGATCGGGGGGACGATCGCGGCCTTGCCGCCGGCCGTTGCCGACTGCGGAGCCCGCGGGCTCGTCGTGGCCGCTCCCGACGCGACGACGGACACCCGGCTCGACGAGGACTGGCGCTCCCTCGCGCCGATGCACTTCGGCTCCCTGCTCGCGATCCCGCTGGACGTGGACGGGGAAGCGAGGGGCGAAGCCGTCGTCTTCTTCCCGGCGCCGCACTCCTTCACCGACGAGGATCTCGCCCTGGCCGGGCACCTGGCCGATGCGGCGAAGGGGGCGCTCGAGCGCGGGCGGCTGTTCGAGGGCGAGCGCAGCGCCCGCCGGCTCTCGCAGCAGCTGGCGCGGATCGGGACCTTCCTCGCGACCGAGCTCGATCCGAAGCGCGTAGTCGAGGAGGTAGCAGGCGAAGCGCGCGAGCTTCTGGGGGTGGATGCGGCCACGATCCAGCTGGTGGACGCGGACGAGCTCGTCGTCAAGGCGGCGAGCGGGAAGGGAGCGGAGCTCGGCGCGAGTGCCGCGACCGCCGCGAGCCTTGCGGGCGAGGTCGCGCAGTTCCGCGCGCCGGTGCGCGTCCCTGACGCCCGTCTTTGGCGCGGCGCCGATCCGGACCCGCTGCTCGCGATCCACGACGCGTACCTGGGCGTACCCCTGAGCGGGGCCGAGGGTGCCTTGCTCGGCGTTCTCTCGGTCTACGCACGCGGCGTGCGCAGTTGGCGCGACGAGGAGGTCGAGGCCCTCGTCGCGCTCGCGCGCAGCGCCTCCAGCGCGCTCTCGACCGCGGAGCTGTACCAGCGCGTCGCCGTGGAGAAGGAGCGGAGCGAGACGATCCTCGCGCACATCGCCGACGGCATCGTGGCCCTCGACCGGGAGGGGAAGGTCGTCCTCTGGAACGAGGCCGCCTCGCGCATCACCGGAATCGATCGGGGCGATGTCCTCGGCCGCGATCCGGCCGAGGTGCTCAAGCGCTCGCTCTCCTCCGCCGAGAACGAGGACGGCGGGACGCGGATACTCGCGATCCCGCGCGGGGGAGAGGAGGTCTGGCTGTCGGTCAGCGAGGCCGTCATGCGCGACCCGTACGGCGAGGTAGGGGGAAGGATCTTCGCCTTCCGCGACGTCTCCTCGCAGCGCCTCGTCGAGCAGATGAAGTCCGGCTTCGTGTCCACCGTCTCGCACCAGCTCCGGGCCCCGTTGACCTCGATCTACGGCTTCGCGGAAACCCTCCTCCGGCACGACGTCAACTTCAGCGAGGAGGAACGGCACACGTTCTTGCGCTACGTCGCCTCGGAGTCTGAGAGGCTAACCGCGATCGTGGACACCCTTGTCAACGTGGCGCGGCTCGAGGCCGGCGATCTTCAGGTGGAGCTGGCGCCAACCGATGTGCGTGCGGTCGTTACCGATGTCGTCGCGAGCACCGATGCGGGCGCCTTGAACGGCCACGAGTTCGTGCTCGAACTCCCGGACGGGCCGCTGGCCGCCCAGGCCGACGACGAGAAGCTGCGGCAGGTCCTCGTGAACCTCGTGGACAACGCGGTCAAGTACTCACCCGCCGGCGGACGCGTCGTCATCTCGGCAAGGCCCAAACGCGAGGCGGGTACGGTCGAGGTGGCGGTGACGGACGAAGGGCTCGGCATCCCCCAGGCCGAGCACGAGCTCATCTTCTCGAAGTTTTACCGTCGCACCGACCTGGGCATGGAGGAAGGGATGGGGGCGGGTCTCGGGCTGTTCATCGCCGAGGGCCTTGTATCCGCGATGGGCGGGAGCATGCGGGTTTCGTCGATCGAGGGTGAGGGCTCGAGCTTTGCCTTCGAGCTTCCGCTGGTGCGAGAGGCTGCCACGTCGTGACGCGAGTCCTCATCGTCGATGACGATGCGCCGATTAGGCTCCTCTGCCGCGTGAACCTCGAAGCGGAGGGGATGGAGGTGCTGGAGGCGGCCGATGGGCCGGATGGGCTCGAGCTGGCGCGCACGTCCAGGCCGGATGTCGTCCTCCTTGACGTGATGCTTCCCAAGCTCGACGGCTGGCGCGTGGCCGAGGCGCTCCTCGAGGATCCGCAGACCGGCGAAATCCCCATCGTCTTCCTGACCGCGCGCGCCGAGCTTCGCGACCAGGCGCACGGGCTCGAGATTGGGGGAATCGACTACATCACGAAGCCGTTCAATCCCGTCGAGCTCGCCGACGTGATCCGCGAGCTCCTCGACCGAGTCAACCGCGGGGAGCACACGAGCCTGCGGAAGGAGAAGCTCGCCCGTCTCCGCTCGATGAACGACGGGCATTAGGAGAGCTCCTCGGCCGGCCCTTCTCGCGCCGTTTGCGCGAGCACGATCCCGCACAGCACGATCGCGCCTCCGACGACCTGAACCGGGTCGAGCGCCTCGCCGAGCCACGCCCACGCGACTGCGCTCGCGACCACCGGCTCGAACATCGCGGCGATGCTCGCTCGTGTGGCCGGGATGTGGTGGAGCGCGGCGACGAACAGCGCGAACGGGACTATCGCTCCGAGGACGATGATCCAGAGCATCAGCGCCCAGACCGGGAGCTGGAACTCGGAGAGGTGCCCCAGGAGCGAAACGTCCTGGGAGACGTGGTGGGTCGGGAACGTCCACCACGGCTGGATGACCGCGAAGAAGAGCGCTCCGAAGAGGAAGCCGTACGTCGTGAGCGAGACGGCATCGCGCGTCTTGACGCCGTGCTCGGCCAGGAGGATGTAGGCGGCGAACGCGACGGCGGCGGCAAGGGACGCGGCCACGCCCACTCCGTCCAGGCCGTTCCCCGAGCCTTGCCAGATCTGGACGACGAGCGAGAGACCGAAGAGCGCGAGCGCGAGCGCAAGCCAGATCCTCCTGCGAACCGGCCGGTGGACGACGAAGCGAGCCCAGAGGGCCACGAGCAGCGGCGCCAGGTACTGGATGAGCAGCGCGATGCCGATCTCGAGGCGGTGGATCGCGATGAAGTAGAGCCACTGGATGAACGCGAGTCCGACGATGCCGAAGAGGGCCAGGAAGGGAAGCTCGCGGCGCGTCACGCGCAGAGATTCCGGCCGGATGAGCGCTACGCCGACGAAGAGGCCGAGCGCTGCGCCGGTGAGCCGGACCTCCGTCAGGCGCAGCGAGGAAAGCCCGGAGGCGAGCGCGACCTTCGCAACCACCCCGTTGACCGCGAACAAGGTCGCGGCGGAGAGCACCATCGCGTAGCCGAGCCAGGCCCGGCGCGGGTGGATCAATACGGCTTGGCTCGAGCCTTGAACCGCGAGGAGAGCGACCCCTCCTCGCTCTCCGGGAAGCTGATCGTGCGAGGGTTGCCGTCAGAGACGTACACGGAGCTCGGATTTTCCTCCAGCACGTTCTGCCAGTAATCCCACTCGTAGTCCTGCTTGGTCTGCCACGGCTGGTGCGCACTGCGGATGCGCGGGATCGCGGCGGGATCGAAGTCGCCCGAGAAGGGGGAGGGCGAGGGGTTGGCGCCCACGAGCATGACGCCGTAGGGGCCGTAGGAGGTACCGCCCCAACTTCCGCGGACGGCCAGCGAGGCCGGCGAGGGCGTTATTCCGAACGGGAGCGCCATCGTGCGGATCTTGTAGCCGGGGAGTGCGTCGGTGATCATCTTTGCGTCCGTTGCCAGCTCTTTTTGCACACCGGTGGCGTCGAGCGAGGAGAGGTCAGCGTGGCTGGTCGTGTGGTTGCCGATCTCGAAGCCGTGCGTCGTCAGCCAGCGGAGACCCCTCGAGAGATTCCCCCCGAGCTCGAACGGGTCCGCGTTCACGTAGAACGTGCCGGCGGGTCTGAAGTCGGGATGCTTCTGGGCGAAGGCCAGCATGATCCCGACGGCCGTATTCGGGTCGACGTTCCCGTCCGGCAGGAGCGCGAACTGGGACTTGGTGCCGTCGTCGAAGGTCATCACGACGGGGCGCCGGTCCTTGGCGATGTCGATCTTCGCGTTCACGAGCGCGGAGGCGGTGATGGGAACGAAGCCGTCCTTCCACAGCCGCTGCAGCTCGGCGCGGAACTCGCTCGCCGTCAGGTCGTACACGTTCGACTTGTCGTTCGAGATCTGGTGGTGCATCAGCACGGGGATCTGGCCGAGCTCGTTCGGAGGCGCGGCTCCGGCCGGGCTCGGCGTTACCGGGCCGATCCGCGTCGGTGTGGTGACGGCCGGTTTCGTCGAGCCGAGGAACTGCAGTCCCGGTGTGCCCTTGGGCAGATTCGGGGACTTGGCCGTGCCGGTGGCCGGCATCTTCGCGGTCGCCGGTACGCCGTCGGCCGTGTACGTCACCTCGGGATCCCACAGGAGGAACTCGTCCGCGCCGGCGTCCTTGGCCGCGCGGATCTGGGCCGAGACCTCGGTCGGGCCGTACTCGTAGAAATCCTGAAGCCAGGGCACGACGCGCGACCCCGTCCCCTTGACCTGGCGCTCGAAGTCCTCAAGCGAACGGAGGACGATGTCGTAGGGCTGGGAGTTGGGATCGGCGACGTTGTACTCGCCGGGCCCCCAGTGCGAGGGATAGACCATCGGGGAGACGTAATCGAGCTCATGCGCCATCATCGGGATGTTCTGCGCGACGTCCTCGGGATGCGTGGCCGCAATTCCGAACACCGACGCGCCGAGGAACGTCTTGTACGGACGCAGTGCCTTGCGCGTCTGTCCGGCAAATGCTGCGATCGCTCGCTCGGCCGACCCTGTCAGGCCGGGGAAGGACATCGTGTCGATCGGGCCGTCGGGCCTGCGGATGTAGTCGTAGAGGATGTCGTCCACGCCCAGCTTGGCGGCTGCGACGGCGATGGCGATGTTGTACTGCCGGACCTTGGCGTTGGCGAAGTTGCTGAACCCGCCATAGTCGCTCGTGTACATCGAGCCGTCGGGAGTCTGGATCACCTCGTCGCGCCTTCCGGCGTCCCAGGCTGACTGGGCGGCGATCGGGTCGCGGAAGGCGACCAGGCGCCCCACCACGCGGACGCCCTTCGCGTGGAGTTGCTTCACAGCGGCACCGAGGTCGTACGTGTTCCGCACCGCGCCGTAACGGTTGAGACCCGGAGCCGACCAGCCGATGACGCCAGCTTCGTCCTTGAGGTCGAGCTCGACCGTATTGATCCGTCCCTGGTCGATCAGCTGGAGCACGCCCTGCCGGAGCGTCGAGTTGGCCCAGCCGTCGGCGCTCACGTGCACCGCTCGGATGGGCTCGCGCGGTTCGCGTGGGACGACCGTGATCGGCATGCGCCAGCGTGCGGAGTTCCCCACCGCATCGGTTGCCGTCAGGACGATTGCTCCCGCGGGCGGCACCGCGTAGTTGATCTGCCACGTCCCGTCCTTGACCGGGACCCGCGTGCGGTTTGCGCGCAACACTCCGTCCTCGGTGATCGTTCCCTTCGCCCGGATCGGCTGAGAGGCATAGGCGACGACCGGAGTGTCGAGCTTCACCTTCGGCGGCGTGGTGTCGACGGTGAAGCTCCACGACTTCGTGGCGCTCGCCCCCAGGAAGCCTCCGGTTGCCTTGATCTCGAACGTGTGCTTCCCATCGCGGAGCTTGCGGGGCCGGTAGACGATCAGCTTCTTGCCGGCGCGGGGCGTGACTTCTTCGCCATCCAGACTCCACTGCTGATTGGCGAGGTCGGCGGCCGTGCCCTTCGCCGAGAACGTGAGCTTCGCGAGGCCGGGCACGCCCAGGACGGCGCCGTCCTTCGGGCCGGTCGCGTCAAGCGACGGGGCGGCGATCTTCTTGAACAGCGTTATGACGCCGAGGATGATCAGGACGAGGAGGCCGACCGCGACCGCGAGACGGGTAAGTCCGACAACCCGGCGGCGCCGCCGTCGTCGGTCGACCCGTGTAAGCGGGCTTCTCGGGGGCCGCCGGGGGCCATTTCCACTCGACGTCGTGCGGGGAGTGCGCGGGCGGCGGGTCCTGGGCGGCGGGCCGTCCGCTCGGGCTTGGGCCCGCTCACGTGCGCGGCCCGCCGCCGGCGACTCGGCCCACAGATCGTCGAATCCCTCCGCAGACCAATCGTCGAGGCGGGTGGGCGGGGGCGTGGAGCCGGAGCCTTGGTCGGGTTTCCCGTTCGAGCCCGCGCTGGAGCCACCCTTTCGAGCCCGTTGCACGGCATGAGGGTACCGGCTCCACGCGACGGACCGACGCCTCGAACGTATGAGAGCCGGATTTCCACGTCGTCTGAACCGTTCTCTATAGTGGCAACATGGCACCCAGAACCCATCCGCCCTACCTCCGCGAGAAGGCGCGCCGTCTTCGGCGAGACCGGAAGCTCACTATTGACGAGCTCGCGGAGTGCCTCGCGCTGCCCCGCACAACCGTCTACCACTGGGTTCGCGACCTGCCGATTCCGC
>Ga0075428_100001905_pt1 | contig 22375 bp, 15 predicted proteins | sample RhiMetdeltSRZDD2_FD_75291 | JGI IMG/M metagenome (GOLD analysis project Ga0075428, IMG submission 75291) | Populus rhizosphere microbial communities from Tennessee, USA - Rhizosphere MetaG P. deltoides SRZDD2 | ecosystem: Host-associated > Plants > Roots > Rhizosphere > Soil | place: USA... | reverse complement strand
ACCGGAAGGTCTTTTGCGTTGATAACGGGATCCCTACCGTTCTGTGGCGGTCAGCGTCTTCCTGAGCGCGGGCGGCAGGTTGCCGTCGTTGCACGTCAGCCCTGGTGCGGCGCCGGGCAGCCCCTGTCGTTCGATCCATCCGCAGCAGTAACGGCCACACGACTCCGGAGGCTTGTACACCGAGCGCAGCGTCTTGCGATACTCGGGATAGAGCGTCTGCGCATACCCCATCGCCGCCTCTTTCGGGATGTTGTAGATGCGCACCATGAAGTCCTCTTCAGGATTCTGCCCGGGCAGATAGTGCGGCACTTCACCGGTATCTTCGAGTGAAGGAATCTCGACGCCCACGTTGCACGTGTCGCGAAGAGGACCCTGACTCGCGCGCGGATCGAACTCCCACACGCGGCTCACGACGTGAGGTTCGGTCAGGTAGATCGGGTCTTCCTGGACGGTCATGATCGTCAGCAGGTTCTCGCGCCTCGTGATGAAGACGGTGAACGTCGACTGATCGCTTCCGGGGATGCCGACGCCACGCCTGATCCACGCGGTTTTGACGTGTGTCGTGCGCGCGACGAGCGTGTCGCCCTCCCAATGCCCGGTGGTGAAGCCGGATGGGGAATGCCAGGCGTTGGCTGAAGGGTGGGGACGTCCATCCATCCAGATTCGGACGTGATCGCGCAGATAGTCGCCCGCCATCACCCAGGCCACCACGCGTCCGGACTCGTCGACCTCGCTCCAGATGCGGAGAGCGAGCGGCCGGTACAAGCCCACCCATGGTGATTGCGCCAGGCACTGTCGTTCAATTGTCGAAGGAAGGCTCGACGAGTAGCGCAGCGCCTTGGCGCGCCCCTCGTCGCTCAGCGGCATGCCGGTAAAGTCGCCCAGGAAAGAGCCTGGACCGCGCTCGATGTAATCCTCGTGCATGCGGATGGCGTAGGTGCCGCCGAGTTCGACCTGCGCGAACGCCGGCCCGCTCACAACCGTCAGCAGGCTGATGCATCCAATCAATCGCCCGATCAAAATCTCGCGTCGCATGGTGTTGGATCCCACTTGGAACTGTCGCGTTCGAGCTTGTAGTGGATTGCCGTTTGAAACGGCGCCTGCAGGTACACCGGGTCTTCGACGACATTCGTGTTCACGAGATACTTGTCGCCGTTGGGGAGCGAATGGACGTCCCAATGCTCGGTGAAAAGCGCGCGCTCGCTGTAAGGCACTCCGTTCTTGCGCAGATAGCCGGGGCGGAGATTGCTCGTGATCGTCTTCAATGAGCCGTAGCGCGGTGCGCCGCGTCCGCCACCACCCCGCACGATCCACTGCGCCGAAGTGGCGCCCTGCCAACTGCGTGGACCGGGAGGCGCAGCTGCGCCGAACCGTAACAGGCGCGTCTGGATGCCGTAATCAGTTTCGAGCTTGAGCGTGTTGTCGTCCTGCCAGGAAATCCGCATGCGGATCGGGCCTCGCATCAGGCCGGGTGCTCCGTAGGCCTTGCACTGTTCACCGGCAGCTTCGTCTCTCGCCGGGTCCCATGCCTCGGCAGACTGTTGACCCTGAAGACTGAGCGGAATGCTGACGATGTCGCCCTTCGGCGGCGTGATCATGCGCCATCGCCAGTCCTCGGAGATGATCGCCACCCACTGGCCGGTGAGATCGATGGGCGCGTCGGCACGCGCGGACGCCGTGCCGCCGCGCGCTCCTCGCGTTTGCGCAGCGACGTCGATTGCCGGCAGCGATGCGACGAAAGCCAGCCAAGCAACTCCGCCCATTGACATCACCGCGGAGCGCTTGGCTGGTCGCCAGTGTCTCTTCGGCGCGCTGCGCGCGCCTAGGACCGCTATGCGGGTCACATCGAGTACAAAATTCGCGCACCGAGCCGCATAGCGGTCCCACGCGATGACCGAGGAAAAAATGCGTCCCATCAGCGCGTCCACGCAGTAGCGATCATTCTCCTGCCGCGATTGTTACTGCCGTCCCGCTGGCGCTGACCATGAGCATGCCACCGCCTCCTCCCATCTGAATGTTCTCGTAATCGAGATCGACGCCGACGACAGCGTTGGCCCCGAGCTCAGCGGCTTGCTGTTGCATCTCCTGCACGGCAATGGCCTTCGCTTTCCGTAGCTCCTGCTCGTAGGCAGCGGAACGGCCGCCGACGATGTCACGAATACCCGCGAAGAAGTCACGGAAGATATTGGCCCCGAGAATTGCCTCGCCGCTGACGATGCCGAGATGCTTGACGATGCGGGAGCCAGAAACGGTCGGTGTGGTCACAGTCAACATGCCCGAAACCTCCTGCGGGTTTTCATTTCTTCTCGCTCAAGCCCTTGAACACCGCTTCAACGAACTTTTCCGTTGTCCACGCACCGCTGTCGGAGCCATATCTGCCCCGATAACCCTTCGCGGGATTGGCGGCTTTCACCTGCTCCAGTGTCAGACCTTTGTCGATCAGCTCCTGGATCGTGTCTTTGATCACGGTGACCATGTCGCGATACTCGACCACTTCGGCATAGTCTGCGATGTAGCCGTGGCCGGGCACGACCAGCGTGCGGCCGGACTTCAAGACGAGCGGCGCACCTGGGACGACAAACTCAGTGAGCAGCCGGTTGAGCGCCTCGAGCTCGCCTTGAATGCTGCCGCCCTTCTCTGGCTCGATGACGGGGAACTGCCGAAGGTCGATGACATCGCCGGTGGCGATGACATCGGCTTTTCTGAAAAGCACCATCACATCGCTGTCGGAATGCGCGCCGGTCTGACGGATGACCTGCACCGCGTCGTCATTGACATAGAACGACCGGTACCTGGACGTGAATGTGTCGTTGGGCAGCATCTTGATCGGGAAAGGTGATTCTGCTCCGTTTGTGCCTAACGCGCTCAGGCGGCGAAGGACGTTCTCGTGGGCGAGCACCGTCGCGTGGTTGCCGTCACCGAAGGGGTCGGGGCTGAGCCCTACCCCCGCTCCGCCGACGATGGCGTTGCCACCCACATGATCCAGGTCTGCACTGGTGTTCACGACCATGCGGATCTGTCGAGGCGAAATCGCCTTGATGGCGTCGAGGAGTGAGCGAGCCATCTCGGTCGACCCGCTGTCGACAACGACAAGCCCGTCGTCACCGACGTGAACCGTCACGTTCCCGCCAGCGCCGAAGATGACGTGGACGTTCGGTCGAATCTGAATCGATTCGAGACCGGCGCGCGTGCTGGACGGATGCTGCTGAGCAAGAACGCCCTGCGCCCAGTGCCCGCAATTCAGCGCGAGCACGAGGGTGAGGAGTGTCACCGGCGCGCCCCAGGATCCCGCGCTCCCCTTCATCGCGAACCCGTATATCACACTAGGTTGCCAGGGGCCAGATTTTGGCGCCACGTGCGTACGAGAGTTGTCCACGCGTTCCTTCCCCGGTGTAGTATCTGTCCCCAATCGTCGGTTCCCGCCTTCCTTTGTGGGTCACCGTACACGCGGCGAGGAGGCCCTGAATGAACCGCTTTTTGCGTCTGCTGCTCACCGTAGGAGTAGTTTCCACGCTGGCCACGTCTCACGTGGCTGCCCAGACCACTGCACAGATCAATGGCACTGTCGTCGATGAAAGCGGCGCAGCGCTGCCGGGCGTGACGGTCACTGCGCTCCACACCGATACCGGTTTTCGCCGGGACACCGTCAGCGATACCACGGGTTCGTACACGTTGACCAATCTGCCGATTGGTCCCTATCGCCTTGAAGCGACGCTGACCGGTTTCCGGACCTACGTCCAGACCGGCATCGTGCTGCAGGTCAACAGCAATCCCGTGATCCCGGTGAAGCTGCAGCTGGGCGCACTCGAAGAAACGGTTTCAGTGGAAGCGGCCACGCCGCTCGTCGAGACGCGCAACCCGGCGATCGGGGCCGTCATCGATAACGAAGCAGTCGAAGCCCTGCCCCTCGAGGGACGGAACGTCGCTTCGCTCGTCGTCCTGGCCGGCGGCGCCGTGGATACCGGCAATCCTTCAAGCCGCAGCCTGACTCAGAGTCGCGGCATCGCGGTCGCAGGCGGCCAGCAGTTTGGCGTGCAGTACCTCCTGGACGGCGCGATGCACAACAACTGGTACGACGGCGTCAACCTGCCGCTGCCGTTTCCCGACGCGATGCAGGAGTTCCGTGTCGAGACGAGCTCGCAGAATGCGCAGAACGGCGTCAAGGCCGGAGGCACTGTCAGCGTTGCGACCAAGGCCGGAACGAACCTGTTCCACGGCGACGTGTTCGAGTTTGCCCGCCACCATCGTTTCAACGCGAAAGCGCCGTTTGCGGCGGTCAATCCAACCACCGGCGAACGCGCCAGCGACGGTCTGGTGAGACACCAGTACGGTGGTGTGCTCGGCGGACCAATCGTGCAGGACAAGATCTTCTTCTTCGGTGCTTACCAGGGCACGCGGACGACGCAGACACCAGCCGACATCATCACCTTCATTCCAACCGCGGCGATGATGAACGGCGACTTCACGACTGTGGCCTCCGCCCAGTGCCGCGCGCAGGGGAATCTCGCACTGCCAGCGGCGCTCGGTTTCGTGAACAACCGGATCAATCCCGCGCTGTTCAGCCCGGCAGCCGTGAAGATTTCCGGGATGCTGCCGACGACCAGCGATCCGTGCGGGCAGATCGCATATTCACGTCCCACGAAGCCGACCGAAGACATGCCGCTCGGTCGCATCGACTGGCAGCTCAACCCGAATCACTCGCTGTTCGCCCGCTACATGCTCTCGAAGACCTTCTGGGATCCGGCATTCGAGAACGCCGACGGGAACATCCTGGCGGCGACACTCGGCGGCCGTGACAACAACGTGCACTCGCTGGCGGTCGGCGACTCGATGGTGTTGAGCAATGCCATGGTCAACAACATCAGATTCTCCGTGAGTCGAACGAGCGTGATTCGAACGCACTCGGAACTGTTCGGACCAGAGGACGTCGGCGTGAACATGTTCACCTACATTCCCGAGTACATGAACATCACGATCACCGGTGCCTTTTCGATCAACACCGGGACAGAGACGTTCTCGTACTACAAGCCGAACACCTATTCCCTCTCCGACGATCTGACGATGGTGCGCGGGAACCACCAGTTTGGTTTCGGCGGTGCTTTCGCCATGTCGGATTGGCAAACCGAATCGAATGTGCGCTCGATGGGGCCCTTCTCGTTCAATGGCGGTGTCACCGGCCTGCCGCTGGCCGACTTTCTCCTGGGACGCGTCTTCGAGTTCCGTGAAGCCACGCCCTTCCGCCAGAACATCAAGCAGCCGTATTTCGCCATCTACGCGCAGGACACCTGGCGCGTGTCACCGAACGTCACGTTTAACTACGGAGCACGGTGGGAACCGTGGTTCCCGCAGGACAGCGTGGACAAGGCGGTCTACACCTTCGATGTCGATCGGATGTGGAACAACGTACGCAGCACGGTGTACCCGCAGGCGCCGGCAGGCCTCTACTATCCTGGCGATCCGGGATTTCCTGGCAACTCCGGCATGAACATCGTATGGTCGAACATCGCGCCACGAGTTGGTGTGTCGTGGGATCCCAACGGAGACGGGCGAACGTCGATACGCGCAGGGTACGGGATGACGGGCGACTTCGTGACGGGTCAGTTCTTCTTCGACTCGCGCTCGGCGCCCCCGTTCGGCCTCGAGCAGCGCCTGACCACCACGCGGCTCGACGATCCGTGGGGTGCTGTGGGCCGCACCAATCCCTATCCGGTTCCTCTCGGTGGGGCTGACTACCCGTATAGCGCTGCTCTGTATTCGCTCTTCATCTCGATGCCCACGGACATCAAGAGCACGCGCAACCATGCGTGGAACCTGGGATATCAGCGCCAGGTCGGCGACACCATGGCGTTCTCGGCGACCTACACCGGCAACCGGTTGGTCAACATGTGGGGCGTCGTGGACGGAAATCCCGGCGTGATCCCTCCGGGTGCGACGGCCACGGGCCCGTGCACGCTTAAGTTGCCGACCGGCGGAACGCAGACGTTCGCGAACTGCTCGACGGCAACAGTGGATCTTCGCCGGGAGTTGAGCCAGGCCAATCCTTCGGTCGGGCAGTACTACGGTTACCTCGATTGGATCACCGACGCGGGCTGGCAGAACTACCACGGTCTGCTGCTGTCGATTCAGAAGCGCTCAGCGGGCGGCCTCACGACGAACGCCAACTACACCATCTCGACCTGCGAAGGCCTTATCAGTCAGGGCCAGGCGCCGCTCAACGTCGCAACCGGTTACATGATTCCGGTCTCGCTGATCAACCCGCCATCGGATGCCGAACGCGACGCCATCTTCGAATCAGACAAGGGGCGGTGCAGTACGTGGCGGAAGCACATCTTCAATCTCAGCGCGAGCATCGAGACGCCGCAGTTCGAGAACGCCACCGCGCGAGCGCTCGGATCGAACTGGCGGCTCTCCGGGATCTACCGGGCGAATTCAGGGGCTCCGCTGACGGTGTTCACTGGAACCGACAGGGCGCTCTCCGGTATCCAGGCGACGACGCAGCGGGCAGATCAGGTGCTCGACAATGCGTATGGCGACAAGACGATCAACAACTGGCTCAATCCGTCGGCATTTGCGCAGCCGGCGCTGGGCACGTACGGCAACTCCATACGCAACGCCTACGATGGTCCGGCGCGTCACGTCGTTGATCTGTCGCTCGTGCGCTCGTTCCGGTTCGCCAACAGTCAACGCCTCGAGGCGCGCGTCGAGGCATTCAACGCCTTCAATTGGTTCCTGCTGGATAACCCGAACACAACGTTTTCGGCTGCGACCTTCGGGCGCATCACGTCGTCCGGCGATCCGCGCATCATGCAGTTCGCGGTGAAGTACGACTTTTAGCAGCTGAAAACATGTCAACCTCCAATTTCCAACTCCCAACTCCCAGGCCATCTGGCTGTTTGGGAGTTGGAGGTTGGCTCTCGGTCTTCTGCCTTCTGCCCTTCACCTTCCTTGGGGCCGCCGGGACCACGATCGACATTGCCAGCCCCATGCCCGCGCCCGAGTGGGCAACGCTGGAGCGACGGATTCTCGCTGACAGCGTACCAGCGGCACGAGCGTTCTTCGCGAAGTACTACGACGAGCGCGGCTATTTTCAGCACGTCGTCCGATGGGGTGCCAACGATGGCCCTGATGATGCCTTCGAGAACACGACCGGGTGGCCCGAGCTGCATGCGTTGGGGGCCAGCGACGAGATCCTTCAGCTGCATCTCAGGGCGTGGGAGGGCATGATTCGCCAGTTCACCGAGGCGAAGACGACCGACGTGCCGATTGGCCGCCAGGGCATGTACTACAAGGATTTTTCGGTGCAGTCCGACTGGATGCACCATGGCGAAGCGCTTCGGACGTTCAACGTGCTGGCGCTGTCGGCGCCAACGCTGCCTGCATACCAGAAGCGGGCGCGGGCCTATGCGGCGCTCTACATGGGGGAGGATCGCGACGCGCCGAACTACGATCCACAGCACAAGATCATCAAGTCGATGATCAATGGTAGCCGCGGCCCGATGCTCCGGAAGGCGAACGCGCTCGACTGGGTGGGGGATCCGTTCGACGTCTCGAAGTTCATCGCGCTGCATGGCGAGGACAGCTACGAGCAATTCCTCGCGCACTATCAGGAGTACAGCGACGTCGTCGGCGATCACTTTCTCAATCTGGTCGCCACCACGCTGCCGCTCAGCGCCTATCTCCTGGATAACGAGCCGAAGTACAAGCGCTGGCTCGTCGAATACATGGACGGGTGGCTGGCGCGGATGAAGCAGAACGGCGGCATCATCCCGAGCTATGTGGCACTCGATGGCACAATCGGCGGGCCCGAAGGTAAATGGTGGAACAACGCCTACGGCTGGGGCTTCAGTCCGGTGAATCCGGTCACCGGCCGACGCGAAGATCGCAACCGGATTCCGCGAGCGACGGTCGGATTCGCCAACGCTCTGCTCGTCACGGGCGATCAGAAGTACGCCGACGCGTGGCGCGCGATGATCGACGCGGTCAACTCCCATTCCCGTACGGTCGACGGACGCACGGAGTATCCAACCATGTACGGGGACAAGGGCTGGTATGGCTGGCGGACAGCGCCCTGGAACGTAGGCGCGCTCGAACTGTGGTACTGGTCGATGAAGCCCGGGGATCGGCTGCGCATCGGGCGCGATGCCTGGGTTGACTATCTGGAGGGCATGAATCCTCGCTTTCCCGAAACGGTATTGAAACGGGATCTCGACACCATCCGTCGACGAATCGCGGAGATGCAGAAAGATCCGACGACGCCCGAGACCAGGCTTGCCGACAACGCGATGGAATTCAACCCGGCGGCCGTTGGTGGAATGGTGCAGCTCATGTGGGGCGCGCTGGTCCCAGGTCGCGAAGGCAGCCTGTTGAGCGCGCGGCTGCGGTATTTCGATCCCGTTCGCCGCCGCGCCGGCGTGCCTGACGATGTGGGCGCGCTGGTGTCGGAGTTGAAGGACGACCGGACGGTCGTGACGCTGGTGAATGTGAGCCCGACGACCCCGCGGACAGTGGTCGTGCAGGGTGGCGGGTACGGCGAGCACCAGATTCTCTCCGCGGACGTGAACGGGAGAACCAGTTCGATCAACGCGCGCGATTTCACGGTGCGGCTCGCGCCGGGCGCGGGCGCGAAGCTGACGCTGGTGATGAGGCGCTACGCCAATCCGCCGACGGCGAAGTTCCCCTGGGACAGATAGGATCGGCCACGCTATGAAGGCAGCCCTTGTTTCCATCCTCACGATCGCATTGAGCGCGCAGGCTGCGGCTCAGTGGCTCAAGCAACCGACGAGCGGGATTCCACGCACCGCTGACGGCAAGCCGAATCTGACGGCACCGCCGCCACGCACGTCGGATGGCAAGCCCGACCTCTCGGGGCTGTGGTTGAAGGTGTCGCCAAAGTACGCGCGCAACGTCGTCGCAGATCTCAAGCCTGACGAGATCCAGGCGTGGGTGCGTGAGACGGTCGAACAGCGGCGCGAGGATCTGGGCAAGGACGGCATGCAGGTGCGCTGTCTGCCGCTCGGTCCGGCCTACGCCACCGCCGGTGACAGCACCGGGTCAGAAATGACGCGCATCGTCCAGACTCCGCAGCTCATCGTGATGCTCAATCCCGATCTCACGTATCGCCAGATCTGGATGGACGGCCGTGCGCTCGAGCCGGAGCCGAACCCGTCGTGGATGGGGTACTCCGTGGGACGGTGGGAGGGCGAAACGCTCGTCGTCGAAAGCTCCGGCTTCCACGCCGGAAGCTGGATGGATCGGGACGGCCATCCGCACACGGAGCGACTACGCATGACCGAGCGGTACCGGCGACCGAGCTTCGGCGCGCTGGAGATCGAGGTCACGTTCTCAGACCCAGCGGCGTACGGCAGGCCGTGGACGGTGAAGGTTGGCGCGGAATACGCCGCCGACACCGAGATGCTCGAGTGGGTGTGCAACGAGGGCGCGAGCCGGAGCCTGGTGCACTGGGTCGGCACGGCAGCCGACGAACGGCGGAATGAAGTGAAGGTGGCGCCGGAGATCCTGTCGCGATACGTGGGCACCTACGTCGAGCAGCCACCGTTCTGGAGAAGCGTGCAAGGCCCTGGATCGCCTCGGGCCGCCGGGCGCACGGTGCACATCAGGCTCGAAGGCGGCAAAATCCTTGGCGACATGGATGGGCGCGGCCCGCAGGTGCTCATCGCGATGTCCGAGTCCGAATTCACCGGCCTTTACGGTCTCGGCGTCCAGTTCATCGACGGCGGGCTCTACGTGAAACACGTCTCAGGCAACTATCGCTTCGCGCGCAAGTAGGGCACTCGGCGGCTACGCCACGAAATAAAGGAGGATCTCCGCTCACTCTTAATTGGTCGACACCTGCGGCCCCAGCGGTAGCCGCTGGACGATCTCGATGCGCGTACCCCACGGATCGGTAATGTAGGTGATGGTATTGCCAGTGGTTCCCTTGCGGACCGGTTCGTCGAGCTTGATGCCTTCCGCCTGGAGCTTCTTCACGAACGAGGCGTGATCTTTCACGTCGAAACCGATGTGGTCGAGCACACGCCCTCGAGTAGGCGCCTGCTTCGTGTCGGCCCGGGCGAACCGGATTTGTACGCCCGGTAAGTCCACGATCGGCGCGTCGTTTCGGGTGCCCGGCTTCCCACCGAAGGTCTTTGCATACCAGGCCTGCGCCTTGGGAATATCGGCTTCCGTGAGCGACAAGTGGATATGTTCATTGCGGATCGGCATCGGCTGCGTTTTGTCTTCCAGGATTTCGATGCGCACGCCGTCCGGCGTCACGACGAACGCCTGGTCCAGTCGATTGTTGCCGCCCGGCAGCACCTCCACCCCCGCCGCCTTCCACTCTGCGACCCGCTTCTGGACGTTGTCGACGATGAAGCCAACATGGTTCACCACCGACCCCACGGTGCCGCCCTCTCCTTTCTCGGTGCCGAGGATCAAGTTGATGTAGAGCCCGGGGAACATGATTAGCGGGTTGCCGCCGGGCATGTATAACTTGCCGCCCATGGCGACAAAGAGTTTCTTGTTCGCTTCCACATCCTTCGAGACGATGTGCCAATGGCCCATGGTGAGCCCGATCTCGTTGAACGCGGCCGGCTGCGCAGCCGCGGTGCCTGCGGTCAGCGTCGACGCCAACAACAATGCGACGAACACATTCGTCTTCATGGATGCCTCCCTATTGAGCCGCATGCCCAGTTGCCTGACGATGCGTAAACGACAGCTGTCCATGTTAACCAGCACACGCGCGTTTCGTCCCACAATCGACAAGAATGGCCTTTTCCTGACGAGGGACCACGTCCCTGTTCCCTGCTGCACGTTCTGCGAATTATACGGGCGGGCACCCCCGATCGTGCACTTCGGTTAGTCCAGTCAGGAGTCCCGCTTCGCCTTGCAAATGGTCGACACGTGTGGTCGAATTCGCGGCGGCGGACCGTGCTGGTCCGCTGCATCACACAAAGCTTGGTTCACTCCAGACCGGTGATTGGCTTGCGCCGATCCGTGAACGAATCAGGAACACGATCGACGCGTCGGAGGGATAGCCGATGCCTGCTGTGACCGCGGGACGTAGGTACTTTCTCGTCATCTCGCTGCTGCTTCTTGCCCTGGTGTTCCTCGGCTTCGCCCCCACGTTCTACCTGAGATCATTGTTTGGACGAATCGATGATCCAACGGGAAGCACTCGTCTCCCCGGGCACTTAATCTTTCATGGACTCGCCCTCACATCCTGGTATGCCCTCTTCTGTGTGCAGGCTGCGCTGGTCAGTGTTCGAAAGACGGGAGTGCACAGGAAGCTCGGTGTAGCCGGCGCAGTCTCGGCCCTGGCGGTTATCACGAGCGGCGTGGTGGTCTTGACGAATGCCGTTCCAAGACGGATTCCGGATGGAGTGGTGCCGCATCCCGAGCTCCTTGAAGGCTTCAGAGAGGTTGTCCTGTTCCAGACGTTCAGTCTGGCTGTGTTCGCCGGGTGTGTGGGCGCCGCGATTTACTTCAGACGGCAACCGGACGTGCACAAGCGCCTGATGTTGATCGCGTCCGTACTGCTGATCCCCGCCGCTTTGAGCACGAACAGGGATTTTGGTGCCGCCCTGCAGAGTGTGTTGCCCAGCTTTCTGGCGGTGGGGTATACGACGGACCTGCTGCTCATCACCTCCCTGCTCGTTTTCGATTTGGTGAAGCACCGAAGGCTGCTCGCCACGAGCATCTTCGGCGCCGTTCTCCTCGTGCTCGTCAGGCCGGTGTGGATGTCACTGGTGGTTCACAGCGACCTGGGCATCCGATGGACGAACTGGCTCGGCAGAATACCCACGTGAGCGTGACCCGCCGCGTGGACGGGGGTAACCGCCGAGACCTACTTCAGGCCACGCGCAGCGTGGTAGCGTAACCCTTCCGCGGCGCGGGCTCGCGAGCACGCTCGCTAACTGGGAGGGCATCATGAAAGTCGTTGTCGATTTGGGTGCATGCGACCTCCACGGACTCTGCGTGGAGGCGGCGCCTGAAGTATTCGAGATTGGCGACGACGGCGTGTTGCACGTCCTGATCGAGACGCCACCGGACGGTCTGCGCGCGAAGGTGGACAGGGCCGTGCGGGAATGCCCGACCGGCGCGATTTCGATTGAAGAGTGAGGCTGCCGTGCTGCGTCGCATCGTGGTCGTGGGCGCCTCGCTCGCAGGCCTGCGCGCGACCGAGACGCTGCGCGATCGGGGCTTCGATGGTGAGCTGACGCTCATTGGCGACGAGCCACATCGCCCCTACGACCGCCCGCCACTCTCGAAACAGGTGTTGCAAGGCACCTGGGAGCCGGAGCAGACCTTTTTCCGGCGGAAGGACGGCTACGACGCCCTCGCGCTCGACATGCGACTTGGCGTGCGCGCGACGTCGGTCGACCTTCGCGCCAGGCGCGTGATTCTGGCAGATGGCACCTTCGCCGACTACGATCGGCTCATCGTCGCAACCGGGGCGCGTGTGCGGAATCTCCCGGGTATGGCGCCCCGCGTAGGCCTGCTCGCCTTGCGCGGTCTGGATGACGCGATCGCGCTGCGGCGGGAATTGATGAACGCCTCGCATGTCGCGATCGTCGGTGCCGGGTTCATCGGCCTCGAGGTCGCCGCCTCCTGTCGCGCTCGCGGCTTGCAGGTCACCGTGATCGAGTCGCTCCCCGTTCCGCTTTCCCCTGCGCTGGGGTCGACGTTCTGCGAGATGGTCGCGGCCATGCACCGCGACCACGGCGTGGACCTTCGCACCGGGGTTTCGGTCACGGACGTCTTCGGTGAATCGCGTGTCGCCGGCGTGGTGCTCTCCGACGGCTCACGAATCGACACTGATGTGGTTGTGGTCGGCATCGGCGTCACGCCAAACACGGAATGGCTCGAGGGCAGCGGCCTCACTCTTGAGAACGGCATCGTCTGCAACGGCTGCGGTGAAGCCGCGCCGGGGGTGTATGCGGCCGGCGACGTGGCCCGGGTCGCCAATCGGTGGCACGGAGATTCACCGCGAATCGAGCATTGGACCAACGCGGTCGAACAGGGGGTGCACGCTGCCGAGAACGCGCTCGCCGGTCCGGCCTCGAGCACGAGCTTCTCATCCGTGCCGTACTTCTGGTCGGACCAGTACGATCGGAAAATCCAGTTCGTCGGTCGCGCACGTCCGCACGACGAGATGGTGATCGTCGACGGGTCGCTCGCCGACCGGCGGCTCACGGCACTTTACCGCTGCGGCAATAGCGTGGTGGCGTGTCTCGCCGTGAATCAGCCGCGCGCGCTGATTAAGTACAAGAAGCTAATCGCAGCCTGTGTTCCGTGGGAAGCCGCCCTCACGGCAACGGCTGCTTCCTAGCCCCTCCCGCAGGGCGTCTGTCGAGAGGTTCCGAGTTACCGTGCAGGTGCTTCCCAAACGGCCGCCCGTTTCAAAGCCAGTTGGCGACTACTCGTGGTTTATCCGTCAAACCGTGTCGGTTGCTGCCGGCGGTTCCATTCCCGTGTGGTCCAGCTAACCTAGCCGGTGCGGTTACGCCTGTTCGAACAAAGGAGCTGGCCGGCGTGACGGTCGATCCGAGCGAGCGTGAGTTCCTCGCGCAACTTCTCCGCGTGACGGTCGTACGTGTCGATGTCAATCGAGCGCTCAAAGAGGAACGCTTCGTCCAGACGGTCCAGCCTGTCTAGGATGGCCTTGGCCACTCGCTCGGCTGCCGCGACCTTCTTGCGCACAGCTGCCTTGCGAGCTTTCCAGATCACCTCGCGCGAGGCACCGTTCCCCTCCGTGTTCCCCCTTGGAGGGGCGTTGGATTGAGCACAAGTCGCTCAGCGCGTTACGTGCCCTGAGGAACGATCCTCGTTGCCCAGACGAACGGCTTCGCCCACAGCCTTGAGCCTGTGGCGGGGTGCTACGATCGACCCGCCCAAACGCTCAGTGCCGACCTTCGCGGAGTGGTGGAGTTGGGATCTTTCGTTCACTGGCCACGCCGAATTGCGCATGGAGCAACGAGGCGTGACCGAGGTGGAGGTCCGCGCTATGCTGGAGAGAGCCACCGGGGTCGAGGCCAGCGTGGAGGGCAGATTCATGATCACACCCAACGCGTGCAAGGCCCGTGGGTCGTGATCGTCGAGCCAGACGCCGAGGCCAGGTTGCTCGTCGTCGTCACCGTTTACGAGGTGTCCCAATGACGGAGCGCTCGCTGCAGGTAACCTATCGGAAGGGCCGGACATTCGCGGCGTACCTGCACCTCTCGCATCCAACCGGGGAGAAGAGCGCGAGGACCGTGGCATCGCCAGACGGGCTGCTCATCGTCGATTACGCAGCGTCTGGTCGCCCGTTAGGCGTCGAGATCACCGCGCCACAAGCGGTTCCTCTCGATCGCCTCAACCAGCTCCTCGCGGAGCTTGGCGAGCCTCCCCTCGCGGAACAGGACTACAGGCCCGCTCGGGCCGCGTAGGCGGACTTCAATCCATATCGAGGCGCAGCCAGTGTTCGTGCCTGGCGGGCGCTGAAATCGATTGGGTGCCGATCCTGGCTCGCCCGAATACCTTGCCTGACACGAGAACGGACCCAAAGGAGCGCACCCGTCACGCTCGTCCGTCGTGTCGTCCGCGCCGGAAGTTCCGCTAGAATCTGCGCCGATGGGCCTGGCCGTCGGGAAGCGAATTGGCGGCTTCGAGATCACCGGCCTCCTCGGCAGCGGTGGCATGGGCGAAGTGTATCGCGCGCGGGATACGAAGCTCGATCGTGAGGTCGCGATCAAGGTGCTGCCGGATGCGTTCGCGCAAGATCCCGAACGCGTCGCGCGCTTCCAACGTGAAGCCAAAACGCTAGCCTTACTGAGTCATCCGAATATCGGCGGCATCCATGGGCTCGAAGAAGCCAGTGGGATCACGGCTCTCGTCCTCGAGTTGGTCGAAGGGCCGACGCTGGCGGAACGGATCACGCGCGGCCCGCTGTCGTTCGACGAGGCGCTGCCGGTAGCACGACAGATTGCGGACGCGCTCGAAGCGGCACACGAGCAGGGCGTGATCCATCGGGATCTCAAGCCGGCGAACATCAAGGTGCGTGACAACGGCACGGTTAAGGTGCTGGATTTCGGACTCGCGAAGCTCGCACAGACGCCCGGCTCCGAGGACCGGGCGTCGGGCGTGGTCAGCCAATCGCCTACTATCACCTCACCGGCGCTGATGACGGGCGTCGGCGTGCTGCTCGGGACGGCAGCGTATATGTCGCCCGAGCAGGCGAAGGGACGCGAGGCCGACAAGCGCAGCGACATCTGGGCCTTTGGCTGCGTGCTCTACGAAATGCTCGCCGGGCAGCGCGCGTTTCCGGGCGACGACCTCTCGGAAACATTCGCGGCGGTGATCAAGAGCGAACCCGATTGGGCGGCGCTGCCCGTGACCATACCTGCGCCTGCGCGAAGACTCGTCGCTCGATGTCTGGAGAAGGACAGAAGGCGCCGTCTCGCCGACATCGCGGATGCGCGGCTGGAGTTGGACGATGCGTCGAATTCTCCGACAGACGACGCGGCCGCAGACACGGCGCCACTGCGGCGTCTGCGCTGGGAGCGAATCGCGTGGGCGGCTTGCACACTGTTTCTGGGGCTGGTCTCCGCGTTTGCGCTCGTCGTCGGGTTTCGTTCGCCTCCAAGTCAGCCCGAGCTTCGCGTCGACATCACATTTCCGCCCAACACCCAACCCGCGTCTCCGACGCTCTCTCCGGATGGCCGGCGGATCGCCTTCGTCGCACGGACTGATCGACGCAGCCGTGTGTGGATTCACACGCTGGATGGTCGCCCGGCGCGACCGCTGGAGCGCACCGACGGCGCCCAGGACCGACTGTTCTGGTCTCCCGACAGTCGTTCCGTCGGGTTCTTCGCCGAGGGAAAGCTCAAGCGCATCGACTTCGAAAGCGGCGCCGTGCAGACGTTGGCCGACGTCGTCGCGCCCTTCAGCGCGGGTGGAGCGTGGAACCGCGACGGGGTGATTCTCTTCGCGCCGACCAGAGGTCCGCTCTTCCGCGTGCCGCAGACCGGGGGCGAGGTCGCCGCCGTCACCCGCGTGGAAGCCCCGCACATTCGACATGTCCAGCCGCAGTTTCTCCCAGACGGTCGTCACTTTCTGTTTTTCAGCTTCGGGGATAACGACTTCCGCGGTGTCTATGTTGGCGATCTCGAGGGCGCGACCGCGCCGCAGCGGCTGCTCGCCGACGTTGATGGCGCCGTGTACGCGGCCTCGGGGCACCTGTTCTTCGCGCGCCAAAGTGCGCTCCTGGCTCAGCGCTTCGATGCCGATGCCTTGAGGCTGGTCGGGGCGCCGTGGCAGGTGACCGAGAGCATCCGTGCCCAGTTTGGGGTGATGACCTTTTCCGCGTCCGAGACAGGCGCTCTCGTCTATGTCAGCAGAGATGTCGAGGAAATCCAGCGTCGACTGATCTGGTTCGACAGGTCCGGAAAAGAACTGCAGCAGCTCGACGGTCGGGACCCCGTTGAGACCAGCACGGTCGGGGCGCTGTCGCCAGACGGCCGCCGGCTCGCCGTCGATCGGCGCGACTCGATTTGGATCCTCGGCACCGAGCGTGGCGGTCTCACCAGGTTTGGCACTCCGGACGAATTCTTTCCGCTATGGGCGCCGCTTGGCGATCGCCTCGTGTTTCAAACTCGCGTCGGTCGCGGAGTCAACAGTCTCTCGCAACGAGCGCTGACTGGCGGCGAGGCCGAACTGCTGGTCGCCACCGCCGGGCCCAGCGTCCCGAACGACTGGTCCCCTGACGGACGGCTGCTGCTCTACCGTGACAGCGGTCCGCAGACAGGCTTCGACTTGTGGCTGCTGCCCGTCGAGCGTGAGACCAGCTCAGGGCGCCTGCGGCCGGTCCCAGGCCAAAGCGCCAACCCTTTCACCAACACGGCCGCCAACGAAATGAACGGGCAGTTCTCGCCGGATGGTGCCGCGATCGCGTACGAGTCGGACGAATCGGGCGAGTGGGAAATCTATCTGCAGCCGTTCGGCCGCCCGGGAGCGCGCGAGCAGATTTCAGTGGCGGGCGGACGCTACGCGCGATGGCGACGCGACGGACGGGAGCTGTACTACCTCGCCCCCGATGGCCACCTCATGATGGTGCCGATGCGTCCGTCGTCCACGGAAGGGCCGCGTCGTGCCGCCGACCCGGTGCCGCTCTTCTCCGTTCTCGTTGCGCCCGGAAGCGGGCAGCGTCCACAGTTCGTCGTCACGAACGACGGCGAGCGCTTCCTAGTGAACGCGGTCACCGGCACCGCCCCAGTCGACGTCACGATGATCGTTAATTGGAGCTCGGCGCGCTGAGCCACCGTGTCGCCAGCAGGCCGTGGTGCACTGAGGTGCCGTAGGACCTGACTTAAATCTGACTAGGCTGTGGAAGTCCGCGACGGACCAACTACACCGAACTTTTCAGCGCCTCGATCTTTCGCAATCAGCTCGTCAATCGGTTCCAACTGGCGATGTTCTGGTCCACCTAACCTACACTCTGGTCTCGATTCCAGCCAAAGCTGAAGGCTGGTGCAGTTGCGCGGTTCGAACATCGCGTTTTCTGTCGAACGCGATTTGCAAGAAGCAGTGAAGGATCCGATCACGGCGCCTGCGCTACACTGCGAAATCAGCCGGTCACCCGTGCCTGATCGACAGCCGCCGCGGAGGGCCTCATGAAGGCGTCGTCGCCCGTTCGATGGTTAGCCGTGCTTGGCGGAGTCGCCCTGCTGGTCTCGGGCTCCGGCTCGTTCTCTGGCGCCGAACTGCGCGTGATGATTTCGGCCGGTTTTTATCGGGTCTATGCCGAGCTGGGCCCGGCGTTCGAGCGCGCGACCGGCCATCGCCTCATCACGACGCGCGGTCCGTCGATCGGCGACTCTCCGGAGGCCATTCCGACCCGCCTCGCGCGAGGCGAGCTCGCCGACGTTGTGATCCTCGATGGCGGAGCCGCCGACGAGCTCGCGAAGCTAGGTTTTGTGCGCCCTGGCAGCAAGGTCGATCTCGCCCTCTCGCAGATCGGCATGGTGGTGCGCTCTGGGGCCGCGTTGCCGAATATCGACACCGTCGAGGCGTTCCGGAGGACGCTCCTCGCAGCCAAATCTATCGGCTACTCGGACAGCGGCAGCGGCACCTATCTTTCGACCACGCTGTTCGAGAAGCTCGGCGTGGCGAACCAGGTCGCAGGCAAGAGTCGAAAGGTGCGTGGGCCACCATCCGGTGAACCAGTCGCCGCGGTCGTTGCGCGTGGTGAGGTGGAGATTGGCTTCCAGCAAATCAGCGAGCTCATACACGTCCCTGGCGTGACCTACGTCGGGCCGATTCCGGCGGAACTTCAGGCCGGATTTTCCTTCGCCGGCGCGATCACCAGCGCAGCTAAGCAGCCGGACGTGGCTCGCGCTCTGCTTGTCTTCCTCGCTTCGCCCCAAGCGGAGTCGACTATCGTGGCCTCCGGGCTGACACCAATTGCCCGACGGTAGTCGGCGTGTTCCATGTTGAGTGGCGTGGCCGAACACAATTCTCGCAGACGCACTGTGTTACAGCCGCCGCTGTCGGGTTTCCCGACTCGTAAGTAACGAGCAAAGGCGATCCGGCTTTCAATCCGTGGCCGCCAAGTCGGCTTGCCAGTTGGTCACGACGATCATGGGCGAAGCTTCGGCGGCCTCCATCGGCACAGACGCCAGGAAACGCTGACCGTCAGCCGATACCTCGTACCCGGTTTGGCCGAAGGCCGAAGGAAGAAGGGGCGGAAGCTTGAAAAGCGATACCGGAGAGCCCAGCTCCGGCGCGCTGCCACTAAGGCGGACCGTGACGGACACAAGCGTGCCATCCGGGGATCGGTAGAAGATTTCGCGTCCGTCCCTTCGCCACCGGGCGTGCGACCCACCGCGGGTCGAAACGCGCGATTTCGTGCGCCCGTCAGGGAAGCGTTGCAAGTAAACCTCGTTGCGACCGGATTCACCCGACGTGTACGTCATCCAGTGTCCGTCTGGTGAAAAGCGCCCATCGTCTTCCCGAAACGTCCCGCGCGTGAGCTGCAGCGGTTCGCCGCGAATAAGTGGCAAGGCCGAAAGAGCGTAGCGGGTTGTCGGAATGGACTCATTCGACAACGCCGTGTACAGGAGATACTGCCCATCCGGCGACCAGTCCCAGACGGTCTGCGACGTCCGAGTGGTCGTGAGGCGTCGTTCGGTTCCGTCAGTGCTCCTGACGAACAGGTTGGGAGGACCGCCCCAGCTGTACGCCAGGGCCTGGCCGTCTGGTGCCCACGCCATCGCAGTGATGTCGAGGCCGTTCTCTCGAACCGCGAATGGGGCGGCAACCCCCCGGTCGACCTCAATGACCCACAATTGTCCCCGTCCTGCAGGGGGACTCGCATGAATGATGGCGATCTGCTTGCCGTCGGGCGATATGCGAGGCTGTCCGACAAACGTATCCGGTTGCCCGACCACGCTCGTCGCCTTACCGTCCCGTCCGTACCACGTCAAGTGGACTTTCCTCCCCGCCGCCTTCTCATAGAGAAGCGTCCCGTCGGTCGATGTCGAGAAGAACTCACGGCCGTTCGCGGCGGCAAACGGTCCGATGGCGATTGGAACGGGATCGCCGGCCAGCTGTGCGCTTGTAGCGTCAAACGGTTGCGCGACGAGTTGATCGTCGCGCACCCAGAGAAGATACCCAGCCCCTGCGTCCCTTCCCGGGGCATACCAGGCCGCGGTGGATCCGAGCAATCGAGTCTTTTCGGTGGGACGATCAAGGGCGCTGACGTAAACGCCACGCACCTGCGGATTGTCGGCTCGAACGAAGTACAGAAAGCGTCGGCCGTCTGGAAGGAACTGCGGCCAGCGGTGCGAGTTCTCGCTGCGCGACTGGTCGATATTCGTCACCGCGACCGGCTCGCCGCCGGATGCCGATACCTGCATGATTGGGCCGTCGTTGTACCCGTTGAAGAGGATGACGCCGTTCGCACTCCACGTTCCACCCCGCCCACCGGTCACGGCGCAGAGCTCTGTGGGAGACCCGCCGCCAAGGTCGACGCGTTTGAGCTTGCCAGCCGCGAAGAATCCAATGGACCGGCTGTCCGCCGACCAGAAAGGATACGTCGCTCCCTCGGTTCCAGGGAGTTCACGCGCCGACAATTCATCCAGTTGGCGCAGCCAGAGCCGGTCGACGTCTCCTGTGTGTGCGACATAGACAATGAGCCGACCGTCGGGCGAGATCTCACTACCATTCTGGAGTTGGAACTCGCCGCCGGGGGGCGGGTTCACCGACACACTCAGAGACAGTACAGGGCCAGGAGAACGGAACCGCGGAAGCATCCACAGTGACGCGATCCCGAGTCCGGCGGCGAGGATGCCCGCGGCGGCGATCACGATCGACCCACGTCTGGGTACGAGCGCGCCCGCACGTGCTGGAGGCAGTGACTGCGACGTCGTTGTGCCGGCCCCTACGAGACCGGGCCGGACGTCGTCCGCTTCCGGGTCGAGGTCCACGCGAGCGTCGCCGATGTCGCGCAGGCGCCGTTTCGGATCCTTCTCCAGGCAACGACCGAGCAACCGTCGAACACCGGTCGGGATGTTCGCCGGCAAACGGCTCCAGTCCGCCTCGCTCTGAACCACGGCGGCGAGCGTGTCGGTGACGGTGTCGCGCTGAAACGCCGCCCGCCTGGTCAGCATCTCGTAGAGCACGCAGCCGAACGCCCAGATGTCGGTGCGCTTGTCCACCGCCAGCCCTCGCGCCTGCTCGGGACTCATGTACGCAGGCGTGCCGACGATGAGACCCTCGCGCGTGTGGTCGACTTTTATCGTCGGTAACTGCGTCAGGTCGACGCCTTCAGGATCGCCGCTCATCGCCTTCGCCAACCCGAAGTCCAGGACCTTGACGGTGCTGTCGGGGCGAATCTGGATGTTCGCGGGCTTGAGATCGCGGTGGACGATGCCCTTCTCGTGCGCGGCCTCCAAGGCGTCCGCGATCTGTCGTGCGATGCCGATCGCCTCGGCCGCCGGCACCGCGGCCCGCGTGATGCGCTCGGCCAGCGTTGCGCCCTCCACGAGTTCCATCACGAGGGCCTTCAGGCCGTCGGATTCTTCCAGCCCATAGACGGCTGCGATGTTCGGATGGTTCAGCGAAGCGAGCACTTCGGCTTCGCGCTGGAATCTCGCGAGTCTATCGGCGTCGGGCGCCAGTGAGGCGGGCAGAATCTTGATGGCGACTTGCCGCTTCAGCTTCGTATCACGGGCACGATAGACCTCGCCCATGCCCCCAGCGCCGATCTGCGCGGTGATTTCGTATGGGCCGATGCGAGCGCCTGGAGCCAGGGCCATTGTTGCTGGCAATTCTACGCGATAGCTCTTGAGCGACGGCGTTATGTTGACTGAGAGCTCGCTGCGCGCAATACGGCCATAACAGAGATAACCTGGTTTGCGCGCGGCGCGTACTGACGTCCGAGTTTCGAATTCGGTGGCGCGGATCGCGCCCAAGAGACACTGTTCTACTTGAACAGCGACTTCGCAATGGTAGCGTGCACACCCTTCGTTTGATCCACTGCCTGAGTCACGTGTAGATCCGCGGCGATCGAGCACAAGACATAGGCCTCGTCGCGTGACAAGCCTTTCTCTGCGACCAGGAACTCCACCATCTCGCGCGTGGCGAGTCGCGCGGCTTCATCCAGGTCCTCGTGGAGTCCCATGCTGATGTAGTGGGTTGGCGTCTCGGCACGCGGCCAGCGGAGGCGCTGGCCCTTGCGAACTGTGACCTCGAAGGTTCCGCGCAGAGAGGTCTCCAACGCTGTTCCTGTGACTTCGCCGTCTCCCTGCATGCCGTGCCCGTCGCCCATCGAGAGAAGCGCGCCCCGCACATGGACCGGAAGATACAGCGTCGATCCCGCCACGAGGTCCTTGTTATCGAGGTTGCCGCCGTGCCAGCCCGGCGGCCGGCTCGAGATTCGTCCGACGAGCGGCGGAGGGGCGACGCCGATCGATCCGAAGAACGGCGCCAGTCGCAATGACACTCCGGGCCTGAATTCCACAATGGTGTCGCCCGGTTTCCAGCGCAGCAACCGGAAGTGCGCATAGGGAAACTCGTCGGGCAGGACGCCGCCGCCAGGGTTGAATGCGACGACGCCAAACGCATGCAGGAACTCGATCGCCACAATGCGCACTTCGAGTGTGTCTCCCGGCTCGGCACCCTCGACGAAGATCGGTCCCGTCATCGGGTGGACGCCGGGGCCTCGCTCGGTGACGCGAGTCTCGATTGTCTTGAGCGACTCAGGTATCTCGGATTCAGTCGCCCCCGCCAGCCTGAGTCGCTGCAACCCACCTGCGACCATGGTCTCGACGCGGATGCGATCGCCGGAACTGACGCGCAGCACCGGCGCCACGCGCGAGTCGTAGTAACCCCAATGGACGTG
>Ga0075428_100001903_pt1 | contig 22395 bp, 25 predicted proteins | sample RhiMetdeltSRZDD2_FD_75291 | JGI IMG/M metagenome (GOLD analysis project Ga0075428, IMG submission 75291) | Populus rhizosphere microbial communities from Tennessee, USA - Rhizosphere MetaG P. deltoides SRZDD2 | ecosystem: Host-associated > Plants > Roots > Rhizosphere > Soil | place: USA... | reverse complement strand
GCTCCGTCACGTAGGCAGATGCGTCGAGCCCGACGTCAGGGACGTGGTAAGGCGTCAGCCGGTCGGAGGCGTACTCGTAGCGGTAGACCGACGGCGGCTGCACGTAGGACGTGAAGTCGACCCAGACGTCGTCGGCGGCCCAGGTGCCGCGGATGCCGCTCAAATAGCGATGGCCCACCGAGCCGAGCGCGGGTAACTCGAGCTCGCGGAGGTACGTGCCATCCTCGGCATGTATGCGCACGCGATGCGACGCCGCGTGCGAGTAGACGGCGTAGATCCGGCCGCCAACTCCGGTGATCGTTTGCAGCGCGTCCGAGGTCTCGGGGATGAGCGTCCGCCACTCCGTGGGAGCCGTGAGCGGTGCGATGCAAGCGCGGCCGCGCGGCGCGTCGAGGTCCGTTTGGATGAGCAGCGAGTCGCCGATTACCTGCACGTGGTTTACCGACTGGAGTTCGGGAGCGACCGCAATGAGCGCGTCGTCGGCGAGGCGCAGGAGGTAGACGGCGTTTGCGTGGACGAAGCGCCACTTGTAGAGGACGGCGAAGCGGCCGCATTCGCTGACCTCGACGGCGCACCAGTGCTCCTTCACGTAGTCGTCGCCGAAAACTCGGCGGGCCGGCTTCGTGGAGCCGATCCGGTGCTCGTAGATCCAGCACGTCTCCTCGTCAACTGGCACCTCACCTGGCTCGGAGGTCGCCGCATAGAAGAACCCGGAGGAGTCTGGTCGCCAGCCCATGTACCCCCACAGGTCGAACGTCCCGCGCGGGCGGTCGGGAAGCAGTTCTCCCGTCTCGACGTCGAGTAGGTGGATGCGCCCGCCGTGCGTGCTTCCGAAGGCTTTGGCGAACGCGACGAGCGCACCGTCGGGAGACGGCTCGGCGAACACCAGTGCCTCTTTGGGCGCCCACATGTTCGGGTCGAGCACCGGCTCGAGCGGCGCGCCGCGTTCACGGCGCAGCATCAGTTTCAGCTTGTCGTCGCTCGCGTCCGCCTGCCAGAGGAACTCACGGCCGGGCGGGTCGGTGCATATCGGCCGTGAGAGGCGGTCATAGCGCGCCGCGCTGGCGACCGCCGACCGCAGCCAGTCTCGTCCCGGCACCGAGTCCAGCACCGAGCGCGTGACGGACTCCTGCGCCGCGATCCAGGCCTGGGTCTCCGCGTCCTCGAGCCGCTCCAGCCATGCGTACGGGTCGTCGAACCAGCAGCCGTGCGCCATGTAGCCGCTATTTGGATCACGTCGCGCCGGGGGGCAGTTCAGTATTGAGCTCGGCGGGCGCATTATCTCGACGAGCCTACTCTCGGCGCGCCCGCGACATCGGCCTTGGCGGCAAAGCGGGGGGGTTTGAACTTACGCGGTTTCCTCGCCGAGCGACCGGAATACCAAGCTACTTCGATTTGCAGGTGTTTTGTTGTAGTTCTTGCAACAGGCGATGGAGCTAGCCGGACTCGAACCGGCGACCTCCTGGGTGCGATCCAGGCGCTCTCCCAGCTGAGCTATAGCCCCGCGCGGAGGAGTGTAGCTACGCGGGTGGCGCGGGCTGCCCCGCGCCCTTCTTCTCGTCGAGCTTGCCGGACTTGATCGTCGCGACCATGTTCTTCGATTCCTCGCGGTAGACCGAACCGTCCTCGAACTCGATCCACGGCAGCCCCTCCTGCCCGGTGCGCTCGATCGTGTTCTCGCGCTTGCTCCGCGCGAACGTCGGGTGCTCGTGGACGATCTCGTACTCGACGCCGGCCTCGTCGAGCGCCTTCTGCACGCGCCAGCACGGGTGCCCGCCGATCTTGAACCACTCGTTCTTGCAGCGATGGAGCCTCACCGCATGTCCTGGTCTTCCCTAGGGACCGGCCTTCGGGATGTTCATGATTCGCGCATCGGGCGTGTGGGCTTGCATGAATCGCTTCGCCTGCTTGTCGGACGCGTTCGAAGGCTCACGCCCGTCCAGTGCGAGGTACGTCCCGAGGGCGGCGCCGATCGCGAGCAGGACCGCGCCGCCGGCAAGCCACTTCACTTCCGCTCGACCCTGGAGCCGCCGACGATGGCGTCTCGGCCGTCCTTGAAGCGCACCCACGCCTTGCCCTTGCCGTCGTAGTCGGGCGACCACACCACCAGTGTCGCCTCCTCTCCGCCCACCTGCACGGGCTCCGTTCCCTCCGGCTCCACACCGCGCCAGACGCGTACGAACGGGTTGTGCTCCCACTCCCGGCCGATCGTCGTCTCGTCGGTGTGACCTGGGAGGACACGGCGCTCGTGCCGCATGGTCATGTACACGTCCATCACGGAGCGGCGGATCTGCTCCAGGTCGCCGCCGCCGACCGTGTCCTTGAAGAGCGTGTCGCCCGAGAAAACGAGCTCGCCGTTGACAACGAAACAGACCATGTCGTCGGAGTGGCCCGGCGTCGGGATCGCTTCCACCTCCAACCCGCCGGTCGTCAACGCCGAGGTCACAACCGGCAGGCCGAGCTCGTCCTCATGCGCGATGTGATCACCGTGCGCGTGCGTGCGGAGGATGTGCGTCGGCGTCACTTCCCACTCCTCAACGGCGTCCAGCAGCGGCTGCACGGGCGCGCCTGAATCCACGTAGACGGCGGTCCCGCCCTCCTCGTCCGCGACCAGATAGGCGTTCGAGAGCCAACCGGGATCCATGCTCCTGGTTACCAGCATGGCCGATAGGCTAACTCGCACACTCGGGACAAGGAGACGGAATGCCAGGGATGATGAACAGGGCCTCGACGATCGTGAAGGCCAAGATCAACAAATTGCTCAATCGGGCCGAGGATCCCGGTGAGACGCTCGACTACTCCTACGAGAAGCAGCTCGAGCTCCTCCAGAACGTGAAGCGCGGCGTCGCCGACGTCGTCACTGCCAAGAAACGGCTGGAGATGCAGACGTCGACGCTCGAGCAGAGCGTGGTCAAGCTCGACGGCCAGGCGCGCCAAGCCCTCCAGGCCGGGCGTGAGGACCTCGCGCGCGAAGCGCTCCAGCGCAAGACGGTTGCCCAGGAGCAGCTCCAGGGGCTCGACCAGCAGATCCAGGGAATGGAGGCGCAGCAGGAAAAGCTCGTCGCGAGCGAGAAGCAGCTTGCGACGCGGATCGAGGCCTTCCGCTCGCAGAAGGAAGTGACCAAGGCCCAGTACTCGGCTGCCGAGGCTCAGGTTCGAATCGGCGAGGCGGCGACCGGGATCGGTGAGCAGATGGCCGACACCGGCCTCGCGATCCAGCGCGCCAAGGACAAGACGGAGCAGATGCAGGCGCGGGCGTCGGCCGTGGACGAGCTCGTGGAGTCGGGCGCGCTCGAGGACTTCACCTCCGGCGGCGAGACCGATCTCGACCGCGAGCTCCGGAAGCTCAGCAGCGGGACCCAAGTCGACGACGAGCTCGAGAAGATGAAGGCCGAAATCGGCGCGGGCGGGAAGCCGAAGGAGATCGAGCAGTGATCATCCGGCTGATGGGAGAGGGCCAGTACCGGATCGACGATTCGCTGCTCGAGCGCCTGAACGAGCTGGACGACCGCGCAACCGCGGCGGCCGAGGCGAACGACGAGGCAGCGGTCGACCAGGCCCTCGAGGAGATGTTCGAGCTGGTCAAGAGCGAGGGGACGCCTCTTGGAGACGACGAGCTGCATCCGTCCGACGTCCTCATCCCGCCGAGCGACCTGACGCTGGAAGAGACGAAGCAGTTGATGACGCACGAGGGCTTCATCCCCGACTTGCCCGCGCCTGCCTGAGTGCCCCCGAGGACCCCGGAGGAAGCGCTCGACCTGCTGCTCGCCGGGAACGCGCGCTTCGTGGAGGGACAGGCAGCCGGCCACGATCTTGTCGCGCGGCGGGAGCAGGTCTCCGGGCAGCAGAACCCATTCGCCGTCGTTCTCAGCTGCTCCGACTCACGCGTGCCCTCGGAGCTCGTGTTCGATCAGAGCCTCGGCGACCTCTTCGTCTGCCGCGTAGCCGGAAATGTGCTCGACCCGATGGTCGTGGGGTCGATCGAGTACGCCGTCGTGGAGTTCTCGCCACTTCTGGTCGTCGTGATGGGACATGAGCGCTGCGGCGCCGTGACCGCGGCCGTCGAGCTCGTGAACGGCGGTGGAAGCCCGGGAGGCAGCATCCACGCGGTGGTCGACGCCCTCGCGGCGGTTCTCGAACCCGGGATGAGCGTGGCCGACGGCGTGCGCGCGAACGTCCTGGCCGGTGCACGGGCTCTTCCCGAGCGGAGTGCGATCGTTCGGCGCGCGGTGGAAGCGAATGCGCTGCGGATCGTCCAGGCCGAGTACTCGCTCGACTCGGGGCGGGTCGTGGTCCTCTAGAGCGGCGCGCCGTACAGCGCGAACCAGCGCGAGAGATCCTGTTCGATGGGCATCTCGCCTTCGAGCTTCGCCTTCAGCTCGAGCTCCTCGGCGTTCGGCACGGGGGAAACCAGGTTTCCCCCGTGAACCCCCTTCTTAATTCAGAGCGGCGCGCCGTACAGCGCGAACCAGCGCGAGAGATCCTGTTCGATGGGCATCTCGCCCTCGAGCTTGGCCTTGAGCTCGAGCTCCTCGGCGTTGTCACGCTCCTTCTCGCCCTTCGGCACGAACGGCCAGAACGTGCCCAGCTTGTAGCCGTAGATCCAGTACACCGGAACCTTGGGGCCGTCGAAGCGGAAGACCCCGGCGAGCAGCTGCGACCCGAACCCGCGACTGATCAACTCGGTCGCAATGAGGTGAACCGTGTTGACGAGATCCTCGAAGTCGGAATCGTGGATGACGAGCCACTCGAACCCGAAGTCATCGGATTTGCGTTCGACCTTCGAATTCGACTGCTGCGCGGCGAAGTCGAGGAGCTCCTGCAGCTCGTTCTCGGCGCGCACGAACTCGCCGGCCGAGAGAGGCTTGAAACAGAGCGCCGCAACGCGGGCGGGCTTCAGCCCGAGCTCGGCCTCGAGGGTGATTCGCGCCGTCGAGATCGCGAAGAGCCGGTCGCTCTTCGCGTCCTTGAGCTTCTTCCGCCCGAAGAGGACGTCGGTGAAGCCCATGTGGTCCGGCCGGTTCCCCTTACCGGATTTCTGACGCGCGAAAAGCGAGCCAGGCCAGGACGCAGGGAGACCCTGTGCCGGTGGCACAGGGGCGACCGAGGACGACGCCTGGCGAAGCCTTTGCAGCCGTCCAGAAACCGGTGGAGGGGGCCGGCCGGGCCACGTGCTACTGAACCGGCTTGCCCATCTCGCGGGCGATCTCGGACAGGCGGGCGAGTCGCTTCTCGAGAGGCGGGTGGGTCGCAAAGAGCTCGGCGGCCGCGGCTTTCACGTTCGTCGGGACGATGAAGAACGCGTTCATCGTCTCGACCTCGCGGAGGTCGCGCTGCGGAATCTGCATCATCCCGCTCGCGATCTTCTGCAGCGCGCTCATCAGGTTTTCGGGCGCGCCCGTGATGAGGGCCGAGCCCCGGTCGGCCGCGTACTCGCGGTAACGCGAGATCGCGCGGATGAGCAGGTAGCTGATGAAGTAGGTCAGCAACGAGACGAGGAAGATGATGAGCCAGACCGGGACACCTCCGGTGTCGCGTCCGCGGTCACCCCCACTGAAGAGACCGCCGTACAACCCGAACCGAGTCAGCAGGCCCGCCAGCATCGCGAAGAAGCTCGCCAGCGTCATGACCAGCACGTCGCGGTTCGCGATATGCGAGAGCTCGTGGGCGAGGACGCCCTCGACCTCGTGCGGCTCGAGCCGGCGCCACAGCCCAGTGGTCACGGCGACGACAGCATGCTTGGGGCTGCGGCCGGTCGCGAACGCGTTGGGGACGTCCGTGTCGATCACGGCCACCCGCGGCTTGGGCAGGTCCGCCATCGCGCACAATCGCTCGATCATGCCGTGCAGCTCGGGCGCCTCCTGCTCGCTCACGACCTTGGCGCCGGAGGCGGCCAGGGCGAGCTTGTCGGAGGTGAAGTACTGGAAGACCGCCAGCCCGACGACGATCAGCAGCATCGGGATGAGACCGACGTTCAGGACCTGAAACAGAACTACGGCAAAGCCCACGTACAGCGCGCCGAGCAGCGCGCCTGTGAACAGCATCCGGAAGGAAAGACCGGCGTCGCGACCGTAGGACTTGCGTTTCATCGAAAATCGCGCTCCTTGAAGTGGATTGGAGTAATCGTAGCGTCGCTCTGCCTGGTGACGGCCACACCAGCGGCGGCCGCAGTGGGGCTCGTGGCCACCAGGGGCGAGCCTCTCCACCGCATCCAGCTGGGCGGCCCGGAGGGTCTCCTGACCTCGACTTCCACCCGGATCGCGGGGCTCATCGCGGCTGACGATCTGCGGCACCCGGAGCGGCTGGGAGTGCTCGTCGTGCCGAATGCCACAGCCCGGGTGGCGGCCCTCCAACGCCGCTTCGACCAGCTCCACAGTGCTCGCCGGTGGGCGTACGTCATGCTCGCCGTCCTCACGATCGGGGCGATCCTTGTTGCGCTCCGGCTGCGCACGGGATTCACGCGGCGCTTCTGCGTTGCCGTCGCACCGGTGATGCTCACCGTCTCGCTCCTGCTCAGCCTCGCAGGAGCGGCGCGTCCGGAGGTGATCCTGCCGGTGCTCGGGCTCGGCTCGATTGCGCTGGCCGCCGCCGTTGCGCTGCCGCGGCGCCTGATCGTGTACCTCGGGCCAGCGATCCTCGCCCTCTTCCTCGTCGTCATGTGGAGCTGGCCGGAGACGTCCGGCTTCGCCGCCCTGGGCCCCCGCCCCGAGCAGGGCGGTCGCTTCTACGGGATCACGAACCTCGAGGAAACCGTCCTGCTGGCCATCTCGCTCTTCTCGGCGGCCGAGCTCGGCCTCGCCTCCGTCCTCCCGATCGGCGCGCTCGCGCTCGTCACGGTGGGATGGAGCCGCACGGGAGCCGACGGGGGAGGGCTGCTCGTGTTTGCGGCAGCCTTCGCCTTCCTCACCCTGCGGCTCTGGGGGCCTATCACCATGAGGCGAGTCGTAGTAGCGCTGGGCCTCGGGATCGCGCTCGTCTTCGCCTTCATCGGCATCGATGAGGCAAGCGGAGGCCACAGCCACGTCACGCGCGCGTTCGAGAAGGGCCCGGCCGGCTGGTTCGGCGATTTGGGACACCGCCTGCACCTGTCGGCCGACAGGCTGAACACCTGGCACGCCGCGCTGGTCTTCGCCGTCGCACTTGTAGCGCTCGTCTGGCTCGCCGTCCAGCGCCCGCGGTCGGCGATGCTCGACGCGTTGCTCGCCGGAGTGGCGGTTTCGCTCCTCGTGAACGACTCCCCCACCGATGTTGCCGCCGCCGGCGCCATCGCCGGATTCGTCCTGTGGACGTGGACAGCGACCAGATACACTCGCGCGCGTGCGCTGGCTGATCCCGATCCTGGCCGCGGCGGCCCTCCTGGCGGCGGGATGCGGCTCGGAGGGCCAGACGAAGGCCCTGCCCGAGACCGTCGTCGGCTCCACCCCGACTCAGACAACGGTGGCAAAGGGCAACGCGCAGGCCGGTAAGCAGGTCTTCACGTCTCAGGGCTGCGGCTCGTGCCACACGTTCGAGCCGGCCGGCTCGAGCGGCAACGTCGGCCCGAATCTGACCGAGGCCTTGAAAGGCAAGGACGCTGCTTTCATCGACCAGTCGATCGTGGATCCGAACGCCGTCGTCGCGGCCGGCTACCAGCCGAACATCATGCCCCAGACCTACGGGTCGTCGCTCTCTGCCAAGCAGATCGCCGACCTGGTCGCCTTCTTGCAGACGAAGTAACGATGAGCTCCTCGCGCTCCTGGGGCGCCCGCTGGCAAGGGAGGCAAACCGGCGGCGCGCAGGACAGTACATCCCAGTACAGCCACGCGTCGCCGGTGCAGCATCCCGCAGCGAGCGGCGCCACGCGGCCGGCGCTGCCGGGCTTCGCCCAGCCGGGACGGCCGCCGTCCAGGAGTGCGAGGTGATCGATCTGCGCGCTGCGCGGGCGAACCCGGACGAGTACCGGGCGGCCATCGCGCGCAAGGGCTACGCCCAGCAGTTCGACGAGCTGCTGGCCGCAGATGCGCGCTGGCGCGAGCTCGTCCCGCGGGTCGACGAGCTGCGCAGCCGCCAGAAGCTGAAGGGCAAGCCCACGCCCGAGCAGGTGGAGGAGCTGAAGCAGGTGAAATCAGACCTCCAGCGGTTGGAGGCAGAGCTGTCCGCGGCCGAAGCGGCGCGCGACGAGCTGCTGCGCGTCGTCCCCACTCCCCCGCACGATTCGGTCCCGGACGAAGCGGAGGGAGACGCCGAGGGTCAGATCGTCCGCCTGGTCGGCGAGCCGCCCGAGCTTGTCGATCCGAAAGAGCACCTCGAGCTGGGCGAGTTCGATATGGAGCGGGGGGCGCGCCTGTCTGGCTCGCGGTTCGGCTACATCGTGGGCGACGCCGCCAGGCTCACGCTCGCGCTCTATCACTTCGCGCTCGACCGGGTCGGCGCGCAAGGCTTCATCCCGGTGATCCCGCCGGTTCTCGTGCGGGAAGAGGCGATGTACGGGACGGGATTCTTTCCCGCGGAGCGTTTCGAGATCTACGAAGTAGCCGACGAGGGCCTCTACCTCACCGGCACGTCTGAGGTCGCGCTGGCGGGCTTGCACATGGGTGAGATATTGGACGCTGAGAAACTGCCCCTGCGCTACACCGGCTTCTCGACCAACTTCCGGCGCGAGGCGGGTGCGGCCGGCCGGGATACGCGCGGGATGTTCCGCGTCCACCAGTTCAACAAGGTGGAGATGTTCGCCTACGTCCTCCCGGAGGAGTCGTGGGCCGAGCTCGAGCGACTGCTGGAGATCGAGGAGTCGCTCGCCCGCGAGCTCGAGCTCCCCTACCGGGTCGTCAACATCGAGGCCTCGGAGCTGAGCGCCGCGGCGGCCAAGCGCTACGACGTCGAGGCATGGTTTCCCTCACAGGAGCGCTACCGCGAGATCACGTCGACCATGAATGCAACCGACTACCAGGCTCGGCGGCTCGGTATCCGCTACCGCGCCGAGGGTGGGACGGAGTACGTCCACACCCTCAACGGCACGGCGGTAACGGATCGATGGGCCCTCGCCGTTCTGGAGAACTTCCAGGGCGAAGTGCCCGACGTCCTGCGCGACTTCGGCGCGCCGGACGCGGTTAGAACCGCTCGCTGACCCCGGTCTTCTGGCGGCCGTAGTAGTCGCCGAGACTCGACCGGTAGCCCTCGCTCTTGAACGTGTCCTCATCGAACTCGGGCGCGTTCTTGATCTCGTCCTTCGTCAGGCTAACGTGGACCTTCTCCTCGTCGGGGTCGATTCGCTCGATGGCCCCGGCCGGGATCATGGTCTTCTTGCCGAAGATCCACGGACCTGTGTCGACGACGATGAAGTTCGCGCCGACCTCGTAGGTAGCGTCGTCGATCTTGCCGATATCGCCGTCGCGCGCTTCCACCTTGAAGCCACGCAGGTCGATGTCAGCCCAAGCGGCTTGCTGGAACATCCATAGCTCAGCAACTGTCATCACTCACATACCCCCTCGGAACTAGGTTGATGGTCAAGGGAAGGGGTTCCCCGCTCACACTTAGGCAAACCTCCCAGGAAACCGCATAGCCATGCGGAAAATCGAGGCTCCGGCCGTGCCGGCGCAAGTACATCCCAACCCTCTTACTGTTGCGACAATAGGTCCTGGCGGGGTGCCGGAGCGGTCTAACGGGGCAGTCTTGAAAACTGTTGAGGGGGCAACTCCTCCGAGAGTTCGAATCTCTCTCCCGCCGTTTAGCGCCTGAGCCGGATCGCGTTCAGATCCTCTGCTCGGATCTCGTCCGAACGCTCGATCAGGTCCTCGATGTCGTCGTGCTCCGCGTGCAGGTACCGGCCGGCGAGGTCGTCCGCGCGCCCTGAGGCGAGGACGCACACGAGCTGAGGCGCGAGCTCCGGCGGCGTCCAGGGCGCGTCGTCGGAGAACCATCCGAAGGTCATCTCGGTTTGGACGAGGCCCGGGCTGATGACGAAGACGGGGATCCGTCCGTCCAGCTCGTTGGCGAGGGTCTCTGCGTAACGGACGACGGCGGCCTTGCTCGCCGGATACGCGGTGCTGTTCGCGCCCGGCAGGTACGCGGCACCGCTCCCGGTGATGACGATCCTCCCCCGTGCTCGCTCCAGCATGCGAGGGATCACCGCCCGGCAACAGAGGTGCACGCCGTGCACGTTCACGTCGAAGACGCGCCACCATTCGCGGAAGTCCACCTCCCAGCTCGCCCCCTCCGGCCCGCCGATTCCCGCATTTGCCACAAGAAGATCGAGCGGGCCTAGCTGCCTCTCGACCTCCTCGACCGCGCGCTCGACAGCGCCCTGGTCGGTGACGTCGAGCTCGAGTGCGATCCCGCCGACCTCCTCCGAGACCGACTCGACCTGATCGCGCGAACGCGCGGCCACGGCGACCCGCGCACCCGCTCCTGCCAGCTCACGGGCGATGTTCGCGCCGATTCCGCGCCCGCCGCCGGTGACGAGCGCTACCTGGCCGGCGAGCTCGGCCACCTACTTCGGCTTCGGCCCGTGTCCGTTTCCGGGAGCCGACGCCGGCGGAGGAGGAGGCGGCGCGGCCGGGGGAGCCGCCGGAGCGGCCGCCGGCGTGGGCGGAACGGTGGCCGGCGGGGGCGGCGGTGGCGTCGATTGCGGCTTCGCGCTCACCGACTCCTGAAAGTTGCCGGGCGGCGCAGGCGGAGGCGTTGCAGGGGCCGCCGCCTGAGTCGGGTCACCCGTGACCGTGTTGTTCGCGGTAGTAGGAGCCGCGACGGGACTTCCGGAGCCTTTCGCCGGCGTAGCGGGCTTCGGCTTCGAGTTCGTCGGCGCTGAGGAGCGCGTCGTCCTGGGAGCCGCGGATCGAGTGGAGCTTCCAGAAGTGGCCGGCCCGGCCGAAGAGGTCGATGAGGGACCGGCGCTGACGAACGACCCGGAAACGGGGCCAGAAACGGAGCCGGAACCGGCGGTCGGCGCGGCGGCTGTCCGGGACCGGCTGCGGCGAGTCGGCGCCGCCGGCCGATGTCGCGTTGTCACCTGCTTCGCGAGCGTCACCTGCGCGGGGCCCGCCGTGGCTTCGTGAAACGGCGACAAGGCCGGAGTGCTGCGGGTCGCCGCCAGCCAGAGGAGTGCCGAAACAACGAGTCCGGCGCCGATGAGCAGGGCATACAAGCCGAGAGTGGGAGTGCCTCTCCGCATGAAGTCATCATCGCATGCGCTACGCCTGAATGGAAGGGAGCTCGAACGAGAAGCGTGAACCGGCACCGCTCGTCGACTCGACCCACAGTCGGCCTCCCATGCGCTGCACGAGCTCTCGGGAGATGTACAGGCCGAGTCCAGCCCCGCCCACTCCGCCCTCCATCTGGACGTCGGAGCGGTAGAACTTGTCGAAGATCTGCTCTCGTCGGTCCTCCGGAATTCCAGGCCCTTCGTCGGACACGCCGAACGTCACCAGGCCGTTCGCAACTTCAACGGCGACACGCACCGGGCCACGGTCGGCGTACTTGACCGCGTTGTCGATCAGGTTCTCGAGCACCTGGCGCGTGCGCAGAGGATCGGCCAGGACGTAGGCCTCCTGTTCCTCCACCAGCTGCACCCGCGCGGTCTCGTGACGCCGCCGCGCGTCGTCGACGACTTCGCGCGCCAGCGCGACTGCTTCGAACCGCTCCTGCCCCAACAGCAGGCGATCGGACTCGATGCCGCTCGCGACGAGCAGGTCCTCGACCAGCCGCGCGAGCCGCTTCGCCTGCTCCGCAAGCGTGGCGAGCAGTTCGGAACGGTCGTCAATCGGGATCTCGTCGCCTCGCTCGCGCAGCGTCATCACGGCGCCGTACAGGCCGGTCAGCGGCGTGCGCAGCTCGTGGGACACCGTTGCTACGAAATCGTTCTTGAGCTGCTCGAGACGGTGCTCCTCCGTGACGTCGGCGAACGTGTAGACCGTCCCCTCCCCAGTCTGAACGCCGGTCAGGGACAGCCACAGCTCGCGCAGGCCCAGCTGGACGGGAAAGACCTGCGGCCTCACTGAGCCTTCTTCGCCGACGGGGATCTCGCCGGCGATGCTTCCCAGCCCCGGCAAATCGGCAAGCGCCCGTCCCCATACGTCTCGGCGCGTCAGGCCGGTGATCAGCTCGGCCGCGCGGTTCCAGAAGCGCACGAGGCCGCCGTCGTCGGTGAGGAAGACGCCGTCGTGGACGCTCGAGAGAACGCGAAGTGCCTCGGAGCGCTCGCGCTGCGCCATCCGTCCCCGCACGACAAATGGCGACGCGGCCAAGGCGATCACCGCCACGGTCGCAAGCGTGGCGAGCGCAGCCCCGAGCACGGTCAGCCAGGTGTTCCGCACGTCCTCGTCGATCACGCTCCCCGGCCGCGCGGCGACGACCTCCACACGCGACGAAAGTGGAGCGCCGGCCGCCCGGTAGCGCGTGTCACCGAGGTGGATATCCGCGGCCCGCGCAGGTGCGGTTCCCGGATCGGCGAGCAGCAGCCTGTCGCCGGTCTCGACAGTCGCCGTGCTGACGGCTTCGAGCAGCGGAGGACGACCGACAGCGACCACGACGGTCCCGATCGGCTTCCGCCCTAGGAAGACGACGGCCGTCCGCCGCGCCGCAGCCGGGAGGCGGGCAGGGATGGCGCTGCCTCGCACGAGGAAGTACGAGCCGGGGTGCCGACGGGCGAGGCTGGCGAGTGCCAGGCGGTCGCGCCGCGCGAGGGCATGTTGGACGGACGTGAGGCGGGCGATCCTGCCGGCTTGCTCGTGCGCCCTCGCCAAAACGAGCTCCGCCTGCTGACGTCCAGCCTGCGCCTCAGCGACGACAGTCTCGCTTGCTGTGCGGTTGACGCGGTCGGCCTGGTCACGCCCGACCGCCCACGCAACGATCGCCGTGGGGACGAGCGCCACGAGAACCGCGAACGCAACCGGGCGCAGGCGCGTCCGGCGTGTGGCCGGGCGTGCGGCCCGGCTGCTGGGAATCGCGGACGCCGGCATGGCCCGATGGTTACATAGCGGCCACGGGTCGGGGAGCCCGAGACGCAGGAACGTCCGGATACCCGCAGAAACTGAGTCCATGAACTTCGAGGAGAGCATCGCCGTCGCGGTCGGGATCGCGGTCGCTATTTCGTTCCTGGTCCTTTTCCTGGTCGGCGGCATCGGGATCGGTTGATCTAGGAGCTCGGACCCAAAAAGACGGGCGGGACTGGTCCGGCGCTCTCCGCTTGCGTTGTGGCGACCGAGTTGCTGCAATGGGGCGGTTGTTCCGCGTCCCGCTCCTCATCGTCGCCCTGACATTCACGGTGTGCGGATCGGCCGCCGCGTCGCAATTGATCGACCGCAGGGCCGACCACGTCCAACTGTCTGTCTCCACTCGTGGGGTGGCCGCGCTCACGTACACCGCTCGCGGTGTCCACAAACACGTGCTCGCCTGGGGGGCCCGTGACGCGCTCGCGCCGACGCAGGCGCGCCCGCAGGTGAAGTTTCGCCTCGACTACTCGGGCGGATGGGGAGCCTTCGGGCGGCCGCTCTGGCAGGCACCGAACGCGTGCCGCCCTTACGGCGGCCCGAAGCTCCCGCTGCTCGTCGCAGCATGCACGGCTCCCGACGGCTCTTTCTGGGCCGCGCAGAAGTGGCAGCGCCTCACCCCGATGGGGTCGAGCGCGGGAGTTGCCGAGCTCCACCTCTCCCACTGGACCGGGATGCCGGCCTCGCTCGACGTTCACGTCGACGCGCGGTCGAGTGCAGACATCCTCTTCGGCCAGTACACATACCGCGGCGTGCCGGTTCACGGCTTCCGCTGGACCAGGCACGGCTCGCCGCTCGACACCTACGGCCGGAACGTCTACGTGGACACGTATGGCTCGGCCTATGGCGGCGGCTGGCATCGGGAGAACGGCTTCCTTGCGCAGAAGCCGAGCGGGCTTTTCTGTTACGCGCTCGGCCCCGCCCACGGAAAGGGGACGCTGTACCGGGCAACGGCGCTCGGCCCGGGCGTGACGCCGATCGTCTCCTGGGTCGGACGAGCACAGCCTGGAGCGACGCTCGGGCTCACCGGTCTGCTGGTGGGCGCCAGCCGTTTGTGCTGACTCGTGCGCCGGCCCGGTAGTCGGTTGATGCTCCGGCGCGCGAAACGCGAGCGGGGCTAGGACGCAAGGAGCGCTCGTATGCCTGTCATACGGGCGCGACCGAGGACGACGCACCGCGACGCGGTGCAGCCGCCCGGAGCGCAACATGATTTCCGGGCCGGTGCACCTGCTTGAGTTCGCCTTCATGGGCGACCTCCGAGCACTGATGCGCCGCTTTCCCTCGGGTGTCGCCGTCGTGACGGTGGACGCGAACGGAGACCGGCTCGGACTGACGGTGGGGACCCTCGTATCGCTCTCGCTCGAGCCGCCGCTGGTCGGGATCTCGATCGCTCGCGAGGCGGCGCTCCATGAGCTGCTCCGCGAGGCGGGAGGCTTCGGCCTCAGCCTGTTGGCGGCGGGGCAGGAAGCGGTTGCGCAGCACTTCGCCCGCGGCGTTCCGCCGATCGCCCACTGGCACGGGATCGAGACGCGCGACGGCGTGCGTGGGACTCCTTTGATCGAGGGCGCGCTCGGGTGGCTCGAGTGCGGCGTGTGGGCGGAGTGGCCCGTCGGCGACCACACGTTCTTCGCGGGCGAGGTGCTCGAGTGCGAGCTCGGCACGCCGCAGCCGCCACTCCTGTACCTCGACGGCCGGTATCGACCGCAGTGATCGACGCCGTCGTCTTCGATCTGGACGGTCTCCTGATCGACTCCGAGCAGGTATGGGACGCGGCGCGCGAGCAACTCACGCGGGAGCGCGGCGGCCGCTGGCACGACCGGGCCCAGCGAGACATGATGGGGATGAGCTCCAACGAGTGGTCCCGGTACATGCACGACGAGCTCGGCCTGCCTGAGCCGCCGGAGGAGATCAACGACGAGGTCGTGCGTCGGATGATCGAGCTCTACCGCGAGCGGCTGCCGCTCCTTCCGGGTGCACGCGAGGCGGTGGCCCGCCTCGCCGCGAGGTGGCCGCTCGGGCTGGCGTCCTCGTCCAACCCTCCGATCATCGAGCTCGTACTCGAGCTGGCCGGCGTGAAGCAGGACTTCCGCGTGACCGTCTCGTCGGAGGAGGTCGGCCGCGGCAAGCCCGCGCCCGACGTCTACCTCGAGGCGGCCAAGCGCCTCGGCGTCCCGCCGGATAGCTGCGCGGCCATCGAGGACTCCCACAACGGCATCCGCTCCGCACACGAGGCCGGGATGTGCGTCGTCGCGATCCCCAACCAAACATTCCCGCCGGACGAGGAGGCGCTCGCGCTTGCGGATTGCGTCCTGGAATCCCTCGCCGAACTGACGGTGGAAGCAGTTACTTCTTGCGAATGAGCGTCATCCCGTCGCGCACGCTGAGCATCACGCACGCGACGCGATCGTCGGCCATGACGTGGTCGTTGAATCGCCGGATGTGAACGGTGTTCCCGTCCTGATCCGACCGGTCGGCGACCCGGCCGGACCAGAGCACGTTGTCGGCGACGATGAAGCCGTCGTCCGCCAGCTTGGGCAGCACGGCCTCGTAGTAGTTGACGTAGTTCTCCTTGTCGGCGTCGATGAAGATCAGGTCGAACGGCCCATCGAGTGACGCGATCGTCTCGAGCGCGGGGCCGAGGCGGTAGTCGATCCGGTCCGCGACCCCGGCTTCCTCGGCGTACCGGCGCGCGATCTCGGTCGTCGCCTCGTCGACGTCGCAGGTGGTGATCCGCCCGCCGTCCTCGAGGCCCATCGCCATCGAGATCGACGACCAACCCGTGAAGGTGCCGAGCTCGAGGACCCTGAGCGCGCCCGTCTGACGGACGAGAAACTCGAGGAAACGACCCTCGAGCAGACCCACCATCATCTGTGGCGAGTCACTCTTCTCGCGCGTCTCCGCGGCGAGCCGCGTGAACAACTCCGGCACCGGAGTCGTGTGCTCCTCTGCGTAGCGCTCGACGTCCTCCTTGACGATGAAGCTCATTCGACCCTCCCGATGAGCACGCATGCGTTGTGGCCGCCGAGGCCCATCGCGTTCGAGAGGGCGACGTCGAGCTCCGCGTCACGAGCCTCGTTCGGCACGTAATCCAGATCGCATTCGGGGTCGGGATGCTCGTAGTTCATAGTCGGCGGAAGCTTGCCCTCGTGGACGGCGAGAACGCACATCATCGCCTCGATCGCACCGGCGGCGCCGAAGCAGTGGCCCATCACGGACTTGGTGGAAGTGACCGTGAGGTCGTGCGCGTGGTCGCCGAAGACCTCCTTGATCGCCTTCGTCTCGGCCGCGTCGCCGAGCGGCGTGGCGGTTCCGTGCGCGTTGATGTACCCCACCCGCTCCGGAGCCACACCTGCCATCTCGAGCGCGGAGGACATCATCTCCTTGACTCCGACCGACGCCGGGTCGGGGGCGGCCATGTGGTAGGCGTCATTGGACGTCCCGTAGCCGAGCACCTCCGCGTAGACCTTCGCCCCCCGCGCCCGCGCCGCGTCGAGGTCCTCCAGCACGAGCGTCGCCGCCCCCTCGCCCATCACGAAGCCGGCCCGAGTCGCGTCGAACGGGCGCGACGCGCGAGGCGGGTGCTCCTCCTCCGCGGCGAGGCCGCGCATCGCACAGAACCCGGCCAGGATCAGCGGATCGATGCACGCCTCCGTGCCACCCGCCAGAACGGCGTCCGCTCCCCCGCGGCGAATCAGCTCGGCGGCCTCGCCCACCGCGTGCGACCCGGTGGCGCATGCGGAGACCGTCGCGTAGTTGGGCCCGCGGTACCCCAGGGTGATCGCTAGCTGCCCGCTCGCCGAATCGACCAGGACGTTTTGGAGGAAGTTCGGCGAGACGCGGTCCGGGCCGCGGTCGCGCAGGACGTCGTGCTGCTCGTTGATCGTCTTGATCCCGCCGATGCCGGAGCCGTAGACGATCCCGACCCGCGCTGGGTCGTAGCGGTCGTCCAGGCCGGCGTCGGCCACGGCCTCGCGGGACGCGGCCAGCGCGAACAGGACGTTCGCGTCGAGCCGGCGCAGCTCCTTCGGTGAGACCAGCCCGGTCGGGTCGAAGTCCTTGACCTCGGCGGCGATCGTCACAGGAAACGGACTGGCGTCGAACGCGCGGATGAAGTCGATGCCGCTCCGGCCGGCCACCGCCGCCTCCCACGTAGACGGAGCGTCGTTCCCCACCGGCGTGACCGCCCCAAGTCCCGTGACGACTACGCGCTTCGACATTGCCCGGCAGCTTAGTGCTGTCGTGCGCAGGCACGGTCGTTTCCGGCCTGCGAAAAGCGAGTCTCGCAAGGACGCAGGGAGCGCTCGTACTGAATCAAGTACGGGCGCGACCGAGGACGCCGCGAGACGATGCTTTGCAGCCGGCCTGGGGCCGGGCGTGTCTGCGGCCGCCAGCACCTAATGTTGGGGTTATGCCGGGTCGCCACGTTCCGTTTCCGCCGATGGAGGCCGAGCTCATCGCCGAGCTCCCGCCCGCCGACGGCTGGCAGTACGAACCGAAATGGGACGGCTTTCGCGGTGTGCTGGAGAACGACGGCGGCGAGCTCGCGCTGTGGAGCAGGAACGGAAGGCCGCTCCTGCGGTACTTCCCCGAGCTTCGGCCGCTCGGCGACCTGCTCCCTCCCCACTCCGCGCTCGACGGCGAGATCGTCATCTCCCGCGACGGGAAGCTCGACTTCGACTCGATGCAGCTCCGGCTGCACCCGGCCGAGAGCCGCGTTCGCAAGCTCTCCGCCGAGATCCCCGCCGAGTTCATCGCCTTCGACGTCCTGCTCTGGGACGGCGAGCCCGTGCACGAGCGCCCGCTCGAGGAGCGGCGGCGGTTCCTCGAGGAGCACGCGGAAGGGTTCCGGCTCTCGCCCGTCTCGCGCGACGAGAAGCAGGCACAGAAGTGGCTCCAGCGGCTCGAGGCTGCGGGCCTGGACGGCGTCATCGCCAAGAAGCTCGGGCGGCCCTACCTGCCGGGGTCGCGCGACGGCGTGGTCAAGGTCAAGCCGCACCGGACCGCCGACTGCGTGATCGTCGGCTTCCGCTGGAGCGAGAAGGTCGATGGGAAGATCTCGACGCTCCTGCTCGGGCTCTACAACGACGGGGGTGACCTCGACTTCGTCGGGCATTGCTCCGGGATCTCGGCACCCGTCCAGCGGCAGCTCCAGGAGCTGCTTCCGCCCCTGGTCGAGCCGGGCTACATCTCCGCGGAGCGCACGCCGGGTGGACAGAGCCGGTGGTCGCGCGGGAAGGAGCTCGACTGGAATCCCGTCCGGCCCGAGCTCGTCTGCGAGGTGCGCTTCGACAAGCTGGAAAAGAACCGGTTCCGACACGGCACGCGGCTGATCCGCTTCCGTCCGGACAAGGATCCGAAGGACTGCACCTGGCGTGAGGTCAGGCCTCCGCGGCGCCGCGGTGATCCGACGTTCGAGTCGCTCCTGGCCGGATGAGGATCGGAGACGGGTACGGCGAGATGCTGCTCGCCGCGCTTGAGGAGGGCGGCGAGATTCTCGAGATCGTCGAGCGCGACGGCGGATTCATCACGGCGAGCCGCTTTGGCCCGCAGGTGTATTTCGCCGAGTACCGCAAATGGCGCTCGATCGAGCGCCGCGCGCTTCGGTTCGCTCGCGGCCGCGTCCTCGACGTGGGTGCAGGCGCCGGGCGGGTCGCGCTTCACCTCCAGGAGAAGGGACACGAGGTGGTCGCGATCGACGCTTCGCCCGGAGCGGTCGAGGTGTCCCGGCGCCGGGGCGTCCGCGACGCGCGACTCATGCGGATCGAGGATGCCGACGAGTCATTGGGCACATTCGACACTGTTGTCATGTACGGCAACAACCTGGGCTTACTCTCCTCGCAGACGAAGGCGCCTCGCATCCTCAGGCGGCTGGCTCGCATCACTTCGGAGCGGGCCCGCATCCTCGGGGAGTGCACCGATCCATACACGACCGACGATCCCGACCACCTCGCCTACCACGAGCGAAACCGGCGGCGGGGCCGCATGGGCGGACAGATCAGGATCCGCATCAGATACCGCGAAACAGCCACGCCGTGGTTCGACTACCTCTTCCTCTCGCAGCCCGAGCTCGCGGAGGTCCTCGAGGGGACCGGATGGAGGCTCAGCCGGATGATCGAGGACGACGCCCCGATCTACGTGGCCATCATCGAGAAGGAGTCTAGAGCACCAGCTTCTCGAACCGGCTGACGACGAGACCTTTTCCGCCCCTTTTGTCAGCCTTTCTATGGGAAAGAAGAGCTTGTCCGGACCGGCGAACGCGACCTCGCGGCGGCCGATTCGCGCGCCGACGATAACCGGACGCCGTGCTAGGGTCGCGCCTTCAATGCGCCGCTGGTTTGCGACCTCGATCGTCATTGCCCTCGCCGCCGTGGCGGCGGGTTGCGGCGGAGGCGCCAGCGGAACAACGACCGAAAGCCAGGGCACGACCTCGGCCGACATGTGCGCGAAGGACCAGCTCAAGCTGGTAACCCCCGGCACGCTCACCATCGGCACGGGGAACCCGGCCTATCCGCCGTGGTACGAGGGCGGCGAGATCCTGGGCTCTCCCTTCAAGGTCAACGACCCGTCGACGGGGGAGGGCTACGAGAGCGCGGTCGCCTACGCGATCGCCAAGCGTCTCGACTTCGCGAAGCCCGACGTGAAGTGGATCGCCGTGCCCTTCAACCTCACCTTCAGGCCCGGCCCGAAGAATTTCGACTTCGCCATGCAGCAGATCTCCTACAGCAAGAAGCGTGCAGAGGCGGTCGACTTCAGCGACTCGTACTACGACGTCAACCAGGCGCTCGTCGCGCTCAAGGACAAGCCGCTCGCGAACGTCACCTCGATCGCGGAACTGAAGGACGAGGAGCTCGGCCTCGTCGTCGGGACGACGAGCTACCAGTACATCATCGACAACATCAGGCCGAACAAACAGCCGCTTGTCTTCGACACCCTGGACGCGAACGTCGCCGCGCTCAAGAACGGGCAGATCGACGGGCTCGTCACCGACTTCCCGAGCGCGTACTACATCGGAAACGTTCAGCTCTCGAACGCGAAAATCGTCGGCCGTTTCCCGACCATTGGTTCCCAGGAGTACTTCGGCCTGACCTTCGAGAAGGGCAACCCTCTGGTCGGGTGCGTGAACAAGGCCATCGAGGCGCTGAGGGCTGACGGAACGCTCAAGCAGCTCGAGCAGCAGTGGATCACGAGCAAGGCGCACGCCCCCCTGATCAAGCAGTAGCCGCGGCTGGAAGCCGGCGGTCGCGGATCCTCGGCGGAGACGGGGGAACGCGCTCGATCCTGATCGCGACGGCGAGCACAGTCGTCTTCTTCGCGCTGATCGCGGTGATCGTGGTCACCTCGCCGGGGTGGCCGGAGGTCAAGAAGGCGTTCTTCGATCCCGAGGTCTTCGCCGACTCCTTCCCGGGGATCGCGGAAGCGTTCCTCCTGAACATCCGGATCTTCATGATCGCCGAGGCGATCATCCTCGTCTTCGCGCTCCTGATCGCGGTGCTGCGCAGCTTGCCCGGGCCGGTCTTCTTCCCGCTACGCGTCCTGGCGATCGCCTACACCGATCTCTTCCGCGGCGTGCCGACCATCCTGGTCATCTTCCTGCTCGGCTTCGGCGCGCCCGCTCTCCAGCTGTCGTGGGTGCCGACCGACCCGCTCTTCTGGGGGATCGTCGCGCTCGCGCTCGTGTACTCGGCCTACGTGGCGGAGGTCTACCGGGCGGGGATCGAGTCGGTGCATCCGAGCCAGGACGCGGCGGCACGGTCCCTCGGCCTCGGCCGCGTGCAGTCGCTGCGCTACGTCATCCTGCCCCAGGCCGTCCGCCGCGTGGTGCCGCCGCTGTTGAACGACTTCATCGGGCTGCAGAAGGACTCGGCGCTGGTCGCCCTCATCGGTCCGGTCGAAGCCTTCCGCCAGGCACAGATCGACGAGGCCGCCACGTTCAACTTCACGCCGTACCTGGCGACGGCATTGCTCTTCATCCTCATCACCGTCCCGCTCGCGCGGTTCACCGACTGGCTGATCGCACGCGACCGCCGGCGCCAGCTCGCGGGGCACGCGTGACGCAGGACCGAGAGGCCCTGCGCCTGGAGGACGTGCACAAGTCCTTTGGTCAGGCAGAGGTGCTGAAGGGAATCGACCTCGCGCTCGCGCCGCACGAGGTGGTGTGCCTGATCGGCGCCTCCGGCTCCGGGAAATCCACTCTGCTGCGCTGCGTGAACCTGCTCGAGCCAATCGACGCCGGACGGATCCTGATCACCGGCCGCGACGTGACGGCCCCCGGTGTCGACGTGAACAGCGTGCGGCGCGGGATCGGGATCGTGTTCCAGTCCTACAACCTCTTTCCGCACATGACCATCCTCCGCAACATCACGCTGGCACCGCGCAAGGTGTTGGGCACGCCGAAGGAGCGCGCGGAGACCGAGGCCCGAGAGCTGCTTGCGCGCTTCGGGCTCGACGCGAGGCGGGATGAGTATCCGGACCGGCTCTCGGGGGGGCAGCAGCAGCGGGCGGCGATCGCACGGGCGCTCGCGATGAAGCCGAACCTGCTTCTGCTCGACGAGGTGACGAGCGCACTCGATCCGGAGCTCGTGGCGGAGGTACTAGAAGTGATCCGCGAGCTGGCCGCAGGCGGCATGACCATGCTGATCGCGACTCACGAGATGGCGTTCGCCCGTGACATCGCGAGTCGGGTTTGCTTCCTGGACGAGGGCGTCATTCTCGAGGAGGGCTACCCTCGGCAGATCTTCACCGCGCCGCGCGAAGAGCGAACGCGCCGCTTCCTCGAACGATTCATCGAGGCCGGCCGGCTGTGAGTTGACAAGGCAACCGGCTGATGAGACACTCGGACCGCTGCGGAAGCAACAGGCCGAGGCGTTGGCAGTGCGCGCTGTGCATCGGCCAGTCAGCCATAACGGGCACTGCGCTCCATGATGCGTGAACCCGTGTGCGAGCGCGCACTGCGAGCGCCTCTAATCTGCCCCTGAACTCCCCGATGACGCTACGGCGATTACGGAGGCCTGTCAAGGCCCGCAGCACGGCGGCGCAACGATGCGGGCGGGGCGAGGAACGGCCAAACCGTGCGCTATCCTGGCTGCGCCCGGAGAAGTGGCCGAGTGGCTGAAGGCGGCGCCCTGCTAAGGCGTTAAGGGGGTAAATACCTCCTTCGAGGGTTCGAATCCCTCCTTCTCCGCTTCGCCGTCAGTATCGACGGCGCCCGGAGGGGTGGCAGAGCGGTCGAATGCGGCGGTCTCGAAAACCGTTTCGGGCCGTTAGGTCCGACGAGGGTTCAAATCCCTCCCCCTCCGCCTCACCAAAGCTGAAGCCCGCGTGTGAAGCGGGCTTTCGGCCATGTGGGGACGACATGTGGCTGCCCCGGTCTACCCGCCGTACCTTGCGTGATCGACCGACGTGCCTACACTCACGTCGAGATCGGCGGCGG
>Ga0075428_100001899_pt1 | contig 22410 bp, 25 predicted proteins | sample RhiMetdeltSRZDD2_FD_75291 | JGI IMG/M metagenome (GOLD analysis project Ga0075428, IMG submission 75291) | Populus rhizosphere microbial communities from Tennessee, USA - Rhizosphere MetaG P. deltoides SRZDD2 | ecosystem: Host-associated > Plants > Roots > Rhizosphere > Soil | place: USA... | reverse complement strand
GCCGTGGCCGCGCTTTGTATCGACGGCGTGCTGCTGCTCGACAACGTAACGACGCAGTTCGAGTGGATGGTCACGGCGGCGCTCCACGTCACCGAGGGGCTGCTCGCCGGCGAATTGCTCGCGTGGGCGGCATTCGTCCTGGTGCAGATCGCCGCGCTGCTGCTCGGAGGGTGGCTCGGCCGCGGCGGCGACGGCGCCGCCAAGGCGTCGCTCCACACCGCGCGGCTCGGGCTGATCGGCTCGAGCTCGCTCTTCGTGGTGCTGAGCCTGGTGCTGTGGTCGGTAGTGAGCTACGTCGCCGGCCGCGCGCTGGACAAGCTTCCCTACCATCCGATTTTCTTCGGCACCGGCTATCGCTCGGCCGAGATCTTCCTCGAGGAGCGCGTGCAGACCCTCGGCGCCTTCTTCACGCCGCTGGTGCTCGCCATGCTGCTTGGGTTCGCCGCGGGGCTGCTGGTTCTCCTGCCGTCGCTGCTGGAGGAGATCTCGCCCACCGCGAACCTGGATGCGCGCGGCGCGCTGCGGCCGGGCGCACCCGAGTGGGCGCGCAGGCTCGGCAACTGGCTCTCGGGCGGCGTGCGCGCGCTCGGCACCGCGGCGAAGTACTTCGTGCCGGCCGGCGCCATCGCCGGCAGCGTGCTCTATCTCGCGTTCGTCCTGCGCACCATCACGCTGACGATGGGCGTGGGCGGCGAGCTCACGGTCTGGATCGTCGACGTGCTCGAGCTGTTCGAAGGCGAGACGCTGGTCGCGGTCGGCAAGTGGCTTGCCGGAGGCGCGCTGACGCTCGCCGCGCTCGGCGCGCGCTTTACCCGGACGTTCGGGCGCCTTCGCGTCGCCATCGACGCGGTGCTCGACATCGACAACTACTTCGCCGATCCGCCGAACCGGCGGCCGCCGCGCGCGCGGATCTTTTCGCGCTACGCGTCGCTCCTCGCTTACCTGCGCGCCGCGGGCTATGCGCGCATCGTGATCGTCGCGCACAGCCAGGGCACCGTGATCAGCGCGGATCTCCTGCGCCACCTGCACGCGCAGGGGCGCCTCCGCGAGCTGGTCGGCGCGATGCGTCTTTCGCTCGTCACCGTGGGCTCGCCCCTGCGCGACCTCTACGCGGAGCGCTTTCCGCTGCTCTACCGCTGGATGGGCGCGCGCGAGCCGGTGTTCGCCAACGCCGGTCCGGCGGCAGCGGCGCTCGGCGCCGCCGAGTGGGTAAACGCGTGTCGCTCGGGCGACTACGTCGGGCGCTTCATCTGGACGCCGAGCACGGAAGCGGCGCTCGCCGGGCCGAAGTTCGGCGTCGCCCTGCTCGGCGCCGACGGCCGGGTGGCGGCGGAGCGCTGCGGCGACCGCAGCGAGCTCTGCCTCGGCGCGGGCGCTCACACGCACTACTTCGCGAACGACGCGGCCGCGCTCGCGGCCGAGATCGAGCGGCTGGTCGCCGGCGCGGCCGCGAACTAGAATGGGCTATCCCCCACCACGACAGGAGCACCGCGATGCTGACGCTTTTCTACGCCCCTAACGCCTGCTCGATGGCCGCGCATATCGTGCTCGAGGAGAGCGGACAGAAGTACGAGGCGAAGAAGATGGACCTCGCGAAGGGCGAGCAGAAAACGGCCGAGTACCTGAAGATCCATCCGCTCGGGCGCGTGCCCGCGCTCAGGCTCGACGACGGCACGCCGCTCTCCGAGAACACCGCGATCCTGCCGTTCCTCGGCAAGCGCTTCGGCCTTTGGCCGCTCGACCCGGTGTCGGAGGCGAAGGCGCTCTCCACGATCGGCTTCTTCGCCTCGAGCGTGCATCCCGCGCACGCGCACATCGGCCGGCCCGAGCGCTACACCGAGGACAAGGCGGCGTTCCCGGGTCTTCAGGCCATGGGAAAGAAAACCTTCCACGACTACCTGAAGCAGATCGACGGCCTGTACGCGGGGCGCGAGTGGCTCTCCGACGCCTACTCGGTGCTCGACCCGTATGCCTTCGTGTTCTACGCCTGGGGCGTGCGGCGCGAGCTGCCGGTCGCCGAGCTCAGGAACTACACCGCGCTCAAGGACCGCATGCTGCGGCGTCCGGCGGTGCAGCGCGTGGTCGCCGACGAGGGCATAAAGGTCTAATGAGGGTCTGATGGGCCATCCGTTCGAGCTCGCGGTGCCGGTCGCCGCTTCCGACCATCTCCTCGGCGGCGAGCACGCGCCGGTGACCATCGTCGAGTACGGCGACTTCGAATGCCCGAACTGCAGGCAGGCGGCGCCGGCGGTGAAGCTGATCCTCGAGCACTGGCGCGGGCGAGTGCGCCTCGTCTGGCGCCACTTCCCGCTCGAGGGCGTGCATCCGCACGCGCTCAGCGCCGCGCTCGCCTCCGAGGCCGCCGCCGCGCAAGGCAAGTTCTGGGAGATGCACGACGTGCTGCTCGAGAACCAGGGGCACCTGAAGACGAACCATCTCCGCGGCTACGCGAGGCGCCTGGAGCTCGACCCGGCGCGCTACGAGGCCGAGATGGAAGATCAGCTCTACCTGCAGCGCGTGCGCGAGCAGATCGACGGCGGCGGGAAGAGCGGCGTGCGCGGCACGCCGACCTTCTTCGTGAACGGCGCGATTCAGGACGTCTCGTTCGGGCTGCAGGCGCTGCGCGAGCGGGTGGCGAAGCTCATCGATCGGCCTGCGTAGCCGCGCTCGGGCTGTTCTCGGGGCCCGCGGCCTCGGCCTTCGCGGCGGCGAGCGCGCGCTGCGCTTCCAGACGGCCGCGCGCGAGCCCGGCCGGCGTCAGGGTCGACGACTGGAACAGGATCCGCGGCGGCTCGCCCTTGCCCGCCGCGATCGACTCGAGTTGGTCGAGCGCCAGGCGCTGGAACTGCGCCGCGGTGCGCTCGGCCTGGGGCCTTTCTGCCGCGGGCGCGGCCTCGACCAGGCGTCGCGCGAATACCGCGAGGACGGGAAGCGCGTGCATCCCCGGCTTGATTTCGTCCGAGTACCACGCCTTGAGCAGGAGCTCGTCGGCCGCGGTGAGCTCGTCGGAGCTGCGGTAATACGAGAGGATCGATCCGCCGTGCGGGTGGCCGACCAGGCCCATCGCGTGCATCGCCTCGTGGAGCATGCAGCGCCGCAGCGCGCGTTCCTCGGCCGTGATCTTCACCCGCCGGATCACGCCGACCCCCGGCGTGCGCTGGGTGCGGCAGGCGAAGTAGAACCCGACGCGCGTCAGGTCGTCGGCGAGGATCTCGATTTCGAAGTTCGCGGGAGGGCCGTCGGGCTGCGCCTCGGCCAGCTCGATCCCGGCGCTGCGCGCCACGCGGCCGAGCTGCGCGAGCACGAACCGGCGATGGCGCGGAGCGCCCGCGCCCGAAACGCCGACCCGGATCGGGTCGCGCCACTTCGACACCGGCTGCAGGTAGCCCTGCTGCTGCCAGAGCACTTCCCACACGATGTTCAGCGTCTCGCTGAGCTCGTCGGCGCGGGCAGGCGCGAACACGAGCAGAGCGGCCAGTAGGAGCGCACGGCGCATCGCGGGCAGTATAGGCGCCGAGGCGTTACCATGCGGAATGAAGAACTCCGAAGTGCCGATGATGGCGCTGCGCCGCGCGGTGCAGCTCTGTAACGGGCTCGACGCGCTGGGCGACGCGCTCAATACCTCTACCGACAGCCTCGAGCGCATGCTCTCCGGCGAGGACGAGGTGCCTCAGGCGGTGTTCCTGCAGGCCGTGGGACTGCTCCTCGAGGCCACTACCACGCGCGCGCCGCGGCGCTCCACGCCCGACTCGAACGAGGGCGGCCGCAAAGGCCCGCGCCACTAGCGGACCAAACCGTGTTAGTTTGCGCGCCCCACGTCAAGGAATCGTAGTGTCCAGCAGCCTTCAGCAAAGCGGCTTCCAGTCTTATAAAGAGCGCAGCTGCCTCAGCAAGCGCCGCTACTGGTCGCAGGTCGACGCGCTTGTCATGGCGGCGCGCTGCATCGAGCGGCGCAACCTTCCGGCGCTCGGCACCTATCGCTGCCGCAACTGCGCGGGCTGGCACCTCACGCGACAGTTGTAGACGCGTCGCTCCGAAATAACCCCACGCGCGGCTGGCACGTGCTACAGTGCGCTCCGCAGGATAGTCAAGCAGTGAATTCGGCAGTGAATTCGCATTCCCTCTCCGCCGCTTCAACGAGCGGTGCCTGGCGGCAGTCCGATTCCTCCCTTGAACATCTCGCCCGGAAGCGCGTCTCGGCTTGGTCCGCGCACATGCAGTTCAGGAATGGAAAGACACACATGTCTACAGGTACCGTGAAGTGGTTCAACGACTCCAAGGGCTTCGGATTCATCACGCCGGATGACGGCGGCAAGGATCTCTTCGCCCACCACAGCAGCATCCAGATGGACGGCTACAAGTCGCTGAAAGAGGGCCAGAAGGTCTCTTTCGACGTCACGCAGGGCCAGAAGGGCCCGGCGGCCGCGAACATCAAGGCCCTCTAGCGCCCGGCGCGGCCGGCGCCGCGCTACGAAGTGATATACGCGCGCAGCGCCTGCGCTTCCTCGGCGGTTTCGGCGAGCCTGATCTTCACCAGGTCGCCGATCGACACCACGCCGAGGAGCTTGCCGTCCTCGACCACCGGCAGATGGCGGAAGCGGTGCTGGGTCATCAGTCCCAGCGCCTCGTCGACCGGCATTGACAGCCGGCCGAACATGACGCTGCACGTCATGCGCGACTCGACCGGCAGCGCGTCGAAGTCCCGGTCTCCCTCGGCGTACATGCGCAGCACGTCGCGCTCGGTGAAGATGCCGACCGGGCAGGCGCCCGAGTCGGGCACCACCACCGAGCCCACCTGCTCGGCGTGCATGGTGCGGATTGCGTCCGCGACGCTCGATCGGGCGGACACCGTGATCACGCGGCGGCCCTTGGCCGCCAGGACTTCGCTCAGCGTCATAGGCTGCTCCTTGCGCTCCACGCGCTTTGCCGATTCTACGACTGGAGGGCCCGGCCGGCGTCTTTGCCGCGCAGGTGTCGCGCCACGATGGCGAGCGCGGCGATCACCGGGATGGACAGGAACACCCCGGCGATTCCTCCGAGCTGCTCGCCGGCCAGCAGGCCGAAGATGACCATCACCGGATGCACGCCGATGCCGCCGCCCATGAGGTAGGGGGCGAGCACGTAGTCCTGGAAGATGCGGTAGCAGACGAAGAACACCGCGATCCAGAGCAGGTGGTCGTACCCGGCGATCCCCGCCACGAAAAGCGACAGCACGGCGGCGGTGAGCGGGCCGAGCACCGGAACGATCTCCAGCACCGCGGCGAGCGCGGCGAGCAGCACGCCGTAGGGCACCTGGATCAGCGCGAAGAACAGCCCGTAGGCGATCAGCGTGGCGAGGCAGAGCAGGCCCAGCGCGCGCACGTATTGTCCCAGCGCGCCGTGCAGGTCCTGCAGGATGCCCAACAGCTTGCGGCCCGGCGCGCTCGGCCGCAGCTCGCGCTCCAGCGCCTTCTCGATCGGCGGGCCGTCCTTCACGAAGATGAAGGCGAGGATCGGAATCAGCGCCACGAAGATCAGGTTGCCGGCGAAGTGCACCGCGTGCGCGGCGACATCCTTGACGATCGGAATCGTCACCTGCGCCGCATCGCGGATCCCTTGCTGCACCACGCCGATGACGCGGGCGCGGTAGGGCTCGAGCCAGGCCGGCAGCCGGGTATTTTCCGCGAGCGTGGTGGTCTCGGAGAGCGTGGGCAGCTGCTCGGCGAGCTTGCGCGCTTCGTCGGAAGCGGACGGAGCCAGGAGCGCGAATCCCAGGGTGGCGAGCCCCACGACGAGGAGGAACGCCTCCGCGACCGAGACCGTGCGCGGCAGCCGGCGCCAGTTGACGCGCTCGATCAGCCTCACCAGGGGCGCGATCAGATAGGCGAGGAAGAGGGCGAGCACCAACACGAGGAGCGTCTTGCGCACCAGGTAGGCGACATAGAACGCAAGGATGACCAGCCCGACGGTCCAGGCCGCTCTCGCCGCGCGCGCATCGAGTCCCAGCATTGGCGCCGTAGGCTAGGCGCATCACATCGCGGCGGGATATCGCGGGCCATAGGCCGACTAAACTGGCGGGCATGAAGGCAGCCAAACGGCCGCGCGCCGAGGTCAGCTCGCGGCTGAATGCCCACCGCCGCCTGGTGCTCGGACTGCTCACGGCCGGCGCGGTCGCCTTCCTGCTGCCGGCCATCCTGCCGCCCGCGGCGCGCCTGGCCCTCTCCTGGGACTGCGCGGTCGTCGTATTTCTGATGACCACCTGGTGGGTGGTGCAGAGCACCCCGCTGGAGCTGATGCAGCAGACGGTGCTCGCGAACGACCAGGGACGCGTCGGCACCCTGGCTTTCGTGCTGCTCGCCGTCGCCGCGAGCCTGGCCGCGATCTTCTTCCTGGTTCAGAAGGCCGCGGACACTGAATCCGGGCCGCCTCTCGCCCAGGTGGCGCTGGCGGTATTCACCATCGTGTGCTCGTGGTTCCTCACGCACGTCATGTTCGCGCTGCACTATGCCCACCGCTTCTACCGCGACGATCCCGCCACGCCCGAATCCGACGCCACCGGCGGGCTCAACTTCCCGGGTGAAGAGATGCCCCACTATTGGGACTTCGTTTACTTCTCGTTCGTGATCGGCATGACCGCCCAGGTTTCGGATGTGCAGGTGACCTCGCGCCCGATGCGACACCTGGTGCTCTGGCACGGCATTCTGTCGTTCGCGTTCTACACCATCATCCTGGCGCTCAGCATCAACATCGTCGCCAGCGTGCTCTAGGGCGTCGCCGGCTCGACCTGGCCGCGCCGTTGCAGCCGTCTCATGACGAGCGAGCAGAGGAGCGCCCACGCCGCGCCTACCGCCCACCCCGCCGCGACGTCGGTCGGCCAGTGCACGCCCAGGTACACGCGGCTCGCGCCGACCAGCACCGTGAGAGCGATGGCCACCGCGAGAAGATAGATCTTGATGCGGATGGAGGCCTCCACCCGTGCCAGCATCGCGCCGAGCGTGAGGTAGGTGACGGCCGCCATCATCGAATGCCCGCTCGGGAAGCTCGTGGTGTAGACGAAGCTCCCGTGCGGAACGAGATCCGGACGCGGCCGCTCGAAGCCGAGCTTGAGGAGGCTGCTCAGGATCAGGCCGCCGGCGACGGCAGCGAACACGGCTACGGCAGCATGGCGCTTGCCTGCGAGAAGGAGATAGCCGATGACCGCAGCCGTCATCAGCGCCAGCACCGCGACGCCGCCGAGCGCCGTGAAATCGCGCGCCATCTCCTGCACCCACGGCGGTCCCCACGGCAGCGCGGGGTCGGCGGCGCTGCGCAGCGCGAGGAGCAATCGCCGATCCCAGGCGCTGGTCTCCCCCTCCAGCACCTCGCCCGCGATCGAAATGAACAGCCAGAGCGACGCGCCGAGCAACCCGATGGTCGCGAGCGCGGACGCTTCGACCACGGGCAGGCGCTTGCGAATGGAGGAGTAGAGGCGCGGCATGCGGAATCCGCCGATTATGATGTTCTCTTTGGCGGGAGTCAGCGGAGTGACGCTTTTCGACGTGATCGCCGTCGTGGCGATCGCGGTGGTGGCGGTGCTCGTCTCGCTCGTCCTGTTCGAGCCCGGGCGCCGCTCGGTCAGCGCATCCTCGCGGCGCTCGGCGCCGTGATCGAGCGCCAGGAATAATGGACCATGGCGGGGACGAGCGAATCCACCGGGCTCACGCTTACCGCAGCGACGGCCGCGGATGGCGAGTACCTCTACCGCCTCACCGAGCAGACCATGCGGGCCTACGCGGAAGCGACATGGGGTGCATGGAACGAGCAGGCGGTTCGCGAGTTCACGGACCGGGCGGCGCGCGATGGCTCCTTCCAGCTCATCCGCCGGCATGGCGTTACCGTCGGCGCGGTCCGCGTCGAGCGTTTTCCGGGCCATGTAGTGCTCGACCAGCTGTCCGTTGCGACGCCCTACCAGCGCCAAGGCATAGGCACGCAGATCGTGCGCGGCCTGATGAGCGAAGCGCGCGACGCGAACAAGCCGTTGCGCCTTCGGGTTCTGAGAGTCAACCCGGCAAAGCGCCTTTACGAGCGCCTGGGGTTCGTGGTCACCGAAACCACGAATGAGCGCTATTACATGGAGTACGGCGGCTAGGGGTCAGGCCTCGCGCGCCGGCAGGCGCGCGAGGTGGCAGCCGTTGATCCGCCAGCTGCCATCGGGCTGCTTCGCCATCGGGTAGATCGCCATCCAGGTGCGCCCGTCGCCGTCCGTGATGCGCACCGGCTGGACCAGGTCCTCGCCCGCCATCAGGGGCTCTTCGAAGCTTACGCCGCGCGGGCGGTAGACCACGGCGTACTGCTCGCGAACCATCGCCATGAACTTCTCCGGCGTGCCGAAGGCCTCGCGGATGCCGGGGGCGGCGTAGGAGAAGGCGCGCGGCGCGTCGTCGCGCCGGAATGCCTCGAGCTGCGCCTCGATCACCGCACGCACCGCCCGCGCGTCGGCGGCGGGCACCGATTGCCCGTGGCCGAGGCCGGGGGCCAGGAGGAAAAGCAGCGCCGCCACTTTAAGGATCAAGCGCCTCATTGTACCCAGCGGTCGTAATTCACTCCTCCGACGGTCGCGCCGTGTTACAGTGCGTTCCGCAGGATCTCAGGTAGTGGATACTCGTCCTTCAAAGCCGCCCCATGCGGCCACGCTAGTGGCAGTCAACTCCCTTCCTTGAACATCGTGCCCGAAGCGGGGCTCGGACAGCCTCGTCACTTACTGAAATGAAACCTCGAGAAGGGGAAATGAAATGGCAACCGGTACCGTGAAGTGGTTCAACGACGCCAAGGGCTTCGGCTTCATCACGCCGGACGGCGGCGGCAAGGACTTGTTCGCCCATCACAGCTCGATCCAGGGCACGGGCTACAAGTCGCTGAAGGAAGGCCAGAAGGTCTCCTTCGACGTCACCCAGGGCCAGAAGGGCCCGGCGGCGTCGAACATCAAGCCGCTGTAACCCGAGCAGCAGCGCGGCCCACGCCCGGCGTAGCGGCGTTCGAGCGCCCAGGCGAGAAACTCGCCTCGCTCGAGCGGCGTTCGCCCGGATGGGTCGCGCGCAGGCGGGGAAGGACTCCCGTTTCGTCCGCGCGGCCGGCGTCATGCGCAATTCCTGCGCGGTCGGCTGGCTTGCCTTGAGGGCGCGTCAAGAGCGACAGAGCTCGCGCAATCAAGGGCCGCCCATTTATTCCGAGTACTTGGCCGGCGGATAGTCGCGGCTGAACTGCGGGCCGGCGATGAAGGCCTTCGGGTCGTAGGTCCAGAACTGGCTCACGTTCGGGTAGGTCGCGACGGTGACGTTCACCAGCTCGCCGTTGCGCCGCTCGACCTTGCGCACGTACACGTTCAGGATCGGCTTGCCGTACTCGTCGAGGCGCAGCGGCCCCATCGGGCCGTGATCGAGCTTGACGTTGTGCAGGGCCTTCACGAACGCCGCCTTGTCCTCGAACTTGCCCTTGACGAGCTTCATCGCCTCCTCGATCCACAACCCCGAGGTATAGGTGGCGGCGGTGTAGAAGCCGGGCGTCACCTTGTATTCCCTGCGGATCGCCTCGACGAAGCGCTTGTTGTCGGGCGCGTCGCGGTCGACCGTGTACCAGCTCGCGGTGTAGACGCCGATCGCCTCGTCGCCCATGTTCTTGAGGATGCCCTCGTCGGTGAGCGTCGGGTTGCCCATCACCACCGGCTTCAACCCGTACTCGCGGTAGGTGCGCAGGAACCGGAGCGGGTTGGAGCCGGCAAAGCCGGCGTAGACGCCGTCGACATTGCCCTTGAGCTGGCCGATGAACGAGCCGTAGTCGGGGGCGTTGAGCGGCGGCCAGAGCTTCTGCACGATGCGCCCGCCCGCGTCCTCGAAGGTCTTCTGGAAGCCGGCGGCGCCCTCGTGCCCGTAGGTGAAGTCGTCGGCGATCATCGCCACGCGCTTCATGCCGAGCTTCTTCTGCGCGTAGTCGCCCATCACGTACATCGCCTGCGCCGCGGTGCCGTAGGTGTGGATCACGTAGTCGCTCTTGCGCTGCTGCGCGAGGTCGACCTGCGCCGCCGACATCGGCGGCAGGAGCGGCACCTTGGCCTGGAGCACGTAGTCGTCGATGGCGAGGGCTTCGAAGGTGGCGAGCGGGCCGACGAGGATATGCACCTTCTCGCGCTCGACCAGCTCCTGGGCCTTGGACTTCGCCTGCGCCGGCTGGCCGGCGGTGTCGGCAAAGACGATCTCGACCTTCCTTCCGGAGAGCGAGCTGCTGCGCTCCTTCAGGAAGAGGTTGATCCCTTCCTCCATCTGCCGCCCGCCCGCGGCCAGGGGTCCGGTCCGGACGGTCAGGAAACCGATCCTGAGGGGTTCCGACTGCGCGAGCGCCTGGTTGGATGACGCAATGCACAGCAAGGCAAGCGCAGCGGCGGCGTACCGAATCATGGGGTTTTCCTCTCCTCGGCCCTATCGTACCTCCGAACGGCATTTCGGCAAGCTTGCGCCCGCGAACCTTGGGAAAAGGGTGACTGTCACCATTACTGTATGGACGAAAACGGAAAGGCGGGATAACCAATTGCGGAAACGTCACGTCGCATGTCTCCTTCTATTCATCTCCAGCGCCTGCATCGCGGCTCCGCGGATCGAAGATATTCGTTTGCCGCCCGGATTCCGCATCAGCGTCTATGCCGAAGGGCTCGAGCAGGCGCGCTCGCTCGCGCTCGGCGAGCGCGGCACGCTCTTCGTCGGGACGAGCGCCGGCACGGTGTACGCGGTGCCGCCGGGCGGCGGGCGCGCGGCCGCGGTGGCGCGCAATCTGCAGGCGCCGCATGGCGTCGCGTTCCGCGGTGGCGCGCTGTATGTCGGCGAGATCGGGCGCATCCTGCGCTACGACAATATCGAGAACAGTCTCCAGAGCCCGCCGAAGCCGGCGGTAGTCGCGGACGACTTGCCGCGCGATCGGCATCACGGGCTCAAGACGCTTCGCTTCGGGCCCGACGGGCAGCTCTACGTCGGCATCGGCGCGCCGTGCAACGTGTGCGAGACGAAGGGCGAGTACGGCACGATCAGCCGCCTGGATCCCGCCGGCGGCAAGCGCGAGGTCTTCGCGCGCGGCGTGAGGAACAGCGTCGGCTTCGACTGGGATCCGGCCACGCGCGAGCTCTGGTTCACCGACAACGGCCGCGACATGCTCGGCAACGACGTGCCGCCCGACGAGCTCAACCACGCGCCCAAGGCCGGCATGGATTTCGGCTTTCCGTACTGCCACGGCGGCGACGTCGCCGATCCGCAGTTCGGCCCGAGGCGCCCGTGCAAGGAGTTCACGCCGCCGGCGCAGAAGCTCGGCCCGCACGTGGCCTCGCTCGGCATGCGGTTCTATACCGGAGCCCGGTTCCCGGAGGAATATCGGGGCGCGATCTTCATCGCCGAGCACGGCTCGTGGAACCGCGACCCGAAGTCGGGCTATCGCGTGACGGTGGTCAGGCTGAAGGAGGGTCGCGCGGTCAGCTACCAGCCCTTCGCGCAAGGCTGGCTGCAGGGCAGCGACGCGTGGGGGCGCCCGGTGGACCTGGTCGTCGCGCCCGACGGCGCGCTGCTCGTCAGCGACGACCAGGCCGGCGCGATCTACCGCATTGATTACGCCGGCAAGTAGCGCGCAGGACCAAAAGCGCAGCCTCTAGCCCGCTTCCTTCAGCGGCGACGCGAGCCGCCCGCCACGGCGCCGCGCATGGCGTGGCTCACGGGCATGGGACGTCCAACGGATCCGTGGTGCACGGGGTGCACCGGGTGCACCGGCCGGACGAACCTTCTTCCCGTGACCACGATGTACGACGGGTAATACGGATAGTAGGGATAGCCGTACCCGTACATCGACGAATAGTAGTCCGCGGGATAGGACGGGTAGGACTGAGGCGGGTAATAGTCCGGGGGCGCGTAATAGCTGACCGGCGGCGGTTGCTGGGGCGACACGTAGGCGGGAGGCTGATTCTGCAGCGACTGAACCTGTTGCTCGAGCGCCCTGATGCGCTGCTGGAGATCGTTCGGATTCACCGGCTGGGCGGCGGCCGGCCTCTCGTCTTCCAGGGCGACTTGCACGTTCGACACCTTGGCCTCGGCCGCCGGCGCCCGGTTGGAATACACCGTCACGCCGTTCTCGTCGGTCCACTTGTAGATGGTCGCGGAGGCGGCGAGCGGAAACACTAGGGGAAGCACCAGGAAGAGCGCCACAAGGCGCACCAAAAATGACGCAAGGTTCGCGACAGCCATGGGCTCCAGGACAAAAAGACACGAAGTTCCTTCGTGTCCGTCCCGCCGAATGCTATTCAAGCGCTTCTTCGGGGAGAAAACAAGCATGCCCGCGTATCGCACGCTTCGTGTCGCGCCGCTCGCTACGGCGCTCCTGCTGTCGTGTCTCTCGGCGGCGGGGCCCGCTCTCGGGGACGAGCTCCTCGTCGGCCAGGCCGCCGCGCTCAGCAATCCGGCGACCACCGCCAACGCCAAGGGTCTCCAGGCGGGCATCAAGGCGTATTTCGACTACGTCAACGCCAACGGCGGAGTCGGCGGGAGCAAGGTGACGCTCGTCACCAAGGACGACGACCTGACCCCCGGCAAGATGGTCTCCATCACCCAGGAATACATCGCCGACAAGCGCGTGTTGGCGCTCGCGGGCTACGTCAACACCGGCGGCATCACCGAGGTCTCCAAAGCCAATCTCCCGGGTCAGGCGGGCATCGCGCTGATCGCGCCGCTGCAAGGCGACAAGAGCATCGTCGGCGCGGCGAATTTCTACCCGTTCCGCTCCGGCTATCCGGACGAGGTCGTCGCGCTCATCAAGGAGGCGGCCAACACGCAGAAGAAAAAGCTCGCGGTCGTCTACTGGAACATCACCTTCGGGCCGGCGATGATGAAGCTCGCCCAGGAAGAGGTGAAGAAGGCGGGCGTCAACGTGGTGGCGTGGGTTCCGATCGACGCCCAGGCGCAGGACAAGTTCGACGCGGTCATGAAGCAGGCGGTCGCGGCGGTGGCGAAGGAATCGCCGGACGCCGTCCTGATGCTGATCTCGGGCAAGTACTCGCTCGAGTTCATCAAGCAGATCAAGAACTCGCCGGCCGCGGACGCGCAGCTCTACGCCATGTCGATCGTGCCCCCCGGCGACGTCGTCAAGGTCGTCGGCGAGCAGAAGGCGCGCGGGCTGGTGATCGCGCAGTCGGTGCCGTTCCCGTTCGCCGTGACGCTGCCGCTCGTCACCGAGTACCAGAAGCTGATGAAGCAGTACGCGCCGCAGGAGTCCCTGTCGTTCTCCACCCTGGAGGGCTTCGTCGCGGGCAAGATCACCGTCGAGGCGCTCAAGCGGGCGGGCAAGAATCCCACGCGCGAAAAGGTGCTGCACGCCCTCAACTCGATGGGCGAATACGACCTGGGCGGCGTGTACGTGCACTACTCGCCCAAGGAGCGGCGCGGCTGGGGCCAGGTCGACCTCACGGTGATCGGGCCGAACGGCAAGCTGCTGCGCTAGGGAGTATCTACATCACGAGCGCGGCGTCGAAAAAGTCGATCAGCAGCTCGCGATACACGGCGCCGAAGCGCGGCGTGAACGCCTCGGTGTGCGCGGCGCCCTCGATCTTCACCAGGCGCTTGGGCTCGGCGGCCTTGGCGAACAGCCGCTCGGAATGCGAATACGGAATGACGGCATCGGCGGTGCCGTGCAATAGCAGAAGCGGCATCGGCGCGAGCGCGCCGACGAAGCGCTCCGCGCTGTAGCTGTCGTCGACCAGCGAGCCCGCGCCGACCAGCTTCTCGCCCGCGATTGCCGAGTAGGAAAAGAAGGTCGATTCGATGGCGATCGCCCTGACCCCGGCGCGGTTGCCCGACCCCACCGCCGCGATCGCGTTGGTCCCTCCCAGGCTCTGGCCGAGGGCGAGCAGGCGCTGCGGATCGACGTCGGGCCGCGCGCGCACGTAGTCGAGCGCTGCGATCGAGTCTTCGAACACGCCTTTCGGCTCGGGGCTCCCTTGCGACGCGCCGTAGCCGCGATAGTCGAATACGAACAGGTTGAATCCCCGCTGCGGCAGCCAGTCGACGAACTGCCAGTGCGCCGACATGTTCTGGGCATTGCCGTGGAAGTGCACCACGGTGCCTTTCGCGCGCTTCGGATCGGCATAGCCCCGCGCCGGGATGAACCAGCCGACGAGGCGCGTGCCATCCCGGCTCGCGAACGTCACCTGCTCGTACTGGAGGCCGAGCCGCGCCGGCGTGTCGTACAGCACCCGGTCGGGGTGATAGAACGCGCTCTGCACGCAGCCGGTCAGCCCGACGAGCGCCAGCGCCATCCCTAAAGCTCTAGCGGCGTTCCACATGCTCGAATAAACGGGGTCGGACCCTGTTCTTTGCTCGAAGTCGCGAGCGTCATCGCTTTGGTCATGATCAATAAGTCCTCAGTTGGTCCGGGCGCGCAGCCGCATGCGAAGTCCGGTGGGCACCATGGTGAAGGACAGGCGCTCGCGCGGCTCCCCGCCCTCGGCCGTGCCCACGCTCTCGATCTCGAAGCCGCCGAGGAGCATGGCGCTCGCCATCTTGATCTCCTGCATGGCGAGATAACGGCCCGGACACAGGCGCGGGCCGGCGCCGAAGGGCATCGCCACGCGCTTGGCGGAGCTGGCGGCGCGGCCCGGCGCACCGTCCGCCAGCCAGCGCGCCGGATCGAAGCTATGGGGATCCGGGAAGTGATGCCCGTCGGTCGCCGCGGGGCGCATCAGGAGCATGACCAGGTGGCCGGCCGGAATCTCGATGTCCGCCACGACCCGATCGCGCGCCGCCTGGATGATCAGGAGCGGCGCCACCGGCTTCAACCGCATGGTCTCGTGCGCGCAGGCCTCGACGAAGGGCAGGGCCGAGAGCTGCTCGTACTGCGTGGGAAGCGCTTGCGCGCCGACGGCGGCGAGCACCTCGTCGCGCGCGCGCCGCATCGCCCCGGCGTTGCGGCTCAGCAGGTAGATCATCCAGGCGAGCGTGTTGGCGGTGGTGTCCTCGCCGGCCAGGAGCATGGTGAGGACGTTGCCGGCGACGTCGGCATCGTGCAGCCCGCTGCCCTCGGTGTCGCGCGCGGCGATCATGGCCTCGATCAGGTTGCCGGGGTGCGCGCGAAGCGAAGGGTCGGCGTCCATCCGTTGCCGCGCCATCGCGATGAACTCGCCGACCGCGCGATGCAGCTCGCCAAGGTGCCAGGCGAGCTTCCGGTCGGCCGGCAGCCTGAGCCAGCGCCAATAGGGGAACGGCGTCAGCAGGCGCCGGTGCAGCGCCGGGAACACCTTGTCGAGGTGGGTCTGGATGACCTCCTCGTCCGACTCGAGCGTGTTGATGTCCACGCCGAAGGCGAGTCCCGCGGTGACGTCCACCGTGTAGCGCATCAGGTCGGCCTGCAGGTCGACCGGCTCGCCCGCGGCCGCCGCCCGTTGCCACCTCGCGGCGAAGCGCTGCGTGACCCTCACGAGGGCGGGGAAGTACGACTTGATGTGCGCCGGGTCCAGGCCCGCCATCACCATCGGCCGCTGGCGGCGCCACTGCTCGCCGTTGACCGAGAACAGGCCGTCGAAGCCCATCTCCTTCGCGATCTGGGTCAGGCGCGTCGTGCGCTCGAAGCCTTCCGGGCGGTCGCGCAGCACCGTGGCGATCGCCTCGGGGTTCTGGATGACCAGCAGATCCCGGCCGCCGATGTGGCAGCGGAAGTAGTCGCCGTACTTGCGGCCCCATTCCTCGGCGACGAGGTGCAGGCGGGAAGGATCGATCTGCAGCGAGTTGCCGAGGATCGGCAGCCCGCGCGGGCCGGGGAGGTCGCGGATATTCACGCCACGAGCGTCACGCTGCGAGCGATTTTCGCTCGCGCAGCATAACGTAGAAGCACCACACGCCGCCGGCGGCGGCGAAATGTTTGAGGGCGTGGCCGCTCATCAGCCCCCCGGTCCACTGCATCAGCTCCACGTCTCCGAGCTCGAGAAGCTTGGCCACGGCGTAGCACGCGAGCGCGTAGGCGAGGTAGCGGCGGTGCGTGTAGCGGCCCGGAAGCAGCGCGAGCATGAGGACGACCGCGAGCATCGGCGCCGCCTGCACCCAGACCCACAGCGAGAGATCGCCGCTCGCGGTCCACCACCAGACCGCCGCCGCGGAGAGGACGATGAGCGGCGCGAGCAGCCGGCGCGCGGCCTCGCGCGCCGGGCCTTCGAGGTGCTCGACCAGCAGCGCGGTGAAGAAGCCCATGAACGCGATGCCGATCGGCAGGCGGTCCCAGATCAGCGTGGCGTCGTTCGGATTCGCGTGGTACCAGGCCGAGCCGAAGGCCGTGAGCACGGTGCCGCCGAACAGCGCCGCCCAGCCCGCGGCCGCTTCCTCCTGCCTTCGCCGCAGGAGGTCGAGGCCCATCAGCCCGACGACGAGGAACGGCAGGTTCGACACCACGTTCCAGAAGTGCCCGATGCCGAGGAGCGAGCGCTGGTCGGCGAGGTCGTGGTAGCCCGCGGGCTGCAGGATCGGCGCCGCGCCGAAAAACAGGAGCGGCGCGAGCGCGACCAGAACGAGGAGCACCAGGGATTCGCGGCGCAGGGTCATTTCCACACACCCCGCAGCTCGAGCACGCTCGCGTGCAGGCCCTGCGGCGAGACCTGCTGCGGCGGGAGCGGCTGGCCGACGGCGAGGCGGATCTTCGGGAAGAGCCGCATCGCGTGCCTGAGCTTGTCGCGGTTGCGGGCGAAGAGGCTCTGCCACAGGCCCGAGAGCGCCATCGGCACGACCGGGACCGGCGTTTTCTCGAGGATCCGCATCACCCCGCTGCGGAACTCGCTCATCTCGCCGTCCGAGGTGAGGCGGCCCTCCGGGAACAGCCCGATCAGCTCGCCGGCGCTCAATTCGGCCGCGATGCGCTCGTAGGCGTGCTCGAGCACGCCGGGGTCCTCCTTGGCCGGCGCGATCGGGATCGCCCGCGCGGTGCGGAAGAAGAACGAGAGCACCGGCACCCTGAAGATCTGGTGGTCCATCACCCAGCGGATCGGCCGCCGGCAGGCGGCGGTGATCACCAATGCGTCGACGTACGAGACGTGGTTGCAGACCAGGATCGCCGCCCCTTCCTCCGGGATGCGCTCGAGCCCGCGCTTCCGCAGCCGGTACACCGAGTGGATCAGGATCCACACCAGGAAGCGCATCAGGAACTCGGGCACCAGCGTGTAGATGTAGAGCGCGACGCCCGCGTTCATCAGCGCGAGCACCAGGATGAGCTGCGGGATCGTGAGGCCGGCGGCGAACAGGCCGATCGCTACGCCCGCGGCGGCGACCATGAAAGCGGCGTTCAGGATGTTGTTCCCGGCGATGATCCTCGAGCGGTGCCGCGGGTCGCTGCGGGTCTGGATCAGCGCGTAGAGCGGAACGATGTAGAAGCCGCCGAAGAGACCGATCAGCGAGAGATCGATGAGCACGCGCCGCGCGGCCGGGTCGGCGATCACCGCGCCCATCTCCGCGCCGGCCAGCGCGAAGGCGCGGTCGGTCGCGAGCCACAGGTCGAACGCGAACACCGAAAGGCCGATCGAGCCGAGCGGCACCAGCCCGATCTCGACCTTGTGCCCGGACAGGCGCTCGCAGGCGAGCGAGCCCAGGCCGATGCCGAGCGAGAAGACGACCAGGAGCAGCGTGACCACGGCCTCGCTCGCGCCGAACACGTTGCGCGAGAGGTTCGGGAACTGGGTGACGAGGAGCGCCCCGTAGAACCAGAACCAGGAGATGCCGAGGATCGACAGGAACACGGTGCGGTTCTGCGAGGTGAAGCGGAGATTGCGGAGGGTCTCGGTGAAGGGATTCCAGTTGATGCGCAGCTCCGGATCGGCGGGCGGCGCCTTCGGGATGAGGCGCGAGAGCGCGACGCCGGCGGCGGAGATCGCGCACGTCAGGGCGCCCACGCCGGCGACGCCCCAGCCGGGCTGGATCACCAGCCAGCCGCCGAGCATCATCCCGGCGAGGATCGCGAGCGAGGTGCCCATCTCCACGAGGCCGTTGCCGCCGACGAGCTCGTGTTCCCTCAGGTGCTGCGGAAGGATGGCGTACTTCACCGGCCCGAACAGCGCCGACTGCACGCCGCCGAGGAACAGAGCGCCGAGAAGGACGGCCAGGTTCGTGGACACGAGCCCGAACGCGCCGAGCAGCATGATGCAGAGCTCCAGCGCCACGGTGACGGTGATGAGCGTCGACTTCTCGTACTTGTCGGCGAGCTGGCCCGCCGTCGCGGAGAAGAGAAAGAAAGGCAGGACGAAGAGCGCCTGGGCGAGATTCTGCAGCGTGTCGGACGACATCGCGGTGAACGAGGTCGTCTGGTACGCCAGCAGGATCACCAGCGCCTGCTTGAACAGGTTGTCGTTCAGCGCCCCGAGGAACTGCACGCCGAAGAACGGGCCGAAGCGGCGCTCGCCGAGCAGCCTGAACTGGCTCCGCTCAGAAGCATTGCCGAGCTCAGACATGGAGGGATTCGTGCCGGGTGCGCGCGAGGCGCAGCCGGCTTCGCGCCATCCTCAACGTCCAGCGCGTCAGCCGCTCGGCCCCGTACCCCTTGAGCGTGCGGTAGAGCGTCCGGCTGATGCAGATGTCGATGTTCATCGCGCCCCCTGGCGAAGCCGGTATAGCACCGAGCAGCGCAGTATTCGGAAGGCTCCCCCCTGGTGCAACTGGACGATACGGAGTGGAACGCCTCTCCTGTTCAAGTATCATTTTATTAGACTTTAAGGTACCCGGGAGGCAGGCGATGTCTTCAACGTTCGTTTTTGAAGGGCTCAAGATGCACCTCAAGGCGCGCGGCATGACCTACGCCGACGTCGCGCGGGCACTCGGCATCTCGGAGGCCACCGTCAAGCGGACCTTCGCCCTCAAGAACTGCTCGCTCGAGCGGCTCGACGCCCTCTGCGAGCTGGTGCAGGTCGATCTCGCCGAGCTCGCGCGCGGGATGCCGCGGCCGAACCGGCTCGTCAACCGCCTGACTCAGGCGCAGGAAGAAGAGCTGATGTCGGATCCGGCGCTGCTGCTCGTGGCGGTGTGCGCCTTGCACCAGATGCGCGCCGAGGAGATGGTCGCGACCTACAAGCTCAGCGACGCGCAGTGCCTCGAGCTCCTGCTGCGCCTCGAGCGCATCGGCATCCTCGAGCTGCACGAGAAGAACCGCATCCGGCTGCGGATCTCGCGCACGTTCTCCTGGATCCCGGACGGCCCGATCATGCGCTACGTGAAGTCGCAGATGCCGCACTTCTTCGATCATGCTTTCGGCGCAGCGACCGAGCTCATGCACATGATCAGCGTGCGCGTATCGCCCGAGGCGCAGGCGGCGCTCCTGCGCCAGGTCGAGCAGATCGCACGCGAGTATGGCGAGCAGCACAACGCCGATGCGCGGCTGCCTCTGCACCAGCGCCAGCCGGTCAGCGTGCTTCTAGCGGTCCGGTCGTGGGAGCCGCACCTTTTTAAGGCGCTGCGCCGGGACGGATGAGGCTGCGCCGTAGGGCGCACTATAGTTGATTCGCGCGGCGTCACGTCCGGAATCGGACGGTGATAGCGTACGGGCATGGCCGTTTACGACGAAATGCGGAGCGAGGACGGCGCCGTGCGTCCGCATTTCCGCTCGCTCGCGGCGTGGCTCGCCGATACTCCGGCGGAGCGCGTGGCGGAGAAGCGCCGCGAGGCCGACCTGCTGTTTCACCGCGTCGGCATCACCTTCGCGGTCTACGGCGACGAAGAGGGCGCCGAGCGCCTCATTCCCTTCGATACGATCCCGCGCGTCATTCCGCAGGGCGAGTGGATCGAGCTCGCCCGCGGCCTTCAGCAGCGCGTCAGCGCGCTGAATCGCTTCCTGCACGACATCTACCACGGCCAGGAGATCCTCAGGGCCGGCGTGATCCCGGCGGAGCAGGTTCTCACCAATGCGGCCTACGAGGTGGCGATGGTCGGCCTCGAGCTGCCGAATCACGTGTACTCCCACATCGCCGGCATCGACCTCGTGCGCCATGACGACGGCAAGTACTACGTCCTCGAAGACAACCTGCGCACGCCTTCGGGCGTGTCCTACATGCTGGAAAACCGCAAGATGATGATGCGGCTCTTTCCGGAGCTCTTCGGCCGCCAGAGCGTGCAGCCGGTCGAGCACTATCCGGCGCTGCTGCTCGAGACGCTGCGCGCGGCGGCGCCGCCGAAGGTGCGCGACCCCGTGGTCGTGCTGCTTACGCCCGGCCCGCACAACAGCGCCTATTTCGAGCACGCCTTCCTCGCCCAGCAGATGGGCGTCGAGCTGGTCGAGGGCGGCGACCTTTTCGTCAAGGAGGGCTTCGTGTGGATGCGCACCACGGGCGGCCCGCAGCGCGTCGACGTGATCTACCGCCGCATCGACGATGCCTACCTCGACCCGCTCGCCTTCCGCGGCGACTCGGTGATCGGCATTCCGGGGCTCGTCTCGGTGTACCGCAGCGGCAACGTGGCCCTCGCGAGCGCGATCGGCGCCGGCGTGGCGGACGACAAGTCGACGTACCCCTACGTCCCCGAGATGATCCGCTTCTATCTATCCGAGGAGCCGATCCTGCCGAACGTGCCGACCTGGCAGTGCAAGCGGCCGGAAGATCTTGAGCTGGTCATGGACCGGCTGGCGGAGCTGGTGGTGAAGGAGGTGCAGGGCTCCGGCGGCTACGGCATGCTGATCGGCCCGGCCGCGACGCCCGGCGCCCTGGAGGAATTCCGCGCCCGCATCCAGGCGGACCCGGCCAATTACATCGCCCAGCCGACGCTCTCGCTCTCCACCTGCCCCACCTTCGTCGGGCACGACATCGCGCCGCGGCATGTCGACCTGCGGCCTTTCGTGCTCTCGGGCCGGGAAGTGAAGATGGTGCCCGGCGGCCTGACCCGCGTGGCGCTGGAGGCGGGGTCGCTGGTGGTCAATTCGTCGCAGGGCGGCGGGACCAAGGACACCTGGGTGGTCGACTGATGCGAGCGCTGCTCTTTCATCATGCTGGCTAGAGTGGCCGGCCGCATTTACTGGATGAGCCGCCAGATGGAGCGCGCCGAGAGCATGGCGCGCATCCTCGGCGTGACTTCGAATCTGGTCCTTTTCGGCGAGAGCGACCTGCAGCGGCAGAACCTGCTCGCGCCGCTCGTGATCACCGGCTCGGCCGAGGCCTTCTTCGAGCGTCACGAGGAGCTTTCGGTCGAGGCGCTGATCGAGTTCCTCGCGCTCGACCGCGACAACCCGAGCTCCATCGTCTGCTGCCTGGACTGGGCGCGCGAGAACGCCCACGCGGTGCGCTGGCAGATCACCTCGGAGATGTGGGAAACGCTGAATGCCACCTGGCTCGAGGTGCGCGCCCTGGACCCCAAGCGCATCACCGGCGCGGGCGCGAACCGGTTCCTCGACTGGGTGAAGGAGCGAAGCCACCTCTTCCGCGGCGTCACCTACGGCACGATCATGCGCGGCGAGGCGTTCAATTTCTCCCGCCTGGGGACTTTCCTCGAGCGTGCCGACAACACCGCGCGCATCCTGGACGTGAAGTACCACGTGCTCCTGCCCTCGGTCGACGACGTCGGCGGCGCGCTCGACTACTATCACTGGACGGCCCTCCTGCGCTCGGTGTCCTCCTTCGAGACCTACCGCTTGCTCTACCGCGACCAGATCCTGCCGATCCGGGTGGCGCAGCTCCTGATCCTCGAGCGGCGCATGCCGCGCTCGCTCGCCGCGTGCTTCGACCAGGTCAAGGAGGCGATGGACCGCATCAACGGCCAGGGCGACCAGTCGGCCAAGCGCCTCGCCTACGAGCTGCACGCCCGCGTCACGCACGCGGACATCGAGGAGATTTTCAAGAACGGGCTGCACGAGTACCTGACCGACTGCCTGACGGACATGGACGAGCTCGGCAGCCGGATCCAGCGCGCCTACCTGGGGGCGGTATGAGGCTCGACGTGGTCCATACCACGCAGTACGCCTACGATTCTCCGGTGCGGGCCTCCACCCAGTACTTGCGGCTCACGCCGCGGGACAGCGCGCGACAGACCGTCGTTTCCTGGCAGATCGAGGCGCCGGGCGCCCCGACGCGCACGACCGACGGCTATGGCAACGTGCTGCACGTCCTGACCCTCGACAAGCCGGTCCGCGAGATCCGGATCCGCGTGAGCGGCACGGTGGAGACGCGCCCCGCCTACGACGAGGGCGCGGACCCGGTGCCGCTCTCACCGCTCGTCTTCACCCGTCCCACGGCGCTCACGCGCGCGGAAGGCGAGCTCGCGGCGTTCGCCGAACGCTTCCGGCGCGGCGCCGGGTCGCCGACCGGTCTGGGCGAGCTCTCGTCGGCGATCCTGAAGAAGATGCCGTTTACCCGGGGCGGGACGCACGCCGGCAACAGCGCGGCCGAAGCATTCGCCCTGCGCTCGGGCGTCTGCCAGGACCACACGC